>WNFK01101490.1_pt1 | contig 17614 bp, 19 predicted proteins | sample 5400281 | NCBI WGS metagenome assembly WNFK01 (sample SAMN13153350, study PRJNA577476) | soil metagenome | isolation source: 20 cm soil on Douglas fir-dominated hillslope | place: USA:California | collected 2013-09-17 | reverse complement strand
CTTTTCAAGGTTATGCTTTGCAATGATTTCATCAAAGACATTAAAGCAAGCGTCCAATTCTGCCACAAGTTCGTCAGGTGACATGTGATCAGTCAATAGATTTTCTTACTGTTCCGATAAAAGTGAAAGTTTACCGGATCGCTTTCATTACAATCCTTCGCTCTGCTCAGGATGACAAATGTTTTATGACTATTTCTCTTACTTTATCCAAAGGAATTCTTTCCTGCTGCATTGTATCCCGATAGCGGATTGTAACAGTGTTATCTTCTTTTGTTTGATGATCCACGGTAATGCAGAATGGTGTGCCAATGGCGTCCATGCGACGATAACGTTTACCAATCGTATCTTTTTCTTCATAAAAACAACGGAATGAAGATCTGCACTCATCCATTATTTTCCTGGCAATTTCTGGCAAACCATCTTTCTTCATTAATGGAAGAACAGCAAGTTTCATCGGCGCCAGTTTAGTTGGAAATTTTAAAACAACACGGCTATCCTGTTTTTCTGCTGTACTCAGATCTTCTTCTTCATAACAATGACTGAGCACGGCCAGGAACATCCTATCCAATCCAATGGACGTTTCAACTACATAAGGGATATAATTGCCATAAGGTTTTCCCGTAGCCGGGTCAATATCATTATCAAAATATTGCTGTTTCTTTTTGCTGTACTCCTGGTGGTTCTTCAGATCAAAATCTGTACGGCTATGAATACCTTCCAGTTCTTTAAATCCGATCGGGAAATTAAACTCTATATCGCAAGCTGCGTCTGCGTAGTGTGCCAATTTAATATGATCATGAAAACGATACTGTTCTTTTCCAAAACCCAGTGCTAAATGCCAGTTCATTCTCTCTTCTTTCCAGTACTCATACCATTTTTTCTGTGTGCCGGGCTGAATAAAGAACTGCATTTCCATTTGTTCAAACTCTCTCATCCGGAAAATAAATTGTCTTGCTACAATTTCATTTCTGAATGCTTTGCCGATCTGTGCAATTCCAAAAGGAATTTTTAGTCGCCCTGTTTTCTGCACATTTAAAAAATTTACAAATATTCCTTGTGCAGTTTCCGGTCTTAAATAAACTTTATTGTCTTCATCATCACTTGAAACCGTGGAACCAAATTCGGTTGAGAACATTAAATTGAATTGACGAATATCTGTCCAGTTACTTGTTCCGCTTACTGCACATTTTATTTTACTATCCTCAATAAGTTTTTTTAACCTGCCAAAATCATCCTGTGCTAAAAATGCATTCATTGCATCCAATAATTCATCTGCTTCCTTGTCTTTTCCTTCACTCTTCAAAATTTCCGCATGCCCTTCGATCAAATGATCAACACGATAACGTTTTTTGCTGTCTTTATTATCGATCATCGGGTCGTTGAAATTATCAACATGACCGCTTGCCTTCCATGTTGTCGGATGCATAAAAATAGCGGCATCAATACCAACAATATTTTCATACATGCGGGTCATGCTGTCCCACCAATAATCTTTTATATTCTTTTTCAATTCACTGCCCCATTGGCCATAATCATATACCGCCTGCAGTCCATCATAAATTTCACTGCTCGGAAAAACAAAGCCATATTCTTTAGCATGAGAAATAATTGCCTGGAATTTGTTCTGATCGTTTGCCATAGCGGCAAAGATAGGTGTCGAAAACCTCAATAGTATAAGACATCAGGTCTTTTCTGACTGCGCCTTTTCTCCCTGTGCTTTTTCTTCCTCTACTTTTTGTCCGTCGGTTGTTTTAGGTAGTGGTTGTTTGGAAGCCACTTCAATTTTTTCTACCCACACTGCATATTTATTAGGATAAATATTTGAACCCATTTCAATTGCATATTGTCGTGTAAATGCTGCGCCAAAATAAAGGATCATTGCTGAACAATATACCCACAGCAGGACAACGATAATGGATCCGGTTGTTCCGTAAGCCGTCGTCATTTGGCTATGCCCAAGATAATAGCTGATCAAAAATTTTCCGGCCATAAAAAAGAAAGCGGTGGTAAATGCTCCTACTCTTACATGTCTCCATTCGATCTTTGCATCCGGCAATACCTTAAAAATGATACCGAAAATAAATGCGGTGATAAAAAATGTAAGAATGAGGTTGACGATATAAAGTACAACGACCGTTACATCAGGAAATTTTTGCAACAGGTGATTTAACAACAGATCCATTGCCCCATTTATTACCAGCGAAACAAGCAATATAAACCCAAGGCTTACAATTATTGAAAAAGAAAGAAGACGATTGATAATTAATCGCAGCCAGCCGCGGCCTTTTTTCGGTTTTGATTTTAGTTTCCAAATAAGATTGATTGAATCCTGGATTTCGCCAAACACCGCAGTGGCGCCGATAATCAAAGAGCCAAAACCAATGATCGTAGCGATCTTACTTGAATCAGAAAACATAGATGATTGCATCGTTTGCTGAATGCTGGTTGCCGCTGCCGGACCGACGAATCCTTCTATTTGTTTATAGATCTGCCCTTCGATAATTTCACGTCCATAAAAAATAGTGGCGAGCCATACGATGATGATCAATAATCCCGGCAATGAAAAGATGGTAGAAAAAGCAAGTGATGAGCTAAGCTTAAGAACGTTATCATCTATAAAATCAGAAACAGATCTCTTGAGTATGCTCCATAATCTTTTTGGTGCCATAAAAGGGAAAATGGTCATAGCAATAACTTACATACATAATGCCAAAAGAATAATGTGATCAAAAGTATACCTGAAAAAACCAGTTTACGTAACCTTCTTAATTCTTTTCTCCTTTGAAATATAATTTTCTTTAGCATCTTTTAAGGCTTTCCACCAGGCGTCATTTTCTCTGATAAATTGCAAGAGTCTTTCTTCCGGAGATTTGGATAGCCAGTGTTTAAGTTGCAATTCTTTAATATGGTCGGGAGTATCTTTCACCCGGGAAGCAAGTTAAATGTTTTAAGGTTCAATTCCTTGATCCAGTCATGAATATAATTCCAATCCAAATTCTCTACATTTGAAATCATTTTTATATCCTCCATTTGAACGCCACTTTGTATTTCTTGTATCCAAATCAGTTTAGAAAGAAGCAAATCTTCAGGAGAAACGATTGAAATGTTCATATCCAAAAACTTCATTTTTCTTTGCCTGAGAAATTCGGTTTGTCTGAATGGCTCATCTTTCAATATAACGAAATCGGCCTTATATCCGCTTTTGTGATCAATGATATTAAACATGCCTTTTCCGCTGATTGCATCTTTTACCGATTCCTCATTGATATAATAACCTTCCCTGAAATTTTTTAATACTTCATTAATATGTTCAGCCTTTAAATTAACAACAAAATCATAATCCCTTGTAAAACGAGGCTGCGTATACAAACTCATTGCTACACTTCCTGAAAGCATGTAGGATATTTTTTGTTTTTCAAAAAAATCAATTAAAGCCTTAAGGAATTCAAACATGACACAATTTAATTTATTTCAATTTTTCATTCTGTTGATGTCTTTCCGCATCTCTATTCGTTTTCTTTTCTATATTTTTTTGAAATGCTTCAGTTAAATTAACACCTGTTTGGTTGGCAAGACAGATCAATACCCAAAGCACATCAGCCATTTCATCTGCAAGAAGCCCCCTCCCAACCTCCCCCGATGGGGGAGGCTTAGAACTATCACTACGATAAGATTGATCACCATATTGACGGGACATGTGTCTTGCTAATTCTCCCACTTCTTCAGTAAGTATCGCCATATTGGTAAGTTCACTGAAATAACGAACCCCAACGGTTTTTATCCAACCATCTACTTGTTGTTGCGCTTCATTGATAGTCATAACAAAATTTTTATTGAGTCTATGCAATTTAGCATGATTCCTGGCGTTTTCATCTCCCTTTTAGTGTTACCCCCTACCCTTTGATACTATAATCCCGATAGCTATCGGGACAATTATTCAATTCCAATTTTAGTATTCTATGATGAAGCCATCTATCCTGAAAGCTATTCTTGTCTTCGCACTTTTTAGTATTACTTGTTTTATACATGGACAGGGAAAACAAACACCAAACTCAGTAGATACCCCAGTTTCAGCAAAACCATTTAAGGTTTTAACAAATGGCAAGCAAATAACCATTCAATCAAAACAGAATTTAAGATCGTTAATGGTCTGGACCGCAAGCGGGCATCGGTTTGTTGAAGAAAAAGAACTTAAGACAAACTCATATTCCTTTACTGTTCCATCAAAAGAAAAAATCTTTTTTATGATGATCGAAACGGCAGAAGGTAAAAGATTCACGGAGAAAATGGGAGTAAAATAAGATGATAATTTTAAAAACTATTCTCTATTCTTTGTTTTTACTATCCATCACAATTGTAACCGGTCCATCGTTTAATAGCTCCACTTTCATATCTGCCCCAAAAACACCGGTATAAATTTTTTTTCCAAGATCACTGGTTAACTGCTGAAGGAATTTTTCATAAACCGGTATAGCTAACTCCGGCTTACTGGCTTTTATATAAGAAGGCCTGTTCCCTTTTTTTGTAGAAGCATGTAAAGTAAACTGACTCACCACTAAAATGTCTCCATCGATCTCTTTTACTGAAACATTCATTACCCCATTTTCATCATTGAAGATCCGCAGGTTTACGATTTTACCGGAAAGCCATTCAATGTCTTCAGCCGTGTCTGCATCTTCAATACCAAGCAGCACAAGCAAACCATCATTTATTTGAGAATAAATTTTGTTATCGGTCTCTACACTGGCTTTGCTTACTCTTTGAATAACCGTTCTCATGATTGCAAGATAAAAGTTTATGGTTTATAGTTTATCGTTTATGGTTCTTAAATTTGATATGTTTATATAACGAAAACCAAAAACTATAAACGACAAACTGATCATACCTGATCTTTCTGGTGAAATTGCTTTCCAAACTACCCGCAGCGGTGGCAAGGGCGGGCAAAACGTTAATAAGGTAGAAACTGCCGTTATTGGCTATTTCGATATCAATGCATCACAAATTCTTAATGAAGAACAAAAATCAGTTATCATTGAAAAATTATCGAACCGGATCAATAAGGAAATGATGTTATTTGTAAAATCGCAAACCTACCGTACGCAGCTTGAAAATAAAGATGAGGTAATTCATAAAATAAATGAGCTGGTAACAAAAGCATTAGAGAAAAAGAAAAAACGTAAACCAACCAAAATAAGTAAAGTTGCAAAAGAAAAAAGATTGGAATCAAAAAAGAAAAAGGGCGATATAAAAGAAGGCCGAAGAAGAGTTGATCCTCATAATATGTAATGCTGCCGATATTTCTTAAATTTATAGCCTGATGAAGTGGAGACTGATCATTTTATTTTTTCTCGTAACCCTTTCCGGAAGCTTCTTGATCAATGCCTGCAGAAAAGGCCAGGAAGATGTGCCCGGTAAAACGGGTTTGACATTTACAGTGCCCCCGGGATTTCCTGCACCACTGTATGATTTTTCAAAAAACCCATTGACAGAAGAAGGTTTTCAACTCGGTAAAATGTTGTTTTATGATGGTCGCCTTTCCAAAGATGGCCATTACCCATGTGCATCATGTCATCACCAAATAGCGGTATTCGGCACTTATGATCATGACCTGAGTCACGGTTATGGTGATCAGCATTCAAACAGAAATGCAACGCCACTTTTTAATCTTGCATGGAAAGACGCATTTCATGCAGACGGAAAATTTAAGAGTTTGGAAAATGAATGTTTGGATCCGATACAAGCACCAAACCAAATGGCAGAGGAGATCGGCAATGTATTGACCAAACTTAGAAGGGACGCACATACACGTCACATGTTCAAAGCAGCATTCGGCACCGAAGAAATTACCATTGAAAGAATGGAAAAAGCATTGGCGCAATTCACCGTGTCAATGATCACAGCCAATTCAAAATATGACCAGGTAAAAAGGGGTGAGAACGTTTACACCGATTATGAATTAAGAGGTTATGCTCTTTATAAAGCCAATTGTTCTTCCTGTCATCCAGAGCCAATGTTCACTGATTATTCATACAGGAATATCGGTTTGAAAGTTGATCCCAATTTAAAAGATTATGGCCGGATGAGAGTGACTAATAAAAGCGAAGATTCACTGAAATTCAAAGTATCCTCATTAAGAAATGTTTCTATCACTTACCCTTATATGCATGATGGTCGCTACCAAAGCTTGAAAGCATGTATTGAACATTATGGTAATAATGTGCAGCAGAGTTCCACGCTTGATCCATCATTAGTAAATGGAATTCACTTTAACAGTAATGAGATCATTGACCTTGTTGCTTTTCTTCGTGCTTTAACTGATTCTACACTTACAAAAGATCTGCGGTTTTATCAAACGCATTAATTAAGCAGAACCCTTTCTTTTTCCTTTTAATGCTTCAAGGGCTTTGCGTTGGTTTTCTATTTCAGCATTTTGCTTTTCCTGGTCGTTTTCATTGGTCTTGATATCGTCCTGGAGTTTCTTAATTTTTTTCTCCATATCATCTTTATCACTTTGAAGATTTTTCAATTTTTTTTCTGCTTTACTTAGTACTTCTTCCTGCGCTGTTATTTGTAATTCAAGATTTGCTTCTTCGATGTCAGGTAACATATTGTACAAAAAAGACTTTGCACTGCCGAGTTCCTGTGTATTCAAACGCGACAAAGCATTTCCATCATCCTTCATTATAATAAGATATAAAACGGCGGCATCAGATTCTTTCTTGCTTTTACGATCTATATTAATAATGTAATCATAACGGTTCGGGCTTATATCCCCTATCATTGCACCCTTATAAACACGAAAACCTTTGTCTTTATTAAACATCCCTTTCTCTTCTTTGCCTTTGTAACCAAGTTTATTCATTTTTGAAATGATGGCGTTTTCTACAGCCTGCGGAGGATAATTATAGTCCATCATAATACAGGCTTGCTTTTCTTTATTGTATTCAATTTTCCCTTCGTAAGCCTGGGCTTTTAAAAGAAAAGATGCGGATAAAAAAATTAGTGAGAGAATAAACTTTCTCATAGCAGTTATTTTGGTTAAAGATACGATAAAGACAAAACTGGTTGCAGGCTGAATCCGGCTTAGCATTGCTTAATCAGGAGTCAAAGAGTACATTTGCTGAAATAACCCAATTCCTTTGAGTGGTATAAAAAAACTAGCCGGGCAAACGTTATGGTATGGTGTGCCCACCATTGCCAGCCGCTTTCTCGGTTATTTGATGAATCTCAGCCTTCCTTTTATTTTTAAACATGCCGGGACAACGGCTGATCTTACACAGGTATACGCCATCGTTCCCTTTCTCAATGTACTTTTCACTTACGGGATGGAAACTGCTTATTTCCGTTTTTCCCAATCAGAAGATAAGAAAAAACTATACAGTACACTTACTTTTTCAATATTTATAACTACAATTTTATTTACGGCAGTACTGCTTTTTTTTCGTTCAGCCATTGCAGATGCGGCAGGACTGGAAAAACATCCTCAATATGTAACCTGGATGTGCTGGATCATTTTCTTTGATACGCTGGCTACATTGCCATTTGCAAAGTTGAGACAAGAAGGCAGGCCAAGAAAATATGCATTCGTTCGTGTAGCGGGCATCCTGATGAATATTCTTGTGGTCATTTTATTTCTTGGCGTCATTCCTGATTATGTCAAAAAAAATCCTGACGGTTTTATAAGCATAATTTATGATAGCAACGATCCGATCAGTTTTTATCTGTTGGGAAATGTATGCGGCAGCATCTTTACTTTTTTATTGTTATGGAAAGAATTCAAAGGGCTTGAGTTCAATTTCAATACCAGGCTTTGGAAAAAAGTAATGGAATATAGCTATCCATTAATTATTGTTGGCCTCGTGCTGAGCCGGCTTGTTTATCGACATGTGGTGGATGTTTCGCCAGCGCAGGCTGATAAGGAATTGGGAATTTTCGGAAACTTATATCGGCTCGCGGTTTTAGTAACGGTAATGATACAGGCGTTCCGCATGGCTGCCGAACCTTTTTTCTTTAACCGGTCAACGGAAGAAAATCCACAACGTATTTATGCAAGGGTGATGAAATTTTTTGTGATCGCCTGCTGTTTTATGTTTTTATTCATCGGGCTTTATCGTGATGTGCTGGAATGGGTGATCACCTTAAAATCAAAAGAATGGGGTGAAGGAATTTATATTGTTCCGATACTAGCACTCGGAAATATTTTTTTGGGTATTTATTATAACCTGAGCATTTGGTACAAGCTGACGAATAAAAATATGACCGGCGCCATGATCACTTTCGTCGGAGCTGTGATCACTGTTGCTTTAAATATTATTCTCATTCCAAAGCTTCACTATCTCGGCGCGGCGATCGCTACTTTTAGTTGTTATTTATTTATGATGGTCATTAGCTATGTGTTGGGGCAAAAATATTACCCGGTCCCTTATGCAAAGAAGAAACTCATCTCCTATCTTGTTTTGGTTGTGCTGATTTATTTAGCTCACCGCGGGTTATTAATGCTCTACAATAATCTTTGGTTTAGCATTGGTTCTGCTACAATACTATTGTTGTTATTTGCTTTTTTTGTGGCGAAGATTGAAAAGAAAGAACTGCAAAAGTTACCATATATCGGAAAATACTTTGTTCCAGGAGTTGCTTAATAAAGTTTCAGATACGGATTATTCATTTTCTCCAACCACCTCATCCGGCCTTCGGTCACCTTCTCCTGAAGGAGAAGGGATACGACTCCGCTAATAGAGTTTTACAAAAGGGTTGTTCATCTTTTCAAATTGAATAGTCGTCATAGGCCCATGTCCCGAGTAAACTTTTGTTTCATCCGGCAAAGTGAAGAGCTGGGTTTGAATACTATTGATCAAAGTATTGAAATCACCACCGGGCAGATCAGTTCTTCCTATGCTGCTATTAAATAAAACATCACCACCGATCACAAAACCTCCGGGCTCATGATAAAAACAAACACTGCCGGGTGAGTGGCCGGGAGTGAAACGGATCTCCAATTCATCATTTCCGAGCTTGATGGTTGTTCCTTCCTTTAAATAAATCAATTCACCCACATAATTTTCAAAAGGCATTTGCCACATTTCCCCGCTTTGTGGCGCAAAATCCAGCACCGGTTTTTCTTTTTCATGAATATGAAGTGTAAGACCCCAAACTTTGGCAGCCCATTTGTTGCCAAATACATGATCGAGATGGCAATGAGTATTAAGCAGCAGCAGTGGTTGAAGGCCTGTCTCCTCAATAAAGTTCTTTAGCTCTTCCCGCTCCTGCTGAAAATAACAACCCGGATCAATAATGCAGCACTGTCCTGCTTCGTTATATAAAACGTAGGTATTTTCCTGGACGGGATTAAATGTAAATGTCTTAACGCTTAACATGAATGGTTTTCCGTACTTTAGAACCACGATTATGTGCAATTTCGTGAATCGTGAGATGTGAATCGTGAAATTGTTTATTAGCTCACGAATCACGATTGACGACTCATGAAAAATGATGATCAGAATTAACGGAAGTTAATCCGCCTGAGGCGGACGCAACAGAAGTCCCATCAAGGCTTCATTGCTGGCAACATAAACACAGAATTTGAGGAGATTTTGCTTCGGCCAAGCCTCGCAATTCGCCTCGCAACAAAAACTATAAGTCTATTGCAGCAACTATACTTTATTTAAATCCGATTTTTAAATTAATAGACGAAACTGGACAGATCTTATGAAGAAAGAATTCAGACTTATCCTCTTTACAGCAGTTTTCTTCTCTTTGAAAACTAATGCGCAGGTGAACACGGTGGAATTTGGAAAAAACCGGGTGCAATACCAAAAGTTCAGCTGGAAATTTTACCAGACAGAAAATTTTAATACTTACTTCAGCCAGGATGGGCTGGCGTTGGGCAAATATGTGGCGCAGGTGGCCGAGGAAGAGTTGCCGGGTATCGAAGAGTTTGTAGAATATGGTCTGCAGCGTCGTGCCAATATTGTTGTATATAACAACTTTGATGAGTTTCAGCAAAGTAATATCGGCATGGGTATCGACTGGCAAAACACCGGTGGTGTAACCAAACTGGTCAATAATAAAATTGCTTTGTACTTCGATGGCAATCATGAAAACCTGAAAAGACAGATAAGACAGGGCATCGCAAAAGTGCTTGTCGATAATGTTTTGTTTGGTGATGATCTTGGCGAGTTTGCAGCAAACCAAGCCTTGCTTGATCTGCCGCAGTGGCTTATTGATGGCTATATTGCTTTTGCCGGTGAGAACTGGAGTGCGGCACTGGATGATGATCTGAAATCTGCTTTGCTCAGCGGCCGCTATAATAATTTCTACCAGTTTGCGCATGAAAAACCTTTGCTGGCTGGTCATGCTTTCTGGCGTTGGGTGGCTGATAAATATGGTAAAAGCAAAACCACTTATATGCTTTACCTGGCCCGCATTTATCGTAATCTGAATGCTGCCTGTAATCGTGTTACCAAAAAGAAAAAATTCAAAACGCTGTTGACTGATTTTATGACCGAAGAAAGCCAGAAGTACCTGAAAGATATCCGCGGCAGAAGAGTGGCACCCAAAGGCCAGTTGGCGGTTAGTGAATTTATAAAGAAAAAAGATTTTATCCGTTTCAATGCGAATCCTGTTCCGAGGAATATGAGTTATGCCGTAGTGGAATTTAAGCAGGGGAAATATTATATAGTGCTGAATGAGAATTTTGTTAACCGCAAAGTGCTGCTGAAGTTTGGAGCAAGATCAAGAGAAGATGAAAAGAATCCGAACTACCCGATAATGGCATGGGATGGTAAAGGGACAAGACTCGCTGTATTATATTGGGAAGCAGGAAAAATAAAATTATTTGTATACGATATTGTGAATCGTGCCAAGATATCTAAAACAGATCTTGCACAGTTCAGCCAGGTGGAGGACATGAAATATATGCTGGATGCAAATACGCTTTTATTCAGCGCAGTGAAAATCGGGCAAACAGATATTTTCGTTTATAAAATTGATAAAGGAACAATCGAGCAAATTACCAATGATGTATATGATGATCTTGATGCATCGTTTGTAGCTTTTCCAAATAAAACAGGAATTATTTTCGCCAGCAACAGGCCTTCCGCAACTGCAGAAAATTCAGATGATTCATTGCCGCATAATCGTTACAATATTTTTCTTGTTGACAACTGGAACAAATCTGAATTCAAACAAATTTCTCAATTAACGGATATGAAACAGGGAGATGCCCGTCTTCCTTCACAATACAATACCTCGCATTTCACTTTTGTAAGCAATGAAAATGGGATTGCCAACCGCTATGCCGGTTTTTTCAGAACAGAAAGAGCGGGGCTTGATACATTAGTTTTTATAGGAGGCGATTTTTTGCGTAATCCTTCATTAGCTGAAGTTGATTCATTATTAAAAGAATGGGATAAGGCCGATATTGATTCCGTAGGTTTTGTTTCTGTAACAAATGATTCCACGTATGTTTTCCCACTTACCAATTATCAAAGCAGCTTATTGGAAACAAGAACTGCCGGCGATAACCAGCAGGTAAGTGAAGTAGTAAGGCAGGGTGATTATAAATTCCTGTACCGTCTTCGTGTTGATGAAAATGCACTGCGTCGCCGCAATACATCAGCAAGACCAACCGAATACATGAAGAAAGTAATGGAAGAAGAAAAGTTTGAAGAAAGTAAAATTGATATCGCTGTCCCGGGCAGCGATTCAAGTGGTAAAAAACAAAATGATTTTTTTGAAAATGAAAATGTTGTGGAATCAGTGGAGGTGCCGGGTAAAGAACCAATTTTAAAGAAAGCAAAGCTGTTTGAATATCGTCCTCCAAAATTCTTCAATGATTATGTAGTTGCCGGTTTCAATAATAATGTGCTTGTCACCCGTTATCAAACCTATGCTGGTGGGGAGGGTCCTATCCATCTTAGTAATGGCGATCCATTTAACGGCATGATAAGAGTTGGAACCTCTGATCTTATGGAAGACTGGAGATTTGCAGGAGGCATTCGTCTCAGTACTGACCTGAATAATAATGAATACATCATGAGTGCCCAGTATCTGAAAAAAAGAATTGATTATGGTGTAGTTTATTATAGAACCACAACAAAAGTGCTGGTGGGCGATGCCAGTGGCAATGCGTTCAGGAGTAAATTATTTTCCAATCTGTACCAGGTAAATGTCAAATATCCTTTTAACCGGGTAAGAAGTATTCGTTTCAGTGCAGGTTTTCGTTCAGACAAAATTGTAATTCTTGCTGATGACCAGAATCTGCCACCAGCAACTTTACAGATCGAGGATATCAAAAAACAATATGCCCTTTTGCATGTTGAGTATGTTCATGATGATGCTATTAACCCTGCACAAAATATTTGGTACGGCCTTCGTTATAAATTCTATCTTGACTGGAATGCCAAGATCAATAAAAATGCTGGGGTCACCGCAGATAATCCTTATTCATTTAACCTGGGTGGTGATGGAAGATATTATCTTCCAATCTATCGTAATTTTATCTGGGCAGTACGTGTTGCATTTGATGTTTCATGGGGACCACAAAAAATTATTTATTATCTCGGTGGTGTAGACAATGACCTGTTTCCAAAATTCAACAGGGCAAACACCCCCGATCCTGATGCAGATTATGCTTTTCAATCGCTGGAACTTAACCTCCGGGGATTTAGCCAGAATGCAGCAAATGGAAATAATGCTGCAGTAATCAACAGTGAATTACGCTTACCAGTTTTTTCCACTTTATTTAATAAGCCGATCAACAATGCATTCTTAAGAAACTTCCAGTTGGTACAGTTCTTCGATCTTGGCACTGCATGGAACGGGGCTTATGATAAAATTGCAAGACCTTCAGTTGTATATAGCCAACCAGGCAATCCTGTTGTTGTAAAAATAAAAGCTGGTGGTATTGGTCCTTTTGCCGGTGGTTATGGTTTTGGTGTTCGCAGCACCTTGCTTGGTTATTTCCTCCGTCTTGATGCAGCCTGGGAAATGAATGGAGTATTTAAAGGCAAACCAGTTTGGTATTTTGCAATGGGATTGGATTTTTAAACTCCCAAACCCCTAAAGGGGGCTTTAAAGAAATTCTATAAATATTTGAAACCTCTTGTTATGAGAGGTTTTTTATTTTACCAGCATTTGTAATTCTAATCATCGCCTGTTGCTACGCTCAGTTTATCGTTCCGGTTTTCATGGCATCGGTCGTTGAGCGAAGCGAAACCCCGATGAATATTGGAGCACTCTTGTACATTGAGTAATTCTATTCAGCTATTTCCGTGCATTCCGTGCCTCCGTGGCAATCATTTTAAAAATGAAAGCCCCGCAGCAGCGGGACTTTCCGAACTAAAACCAACTCCAACAAAAAATTTTAAGCCTGTTATCCTTTGCCAACAAACCCTGATGCCAAATAGAATTCACTAAGTATTATAAAGGCTAAGAAAACGCCAAAATACCAAAATGTCTTCGTCAGTTTTTTCGAATTATCCTTTAGCAAATACAATAACTGGCATACAACAAACACCATCGCGATCGCGGCTACAGAAAAATTATAAATGTAAAATTGTGGGCGGGTTAGCTGGTAATAATAATATAAATCACCGTGGAAACCTGGCCTTTGAGTAAATGTTACATACCCGATAAAACCCCAGTTGCTAACAATGAGAAAACAAATTGGAATAAAAACAAACGGAAGAAGTTTATGGTATAGTCTTAGTTCGTCAGCCATTTGAAAATATTTTTTTTCTTAATTCATCGGTCGGCTCTTTTAAAATCTCATTCCACTTCCATGAATGAATTGGATTACTTTTCTTTCCCTGGAAAAATGCGTTTTTCATTTTGCTCCAATATTCCGGCATGGTTAAAAAGCTATATGCAACCGTTGCAAGCACTGGAAATGAAATTCGTCCATTGCCTAACATAAAACTTTGCAAACAAGCTTCACCTTCTTCTGTCGTATCATAGCCAAGCAACACATGTTTAAGATCGTGCCGGGCATAATGTTTTAATAATGGGAGGTTTCTTTGTTTCAAAAAAACAAACAGGTCATTACCCAATGTTCCCGATGGCAAAGATTGTAACTTGTCTTCACCATAAGTAAATGCGTTTGGTTTTCTTACCAGCTTCAGCATCGGTAAAGCGATCTTATGCGTTAAGATCACAAGAACTGTTTCTCTTATTTTAAGTAATCTCATTTTCATAGAACCCTTTTTTTTGAAATCTACCATTGCAATTTTCTTGAGAAATACATGATGATGCCGAGCGCAATAAACAACCCAATGCTTCCCATCAGTAATGCATAATCCTGTAATTGTATGATCGTAAAAATATATCCGTATACGACAGTGAGTACAAAGCCGATAAAAATTGCAAGTTTTGATGATCTCATAATACTGCCAACAAACCAGGTCACAAGTCCAATAGTGGCAACTCCGGCGATCAAATAAGCAAGATTGAATCCTGTATACTCGGAAATAGATAAAAGCAATGTATAAAATAATACCAATGCCAGTCCTGCCAGTCCGTATTGAATCAAATGCAGGTTTCTTTTATAAATTGTTTCAATAAGAAAGAATGCGGCGAATGTAAGAATGATGCAAAGCAGCGCATATTTTACCGAACGTTCTGTTTTATCATACTGATCAACAGGTATGATAAGATTTGCTCCCATGGCAGAAGCTTGTAAGTTATTAAACTGATCATTCCAAACCATTGGGGTAGTGCGATTCAGGTATTTCCATTTTACATCGATGCCACTATCGGAGGTATTAGGAGTTTCAGGAATTTTTATCCCGGTAAAACTTGGATCGGGCCAGTTTCCCTTCATCTGAATTTTTGTTTCCCTTGCTGCAGGTGCAAACATGAGCTGTTGTGAACCATGTAGAGAAAATTTTACCGTAAATGTGTTTGCTGTGTCAGCATCTTCTGCTTTTAATGGCACAGCAGCATACAAAGCATCTCCAATGTTTGTATTCGTTTCTGCCCATGGCTGACAAAGAAAACTGCTGTCCTTCCATTTTATGTATATCTCTTCGTTAACACCACGACTTAGATCAGCTATCTGTATCAAAAGTTTTGCTTCGGGCCACAAAAGATTTGCAGAAGGAACATTTAATTCTTTAACTTTTATCTCATTAAATTTTGCGGTTATAGAAATATCACCCTGGTAAACCACTATTTCATAAATACCACGGTGGCGTTTCTGTGGCGCTACTGAAGAACTGATATCCAACTGGTCGGCCATGAACCAGGCATATTTTTTTTGATTCACCAACCCATTCACCGTTCCATTATAGGGAATCATTAAAATTGGCCCGGTGATCGTTTGTTTTCCCGCCCATTTACTGCTTACTTCTTCGATGGCTTCTTTTTGGCGGTTCTCTCTTTCATTGATCACATCACGTATGAAATTAGTGGGTATCCAGAGAAAAAATGCCATCACAAAAATTATAACTGCTTTAAAAAAAAGCTTTCCCTTATCAAGCATGGAATACACAGTAATAGCCGGCCCGGTTGTTTCCATTTTATTTAAAATTGATTTGGTTTATGATTAATAAAATTTTTTATTGAATAATACATGACATATAAAAAGCTGCCGAATAAAATTGTAACTGCCCATGTACCAAAATGATCAAACGGATTTAATATTCTGTCTAAAATATCAGTAGTTACTTGACCTGGGTTAACGATTATGTCCCAGCTGTTCCAGCGCAGATAACGGCCTATATAGATTCCGAATGAGCAGAGAAAAAAGGAGCACAGAATGATGATGCCTGAAATTTTATTTCCATATCGGTAAGTCAAAAATTTTTCTATAGTTAACAGTGATAAAAATCCAAGCAACAGTCCATTTAATGCAGCGCTGAACAAAAGAAGTATGTCATACCAATAAGGTATATAGGGCCTTTGCTTCAAATGCAAAAAGTCAGTGATGATATAAGGGGCATTGGGCAAAAACAAAAGCCAAAGCCCAACCAGGAAAAATAATTTCCATCTTTTTTTTACATCTCCAAGCTTTTGACTGATCGCAAAAGGTATCCACGCAAGAAATAAATTCCAGGCAAGAAAAATATAAGCCAATTCAGCACTTACCATTATTCTTACTACTAATAAGGATAAGGTAAAGGCTAATGGAATGATGATCTTTTTGCTGAAACTCATTTTACACTATTTAAAAGCTGCACCAATGCAGGAATAAAAATGATAAGCCCGATGATCAGACTCATAATGGAAGCAACCAATACGGCGCCTGCTGCCACATCTTTAATGACCTTAATACCCGGGTGGAAATCTGTTGTGACAAGATCGCAATATCTTTCAATCGCTGAGTTGATCATTTCCAATGAAATCACCAATCCAATGCAAAACAATACAAGCAGCCATTGCAATGAAGAAATAGAAGCAGTAAATCCAAGTATGATCGCTGTTATACCCATCACAATTTGAATTTTACCATTCCTGTCACGGGAAAAAAATTGTTTTATTCCCTGCAAGGCAAATAGTACAGCATAAAAAAACTTTTTCATGAGTTACTTGTTTTTTCGGCCACCCATTTCCACCAGAAAGCGGTACAGGTACCAAATACAAAAATTGAATACAAATCATCAGTTACAGAGTGACCGTTCCTTACAACGGCCATACAAACCGGCACCATAAAAACTATTGCCAGTATTGTAACAACAAAACCAGCAGGATGAACCGGAACATAAGCCCATCCCAATTGTTTAAACCAAGTTGTTTTCATTTTAATTTATTTTTATTTTAGCAATTACAATTTTCACCCAGCAAATAAAAGAAAATCGAAGCCAGTACAGCTAAACTGACTGCTGTTACAAGAATAGGAAACCATCTTTTCTGTATACTGAAATGCAACAAAAATTCTTCATTCGTTGAATGGAATTCAATTTTTACAAATTGAAAAAATGTAAGCAAGATGGCTGCTATGGGTCCGCAAAGAATTAAGAGGTTGATATTCCATCCAAGTGGCTCCCGGCCTCTGCTATTCTCGACAAAAGATCCAATTAAATTGTAAGGTCCGGGAATGCCAATGCCATTCAAAAGATTTGCAATAATAAAATACACCGTGGGAAATGCCAGCAATGCGGCAATTATTGTTAGTGTATTACTTTTAAAAGTCGTTGTTTTCATGATTTTTTTTTTATGACTAAGCAATAAGTAAATCGAACTCCTGTTTTTTTTCTGATTTCTCTTTTTCTTCCATTTCCAGTCGTTTTATATTTTTTAAACAAATGGTCAATGGGATCAAGCCAATTATTCCAAATGAACAATCAATCAACCTCCACCAAAATGGCATATCGCGGAAATGACCGGCGATCATTGCAAATGGAATGATCAGAACACAGGCGATGATGCCAAACTCGATCACCCATTTATTTTTTACAGGATTCCTGAATGGGCCGATAAAAAGAATGGCCAGTACAAAATGTGCAAAGGCAAGCCAGTCATATCCGTAAAATAAAAATGGGTAATCCTTTGAAGTATGTTGCACTCCGATCAATACTTGTTCAAGCCAACCTTTAATGCTTCCTTCAAATGGAAAATGATTAACGATATAAGCCAGCTCTTGCTCTACCGGCATAGCCGTAAGTCCGCTGATAAATAG
>WNFK01005108.1_pt1 | contig 17630 bp, 14 predicted proteins | sample 5400281 | NCBI WGS metagenome assembly WNFK01 (sample SAMN13153350, study PRJNA577476) | soil metagenome | isolation source: 20 cm soil on Douglas fir-dominated hillslope | place: USA:California | collected 2013-09-17 | reverse complement strand
ACCGTCGGCGCTGGCGGAGCTCATGGGAATCATCGTGAACGAAGGGTTGGACCGTCCAGCGCAGCGGATCAATCGCCTCGTGTTCGCGCCCGGGACCCCGTACCACACAGCGCTCGAGGCCGAAGCTCCGCCAAGCCACCGTCTGCTCTCTCCCGCGGTCGCGAGCACCGCCCGGAGCGTGCTCACCGACGTGGTGGAAAGCGAGGCGGGCACCGCCCGCCGGCTCAAGGACTTGTTCCGCGATGCGAGCGGCAAGCCCATCCCGGTCGGCGGCAAGACTGGAACGGGAGACAATCGCTTCGACACGTTCGCGCGCGGCGGGAAACTCCTATCGTCTCAGGTCGTCAGCCGAACGGCCGCGTTCACCTTCTTTATCGGCGGCCGGTACTACGGAGTCGTAACAGCGTCCGTTTTCGGGCGCAGGGCGGACCAGTACCGGTTCACGAGCGCCCTGCCGATCCGCGTCTTGGAGCTTCTCGCCCCCTCGCTCGAGCGGCGCCTCGACATGCCCCCACCGCAATCCGAGCAGCTTGCCTCACTTGAGCACCTCGACCTGGACTCTGCCCGTCCGGTCGAGCACGTCCACCCCGACGTCACGCTCGTATCGCCGAATGATCAGATCCACCGACCCCTCCCCGACCCGAAGCCTCCGAATCGTGATCTCCTCCAGACTCTGCGGCAGCGCCGGGTGATCGAACGTGACTCGCGAGGTGACTCCGTCCACACTGAGCCCGAGGCAGGACTGCAAGAGTAGGTACACGGCGCCCGCGGCCCACGATTGCGGCGCGCACGCGACGGGGTAGGGTGTCGGTCCCGCTCCCGCGCCCCGCGGGAAGCCGCAGAAGAGCTCCGGCAGCCGGCTCAAATCCAGGAACACGGTGGCGTCGAAGAGGCCCGAGAGAAGCCGGATCGCCGGTTCCTTGAAGCCGTAACGGGCGAGCCCGGCCGCGATGATGGCGTTGTCATGCGGCCAAACCGACCCGTTGTGATAGGACATCGGGTTGTAACGGGCCTGTCCGGCTGCGAGCGTCCGTATTCCCCAGCCGCTATGAAAATCCTCTCGCTCGAAGCGCCGCGCCAGGCGTTCCGCCCTCGACCGATCGGCGATACCGGTCCAGAGGCAATGCCCCGCGTTGGAGGCGAGCACCCGGCACGGGCGCTTCTCGCCATCGAGCGCAAGCGCGTAGGCTTCAAGGTCGTCACACCAGAACATCTCCTCGAATCGCCGTTGGATGGCTTCTGCCTGGTGTCTCAGACGGTCCGCGAGGTCGCCCATCCCGAGGGCGGCGGCAAGCGCCGACCCCTCCCTGCGAGCGGCGAACACATAGCCCTGGACCTCGCAAAGCGCGATGGGGCCCGTGGCCAGCGTGCCGTCCTCGTGGAAGATCGAGTCGCCGGAATCCTTCCATCCCTGATTGGCGAGCCCCTTCGGCGAAGCGCGGAAGTACTCGACGAAGCCGTCGCGATCACGGTCCCCGTACCCCTCCATCCAGGCGAGCGCGAGCTCGATGTTCGGCCAGATGCGCCGGATCAGGTCCAGATCCCCGGTGCACCTGGCGTAGGCTCCCGCGAGCATGACGAAGAGTGGCGTCGCGTCCACGCTTCCGTAGTAGCGGCGAAACGGAACCTCTCCCAACGCGGCCATTTCACCGCGGCGCATCTCGTGGATGATCTTCCCGGGCTCCGCGTCGACGTCGAAGCTCTGCTCCTGCGCCTGGGTCTCTGCGAGGAAACACAGGACGCCATTCGCCAGCCCGGGGTTCATCCAGAGAACCTCCAGCGCGGTGATGATTCCGTCCCGTCCGAAGGGGGTGCTGAACCAGGGAACTCCGGCGTACGGATACGGGCCGCACCCGGTTTCGGTCAGCATCATGTGCAAATCGGACCCCGAGCGGTTCAGCCAATCGTTGAATTGCTCGTTGGACGAGGCCACGACACACTGGCCCGCCTGGTCGCGTTCGAGCGCCTCCAACGCGGCACGCCTCGCCTCCCCGAAGCGGAGAGGCTCCTTCGGAACGCGCCCCACCTCGCAGGCGAATCGAACGACGTAGGACGTTGCCTCGCGGCTCTCGAGAGCGACGTCGAATTCGAACTCCGATTCGGAAACACGCGCCGGGGTCGGCTCGCAGGAAATGCGGGTCCTCCGCACGACGCCGTCCAGGCCTTCGTACGAGAGAGTCACGCAGGAGTCCCCAAGGACCGGCGCGAGCTTCCGGCCGGTGGCGTCGCGACGCGTGCCTCGGACCTCGAAGATGTCGGCGAAGTCGACACCCCAGCGACACCGGAGGGTGACGTGGATCGGCTCGAGCCCGTAGTTCGAAACGCGGATCCGCTCATAGCAAACCCCATCCCACAGGAGCTGCTCCCTCGCGACGTGGATCGTGCCGCGCGAAATCGCGAGCCGCCCGTTGGAGCGAACGTCGGGGTTGGTCAAATCCACCGACAGGACCGTGTTGTCGTCGCTCACGCGGGAATTGAGCAGGAGCAGACGGTCCTGGTCCAGCAGCAGCCCGAGGCGCGACAGAAAGCGCGTGCCCTCGTGGTAGAGACCCAGCTCTCCCATCCCGACCGTCTCCATGTCGCCGAAACGGTCGAAAACGGCGAATGTATCGCCGTGTTTCAATACCCGCGTGCGGTCATCGATTCGCGAGGAGGTCGCGAGGATATAGTACTGGTCTTGTAACCGGATGATGTCCATGATCCCGATCATCATATAGCATTCGGAATCCTCTTTCCGGAACCGCCTGTCCTTCCTACAATTCAACGCTTATGGGTACGGCAAAGACCGACGTGGCAAAACGCGTGCGCCGGGCGCTCACCCGGATGGCCAGCCGCCAAGCTTTGGGAAGCGAGGTCTCGGATCAGACCACTCCCGATGAACTTGCGCGGGCCGCCCGGAGCTACCTCGGAAGCACGCAGATCGTGATCGCCTCGAACCGGGAGCCTTACATGCACGTCAAGGCTCCCTCGGGGATCGAGGTCGTCCGGAGTCCGGGAGGGCTGGCCTCCGCGCTCGACTCCGTGGCGCGTGCCACCGGGGCCACCTGGATCGCGCAGGGCGCCGCGGACGCCGATCGCCTCGTCGTGGATGAGGAAGGAAAGGTGCGGGTCCCGCCCGGCAACGAACGGTACACCCTGAAGCGGCTTTGGATCGAGCCGGAGGCCAGGGAGCTCGAGTACCGCCGATTCTGCAACGGTTGCCTCTGGCCGCTCTGCCACATCGTCTACGTGAGACCCCACTTCGTGGCGGCACAGTGGCGCGCCTACCAGGATGTCAACGAGCAGTTCGCCGAGGCGATTCTTGCCGCGATCGGCTCCAAGCCGGGACTCGTCCTGTTGCAGGACTATCATCTTGGCCTCTGCGCATCCGTCCTCCGGGCTCGGCGTCCCGATCTCTCGATCATCATGTTCTGGCACATCCCGTGGCCGAATCGGGAGGTGTTCCGCACCTTCCCCTGGCGGCGCGAGCTTCTCGAGGGGCTTCTCGCCTGCGACCTGGTTGGCTTTCACATCCAATATCACGCAAACAATTTTCTGGACACGGTGGCCCAGGAACTTGAAGCGCAGATCGACCACGAGCGATTCGCGATCCGCCGCCGGGGCCGCAAGACGTTCGTGCGGACCTACCCGATCAGCCCCGATGCCGCCGAGATCTCGCTCGCCGCTTCCGAGCCGTGGGCCGCGCGGGCCGCGGATCAAATCCGGGAACAGCTCGGTCTGGGGGGCGTGAAGATCGTGCTCGGAGTGGATCGCCTCGACTACACGAAGGGAATCCCCGAGCGGATGGTGGCCTATGAGCACCTCCTCGAGACCCGTCCTGAGCTCCGCGGTCAGGTATCGTTCATCCAGATCGGCGTTCCGTCTCGGGTGGATCTGCCCGAGTACCAGTCGCTGGCGGCCACGGTCGAGGAGTTGGCCGCGCGGCTCAACCAGCGGTTCGGTACGGCGGAGCGCCCCGCGATTCACCTCATCACGCGGAACTTGGGGTTTCGGGATCTGATTCCCTATTACGTGCTGGCCGACGTGGCCGTGGTGAGCGCGCTTCACGACGGGATGAATTTGGTGGCGAAGGAGTACGTCGCGGCGAAAGTGCATTTGGACGGCGCACTGGTCTTGAGCCCCTTCACGGGGGCGGCGCGGGAGCTGGACCAAGCCATTCAGGCGAGCCCCTACGATACCGAGGCTCTAGCCGCCGCGATCGGGCGCGCGCTCACGATGGACCCCGCGGAACGCGCGCGAAGGATGCGGTCCATGCGCGAGGTCGTGGCCGGGCAGAACATCTATGACTGGGCCCGCAAGATTCTGCGGGATGCGCGGCGTCTGCACCTCGTGCCGGGAGCCCCGCGTCCCGGCGCGTCCTCACGGTGACGCGCCCATTCTTCGAACGCCCGACCTGGCGGAGAGTCCAGCGGATCCTGTGCGAGGCGGACCGCACTGTACTCATCGCGCTCGACCTGGACGGGACGATCGCTCCCTTCGCGCGACGTCCCGACCTGGCGAGGGTTCCGGAACGGACGCTTCGGTCGCTCGCGCGTGGCGCGGAAGCCCGAGCCGTCAGGATCGCAATCCTGAGTGCGCGCCCGCTCGCGGACATGAGGCGCATGGTGCCGGTACGGAACGTGCTTCTCATCGGCCAGTACGGTCTCGAAGGCCCCCTGGGGCCCCCCACGCAGCTCCTGAAGCGGCTGCGGCGTGGGTGCGCGCGCGTGGCACGAGCGCTGAGACCGCTTGTCGCGTCGGTCCGCGGCGCGTTGCTTGAGGTGAAGGGATTGACCGTAGCGGTACACGACCGGAACGTCCGGGATGCCCGGCGGCTGCGAGAGCTGCGTCGAGGGCTCAAGGCGGTAGCTTCGCTGGAGGCAAGGAGTCATGGCTTTGTTCCCGTTCCGGGGCGGCATGTGGTGGATTTCGTGCCGCGGGGTCACGACAAGGGGCGTGCGCTCCGCGCTCTCAGGGCGAAGTTGAAGCCTGGGTGCGTGTTTTGTTTCGGCGATAGTCTCGGGGACGAACCTGCGTTTGCCGTGCTCGGCCGCCGTGATTTTCCGGTTCGCGTCGGCCGCGTCGGGACACGCGCGCGGTACCGGGTGGCGACCCTCACGGGGGTCACCCGTTTTCTCGATGCCGTGACGGCTTGTCGTGCCGGCTCGGCGTGACCGAAGGAGGTGGAACCGTGCGAGTAGAAATGAGCTCCATCCTTCCCCCTGATTTCGGGACGCAGCTTCAGTCGATCCTGACCAGCGTCTCGGAAGGACTAATCCTGTTCCTGATCTCGGCCGGCGTGTTCCTGCTGGGCTATCTTCTCGCGACGCTTCTCTCCCGCCTGGTTCAGACGCTCGTGTCGTTGATCGGCATCGACACGTCCTACGCGCGGCTGAGAGAGGCAGGGGCCACGGCTCCCGAGTTCCCCCCGAGCCGCTTCGCGGGGTACATCACATTCTGGTCGATCATCCTCGCGTCCATCATGGTCTCCCTTCGGATCATGGGCATGGACTTAGCGCCCTCCATCACGGCCCGGCTTCAGGACGTCGTGCCACGCGTGCTGACGTCCGCTCTCGTCCTCCTCCTTGGGATTCCGATCGCGGCTGGGGCCGGGCGGATCATCGGCACGCTCCTGTCCTCGACCGGCGTGCGGCTGGGTCGCCTCCGCTCGCAGGCCATCGTCACGGTGCTGGTCGTCTTCATGGTGCTCATGGCCCTAGAGCAGCTCGGGCTCGCGGCGCAGCTCGTCATGGCGGTCGGAATCGCCGCGGTCGGCGCGGCGGGTCTCGCGTTGGCCCTCGCGTTCGGCCTCGGATGTCGCGACTTGGCGCGTGATCTCGTGGTCGTCATGACCGACACCGGCTTCCGTTTCTCAACCGTCGCGCACCTCGAGTACCCCGCCGGTCCCGTCGCGACCGATTTCGCGACGCTCCGCGAGGGGATTGCCACAGTCCCGCCCGGGTCCCTGTTCCATCACATCATCCGGATGGTCGTGCGCCACCCGCGCGCGCACGATCTGCCGCCCAACGACTTCGCGCGCTGGGTGGGGGTGGCCCTACAAGACCCGGAGACCGCGGAGCGCCTCGCCTTCGCGGGGACGCAGCCTCTCCTTCCGATGGAAGAGCTGCGTGCCTCGCTGCTCCGGATCCTCGACGACGTCATCGGCCGGAAACATCCGGACATCGGGACTCCGCATGCTGCGGCTTTCCACTTCGTGACCGCGCGAAGCGTGAAGGCGCCGCTCGGCGTGGAGACGGAACTACCCGAGCAGGTCCCCGAGGTTTGGCGGCACGTGGATAGCGCAGCCGCTTTCTACCACCTGATCGAGGCGAGAGTGCTCGGTCCTGTGGAGGACGATCTGGTGCTCTGGCTCGAGCGTAGCGGCGGTCACAAGCTCGCGGGTGTCGCGGAATCGTTGACGATGGGAGGGATGCCCCTGCTCCGACTCCACCGCGAAATCGGCTCCCGCTGGCGCCGGGCGCTCATCCCGGCACGCCTTGTGCGGCGGACCGAGGAGTCGGAGTCCGTGCGACGTCAGGAAGCACGTGAGGTTGTGGCGCGGTTTGCGGGGCGCCTCCGCAAGACACCTCAGGATGCCAAAGGATGAACGAGACCGTCCCGAGCGTGGAGGTGGACTCCCCCTTGCTGGATTCCGCCGAACCCGAGATGAACGGATGGCTTCACCGTTACGAGCGGGTCGTGGGTCCGGACACACTCAGGGCGCTCGAGGCGATCGCGCGGCGACTCAAGGGCCATCGCATCGTCATGGTTAATACGACCAAGACGGGGGGAGGCGTCGCGGAGATCCTGCACCGCCTGGTGGTCATCCTGAACGAGCTGGGCGTTCCAACCACCTGGGAGGTCATGGAGGGGGATGATCGGTTCTTCGGCGTGACGAAGAAGATCCACAACGCGCTTCACGGGCATTCCGAAACGCTCACCGCGGAGGATCGCGAGATCTACATGGAGCGGACTCGCCGCGAAGCACAACGCCTCGCGCTCGACGGCGACCTCATCCTGATTCACGACCCGCAGCCCGCGGGGCTCATCGCACTCCGTCGCGCACCCGGCCAGCGCTGGGTGTGGCGATGTCACATCGATCTCTCTTCCCGCGACCCGGATCACTGGGAATTCCTGCGGCCGTCCGTATGCCAGTACGACGCGTCGATCTTCTCGGCAATCGAGTTCGTCCCCCCGCTCCCCATCCCCACCTACCTCGTGCCGCCCTCCATCGACCCGTTCTCCGCCAAGAACCGCGACATGGAGCAGGAGGAGGTCTCATCCATCATGGAGCGCCTCGATCTGCCGCGCCGGGGTCCCTGGGTCACGCAGATCTCCCGCTTTGACCGCATCAAGGACCCGATCGGGGTGATCGAAGCCTTTCGGATGGTGCGCGCGAGGCGGCGCGCCCGGCTCCTCCTCGCGGGTGGAGGAGCAAGCGACGATCCCGAGGGCGCGCAGGTGCTGGCGGAAGTGCGGGAGGGCGCGGCGAAGGTGAAGGACGTGACCGTGCTGGAGCTACCGCCCGGATCGGACGTCGAGATCAACGCGCTCCAGCGCGCCTCGACCGTGGTCATGCAGAAATCGCTCCGGGAAGGCTTCGCGCTCACGGTCTCCGAAGCGCTGTGGAAGCGGCGCGCCGTCGTTGCGAGCGCGGTCGGCGGGATCCCCTTACAGGTATTGCACGAGCGCACGGGGCTGCTCTCGCGCTCGATCGAAGGCGCGGCGCTCCAGACCATCCGCCTTCTCGACAACTCCGACCTAAGGCACGAGCTGGGCGCCGAGGGGCACGCGCACGTCCGCGATAACTTCCTCCATACGAGGGAAGTTCGCGATTACCTGGCGGTGTTCACCTCGCTCCTTTGAGCGGATCGCTCTTGCGCGCGACGCACTCCAACGTCCCCCCACGGCCGCCGAGCGCCTCGAGAACCACGAGGAGGAACGCCGGAAGGAAGATCGCGGCCATCAGCGCGGCTTCCAGAACGTATCGGGCGGATCCGAAGAGAGACCGGTTCCCCTTCAAGACCTCATAGAATTCGTCACGGGGAAACCCCAGCGCGTTGAGGACGCTTTGCAGAATTCCGTACAGGTTCTGCTCCCAGGAGAGGGTCCGGATGACCTCCACCCGAAAACCCGCCTTGCCCAAGGCGGCCTTCAGGGAAGCCCGGTTGAAATGGAAGAGATGCCGCGGCGGATCCAGGTGAAACCACGACCCGCCGAAGAGGCGCGCCTGCCACGAATCGATATTGGGCACGGCAACGAGGAGGGCGCCCCGCTCGTCGATCCATCGCGCGCAGAGGCCCAGAACATGATCCGGGTCGGGCAGATGCTCCAGCACATGCCAGATGGAGATGAGATCGAACGACCCCGGCGGGTACGTGTCGGCCTCAAGCGGTCCAACGTGGAGACGAATCCCTGCCACCTCCGATGCTCTTCGCCCCGTCTCCTCCGAGAGCTCCGTCCCGTCGCAGCTCAACCCAGAAGCTGAAAGACGCGCCAGGAACTGACCGCTCCCGCAGCCCAGGTCAAGGACCCTCCCCACGCCGTCGGGGCGGATCTTCGCCACGAGCCGCCGGGCGAGCCGGGCCCGGCCGTCGCGAAATCGGTCGACCATGTCCTCGATGAGAGGAACGAACTTTCTTGCCCCGGCCCCGTAGTAGTCGGCGTCGTAGGAGGCCGCGATCGCGTTCGGACGTGGGCGCGGGTCGAGCAACATGCGTTCGCAGCGCCGGCAACGCCTCAGGCCGAACCGTGTCTCCGCGACGCGAAAGCCGCGCGACGCGGGCGCGAGGTCCGGGGAGCCGCATGCACATGCGACGACCGGTTCGAATGAGGGCGTGCTCACGCGTCCGCGCGTGGCGGTATGGGCGGAACCTCCGCGCGTGCGTACCCGCCGACGGAGAGCCTCCGGCCCTCTGGCTCGAATATCGAGAAACGGCGAAGGCCCCATCGGTGCAGGCGGTACTTGAGACACACCGCAAGCACCCCCAATCCATAGCGAACCGCGCGAGGGAAGGAGATGCTCGAGGCCTCCACGAAGTACCGGGTCGGACAGCTCACTTCGCCAATCCGGTATCCAAATGCCACGGTCTGGGCGAGCATCTCGTTGTCGAAGACGAAGTCGTTGGAGTTCTCCTCGAGCGGAAGCGACTCGAGCACTTCACGGCTGAAGGCGCGGTACCCGGTGTGGTACTCGGAGAGCTTGCGCTGCAGCATCACGTTCTCGATCAGGGTCAGGATGCGGTTCGCGACGTACTTGTATCGGGGCATCCCTCCCTTCAGAGCACTCGTGCCGAGCATGCGGGACCCGAGCACGGTGTCGTAGACCCCGTTCGCGACCATGGACGCCATCGCGGTGACCAGGGCCGGCGTGTATTGGTAGTCGGGATGGACCATGATCGTCACGTCGGCGCCGGCGCGGAGCGCTTCCCGGTAGCAGGTCTTCTGATTCCCGCCGTATCCGAGGTTTCGGGAATGGATGAATGTCGTGATGCCCAGCTGGCGCGCGAGGCGGGACGTTTCATCCTGGCTCGCGTCGTCGACGAGAATCACGTGATCCACGATGTCGTGCGGGAGCTCATCGAAAGTCTGCCGCAACGTCTTGGCGGCGTTGTACGCGGGAAGGACTACGACGACCCGTTTTCCGTGGATCATGGCCGTGAGGTCATCGCGCGATGCCTTCCCCGCGCCGGCCGATCGCGATTTTCAGATTTGCCGCGGCGTCCGGGTTTCTTGGATCCAACTCGACCCCTGACTCCGCCGCGCGGCGCGCGTCCTCGTTCCTGCCGAGCGCGAGGTAGGCGGCCGCGAGGTTGCTCCAGGCTGCCGCCGTGGCGGCCTCCTCCAGCCACCACTGGCGCTTGATCGCGATCTCCAGGGTGTCGGCCGCGTCCTGCCACCGTTGGTCCATCAACGCCGCGTAGCCGAAAAAGGCCATCGGCTGCGCCAGGTCCGGATAGAGGGCAGCCGACCGGAGCGCGATCGCGCGCGCTTGGACGACATCGCCAACCTGCATGAGGGCATTGCTCGCCTGATCCATAATCTGCGCGTTCACGGTGTCGCGCGCCACGGCCTCCTGGAATGTGGCCTGAACGTCCGCAATCGAGCTCTCGGGAGGTTTGAGTCGCGTCCGAGCCGCGGCGATGCGTCCGAGGTTGGCGTAATAATAACCGTTCTGGGGCTCGGTCCGTATGGCCGAGCGCTCGGCACGATCGGCTCGCCTTAGGAGCTCGGAGGCGGCGTTCGGTTCCCGTTCCGACTCGACCAGGAGCGAGGACCCCAGAAAATCATCGTATCGGGAATCCCAAGGAGCCAAGTTCGACGCGCGGAGAAACGCCTGCGCCCGCGCCGGGCTCCCGGGCTCCGCCTTGACCCCCGCCTTCTCGTGGACCTGCGCGCCGATCGGCAAGATTACGAGCAGCACGAAGAGCGCCGCGACCGGTAGTCCCGCAAGGATACGCGGCCAGCCCCGGGCCGGATCCCTCCGCGTGCGCGGCGCGCGCTCCTGGCGCGCGGGCGGATCCTCGGAGCCCGCGGCCGAGAGCCAGCCTGCTAGCGCTGCCGCAAGGCTCCCGAGCGCGACAACGGTGAAGCTTGCGAGGTCTTGAACCGCGAACCCGACCAGGGATGCTCCGGCCGCGACCGCTCCCTCGCGTGCAGCCGGGTCGCCCTGACGCGTGGCGCGCCAGATCGCGCCCGCGGCGAAAAGGATGACGAGGAGCGCCGAGATCCCGCCCAGGATCCCTTGCGTCGCGAGGATCTGGATCGCTTCGTTGTGAGCCTTGTTCGGGGTGCGCCCCCACTCCGCCTGCCAATACGCAGACGTCCGGTACCGCGGAAACATCGTGCCGAACGCGTCGACCCCGACGCCCAGGAGCGGCTCATCGCGCGCCATGCCGAGTCCCGCGCGCCAGATGTGGAGCCTGGACTGGGTCGTCGGCGCGCTCAGGCTCGCGATCTCGCGAACGCGAGTCGTCAGATTGGGCCCCATGGGGGAACGCGCGACGAGAAACGCGGCGGCGGCGATGGCGAGGAGCGAGGCGAGAGCCGCTGCCGGGATCCGCGACGACCGTCTCGGCGAGCGGGCCGTGGCCCGTCCGCCGGCGCTCCCCCGGGCCGCAAGGCGCAGGAAGGCCCACGCGACGGCTGCCGCCCCCAGACCGATCCAGGCCCCCCGGGAGAGCGTGGCGGCGATCACGACGATCGAGACCGTCGCCACCAGCGCCCAGAGAGTGCGCTCGACGCCGCTCCGGGTTCGGATCGCAAGCCAGCCCGTCAGAGGCACCGTCATGCCGAGGTAAGCGCCCAGCATGTTGGGGTGCCCCAGCGTGCCGAAGACGCGCACCTCCCCTCCGAACGTCGCGGTGCGGGCCCAGACGAAGGGGTCGAGCCCGGCGAGCTGGATGATGGCGTAGGTGGCCGTCACCGCGCTCGCGAAGCCGGCCGCCCGCGCGTATCGAACGAGAGTGAGGGCACGCCCACGCGATGCGCCACGTGAAATGAAGTAGACGATCGACGTGGCGCACGCGGTCACGAGGCCCGCCGTACTGTCGGGGGCGCCGTGCAAGCTCTGCCCTCGGTTCGGTGACACGATCGTGGATGCGACGGACGAGACGAGAAAGAGGATCACGCCGGCGCCGAGCGGATCCCGCCGCGCCCCCGAGAGAGCGCGGGAGCCGAGGGAGATCAGCAGGCGTCCGGGATCGCCCTTCAGAGCCGCCGCGAAGACTGCAGCGAGCCAACCCCATAGGAAGAGGAGCGCCCCGGTCGCGAGGAGCATCGTTTGGGGAACCTCGAAGCACTCCGCGGTCACGCGCGAAAAGAAGATCGGCACGAACGCGAGGAGTACGATGAGAACAATCTCCTCGAAGCGGATTCGAGAGCTGCTTGGCTTCATTCGGGCGATAGAGCGAGACACCCCATCGCGAGGTGGCGACGGGGTGTCTCGATGGAAATGCGTCGAAAGGTTATCGGGCTTATTTGAGATGCTTCGAGACGAGCTTCGTCATCTCGAACATGCTCACCTGGCGTTTCCCGCCGAAGACCGCGCGGAGCTTGTCGTCAGCGTTGATCATCGTCCGTTTGTTCTTGTCCTGCAGCTTGTTCTTCTTGATGTACGCCCAAAGCTTCTTCGTCACCTCGGTCCGCGGGATCGCCTTCGATCCGACCACCTCGGAGAGAATGGCGGACGGCTGCATGGGCTTCATGAACGCTGCGCTGGGGCGACGCTTCTTCGCTACCTTTTTCTTCGCGCCTTTCTTAGCAGGCATGCACCTCTCCTTTCGTGAGCGTCTCGCCGATCCGGACCGTCGGCACCGAGGGGAATAACTACCACGTACGAGGGAAGAGGGCAATGTTTCATAGGTAAATCGGGCTCGAACGGAAAAAATGGAGCGGAAGACGGGATTTGAACCCGCGACAGCCACCTTGGCAAGGTGGAGCTCTACCGGGCTGAGCTACTTCCGCTCTCGAGGTAAATTGTCGGGTTGGACCGGGGAATTCTAATCCCCGTCCCGACCCCCGTCAAGCCGGCTAGGCTCGGCCCGGCCCCGTCTCCTGGACGGTGTCCAGCCACTTGTGAAACCCCGTGCCCATCCGGCGCGACGCGTTCGCTTGCCTGTAGAGCTGCAGGTATTTCCGGGCCGACGCCTCCCATGAGAAGTCGCGAGCCATGCCGCTCCGGCGCACGCGTAAGAGGGCGCGCGGCTCCTCGTAGAGGCGGACCGCAGCCTCCACGGCGTCGACAAGCGCCTCAGGCGTGTACGGCGCGAATACGATCCCGGTCCCCCCTTCCGATCCGGGTGAATAGGGTTCGACCGTATCCGCGAGACCCCCCGTCCAGCGCACCACCGGGACCGTTCCGTACCGCATGCTCATCATCTGATTGAGACCACATGGCTCGTAGCGAGAGGGCATGAGGAAAAAGTCACTCCCCGCCTCGATCCGGTGGGCCAACGGGTCGTCGAAACCTTTCCGGAATCGGAGCCGGTCCGGATACTTGGTCTCCAACACAGCGAAGAGCTCCTCGTAGCGCTTCGATCCGCTGCCGAGAAGGACCCATTTCGCGGGAAGGGAGAAGAGCCGGTCGGCCGCGGCCTCGATCAGATCGAAGCCTTTTTGCTCGGCAAGACGCGAGATGATTCCAAACAGAGGCTGGTCCGGCTGCGATGGAAGTCCCATTTCGTCGAGGAGCGCCGCCTTGCACACGCCCTTCAGCTCGAGGCTTTCCGCGTCATAGCGGGCCGCAATCGCCCGATCGGCACGCGGATTCCAGATGCGGACGTCGATCCCGTTCAAGACGCCGACGAGGTCTTCGTGCCGCGCATTCAGAACGCCTTGTAGCCCAAACCCGAACTCCTCCCCCGACTGGATCTCCTCGGCGTAGCGTTCGCTCACGGTTGTGATGACATCCGCAAAATGGATCCCCGCCTTGAGGAAGTTCATCTTTCCCCAGAACTCGAACGGGGATAGCGGATAGAAATACTCCGGCGGGAAACCCGCGATCGCCATGGAGTCCGGATCGTAGACGCCTTGATACCCCATGTTGTGGATGGAGAGGATCGTCGCGGTCATCTGAAAGAAGGGGTCCTCGGCGTAGATCGTTTTCAAGTAGGCCGGCACGAGCGCGGCCTGGTGGTCGTTCGCGTGGATTACCTCGGGCGTGAACGCGAGCGCGCGCATGGCTTCCAGGCACGACCGCGAATAGAAGGCGAACCGCTCGGCATTGTCAGGATAGGCTTCCCCGGTCGCGGGATCGTTATAGATCCCGGGACGCCCGAAATAGAGGTCGTTGGCGATGAAGTAAAAGGAAAGGTGGGGCGTGAGGTCCGCGCTCCGAAGCAAATAGATAAGGGCGCGCTTGTCCTCCCCGCGCACCGGAACTTCGATCTCGGAGGTCAGCTCGAGCGAAGAACCCTCAGGCAGCGTCAGCCCGGCGTAACGTGGCAGGAAAACCGAAACCGCGCATCCTAAGTCGGCGATCGATTTCGACAATGCTCCAACGACGTCCGCGAGACCGCCCACCTTGGCGAACGGAACCGACTCGGCACTCAGGATCGCGACGCGAAAGCGCTGGGTCATGCGGTTCTCCGTTTGGAGCGCGGGATCAGAGCTGGATGTCGCGTAGGTACTGAGCCGCCTCTTCGGGCGACGTCGGGTTGATGTAGAAGCCGGTCCCCCACTCGAAGCCCGCCACCTTGGTGAGCTTGGGCATGATCTCGATGTGCCAGTGATAATAATCGAGGCGGGCGTCGCGACACGGGGCACTGTGCACGATGAAGTTGTAATGCGGCCGGTTGAGTGCCTTGTTGATCCTGCCAAGCGTGTCCTTGAGCGATTGAGCGAGCGATGCGAACTCGCTCTTCTGGGAGTCCTCGAACGCGGAGACATGGCTCCGTGGGAGAATCCAGGTCTCGAAGGGAAAGCGCGGCGCGAAGGGCTCGAAGGATACGAAGTGCTCGTTCTCTGAGACGATGCGTTTCCCCTCGCGAATCTCCTGCTCGATCATGTCGCAGAAGACGCAACGTTCCTTGAGCCGGTAATGCTGGAGGCTACCGTCGAGCTCCTCCGTCACAACCTTGGGAATGATCGGCGTGGCGATGAGCTGGGTGTGGCTGTGCTCCAGGGAGGCCCCGGCGGCTTCGCCGTGGTTCTTGAAGATGAGGATGTATCGGAACCGGTTGTCGTTCTTGAGATCGACGACGCGGTCGCGGAACGCCCAGAGGACGTTCTCGATCTGCTCCTCGCTCAGCTCGCTCAGCTCCTTCGTATGGTCGGTCGTCTCGATGATGACCTCGTGCGCGCCGATCCCGTTCATCTTGTCGTATAGGCCCTCGCCACGGCGATCGAGACCCCCTTCGATCTGCAGCGCGGGAAACTTGTTCGGCACCACTCGCGTGGTCCAACCCGGTGTATTGGGCGAGGTCCCCGGCTCGCGATAGGCCAGAATCTCCGAGGGAGTTTTGTCCTCGTTGCCGACGCAGAAGGGGCACCCTTTAGCGTTTGCGGGGCGCTGGCCCGATCCATTGAAATCGGACGGACGGCGGCCGCGTTCGGTCGAGATGATGACCCACCGGCCAACAACCGGGTCCTTACGTAGCTCTGGCATAGCTCTCCATTTTATCGGGAATTGTCGCTGGGGTCAAGACCGGGGTTGGGAACGACAGCGTTGCAACTTCAATCTAGTTCATAGTTTGTGCTCGCGTCGCAGCGCACCCTGAATGCCCCCGGGTATCCCGTAAAGAGCGCCCTGTCGCGGAGTGGCTGGGCCTCACCTTCCGACCTGTAGTCTCCCAATCTTACCTTGTAGTTAGGCGATTCGAACTCTACGTGCGCCTTGACCTGCAACCGCTCGGCCGCCTCCCTCGCCTTTCGGTTGGCGAGGTCGCGATCCTGAGTCACGAAGATCTGCACCCGCCAAAGAGATGCTAGCCGCGGCCCGAGGGATTCGGGCCTCGTAGATTGGGCCTGAGAGCTCCCCTGAGCCCCTCCTGCGGGTTTTCCCGCACCAGCCCTGCCCGGAACACTCTGGGAGCCGGGAATCGGCTCGGAAATGGCCGCCAGCTCTTCCGGGGTTATCTCCTCTCCGGGGTCGCGGTTGGGGGTTGGGGGCGGCGTCGAAGTGGCCATCGGGCCGCCGGCGACGACCGTTGTTCCCGTGGAGGCGGCTGGCGTCCCCGCGCCGGCAGGCGCCACGGTCCGTCGGGCCGCAGGGGGTTCCGGCGGCCTTACGGCGAGCCTCGCGCAGCCGGCGGCGGCGGCCAAGACGAGGGCCAACCCCGAGAGCCTGAAAACCGCCAGGGAGCGATGCCCTCGTCGGCAGGGCACGCTAGAGGTACTCATCCAACTCCTTCCGGGCTTTCAGCTGCTCGACGATCGCGCGGACCTCCTGTGCCCGCCCGCTGCGGCAAACCAGACGTTCTTGCAGTTGTGGAGAAGCGCCGTGCCGCGGATCACATTTCCCAGAGGATCGCGCGATTTGGGTGTGCCGATCGCGTCCCAGGACCCGAGGTCGTCCCAAGCGAAGCCGGCGCGGGCGACCAGGCTCTTCCGGGACCGCTCCATGACGGCGTGGTCGATTGAAATCGAGGGTGCCGAGCCATAAAACCGCCGGAGCGCATCCTGGGTTCCTTCCCCCGGACGTCCGGGCACGCCCTCGAGCAGCGCCGCGATCTCCGGCTGGTAAGCGCGTATCTCCTCGAGAAGGGCGCCAGGCGGAAACACGAAAATCCCCGCGTTCCATAGATGATGCCCGTCCGAAAGATAGCGCGCCGCGGTCTGATGATCCGGCTTCTCGCGGAAAGCCTTCACCGCGTGAAACGGTGAGCCGGGCTCGATGGGCTCGCCCGACTCGATGTAGCCGTACCCCGTTTCAGGACGCGTGGGCGGGATACCAAACAAGATTATCGCGTCCCGCTCCAGGGCAACCCCCGCAGCACGCGCGAGCTCTTCACGAAATCGAGTTGTCGGCTCGATCCGATGGTCCGACGGGAGCACCGCTACGACCGAGCCGCTTCCGGCTTCCTGGATCCACCTCGCCGCGAGCGCGATTGCGGGTGCCGTGTTTTTTCCGACCGGCTCGCCAATCACCTGGGCGTTTGGCACGCCCGGCGCGAGCGACTCCGCTTCCCGCTTCAGGTCCTGGGCGGTGATGATCCAGACGTCGCCTGGGTCCACCAGGCCGCGGACCCGCTCCAGGGTATGCGCCAGCATCGGGCGATCGTCAAGCAGCGGAAGAAACTGCTTGGGCCTGGACCTACGGGACAGGGGCCAGAACCGCTCCCCCCGACCTCCAGCCAGGATAACCGCGTGAAGGCGCATGAGCTACCGGTACCACACGCGATCGGGTGCGGCAACCGTCAATAGGCGCCCCGCGCGGAGATCACCGCGGGCACCGTGAGGGCGAGGATCCTGAGATCCAGCCAAAACGAAAGCCGGTCCACGTATTCGATGTCGAGCCTCATCCACTCCTCGAAATTCAAATCGCTTCGACCGCGAATCTGCCAGAGGCAGGTGAGGCCGGGCCGCACGGACAAACGGCGGAGCATCCACGGCTCGTAGCGCTCCACCTCTTCGGGAAAGGGGGGCCTTGGCCCCACGAGACTCATGTGGCCCTGGAGCACATGAAGGAGCTGGGGCAGCTCATCGAGGCTCAGCTTGCGCAGCCACCGTCCGACCCGCGTCACGCGCGGATCGTTGTGGAGCTTGAACGCGGGTCCCTGCGCCTGGTTCAGATGAAGCAGGAGTCCCCGCAACTCCTCAGCGCCGACCTGCATCGATCGCAGCTTCAAGAACGTGAATTTCCGCCCGCCTCTTCCGACCCGGACCGCTCGGTGGAACACCGGCCCCCTGGAGTCGAGCTTGATCGCGACGGCCGCGAGCGCGATCACGGGCAACGCGGGGATGCAGGCGATCGAGGCCAATGTGAGGTCCAGAACGCGCTTCCCGAGGCGCGCGTAGCTAGGCATCGGGCCAATGTATCACACGTCCGCGCCGGAAAAGGCTTGGGGCCGCGGCGGTTTCACCGCGGCCCCGTGGGCCTTACTGCCTGTTGCCTAGGCTACGGCAGGGATTACTTCAAGATCGTGATCGTGTTCTTGAAGATCCCATCCACCGTCACCCCACGAACGAAGTAGACGCCGCTTGCCAGCTTC
>WNFK01166559.1_pt1 | contig 17666 bp, 17 predicted proteins | sample 5400281 | NCBI WGS metagenome assembly WNFK01 (sample SAMN13153350, study PRJNA577476) | soil metagenome | isolation source: 20 cm soil on Douglas fir-dominated hillslope | place: USA:California | collected 2013-09-17 | reverse complement strand
CGTCGCCATGGCGGATACCCTATCACGTCCGCCGTGGCGCAGAGGGCGCCTAGCCGATGACACGCGCTTCGAGAGACGCGGCTCAGCCTAGCCGTCCCTCCACTCCGGGAACTCCCGCGCAAACCGCTCGAGCGAGAGCAGCACGAGCCGATCGTCGCGACGCGCCGCCTCGCGGTCACGGCGCGTGTTGTAGCCCCAGCCGGCGAGAAAGAGATCGACGTCGTCGAGTCCGGGGCTGCTCTTCACCGCTTCCAGCGTTTTCAGACGGTCCTCAACGAACCAGAGCCGGCGGGCCGGCGAGCGCGGCGCGGCCAGCTCCGTCAGGATGACGGGCTTGGGCCGGTCCGCTTCCTTGCCATAGACGTTCGCGACGCCGAGGTCGACGCCGTGCCGCGCCAGGAGCTTGCGCGTGAAGCGACCCTCCTTGGTCGTGATGACGACGACGCGCGTCGGGCCATCGGCCAGCCGCCGGAGGCGCTCGATCGTGCCCGGATAGAAGCGGTGCTGATCGAGCCAGTCCGTCTCGTCCGCGGCGATCCATTCGTCGCGGACGGTGTCGAGCGCGGCGGCCACCTCGCGACGCGAGCGCCCGAGCTCGTCCAGGAGCGCGTCCGGACGCCAGCGTTCGAGGATTTCAGCCTCGGAGACGCCCGACAGCAGCGCCATGATGAGGAGCGGCATCTCCCAGCCGTGCTCCACGACCGGGCGCATCCGCGCGAAGCGATCGGCGAGCCCCGGGGGCGGATCGGACGCGACGGACGGTCGAAGCCGGCGCCAGGCACGCCACGCCGAGCCGAAGTACTCGGCCATGCCGTCGCAGAGGACACCGTCGAAGTCGAGCGCCAGGATCGCGGGCGCGTGCGCGGCCACGGCGGAACTCTAGTGTAGAGTGAGCCCATGGTCAAAGCCGTCGCCGTGCTGACGCTGGTCCTGCTCGTCGCGGCGGGACCGGTCTCGGCGCAGTCCCTGGACGAGGTTCTTCGCGAGGTCGAAGGCGTCTACGGCCGCATGACCGACCTCCGCGCCGACTTCACCCAGACCGCGTTCAACAAGAGCCTCAACCAGACGATTCCGGCGAAGGGGACGGTCTATCTCAAGAAGGGCGGCAAGCTCCGCTGGGAGTTCACGGAGCCGACGCCCCAGGAGATCGTCTCCGACGGCAAGAAGCTCTGGGTGTACACGCCTACGCTGAACCAGGCGAACGTGGCGGACGCGCCCGAGGCCCTCGCCGGGCCGGCCGGGAGCTTTCTGGCCGGGCTCGGCCGGCTGCGCACCGAGTTCCAGGTGCGCTTCCTCAATCCGGCCCAGCCCAAGGACGCCGACGGCCACTGGGTGCTCGACCTCACCCCCAAGCAGCCGCTCCCGACGCTCGCGCGCCTCATCCTGGCGCTCGATGCGAAGAGCTGGGAGATCAAGAAGGCGGTGGTCCACGACCAGTTCGAGAACACCGTCACCATGCGCTTCACGAAGATGGCGGTGAACAGCGGGCTGCCGGACCGCACCTTCACGTTCGTCGCGCCGAAGGGGGCCCCGCCGGCCGAGGTGCGCCTCTGAAGTAGTGGTGCGCGCCGCAGGCCGTCGCGGGGCTGGGGCCCCGCCGGCCGAGGTGCGCCTCTGAAGTAGGAGGGGCCATGGCCGCCGAGAATTCGTTCGACATCGCGTGCAAGATCGATATGCAGGAGGTCACCAACGGGCTCGATCAGGCCCGCCGGGAAATCGCGACGCGCTACGACCTCAAGGGTGCGAAGTGCGACATCAAGCTCGAGAAGACCGACATCACCGTCACCGCCCCCGACGACATGAAGCTGAAGGCGGTGGTCGACATCCTCCAGTCGCGCCTGCACAAGCGCGGCGTGCCCCTGAAGGCGCTCACCTACGGCGAGGTCGAGCAGGGCGGGGGCGGCGTGCTTCGGCAGAAGATCGCGCTGCAGCAGGGGATCCCGATCGAGCGCGCCCGGGAGATCGTCCGGCTCATCAAGGATTCGAAGGTCAAGGTGCAGGCGTCAATCCAGGAGGACCAGGTCCGCGTCTCCGGGAAGAACCGGGACGACCTGCAAAAGATCATCGCGATGGTGCGGGACAAGGATCTCGGCATCGCGCTCCAGTTCACGAACTACCGCAGCGACTAGCACGGGGCGCCGCCACGGTATACTGCCCCCAGCCATGAAGGTCCACCTGACGACGCTCGGCTGCCCGAAGAATCAGGTCGATTCGGAGCTCATGCTCGGCATGCTGACCGAGGCCGGATTCCCGCTTGCCGAGCGCGCCGAGGACGCCGAGTGCGTCATCGTCAACACGTGCGCCTTCATCGATCGCGCCCGCGAGGAATCGATCCACACGATCCTCGAGCTGGCGAAGCTGAAGGAGCGCGGCTCGTGTCGCGCCCTCATCGTCACCGGCTGCCTCACCCAGCGGTACGGCGGGGACATCCTCAAGGAGATGCCCGAGGTCGACGGGATCCTCGGCACCTCGAACCTCTCGCGGATCGTCGACCTGGTCCGGCAGGCCGCCGGCCGCCACGACTGGGCGACCTCGGCGCCGCCGGGCTACCTCTACGATGCGACCACGCCGCGTCTCTTGACGAGCCGCGTCCCCTACGCCTACGTGAAGATCGCGGAAGGGTGCGACATGGGCTGCACCTTCTGCGCGATTCCCCAGTTCCGTGGCCGTCACCGGAGCCGGCCGCTCGCCGACGTGGTCAAAGAGGTCGAGGGATTGGCGGCGCGGGGCGTGCAGGAAGCCATCCTCGTCTCGCAGGACACGCTCGCCTACGGACGCGATCTGCCCGGCAACGGCGACATCGGCGATCTCTTGCTGGCGCTCGGCGAGACGCGCATGCCCTGGATCCGCCCGATGTACCTGCATCCGGCCCACGTCAACGAGGTGCTCGTCGAGCGGTGGGCGCGCGCCCGGGTCGTGCCGTACCTCGACATACCCGTGCAGCATGGCGACGACGGCGTGCTGCGCGCCATGCGCCGGGCGGTGACCGCGAAGCGAATGAAGAGCATCGTTCGCGCCTTTCGTGAGGCAATTCCTGGTCTCACCGTCAGGACGACGGTGCTCGTCGGGTTCCCGGGGGAATCCGAGGCCGCGTTCGAGAATCTGCTGGAGTTTCTCGACGAGGTCCGCTTCGATCGCCTCGGCGTCTTCACCTACTCGCCCGAAGAGGGCACGCCGTCGCCCGCGTATCCGGACCAGGTCGCCCCCGAGGCGGCCGCCGAGCGCGCGACGATCGTGCAGGCGCAGCAGGACCGTCTCGCGTGGGAGCGCAACGCCGCCCTCACCGGCACGGTGGTGGACGTCCTGGTCGACGGTCCCAGCGAGGATCCGGCCTTTGCCTGGGAGGGGAGGACCGCGGGGCAGGCGCCCGAGATCGACGGCGTCGTGTACCTCCGCGATCGCAGCCTCACACCCGGCCGGTTCGCCCGCATTCGCATCGTCGAGGTGGAGGGATACGAGCTCATCGGCGAACGCTCCTAGGTAGGCGCAGTGCGGCGATCGACTACGTGGCGCTCGTCGTCGCGACCGCGTGCGGGGCGGGGTACTCGCCGTGGGCGCCCGGAACGGTCGGCAGCGCCCTGGCGCTGCTCATCGTCTGGGTCGTTCCGTTCTCACGTGCGGGATTGCTGGTCTTCTTCGTGGCCGTCACGCTCGCCGGCACGTGGGCGGCGCACCGCGCCGAGCGACGGCTGGGCGTCAAGGATCCCGGCGTCATCGTCATCGACGAGGTGGCGGGGATGACGCTTTCGATCCTGCCGTTTCCGCTGACACCCCCCGTGCTGATCGCGGGCTTCGTCCTGTTCAGGCTGTTCGACATCATGAAGCCGTTCCCGGCCGGAGCGAGTCAGCGCGCCACCGGCGGCATCGGCGTCATGGTCGATGATCTGATCGCGGGGCTGTACGCTCTTCTCGTGATCGCCATCGGCCGCGCCACCCTCGGCTGGCCATGACCGCGACCGCCCATCTCGTGACGGTCGGCGCGATGCCGGCGGCGGGAGCGGACGGCGCGGCGGTTGCCGACGCGCTCGCCGCCGAGGGGATCACGCTCGCCAGCCGTGTCTTCATCGAGGACGACGAAGCGGCGCTGGAGCGGGCGCTCGGGTACGACGACGCGCTGACGGTCGTGCTCGCCGGCGGCGGGGGCTCGGCCGGCGACAGCGTGCGCCGTGTCCTCGCGCGGGCGACCGGCACGCGGCTCGTGCTCAACGAGCGCGTCCTCGCCGCGCTTCAGGAGCGCTATCGGCGTCTCGATCGGCCGCTGCCCCGACGGGCGGAGCGCCTGGCTCTCCTGCCGCAGGGCGCGACGGTGTGGGTCGCTGACGATGGCGAATCCGGATGGGCGCTGGTGACCGGGTCGCGCGCCTTCGCGGTCCTCGCGCGCGACGCGAGCGTCAAGGCGATGATCGAGCAGCATCTGTCGCCCTTCGCGCAGGCGTGGGCGAGCGGGCGCGGGACCACGCTCGTGCGCACGCTGCGAACCGCCGGCCTCGGCCTCGCCGATGTCGAGGAGCGGCTCGCCGACTGGCTGGGGCCGGACGGCGAGGTGACCGTCTCGACCATTCCGGCCGACGGCGAGGTGTGGGTGAGATTGCGGGCGCGCGCGTCCACGCCGGCCGAGGCCGCCCGGAGCGCCGCGAAGACCGAAGCCGCGGTCAGCGCGATCCTCGGCGACGACTGCTACGGCCGCGACGGTGAGACCCTGGAAGCGGTCGTGGCGCACCTGCTCATCGAGCGCAAGCTGACGCTGGCCGTGGCCGAATCATGCACGGGCGGGCTCCTGAGCCACCGTCTCACCAGCGTGCCGGGCTCCTCGGCGTACTTCGAGCGCGGCGTTCTGGCGTACTCGGATCGCGCGAAGAAGGACGTACTGGGCGTCCCCGCGTCGGTCCTGCGCGCGCCCGGCGCCGTGAGCGCCGAGGGCGCCGAGGCGATGGCGCGCGGGGTCGCCGCGCTCGCCGGCACGCCGTGCGGCCTCGCCATCGCGGGAATCGCCGGTCCCGACGGCGGAACGCCGGCCAGGCCCGTCGGGACGATCTTCGTCGGCCTGGTCGTCAAGGGGGAAGCCCTCGCGCGCCGCTTTCACTTCGCGGGCGAGCGGGCGGCGGTGAAGTGGCAGGCGACCCAGGCGGCGCTCGACCTGTTGCGGCGGGGACTGGGGGCGCGGCCGTGAGGGGATGGATGCTTACACTGGTCGTGGCGGCGGCCGCGTGCTCGACGGTCACACCGCTGCAGCGGGGCGTCGCGCTGTCGCAGCGCGGCCAGGACGCCGCCGCGGTGGCGGCGTTCGACGAGGCGATTCGCCTCTCGCCGGAGTCGGCTCCCGCGTACGCCAGCCGCGGCCTCGTCCGGGCCCGGCTGGGCGACGTGGACGGCGCGATCGCCGATTACACGAAGGCGCGCGAGCTCGGGGCGCCCGCGGACGAGGTCCTCTTCGACAGGTGCCAGGCGCTCATGTCCAAGCACGACTATCAGAGGGCGATCGCCGACTGCACCGCGGTCCTCGCCGAGAACCCGAGCCATGCCGGCGCCTCGTTCGCGCGCGGGAACGCTCGGTGGCTCGTCGGCGACGCGGACCAGGCCCGTGCCGACTGGGTGCGAGCGATCGAGCTCGAGCCGGATCCCCGCCAGAAGGCGCGGATGCTCAGCGCAGTCGACTCGCTGCCGCCCCTCGCGGCCGCCCGCCGACCCACATCGGCGGGCGTGTCGGGGCCCGCTCCGGAGCCGCTGCGGCCGCTCGATTCGCGAGCGCTGGCCGCCCGCGGCCTCGACCGGGAGCTCAAGGGCGACCGGCTGGGCGCGATTGCCGATCTGCGAGCCGCGCTCGCGGGTGAGACCGACCCCGAGCAACAGCAAGGTCTCCGCAACCTCCTGCAGCTCCTGGGCACTCCATAGGCTCCATCCGCGCGTTCGTCGCGATCGGGCTCGACGACGCCGTCCGGGGAAAGCTCGGCGTGGCGATCGACGATCTGAGGTCCACGGCCCGTGACGTTTCCTGGGTGGCGCCGGGTAACCTTCATCTCACGGTGAAGTTCCTCGGCGAGGTCGCCGACGGTCGGATCGAGGGGATCGTCGGCGCGCTCACCGGGGCGATCGCGGGCGTGAGCGCGTTCGATGCCGACGTGGAGGGCCTCGGCGCCTTTCCGTCGGCCGTGCGCCCCCGCGTGGTGTGGGCCGGCGTGACCACGGGAGCCGGCGCGATGGGTGATCTGGCCGGCCGCGTGGACGATGCCCTCGCCGCACTCGGCTTCGCCCGGGAAGCCCGGCCCTTCTCCGCGCACGTCACCCTCGGCCGGGTCCGTCAGCCCAGGCGCGCCCCTGCGCTCACCGACGCCCTGCGCGGCGGCGCCGGGCGCCCGTTCGGCCGCCTCCGGGTCGCGCGCGCCTCGCTGATGCGAAGCGAGCTCTCGCCGCGGGGAGCCCGGTACACTGAGCTGGCCGCGGCGAGCCTCGGCGGAGCGGTCGGAGGGGGGGTCTAAATGTCCGGACATTGACGCATTTGTGTGCGCCCACCTAGAATGACCGAAAGCGATAACGCAACGTGCAGCGAGCGTGCGAGGATGATCCAAGGAGATGGGCATGGCTGAAGCGAAGAGCGAGCGACGACAGGCGTTAGAGCTGGCGATCGCGCAAATCGAGCGGCAGTTCGGCAAGGGGTCGGTCATGCGCCTCGGCGCGGGCGGCCCGCTCGAGGAGATCGCCGTCATCCCCACCGGAGCCATCTCGCTCGACGTGGCGCTCGGGATCGGGGGCCTGCCCCGGGGACGCGTCACCGAGATCTACGGGCCGGAGTCCTCGGGCAAGACCACGCTGGCGCTGCACGTCGTGGCCGAGGCCCAGCACCTGGGCGGGATCGCCGCGTTCATCGACGCCGAGCACGCGCTCGACCCGATCTACGCCAAGAAGCTCGGGGTCAACACAGACGAGCTGCTCATCTCGCAGCCGGACACCGGCGAGCAGGCGCTCGAGATCACCGAGACGCTGGTCCGCTCGAACGCCGTCGACGTGATCGTGATCGATTCGGTGGCGGCGCTCGTTCCCCGCGCCGAGCTCGACGGCGACATGGGTGACTCGCTGCCAGGGCTGCAGGCGCGCCTCATGTCGCAGGCGCTCCGCAAGCTGACCGCCGCCATCTCGCGCTCGGGCGCGATCGTCATCTTCATCAACCAGATCCGCGAGAAGATCGGCGTGATGTTCGGCAACCCCGAGACGACCAGCGGCGGGCGCGCCCTGAAGTTCTACGCCTCCATTCGGCTCGACATCCGCCGCCAGGACGCGATCAAACAGGGCACCGAGTCACTGGGCGTCCGCACCAAGGTCAAGGTCGTCAAGAACAAGCTCGCGCCCCCCTTCCGGGAGGCGGAGTTCGACGTGCTGTACGGAGAGGGCATCTCGAAGACGGGCAGCGTGCTGGACGCTGGCGTCGACAACGGCCTCATCGAGAAGTCCGGGACCTGGTACACGTACAAGAGCGAGCGGATCGGGCAGGGACGCGAGAACGCCAAGAAGTGGCTGCAGGAGAACGGGGCGACGCTCGCGGACCTCGAAGCCAAGCTCCGCGACGTCCTCGGGCTCCGCGCGGCCGTGTTGAGCAAATAGGAGCGGTTCATGGCGATGGAATTCGACAAGCTCCTGGTCACCGGCGTCGAGCGCGGGGCCTCCGACCTTCACCTCAAGGCGAACTCGCCGGTGGTCCTCCGCATTCACGGGCGCCTGGTGCCCCAGGGGGATCTCGGCGTGATCACCGGCGACGACATGGACGCGATCGCCCGCCGCTGTCTCACCGAGCGCATGTACACCCAGCTGAAGGACGGGCGAGAGGTCGACTCCGCGTACTCGGTGCCGAACTTCGGTCGATTCCGCGTGAACATGTTCCTGGCCCTCGGCGCCGTGCGCGCCGTGCTCCGCTCGATTCCCTCCAAGAAGCCGAAGTTCGAGGAGCTCGGGCTGCCCGAGGTGCTCGAGCATCTCTCCATGGAGCGTCGCGGGCTGGTGCTGGTCACGGGCATCACCGGCTCCGGTAAGTCGACGACGCTGGCGGCGATGATCGACTACATCAACCGCACGCGGAACGACCACATCATCACGATCGAGGATCCGATCGAGTTTACCCACGACGACATCGGCTGCGTGGTCAGCCAGCGCGAGATCGGCCACGACTCGCCGAGCTTCGCCACCGCGCTGCGCGCCGCGCTCCGCGAAGACCCCGACGTCATTCTCGTCGGTGAAATGCGCGACCCGGAGACCATGTCGGTCGCGCTGCACGCCGCGGAGACGGGCCACCTGGTCTTTTCCACGCTACACACGCTGAACTCCAGCGAGACCGTGAACCGGATCATCGGCACCTTCCCGCCGCATCAGGAGCAGCAGATCCGCGACCAGCTGGCGGCGGTCATCGTCGGCATCGTCTCCCAGCGGCTCATCCCGAAGATCGGCGGCGAGGGCCGGATCCCGGCCGTCGAGGTGCTGGTCGGCACCGGCGCCATCAAGGACTGCATCCGGGACGCGAAGCGGACGCCGGATATTCCCGCGTTCATCGCCCAGGGCCAGTCGCAGTACGGCATGCAGACCTTCGACCAGTGTCTGCTGAAGCTCTACCGGGACGGGATCATCTCCTACGAGACGGCGCGGGAAGCGGCCACCAACGCCGACGACTTCGATCTCAAGGTCCGCGGAATCTTCTCGACGGGCGAGCAGTCATTCGAGCAGCGGAGCAACGAGCGGGCGCCCGTCGCCCCGACCGGCAGCTCCTTCTTCAAAAGATCCTGACGGCCCCGCGCGGTCCGCGCCGAGCTCTCGACGCGCGGACCGCGCGCCTGGCCGCCGCCGACCTCCTCTCCCGCCGCGCCTGGACGACCCGCGAGCTTGAGCGGCGCCTGCGCCGGCGCGGGGCGCCCGCGGACGTCGCGGCCGAAGTGCTGGCCGATCTCGTCGCCCGCGGCTATCTCGACGACGCCGCCTTCGCCGGCCACTGGGTGGCCACGCGCGCGGCGCGCGGCTACGGCCCGGCACGCCTGCGTGCCGAGCTCGTGGCGCGCGGGGTCGCCAGACCCCTGATCGACGCGGCCCTGGCCCGCGACGACGCCGACGCCCTCGAGCGGGCGCGCGCGGTCGCGCGCCGGCGTCTGCCCGCGCTCCAGCGCGCCGATCGCGCGCGCGCCGCGGCGCGGCTGCGCGACCATCTCTTGCGCCGCGGCCACGCCGCGGCGATCGTCGCGCGCGTCGTGCGCGAATGCCTGGGCGCTCGACTCGACGACTGAGACGCCGGTGATACAATTGGCTCCCAATGACGGGCGGTGAGCTTCGGGAGAATTTTCTGCGTTACTTCGAGCGCAACGGCCACACGCGCGTGCGCTCGTCGTCGCTCGTGCCGGGCGACGACCCCACGCTGCTCTTCACCAACGCCGGCATGGTCCAGTTCAAGTCCGTGTTCCTCGGCGCCGAGCGGCGCGCCTACGTCCGGGCGACGTCGAGCCAGAAGTGCGTGCGGGCCGGCGGCAAGCATAATGATCTCGAAAATGTCGGCCACACCGCGCGCCATCACACGTTCTTCGAGATGCTCGGCAACTTCTCGTTCGGCGACTACTTCAAGCCGGACGCGATCACCTTCGCGTGGGAATTCGTCACGCGCGACCTGGGCCTCGACCGGCGGCGCCTCAAGGCGACGGTGTACACCGACGACGACGACGCGTTCGGCCTCTGGAAGCGCATCGCCGGCCTGACGGACGACCGGATCCTGCGCCTGGGCGAGAAGGACAACTTCTGGGCCATGGGGGACACCGGACCCTGCGGCCCGTGCTCGGAGCTGCACTTCCACCAGGGCGACCACATCGCGTGCGCCGAGGTCGCCGCCGGCCGCGCGTGCCTGGGGCCCGAGTGCGAGTGCGACCGCTGGCTCGAGGTCTGGAACCTCGTCTTCATGCAGTACAACCGGGACGCGAGCGGAACGCTGACGCCGCTGCCGCGGCCGTCGATCGACACCGGCATGGGCCTCGAGCGCATCGCGGCGGTCGTCCAGGGCAAGCAATCGAACTACGACACGGACCTGTTCGCGCACGTGTTCCAGCGGATCGAGCGGCTCGCCGGCAAGGCCTACGCGACGAGCGCCGAGGACGACCGCGTGTCGATGCGCGTCATCGCGGACCACGCGCGGACGACCGCGTTCCTCATCGCCGATGGCGTCCTGCCCTCGAACGAATGGCGCGGCTACGTCCTGCGGCGCATCATGCGGCGGGCGATGCGCCACGCCCGCAAGCTCGGCATCGCCGGCGCGTTCTTCTGGACGGCCATCGAGGGCGTCGTGGCCGACATGGGCGACGCCTACCCGGAGCTCAAGAGCGAGGGCGATCGCATCCAGCGCGCGGTCGGCGAGGAGGAGGAGCGATTCGCCGCGGTGCTGGACGCCGGCATCAATCGGATCGAGGAATACGCGAAGGCACAGGGCGCGGGTCGCCAGCGCGCGATCGACGGACGCTTCCTGTTCACCCTGTACGACACGTTCGGGTTCCCCCGCGACCTGGCCGAGGATGAGCTGCACGACCGGGGCTGGGTGTCGACGACGCAGACCGAGTCGACGTGGGAACAGGAGATGGAATCCCAGCGGGAGCGCGCCCGGGCGGGCGCGGCCTTTGCCGTCGGGGACGGCGCGGACGGCGGGGCGTTTTTCGCCACGGTTCCGCAGACGTTCGGCGCCCAGAAGTTCCTCGGCTACGAGCTCCTGGCGACGCCGGCGAAGATCTGGGCGATGGTCCGGGAGGGTGACTGGGCGCGTCAGCGCGAGGCGCGCCAGGGCCAGACCGTCGACGTCGTCCTCGATCAGACGCCCGGATACGCCGAGTCCGGCGGCCAGATGGGCGACACCGGGACGATCGTGGGACGCCACGGTCGCGGCGAGATCCTCGACACGTACTATCGCGGCCCCAAGGTGATCGTCCACCGCGTGCGGGTGACGGAGGGCGCGCTGCGCGAGGACGACGAGGTGGCGGTGACGGTCGACTCCCCGCGCCGCCAGGGCCTGCGTCAGCACCACACCGGCACCCATCTCCTCCACGCCGCGTTGCGGAAGGTGCTCGGCACGCACGTGACCCAGGCGGGGTCGCTGGTGGCGCCCGATCACCTGCGATTCGACTTCTCGCATGGCGGCCAGGTGAACGACCGTGAGATCGGCCGCATCGAGGATCTGGTGAACGAGCAGGTGCAGGCCGACACGCCCGTCATGCCGAGCGAGATGAATCTCGACGAAGCCCTCAAGACCGGCGCGATGGCGCTCTTCGGCGAGAAGTACGGCGATCGGGTGCGCGTGATCAAGATCGGCGACTTCTCGACCGAGCTGTGCGGCGGCACGCACCTCGGCCGCACCGGCGAGATCGGTCTGGTGAAGGTCACGACCGAGGGCGCGGTGGCCTCGGGCGTCCGGCGCGTCGAGGCCGTTGCGGGGCCGGCCGCGCTCGCGAGCGTCGCCCGGAGCGAGTCGGCGCTCCGCCAGGCGGCCGACATCCTCAAGATCGGACCCCTCGAGGTCCCGGCTCGGCTGCAGAAGCTGCTCGACGAGCAGCGGGTGCTCGAGAAGCAGCTCCGGGAGCTCGAGGGGCGGCTGGCACGCTCGCGCGCCGAGGACCTGGTCGCGTCGGCCCGTCAGATCAACGGGGTCGCGGTGATCGCCGGGCGTATCGACGGGCTGGATGCCGACGGGCTCCGCTCGGTCGCCGACACCCTGCGCACCCGGCTCGGCTCGGGGGTGGTCTGCGTGGGGAGCGTCCTCGACGGGAAGGTCAACCTGATCGCTGCCGTCACGAAGGACCTCACCTCCCGATTTCCGGCCGGCAAGCTCGTCCAGGAGGTCGCCAAGGCTGTGGGCGGGGGTGGCGGCGGCCGTCCCGACCTCGCCCAGGCTGGAGGCAAGGATCCCGCCCATCTTGACGCGGCTTTAGAGCTCGCCTACGCCTTCGTGGCCCGCGCGGCGGGTTGAGGGCGAGGGCCCCCGCCTGGGGTAAGATAATGAGTAATGGCCCTTGGGCGGATCCTGGTCGTCGATGACGAAGCGCCGGTACGCGAGGTCCTGACCGAGTACTTCGCGACGGAGGGGTACGCCGTCGAGGCGGCGACGAGCGGCCTCGAGGCGCTCAGCGCCGTTCGCGGCGGCCGCGCCGACCTCGTCCTGCTCGACGTGCGCATGCCCGGCCTGGACGGCGTCCAGGTCCTGCGCCGCATTCGCGAGCTGACCGACCGCGTCCCCGTCATCATGGTGACCGCCAACGAGGACGTCAGCCTCGCCCGCGAGACCTTGACGCTCGGCGCGTTCGACTACGTGGCCAAGCCGTTCGACTTCGACTATCTCGATCGGGCCGTGGCCGCGGGCCTCGCGCGCGTGGTCGACAAGACCGACGCGGCTCCCGCGCCGAGCGACGACCCGTGGAAGCGTCTCGCGCGCACGGTCTTCCGCGTTACGCGCGCCATGGGCCAGATGGCGCGGACGTCCACCAGTGAGCGGCTGGAAACCGCGGCCCTCGCCGCCGCCCGCGACGCGGCGGCCGGCCGGGGAGCGGAAGCCGGCGAGCACCTCGCCGAAGTCGCGATACTGCTCGACCTCGCCGCCGAGTTCGGGGACCTCCCGGCCGCAGACCGGGCGCTCGTGGAGTCCGCGATTGAAGCGGCGCGCCGGTCGCTCTCAGCACGGCCCTAGCGGGCGGCGCCGGGCGCCCGGCCGGCCTGCTGCCCAGCCCCACCTGAAGATCCTCCGCACCGTCGCGGAGGCCGTCAGCCGCACGCTCGACGTCGAGGAAGTCGTCCGCACCGCGGTCGAGGCGCTCACCCGCGTCACCGGCCACGAGATCTCGAGCCTCCATCTCCTGTCCGACGACGGCAGGACGCTCGAGCTCCGCGGCGAGCGCGGCATGTCGCCGCGGCTGCGCGAGGTGAATCGAGCGCTGCCGGTGGGCGAGGGGCTCATCGGTCACGTGGCCACGTCCGGCAAGACGGTACGGATCGAACGGAATTACGAGGACCCGAACGTCTTGCCGAGCGCGCGGGCCGCCGTCCGGCGCGAGCAGATCCAGGGATTCGTCTGCGTGCCGATCCACAGCCGGGGCCGGGTCCTCGGCACCCTGTCGCTCGGCCGCAAGACCCTCGACCAGTTCGACCGGGAGGAGCTCGCCCTGCTCGAGGCGGCCGCGGATCAGATCGGCGTCGCGCTCGACAACGCGCGGCTTTATTCCGAGCTGCTCCGCGAGCGCGACGAGATCAAGCGCGCCCACGCGCAGCGTATCCGCGCCGAGACCCAGCTGATCCACGCCGAGAAGCTCTCGGCCGTCGGCGAGCTCGCCTCGGGCGTGGCGCACGAGATCAACAATCCGCTCACGACCATCCTCGGCCAGACGCATCTCCTGCTGACGCATCCCGAGACGACCTCGCACGTGCGCGACCGCCTCGGCGTCGTCGCCGAGGAAGCCGGACGTGCGGCGCGCATCGTCCAGAACTTGCTGCTGTTCGCCCGTCACTACACACCCGAGCGGCGCCCGTGCTCCCTCGCCGACCAGGCGCGGAGAGTGCTCGAGCTGAAGGGATACCAGCTCCAGCAGGACAACATCCGTGTCGTCACCGACTTCGCCGCGTGCCCCTTCGTGTGGGCGGACGAGAATCAGCTCCAGCAGGTGCTGCTCAACCTCGTGCAGAATGCGCACCAGGCGATGGCCAAGCATCTTTCCAACCGTGTGCTGACGGTGCGAGTGTGGCCGACGGATCGCCACGCGTGCGTCGAGGTGCGCGACACCGGACCCGGAATCCCGCCGGAGGTGCTGCTGAGAATCTTCGATCCCTTCTTCACCACGAAGCCGCCGGGCGAGGGTAGCGGCCTCGGGCTGTCGGTCTCCTACGGGATCGTCACCGAGCTCGGCGGCTCGCTCCGCGCGGAAAACTGCGCCGACGGGGGCGCCGCATTCATCATCGAGGTGCCCCTCGGGGAGCCCACCGCCTGACCATCTGGCCGGCCCGCGCGCTGCTCCTGGTCCTCCTGGCCACCGGCTGCTCCAGCGTCGGCGCGCCGGTGCCCGGCGCTCCCGCCCATCACCGCGAGCGCGGGTTCGCGAACGTGAGTCAATCGCACCCGACCGTCGGCGCCTGGACGCGCGTCACCTTCTTCGTCTCGCGGATGTGGGCCGCCACCTTCTCGCCGCGGACGGCGAATCTCCCCCAGGTGGCGAGCGACCTCGGGACCATCCACGCCACTCGCGGCGCCGTCACGGTAACCTGGGTCGGCCACTCGACCCTGTTGGTCCAGCTCGATGGGGTCAACATCCTCACCGATCCTCACTGGTCCGACCGAGCGAGCCCCGTGTCGTTCGCCGGCCCGCGCCGCGTGTCGGCCCCCGGTCTCCGGTTCGAGGATCTGCCCCCGATCCACGTCGTCGTGATCTCGCACGACCACTACGACCACCTGGACGAGGCGACGGTGAAGCGGCTCGCCGCCGAGCACCGTCCCCGGTTCATCGTCCCGCTCGGCCTCAAGCGGTGGTTCGCGGACGCCGGCATCGCGGACGTCGAGGAGCTCGACTGGTGGGGCCGGCGCGAGGAGCGAGGGCTCAGCTTCACCTGTGTTCCGGCCCAGCACTTCTCCGGACGCACCCTGTGGGACCGAAACCGTCGCCTCTGGAGCGGCTGGGTCATCGCCGGGCCGACCAAGCGGCTCTACTTCGCCGGCGATACCGCGTACTTCGCCGGGCTCAAGGAGATCGGAGACCGGCTCGGCCCATTCGATCTCGCGGCGCTGCCGATCGGGGCCTACGTACCGGCCGGCATCATGCAGCCGAGCCACACGACGCCGGAGGAGGCGCTCCGGGCCTTCGCCGACGTCCGCGGCGAGCGATTCGTCGCGATCCACTGGGGCACCTTCGACCTGGCCGAAGAACCGCTGGACGAGCCGCCTCAGCGGCTCATCACCGAAGCCCGCCGGCTCGGGCTCGATCTCGACCACATCTGGGTGCTGAATCACGGTGAGACTCGCGCCTGGTGACGGGCGCCGCAAGCCCAGCTCCTGATGACCGTGACCGCCGGGGCGGGAGAGGCTGGGCGGGCCCCCGGCTTGCCCGTGTAGGCACCGTCGCTTCGACTCAACCTCGGGATTTCGACGCCGAGTAAACGCAGCAGTCGGGCGAGCCGGGGGCCCGCCCCGCCTCTCCCGCCCCGGCGCCTCCGGGCATCAGAAAGCTTCGAGGAGGAGACCCTTCAGGTAGCGGGTCTCGGGGACGTTCAGGAGGACGGGGTGGTCGCCGGCCTGCGAGAGGCGATCGGCGACCCGGGTGCGGACGCCGGCATCCGCGGCGGCCTCGCGGCAGATTTCCTCGAAGAGCGCCTCCGAGACGTGATGGGAGCACGAGAACGTCAGGAGGCTCCCGCCCGGCTCGAGCATTCGCAGCGCGCGCAGGTTGATTTCTTTGTAGCCGCGCGCCGCGGCGTCGACCGCCGACCGGTTGCGCGCGAACGGCGGCGGATCGAGGACGATCACCCCGAAGCGCGCGCCCGTCCGCTCGAGGCGTCGTAGCTCGTCGAAGGCATTGGTGGTGAGAATCTCGGCGCGCGCGGCGAAGCCGTTGAGCGCCAGGTTCTGACGGGCGCCCGCGATCGCCTCGGGCGAGGACTCGATGCAGACGGCCCGCCGGGCACCGCCGTGGAGCGCGTGGCAGGCGAAGCCCCCGGTGTAGCTGAAGGCGTCCAGGACGTCCCGGTCCCGGGCCAGGGCACCGGCCCGCGCCCGGTTCTCGCGCTGATCCAGGTAGAGCCCGGTCTTGTGTCCGACGCCGATCGTCACGTCGAAGCCCACGCCGCCCTCGTTCACCCGGACGCTCCTGGGCCCGGAGCCGCGGGCCCATCCGCGGGCTGCCGAGAACCCCTCGAGCCGGGCGGAGGCCTCCTCGTCCATCTCGTAGACCTGGACGTCGCCGAGCAGCCCGATCAGCGCCTCGACGATCGTCGGCCGCAGGCGGGACATGCCGAGGGTGAGGCATTGCATCACGAGGACGAACCCGTACCGGTCCACGACCAGCCCGGGAAGGCCGTCGGCTTCGCTCCAGACGAGGCGGCAAAGCGCCGGCGGCTGGGTCTGGCCGCGCGAGCGCAGAGCCAGCGCCCGCTCGAGCTGGCGACGGAAGAAGGCGGCGTCGAGCGGCTCGTCGGTCCGGGTGAGGACGCGGCAGCAGAGTGCGGGGCGGGGATTGTAGAGGCCGCGACCGATGAAGCGGCCGGTCGAGTCGACGACCGTGACCTCGGAGCCCGGCTCGACGTCGCTGGCCTCGGCGACGTCGCCCTTGAAGATCCATGGATGGCTGCGCGGCGTGTCGTGCCCGCGCTTGAGCCGAAGCATCGGCCGGCGCCCGACTTCGACCGCGTCGGGCGGCTTCACGCCTACTTCTTGCGCAGGACGACGACCATGATGATCGGGTGCCGGGAGCGCTCGAGGACCTGCCAGGGCTTGAAGCCGAAGAACCACTGGACGAACTCGAATCCGCCCGCCAGCTCGACCAGGGCCTTGAGCTCCTGAGGGAAGACCATCCGCGACAGGTGATTTTGCCGGTAGAGCCGGCGCGTGCCGTTCTCGATGGCCTCGAGCGTCATGCGCTCGCGAAACACCTGGCTCACCGGGTCCACGTCGTTCAGGGCGGAGAACGAGGCGCGGACGATCAGGCGCCCGCGCCGCTTGGACCACGACCAGCGCCGCGCCGGGTTCGTCCAGGACGACGCCATGTAGCGGTCGAAGACGTAGAGCCCGCCCCGCTTGAGGCACCGCGCGACCGACTTCAGGTGAGCCACCAACTGATCGTTCGTCAGCAAGTGCCCCTGCGAATCCTGCATGCAGATGGCGGCGTCGACGGGGCGCGCGAGGCGGAAGTTCGTCATGTCGCCCACGACCAGCTCGCCCTCGTGGCCGTTGGCGGCCAGTCGCCGGCCCAGGAACTCGATGTTCCGCGGCGACAGATCGAGCCCCGACATGGCGTAGCCGCGATCGGCCAGGCGCATCAGGTGAGGCCCGGTGCCGCAGGCGATGTCGACCACGCTCCGGACGCGCCGCGGGGAGAATCGCTTGAAGCAGTGGACGAGGAAGTCGACTTCGCCCTTGCGGTTCAGGTCGAAGGCGATCTCGTAGAACCGCGGCGCGCTGTACTCGCGGATGCGGCTCTTCTCGCGAAGCCTCAACGCGGAGCGCCCCACCAGGCCAGGAGCGCCTCCCGAATGACCCAGGAGGCCGCGATGCCGGTGCGGCCGGTCGGATCCCAGGCGTGGGCGACCTCCACCAGATCGCCGCCGATCACCTGGCAGCCCTCGAGCGACCGGACGATCTCGACCAGCTCCGGCACCCGGAGCCCGCCGGGCTCGGGGGAACCCGTCCCCGGCGCCTCGGCCGGGTCGAGCACGTCGATGTCGATCGTGACGTAGAGCGGATGGCGCTGGAGCTCGGGCAGCAGGCGGCGAACGACCTCGACCGGATGGCCGCTGACCATCGGGTACATGGGGAAGAAGTGGGGGCGTCGCCGGTGGTACTCCTCGCGGGCGCCGGTGCGAATCCCGACCTGGTAGACGCGCTCCGGCGGGACGGTGTCCATCACCCGGGCCAGCGCCGAGGCGTAGTTGTAGCGCTCGCCGAGAAACTCCTCGCGCAGGTCCGGATGGGCGTCGAGATG
>WNFK01155883.1_pt1 | contig 17678 bp, 23 predicted proteins | sample 5400281 | NCBI WGS metagenome assembly WNFK01 (sample SAMN13153350, study PRJNA577476) | soil metagenome | isolation source: 20 cm soil on Douglas fir-dominated hillslope | place: USA:California | collected 2013-09-17 | reverse complement strand
TGGCTTGTCGACACGCTGTGCCGGCAACTGCTGGCCTGATCAGGCCGTCGGGACGGCCTTGGCCAGCGTCCCGATCGCCGTGCTGTCCAGGTGCTCGCACAGGTCGCGGGGATTGTCGAAAACCGCTTCCGCACCGGCTGTTTCGAGTTCACCGCGCGACACTCCGCCGCTGAGCACGGCGATTGTGGGCACACCGGCCCGCTCGCAGGCCTCGACGTCCCACACCGTGTCACCAACGAAGACCGCGTGGGCGACATCGACACCCGCGCGCTTGAGTGCGACTTGCACGATGTCGGACTCCGGCTTGGCGGTGTCGACGTCATTCGATGACGTCACCGCCGACACCAGGTCGTCGCTCGCCAGCACGCCACGCAGAATGGACAGCTCGTCCTCGGGCGCCGACGTCGCCAAGACGATTTGCAGGCCAAGCTTGTCGACGGCTTCTAGCAGCTCGCGTACGCCGGGCAACCGGCGCAACAGCGGCGCCGTCTCCTTGTAGTAGTGCGAGTGCAGATCCTTGGCACGCGCTCTGGTGTCGTCGTCCGCGTCCTCGGCGAGTATTGCGACGAGCGTCGAGCCGTCCATGCCGATCGAGCGATGGATGCGCCATGACTCGACGTCGAGCCCGACGCCGTTGAACGCCCGGTACCAGGCATGGACATGGAGATAGTTCGAATCGATCAGTGTGCCGTCGACATCGAACAGCACGGCCGGCCGGGCGCCGTCAGCTGTCACAACCGGTGCTGGTGGGTGGTCGGCGTTTCGGCCTGCGTCTGCCGGGCTTCGTTGCCTTTCGCGCCACCGACATCGCCCTTGGGGCCACCGACGTCGCTGCGCTTGGGGTCGAGGGCGTCGGCGCGCTCGACCCGGGCATCGAGTTCCTCGCGGGAGGTGGTCGCCGCCTCGCGATGGGAAGCGGCTGTTTCTTCCAGCCGGGCTGCTTCCGCCGCCTTCACCTCGGCCTCGGCCTTCGCGGCCCGCGCCTTGGCCTGCGTCTCGTCGGCGAATGCCTCGCGCTTCTCGAGTCGCTGTGTTTCTCGTCCAACCTCCTCGCGGATGTGCTCGGCCTGCGCATGGCGCCGCCTGTTGCGCGCCAGGAAAGCTAGCACGGCGACGACGCCGATCGCGACGATGATGGCGACGATGATCCAGATCATGGTGGTGCTAGCCACGTCGGCTCCTTCGCTCGGTCGGGCCCCGGTCAGCTGATTGACGAACCCGCTAATTCGGCGGATGCCCTCCCGCGGCGGTGTCTAAACCGAAATGTGTCGCCATCGCGGTCGTCAGGGGTAGCCTGACAAGCGTTGTCAGGGAGTGCCTGACACCAGAGGAGTCGGGTGATGTCGACGAAAACGGCCGAAATGCGCTGCTCGTTCTGCGGCCTGCCGCATACCGATGTCGCCAAGCTCATCGCGGGCCCGGGCATCTACATCTGCGACGGCTGCGTCAACCTGTGCGTGGACATCCTCGCCGAGGCGACGAAGGCGGAACCGCCGTCGCTCCCTGAGTGGGCCACATTGTCGGATGACGAATTACTGCAACGGATTCCGTTCATCGCAGCGTCGGCGGCCAATATCGACGCCGGACTCCGCGATCGCGTTCACGAACTGCGCGACCGCGGCGTGTCATGGGCGCGGATCGGCGCGGCGTTGGGCATGACACGCCAGTCGGCGTGGGAGCGGTTCTCGTCCGCGACTACTTGACGGTCAGCGTTCCGTGCATGGAGGGGTGATAGGTGCAGTGGAACGCGTATTCGCCCGGATCGGTCGGTGCAGTGAGCGTGCCCTGCCCCTTGCCCTCGACGTCGACGTCGAACTTGCCCGCCGTGTCCGATGTGACCGAATGTTCGGCTGAGTCGTCGTTCTTGATGGCGATCTGAGATCCTGGCGGCACCGTAATGGGTGCCCCGAAATTCATGCTCGCGATCGTCATGGTTGCCGCCGCGGCCGCCGCAGGGCCGCTTGTCTGTCCTGCCGTTGCGGTCGGGCTGGCGGTCGCAGTCGCCGTCCCGCTCTCCTTCTCCGGTGTGGACGTGCTGGATCCGCCGCACGCCGTGGCAAACGCCGCGGCGAGACACATGGCGGCCCAGAACAAACCGAATCTCTTCATCCTGACCCCTCTCGATTGAACCTTCGCGAGAGACACGATTATCGATCCGAATTGGTTCAAAGAGGACCCATTTCGCGGTTTGCGCGGCCTTGCGCTGTGCCTCAGAAGTAGCCGTTGGCTGCCGGCCAGACGCCGTTGACGGCGTAGTTGTCGCCACATCAGCCTTGTAGGCCAACGGATTATGGCCGGCAACCGCGTGGGCATTGCGCCAACGCCGATCCGATTCGGTTTGCGGACGCATTCTCGGCGAAGCCGCCTACAGCGTCGCGGTGAAGGGGCCCGTCGGCCGGCAGAACGGTTGCGGCGGATTCCCCTTCGCCGAACATCCCCTTCCGGTCGAGATGTACGTCGCGCCGGGCCGATATGGCTGGTAGTACACCTGCGCCGGGAGAATCCCTTGGCCCTGGGCACACTGTCCGGGGCCGTCGCTGCCCTGCAACTGGACGCAGGCCACCAGGAGGTAGGAATCAGACTGGTCGCAGGCGGCCGGCGTCAGCGTTGCGGTGACCATGTTGGTGCCGGAAAGCTGCACGACCTGCGGCGGCGTCAGCGTGTAGGCGCATGGCGGGGGGGGCGCGGGCTTCGCGCCGGCGACTTCGGCGGCTCCGGCGAATGTCAGCGCTGTAGCGGCGGTAAGGACCATCAGCGACCGGATCATTCCTGGATCGTAATTCACCGCAGATGGCGTTCATCGATGATGAACAGGCAAAGGGTGAAGGCCAGGAATCCGGCGGGCAGCCAGATGGCGTGCACTCCCCAGGCCCGACTGGCGAAGGCGCCGATGAGGGCGCCCAACGCGAACGCGACAATCAGGGCGCCATAGACCCCGAATGCCTGGCGTGACGCCTGCCGCTTCGCGACGAATCCGTCGTATCCCGCTTCGACGCAGCGCATGAGGTTGCCTGTCGTGGCGACGGGCAGATAGACCAGGTCGCCAATGTTGCGAAACAGGCCGATCTGCACAGCCGCCAGGAAGCTGATCGGCACCGTGACGTAGCTGTGCGGTACCGACGCCGGGACGAAGCCGATGATCGCCAGCGCGAGGGCCTGGACTGCCATCGTCCACCGCAGCGGCCGCGGCACGATGCGCTCGACACGGCCCGCCTTGATGTGCGACGCCAGCGCGACCCCGGCGATGAAGGCCAGCAGCGGCCACACGTGTGCCAACGCCAGCGCAAACTTCCGCTGGGAGGTGTCGATGGCGCCGAAGATCACATTCGCGGTTTGGACGTTGGCGAACACCCCGCCGCGCGCCAAGTAAGTGTGGGCGTCCAGGAATCCGTTGGCCAGTGTGAGAAGGAGGGCGAACCACAGGCTTCTCGTTCGCTCGGTGTCCTCGGCCATCCGGCCAACCTAGCGTGGCGCCTAGCCCGCACCCAGTGCATTGAGCATTCCGGCGGCCGACCGGGGCCAGGTGAACTGTTCGGCGCGGCGGCGTGCGCTGTTGCGGCGCAGGCGTTCTGGCCTGCTGATGATCGACGTGACCGCGCGCGCGATGGCGTCTGGGTCGTTGTCAGCGGTGGCGCCGCTGTCGGTGGTGAGGATCTCGGCCAACGCCGAGGTGCGGGACACCACGGCCGGTGTGCCGCACGCGAGCGCCTCCAGCGCCGCCAGCCCGAACGTCTCGTGAGGGCCGGGTGCGAGCGCGACGTCCGCGGTCGCCAGAATCGTCGCGACAGTGTCGCGGCAGCCGATGAAGCCGGTGAAGTCGACTGGTAGTCCTGCAGCTTGTCGTTCGAGCCGCGCCCGCAGCGGACCCTCCCCTACGACCACCAACTTGGCGTCGACACCCGAATCGCGCAGTGCGGCAACGCTGTCGATGCTGCGGTGGGCGTGCTTCTCCACCGAAAGGCGGCCACAGTGCACCAGCAGCGTCTGACCCGGGCGGACCCACCGCTGACGCACCGCTGCGGAACGGCGGCGGGGATGAAACTGGTCGAGGTCGACGCCCAGCGGCACCGTGAGGACATTCGATGCCTGGATGCGTTCGAACTCTTCGCGCGCGAACGCGGTCGTGCACACCACGGCGTCATAGCTGGCGGCGGTGCGGCGGTTTGCGGCATCGGCGATCGAACGCGCCAAGCGAGGCGGAAGTATCTGTCCGACAAGGCGATCGAGGCGTTCGTGGGAGATCATGACGGTGGCCACGTCGTGCCGTCGGCCCCACCCGCCCAGCGACCGCAGGGTCAGCCGGTCCGACACCTCCAGCGCGTCGGGTGAGAGCTGTGCGAGCAGGGACGTGACCGGTCGCGGCAGCACCGCACGATAGCCGCCGGTGAATGGGATCAGCCTGGCAGGCAAGGAAATACGGACGACGCCTGAGGGTAGCTCACGCCATTCGGAGTATGGCCCCGGCACCACCAGGAAAACGTCGTGTCCCGCGGCGCAGTACTCCGCGCCTAGTCGATCCACTGCTGTTCGCAGGCCCCCCGAACGCGGGCCGTAGAAGTTTGCGACTTGAACAACCCGCATGAGCTGAATCAGAACCGGCACGCATGTTCGGTCAACAACGCGACACCAACCAGTAGGAAAACAGATCATGAACACGCGCGAGCGACCGTGTCTGTGCCGCGACACGCCGGGTAGTTGGGCACAAACGCGGTCGCTCGCGCGGAGAACTAGCCCACGTATTTGGTGAGCCAGTCCTGCACGCGGCGCCACGCGTCGTCAGCTGCGGTGGCGTTGTAGCGGTCGCCGGTGTCGTTGAAGAACGCGTGGTTGGCGTCGGGTTCGGTGACGAGCTCGTGAACCAGCCCGGCCTTTTCGAGCGCCGCCTTGGCCACCGGCTCTGTGGCGTTGACACGTTGGTCCTGAGCTCCGTAGAAGCCAAGCACTGCAACATTTTTCGAGCCGGAGAAGTCGGGATTGTCCGGCGCTGGCCCGTAGAACGGCATCGCGGCGACAAGTTGGGGCTCGCCGGAGGCGAGCAGTTGCCAGACCAGGCCGCCGCCCATGCAGAATCCGACGACCGCAAGCTTCTTGTCCCCAACCCGACGCGCCAGCTCCCCGATGCCGGACTTGAGATTGGCGACGAACTCCTGGGGCGGAATCTTGCCAAGCGCCGCGGTGGCCTGCGCCGGGTCGGTGAACTTCGCCGTCCCGCCCTGCCCGGACAGCAGGTCGATCGCCAGTCCTGAGTAGCCGATACCGGCGAACCGGCCCGCCACCGACCGGACCCAGTCGTTGAGCCCCTTGTTCTCGTGGATGACCAACACGCCGCCACGCGCGTTCGGCGCCTCCGCCCACGCCGCCTGGAGCTCACCCTGGGGCCCGGCCCAGGTGATCGGACTGGTGGGCAGCGCCTTCTCCGTTCCCGGCGGCGCTGCGCTGGAGGTCGCAGGCCCGCTGGACGTCACCGGGGCGTTCGAGGTGGGCTTCTTGTCCTCGCTGCACGCGGCGATCAGCGCCGTGGCCGCCGCGGTGCTCACCCCCAGCAGTGCCAGCCTGCGCAGGGCTTCGCGTCTGGGCAACAAACCGTCGACGTGATCAGTGGCAATTTCTTCGGCGATGTAACGCTGTAACGGTGTCACCTACGTGAGTATGCGCCGACAATCTGAATCGGCGTATGCAGTTGTCCTTCCGCGCAATACTCATCACATGGACTGGACGCCCGACGCGGATGCCCTGCGCGGCCGCGTCGCGGTGGTCGCAGGCGCCACCCGCGGGGCCGGGCGCGGCATCGCCGCCGCGCTCGGCGAGGCCGGTGCGACGGTGATCTGCACCGGCCGCAGCAGCGTCGCCGGCAATTCCGGGTCCGACTACGACCGCCCGGAAACCATCGAGCAGACAGCGGAATTGGTCACCTCACTCGGCGGCGTAGGCGTCCCGATCCAGGTCGACCACCTCGACATCGCACAGGTACGGGCCCTCGCCGATCGGGTCCGGGACGACCACGGCGCCCTCGACATCCTGGTCAACGACATCTGGGGCGCCGAGTTGCTCAAGGGTGACCCGCCGACATGGAACCGGCCGGTTTGGGAACACGACCTCGACGACGGTCTACGAATACTGCGGCTCGGCATCGGAACCCATCTCATCACCGCCCATAGTCTGTTGCCGCTGCTCGTCACGCGGCCCGGCGGACTGCTCGTCGAAGTGACAGACGGGACAAAGGAATACAACGATCACGCCTACCGGATCTCGGTCTTCTACGATTTGTCCAAGGTCGCGGTCAACAGGCTCGGCTACAGCTTCGGCTACGAACTCGAGCCGTTCGGCGCCACCGCCGTCGCCGTCACGCCGGGCTGGCTGCGCTCCGAGATGATGCTCGACAACTGGGCCGTCACGGAAGATAACTGGCACACCGCGCTTGACCCCGCTCGTTCGGACGGCCCCACCGCTCCCCCGGGATTCGCTGTATCGGAATCGCCGCGCTACGTCGGACGCGGTGTTGCCGCGATGGCCGCCGACGAGAACCGGGCGCGCTGGAACCAGCGCTCGGTCACCTCCGCCGAACTGGCCCGCGAGTACGGCTTCACCGACATCGATGGCCACCAGCCGGACGGCTGGGCGGAGCTATAACCCGAGGTCAGCATCAATAGTAGACATCTCTTCAAATCTGTTCACGGATATCGTTGACACCCGCCAGCACGCGCTGTTCTATGACTTGGTGACCTACGACACGAACATCAGCGACGGCCGCTGGTTCGACGGCGCCGGCGCCCCCTCGGCGGTGCGCAACATCGGCATCCGTGACGGCCACGTCGAAGCGATCACGCCAGACGACCTCGTCGACGCGGATTGCCGACAGGTCATCGATGCGACCGGCAAGTGGGTGCTTCTGCTCGGCGGTGCGCAACATCGGCATCCGTGACGGCCACGTCGTAGCGATCACGCCAGACGATCCCGACGACGCGGATTGCCGACATGTCATCGATGAAACCGGCAAGTGGGTGCTTCTGACCGGTGAGCTCGCCGACTGGTACCGCATCGACGCGGGCCGTCTGCGCATCGGCGACCGGGCCGACCTCGTCGTTATCGGTTCCGAACGGCTCGACGCGGCGCTCGACGCCTCCGCCGAGGATCATGTCGGTCCAAGAAAGTGAGTCGGCAAGTGTCAGTTGAGGATACGGTCCTGGGCATGTGGAAGGCACTGTCGGCACGCGATTGGGATGAGCTGCAGACATTCCTGTCTGACGACTGCATCTACCTCGACATGCCGGTCGGCCCGACCGCGGCCGCCCGCGGACCCGCGGACATCGTCAAACGACTCAAGATCGGTCTCGAACCATTGGCGTCCTACGAGAACTTCGACGGGCTGATGCTGGACAACGGGACCGACGTCATGTACGAGCACCACGAGAAATGGCACTGGCCCACAGGCGAATCCGCAATCAATAGGTTCGTCTCCGTCCACCGCGTGGAAAACGGCAAGATCACCCTGTGGAAGGACTACTGGGACATGGGGGCGTTGGCCAACTTCGCCCCTGCGACCTGGATGGAAGACTTCGCCAACGCCGACATGTCGTGGATATTCGACGCCACCGGCCTGGTATGAGGAGGCACGATGTACGACCTGAAGATCACCGGCGGGACCGTCGTCGACGGGACGGGAGCTGACCGATTCCGCGCCGACATCGGCGTCAAGGACGGTCGGATCGTCGAAGTGCGCAGGCGGATCGGCGACGCCGCGGGCATAGAAGGTGAGGCCGTAGAGACCCTCGACGCCACGGGTCGCATCGTGGCACCGGGGTTCGTCGACATCCACACCCACTACGACGGGCAAGTCAGCTGGGATCCACTGTTGGAGCCGTCGAGCCTGCACGGCGTCACCACCGTGGTCGGCGGGAACTGCGGCGTGGGATTCGCGCCGGTAACTCCCGGTCGCGAGCAGTGGCTCATCGAACTGATGGAAGGCGTCGAGGACATTCCGGGCAGCGCTCTGGCGGAGGGCATCACCTGGGAGTCATGGCGCGGTGCGCGGCTACGCGATGGGTAACCGCGGCGCCCGCAATGAAGAGGCAGGAGAAGACGACATTGCGGCGATGGCCCGAATCGTCCAGGAGGCCGTCGAAGCCGGGGCGCTCGGATTCTCGACGTCACGCACCGAGGGTCACCGCGCCGTGGACGGCGAGGCGGTGCCCGGAACGTACGCCGCCGAGCAGGAACTGTTCGGCCTTGGCCGGGCGATGGCCGCGGGCGGCCGTGCCGTCTTCGAGGTGGCTCCGCAGGGCGTGGCCGGGGAGAGTCCGGATGAGGCGTCGATGCGCGAGCTCGACTGGATGACCAAGCTGGCGGCCGACATCGAACGGCCGGTGTCGTTTGCCATGATCCAGACGACGCGAGCGCCGAACCTGTGGCGCGACCAACTGGAGCGTGCGGGCAAGGCGCTCGAGAACGGGATCGAGGTCTACGCGCAGATCGCGGCCCGGCCCTTCGGGATGCTGTTCGGTTTCCCCGGGTACCACGCGTTCACGCACCGGCCCACGTTCCGCAAGCTGAAGGCGGAACTGGACCGCGAGGAGTTGGCACTGCGTCTGGCTGACCCTGCGGTGCGCGCGGCGATCCTGTCCGAGGATGATCTTCCGCCGCAGCCGCTTCCGTTGTTCGACGGGATGTACGCCCTCATCCAGCACAGTGCGGACCGCATCTACGCGATCGGCGACCCGCCCGATTACGAACCGACACCCGACCAGACCGTCGCTGCCATCGCCGAACGGCGCGGCGCCGACCCGCTGTCTACCATGTACGGCCTGATGCTCGAATCGAACGCGTCAGCGCTGTTGATGCTGCCGTTCTACAACTACGCCGCGGGCAACCATGACGCCATCTACGAGATGATGACGCACCCCGCCGCCGTCTCGGGTTTGTCCGACGGCGGCGCCCACTGCGGGCTGATCTGCGATGCCTCCTACCCGACGTTCCTGCTGACTCACTGGGCGCGCGACCGCAGGCGTGGCCCGAAGTTTTCGCTGGAGTACGTGGTGCGCAAGCAGACTATGGACACCGCAACGCTTTTCGGCCTTTCCGACCGTGGGGTCATCGCGGTCGGCAAGAAGGCCGATCTCAACGTCATCGACATGGATGCCCTCACACTCGATCTGCCACGGATGGCCTATGACTTGCCTGCCGGCGGCCGCAGGCTGATCCAGGGCGCCAGGGGCTACGACGCGACGGTGGTCAGCGGAGCAGTTACCCGGCGCCACGGGGTCGACACCGGCGCAAGGCCTGGGCAGTTGATCCGGGGCGTGCGGTAGTCAGTTCAGCCGGTAGACACGGCGCGCGTTTTCGCGCGCGACCAGGTTGACCACCCGGATCGCGTCGGCTTCACTCCACTCGCCGGCGTCGACGAAGCCCTGCAACACGTCACGAATCCCGTTGCGCCACAGTCGCGCCCCGAGGTAGTGCAGTTCGGCCGGACCGAACCCGTCCGACGAGTACAGAATCTTGCGAAACGGCGCCATTTCCAGCAGGCGGCCGATGAATGTCGCCGAGCCCGCGCCGAGGTAGTTGATCGCCAACCCGCCGTCGAGGTAGACGTTGTTGAACGCCTGCGCCAGGTATCCCGCCTCGCGTTCATAGGGATAGCAGTGCAACAGCATGATCGGCGTGTCACCGCTGGCCCGCAGAAAGTCCAGCAGATACAGCGGATTCGTCCTGTGCAGATCGCAGTCGCGGTGGCCGAACCCGACATGAAACTGCAGTGGCCTACCCAAGCGCAGAGCCTGATGGAGGCCGTACCGCAGAAGGACCCGGTCGGTCAGCCGGGTGCCCGGACTGTCTCGCCACCTGGTCGCCGCATCGGTCACCTCGGCGGGTGTGGGCACACTCAGGTCGCCGTCGAAGCCGCCACGGTAGGCCAGAATCGACTTGGTCGCTATGGCCGTCTTTGCCCGCCCGTCCAGGAGGCGGGCGAACGCAGTGGCGTAATCGCCGGATTCCTTGATGGCATCTTCGGCCACCGACTCCAGTCGGACGATCTCGTGGACGCGTCCGACCGAGAGTGCGGTCATTGCGTCGAGGTCGGCGACGCCGCTGGCGAATCCGGTGTCCACCAGCCAGTCCGACACCCTGGCATCGGAGAGGAACAGCCGGGCGAGGTCCGATTCCGTGTGCTCGCTGCGATGGTTCCAGTACGCGTCAGCGTCTGCATGCCGCGGCAATCCCAGCATCGGTGCGCAATGCGCTCGGACCGCGAACCCGAGCTGAGTGTCGAACGCTGAGTCGAAATCCGCGAGTGGCTGGATGTTGGCCTCATTGAGGCCGTTCTCGAACCGGGCGCGGTCAGGGGCTTCCAGCCAGCAGCCGTGTACATGATGGTCCACCAGCGGCACGTTTTCGATCTGCTCGGCCAGCGCTGACAATCTCATACGCTCCAGGCCAGCCGGAACTTCTCGGCGAGCTCGTCCGGGCTCAGGTCGGCGAAGTTCTCCTGCTCGTAGCGGCGCACGGCAACGACCGCATCGACGGGCTCGTCGCCGAGAATGCTGCGCAGTAACGAGGATTGGTCGAGCTTGTCGAGCGCGTCGCCCTGGCTCGAGGCCAGCAGCTTGATGCCCGCCTGCTTGCGTTGGTCGTCGGTGAGGTCGGCGGGGTCGACGGTCGTCTCCGGCGGCAGCGGGAGCTTTCGTTCGATGCCGTCGAGGGCCAACCCGAGTATCGCCGCGGAGGCGAAGTACGGATTGGCCGACGGGTCAATGACCTTCACCTCAACATTCGCGCCGCGCGGATTGCTCGGCCCCCCGATCAGGAACCGCACTGCGGCTTCCCGATTCTCGGTTCCCCAGCAGACATATGCCCCCGACCAATGCCCGGGCTGCAACCGCAGACCCGACAGGATCGAGCCGCACAGAATGCCCTGCGCCTCGGGCAGACCCGCGAGTACTCCCGCCACCGCGGATTCCCCCTCGGCCGTCATTCCGCCGACACCCAACCCGCCGGAGAACAGCGGCTCGTCGTCTTTGGCCATCGAAAAGTGTTGGTGAGAGCCCGATCCGACGCTGCCCGCAAACGGCACTGGAGACAGGCTCACCCGTAGCCCATACCGCCGGGCGACCCTGCCGATGATGATGCGCGTCAGCACCAGTTGGTCGGCCGCCGCGACGGGCGACTGCGGGGACAGCGAGATCTCGAACTGGTTGACGCCGTACTCGGGATGGAATTGTTCGATCGCGACGCCCGAACCCGTCGCGGCATCGATGACGTCTCGCACGAACCCTTCGAACTCGAGCACCCCTGCAAGGCCGTACTGTGCCCACAGGTGTGACGGCAGTGCGCCGCCGTCCGGGCCGACGAGGACGAACTCCATCTCATGGCCGACCACGGTGGCGATGCCGGCCGATGACAACCGCTCCTCGACCCGGCTTAGCACGCCGCGGCTGCAATACGGGTCAGACGAACCGTCTTGATTGAAGAAAGCGCCTGGGGCCCAGGCTAATCCGTCGCTGAGTATCCGCAGCGCGCTCAGGTCGATGCGGATCCGCTGATCCCCCACCACGTTGATGGCATCGCCGAAGACGATTCCCGCCTGGTCAATGGCGAAAACGTGCCAGACCGGGCTAGCGCCGAGTCCGGGATCGGCGAATGCGCCCATCCGGCGAAGCGGAACCGTCTTGGCATGCGTGAGCCCGGCGGGGTTGACGACGGTTCCGATCAGCGTGGCGACCCCGTCCGCCTCGAGTTGGGCGATGGCCGCTTCTGCGAGGGGTTTGGGTGCCCGCGATGTCACAGCAGCCATTCTGCGCGGACGCGTCGCGAATTACAGCGTGATCTTGCAGGTTTGGCCGATGTCGAGCGTCCGCAGCATCCGGCCCATGCCAAGCCACATCGCGCAGGACAGCGCCAGGTCGGTCAGCAGTTCTTCGTCGAACTGCTCGCTGCAGCGCGCCCAGAATTGCTCGTCGTCCCGCAGGCCGGTGTGGTCACTGGCGAAGCGCTCCGCGAACTCGGCGGCGACGCGTTCCTGCGGGCTGTACCCGGGCCACGTCCGCCACTCGGCCGCGTGGTCGTAGAGATCCTCGTCGACGCCGGCGGCGATGCCGTCCGAGTCGCGGGTGTTCTGGCATACCACGCACTCGTTGTCGAGGGCGATGACCATCCGGGCCAACTCTCGGACCCGCATCGGCAGTCGGTTCTTGTTGTAGACCGCGTTGGTGAAGCCGGCCATGGCTACTCCGATGTCGGGGGACTTCACAACCCAGGCAGCGGCGTCGTCGTCGGCGAAGGGTCCAATTCGGCTCATGGCCGAATCGTACGCCGGAGCCGGGAAAAGTGGAACACGTTCTAGTTTCTGCTTCAGCTCGCAGCTACTAGGTCCGCGCGGCCAACCGTCCAGTCCCGTTGCACCAGCATTCGGTGTGCGATCCGTTCCAATGCGGCCTCCACCTGCAGCCGGTCCGGGCGCCCCTCGAACGACGACGACGTGGCCAACTTGTCGACGATGCGGCCGACGATGGCGGCGGATATGGCGTCGACCTGCTTCATCCCGGCCTGTGTCAGCCACAGCCGTCCGCCGGTCCATAGTGCTAGCCCGTCACGGACCAGCGCGTCGAACGTCGGCTCGATGACCTCGTAGGGCACCCGCAGGCGCTCGGCGATGTCGGTGAGTGTCGCCGACCCGAACACCTGGTTCTGCCGGTAGATCTGCAGCAGCGCCCAAAGTTGGCCCACGACGAGCTCGCATCCGGGTTGTTGGGCAAGACTGCGTAGGCGGATTTCCGGTGAGTCCCGGAAGAGGCGCCCGACGGCCACTTCGAGGATCTTGTCGGACGATTCGGTGCCCGGCATTCCGAAGCCCTCGCCCATATCGGTTGCCGACGCCGTTTCCATCTCGCGCAGCCGCACCTCCTTGAGGAAGAGCGAGACCACGAAGCCGACGACCGCGACGGGAACCGCGCAAAGGAAGACCTTGCCGAGCGAGTCGGCGTACGCGTCGATGATCGGCGCTGCGATCGGCGGTGACAACGCGTGTAGCGCCTGAGGTGACTGCGCCGCGCGCGGCGGTGCTCCGCCAGCGGCCAGCGCAGGCCCTATCCTGCTGGCGAGGAAGTTGGCGAACAGCGAGCCGAAGATGGCTGCGCCGAAGGAACTTCCGATGGTCCGGAAGAAGGTCACCCCCGATGTCGCCACTCCGAGGTCGGCGAAGCTTGAGGTGTTCTGGACGACCAATATGAGGACCTGCATGCACAGGCCGATGCCGGTGCCGAGCACGAACAGATACAGCGACTGCTGCCAGGTGGGCGTGGCGGCGTCCATCTGGGACAGCAGCACGAACGCCACCGCCATGATCGCGGTGCCCGCGACGGGGAACACCTTGTACCGGCCGGTGCGGCCGACGATGTTTCCGCTGCCGATCGAGGTGATGAGCATGCCCGCGACCATGGGCAGCGTGCGCAGACCGGATGTCGTCGCGGAGACCCCATCGACGAATTGCATGAACGTGGGCAGGAACGTCAGCGCACCCAGCATCGCGAAGCCGACAATGAAGCCGAGGATGCAGCACACCGTGAATACGGGGCTACGGAATAGGCGGATCGGCAGAATCGGTTCCGCTGCGCGGGTTTCCACCCAGACGAAGATCGCCAGGGCAGCTGCGGAGACCACGAACAACCCGATGATCACCGGAGAGGACCACGCGTAGGTGCCGCCACCCCAGCTCGTCGCCAGCGTGAGCCCCGAGGCCGCGAGGCCGACGAACAGGATGCCCGCGTAGTCGATGACGGGCTTGGCGGCCTTCGCCAGGGACGGAATGGCCGCCACTCCGACGGCCAGCACGACTATCGCGACGGGAATGTTGATCCAGAATGCCCAGCGCCAGGTGAGGTGATCGGTGAAGAACCCGCCCAGCAGTGGGCCTATCACGGTCGTGACGCCGAACACCGCGCCGAGTGCACCTTGGTAGCGGCCTCGTTCGCGCAACGGAATGACCTCGCCGATGACGGCCATCGCCGTCACCATGATCGCGCCACCGCCGATGCCCTGCAGAGCGCGCGACGCCACGAGCATGGTCATCGATCCGGCCAACCCGCACAGGACGGAGCCGCCGAGGAAGAACAGGACCGAGGTCTGGAACACCGCCTTGCGGCCGAACAGGTCGCCGAGCTTGCCGACGATCGCCGTGGCGATCGTTGACGCGAGCAGATAGCTCGTGACCACCCACGACTGGTGGCCTGCGCCACCGAGGTCGGCGACCACCGTCGGTAGCGCGGTGGCGACAATCGTCTGATCCAGCGCGGCCAACAGCATGCCTAGCAGCACCGCAACAAAGATCAAGTTGCGGCGCTGGGGACTGATCAGCGCGCTGCTGGATTCGGGATCCGTGGCCGTCTCTGTCGTACTCATCACGCTGGCCATATCGTTAGACAGGCTAGAAGAGTTACGGCCGACCCAACGTTTGCCGATCCTGCACGGGTAAGCGCTGCGACTGCGCCTAGAGCGACGACGGGGGCCGCGACACGCATTGCGCGAGGTAGAGCTGCTCGCCGAGCTTGTCCATCAGCTGCAGCTGAGTCTCGAGGTAGTCGATGTGATCCTCCTCGTCGGCGAGGATCTTCTCGAACACGTTCGCGGTGGTCGCGTCTTCCTTCTCGCGGCACATGACGATGCCCGGCTTCAACCGCGCCATCACCTCGTATTCGATGGCCAGGTCGGCTTCAAACTGTTCGCGCAGGGTCTGACCGACCCGCAGCGAGAAAAGGCGCTGATAATTCGGCAGGCCATCCAAAATCAGAATGCGGTCAGTGATTTCCTCCGCATGCTGCATTTCCTCGAACGATTCTTTGCGGGTATGCTCGGCGATCTCGGTGAATCCCCAATTCGCCTGCATCTTGGAATGCAGGAAATACTGGTTGATGGCCGTGAGTTCGCTCGTCAACTGCTCGTTGAGCAATTTGAGAACCTCCGGGTCGCCTTGCATGGTCGCTCCTAAGCACGTTGAGGGCCGGTCAAGTGTCACTGTCCGCCGCGCGTGTCTCAATCTAGTGCAGCAGCCAGACCGGAGCGCGCCTTTGAGGTTGCGCCACGCGAATGTTCAGCGGTTTAGTCAACGATCGGTGGCACTCCGCCCGCAGATCAGCCAGCCAGTCTGGACTGGCTACGCTAAGTAAGGTTAGACTGCGCTAACCAAAGGGACGGCGTCAGGTAGGCAGGAAAAGCCATGGGTGAGTACGACTTACACTCACTCATCCTCGCATTCGATTTTCGAGTCGACGACGTCGACCGGATGTGGGAATGGCTCAAGAAACATCGCGATCCGCTCGCCTCAATCGGTGCGCACCATGTCGTGCTCTATACATCGATATGGGAGCCCGGGCGGGTATTGGTGACAATCGGTATTCGCCAGGCCCACTCGATTCGCGACGTATTGCGCTCCCCCGCGATATTCGAATGGTTCGACATCTCCGGCGCCGACGACATCCCGCCGATTTTCGGCGGTGAGGTCGTCGAGAAGATCGATCTATACGGGCCTTCGCCCGAGGACCACGTCGGTCGCGTCGTCGTCGGGGTTATGGCCGCAGTAGAGGACGTGTCGGTGCTTATGGCCAAGGTGCACGCCGGAGGCGAGCGGTTCAAGCGCGGAGGTGTTCGGAAGATCTGGGTGTACCGCGCGCTTGACGACGGGCGGGAAGTGATGATCCTGCAGGAGATCGAGGACGAAGCCAGCGCCAGGCAGTGGATCGAAAACCCCGACGCCGCCGCGGAGTGGATGAGTCAGGCGGGCTTGGGCGCCTACCCCAGCCAGTTCGTCGGTAGGTTCGCCCACCTGATGAGCATCGACGGGCAGGGCTGACCACGATGTTCGTCTGTCTGTGCAACGGAGTAACGAGCCACGTCGTCAACGACGTCGTGGCAAACGGCGCGAAGACGTCGAAGCAGATCGCCGAGGCCTGCGGCGCCGGGGGCGAGTGCGGCCGGTGCCGGCGCACGCTGCGGGCGATCATCGAAGCGCACTACCGAGTCAACGGCTGCGCGTCGGAAACCCTCAGCCGCTAGTCCAGGAGCTGGCGGATTCGTTCGACGCAGAACCCGGCCAAGTCGAAATCGCCAGTCACCGTCAGCTAGTTCGTGCGCTTCTGGGTGAACTCGGCCAGCGCATCGGCGTTGGCGGCCGCGCCGAGCAACTCGGCGAAGTGCGCGATCTCCCTGGCGGTCGCCGCGGCGATCTCGGCGCGGGCCGGTTCGACGATCGTCTGCTTCACCGCGATCAGACTCGAAATCGGCCGGGACGCAAGTATTTCAGCGTGGCGACGAGCCTCGGACAGCAGATCGTCCGGTTCACACACCTTCCAGGCCAGTCCCATCCGCTGCGCCTCTGCGGCGTCCACCCACTCCGATGACAACAACAGCCACGCCGCATTCTGCCGACCCATCAACTGCGGCAACAGGTATGACGATGCCGCCTCGGGCGCGACTCCCAGGCTGGTGAAAGGCGTCTTCAGCCGTGCCGTCGACGACATGAACACCAGGTCTGCGTAGCCGAGAATCGTTGCGCCGATGCCAACTCCAACACCGTTGACCGCGCAGATCAGCGGCTTCGGCAGGTCGGTGAGCGCGTCGACCATCGTGGAGAAGTGACTACCCTGCTCGTTGAACGTGGGATCGGTGATGCGCCTCTGCATCTCATTGAGGTCGTTGCCCGCCGAGAACGCCCGCCCCGCGCCGGTCAGCAGCACAACCGCCACCTCCGGATCAGCTGACGCGTCACGTAGTGCGACCGCCGTTGCGTGGTAGAGCTCCTCGTTGAATGCGTTGAGGACGTCGGGCCGGTTCAGCGTGAGGGTGCGCACGCGGTTGTCGTCGCTGATCTGCAGCACCCCGCTTTGCTCCTCGCGTGCGCCTGTCACGGCAGAAGCGTAAGCGCTAGCCGTTGCTGTACACCCGGGTGGGTGCGACCAGCACCACGGTGCGGCGCTGTTCGGCCATCACCCGGTCGTATTCGTCCCAGTCGTCGTGTGTTCCGCCGGCCGCGGTGAACACCGCGCGCAGCAGCAGCCGAAGCTGCTCGGCGTCCGTGAGCCAGGGCTGTGGATCGTCAGGGCCGGCAAGCTCGGCATTGCCCTCGACCGTCGCCCACTGCCAGCCTTTGCGGAAGGTCACCCCGAGTTGGGGACGCGCCCGCAGGTTCGAGAGTTTCACTCTGCCGTAGGTGACGAACGCAAGGGCCTGCGCTCCGGTGGCCGGGTGCGCCACCTTCCCGGCGTTGACAAGCGACGCCTGGATGGTGGCGTCGGCGCGCAGCGTCGACACCACCGCGAGCCCGCTGTCGTCTGCGGCCAAACCGACTGCATCGTCAAGTGTGGTCATCGGATCCCCTTTCACCGAACGGCGTTCGAAACACGTAGCGACTCGTCGGCACCGTGTCCACGTCGCGATTCGCGCCGAAGGCCTCGGTGCTGGCCACCATGCGCTCCATGCGGTCGCGCAGGTCGTCGTCATTGGCGGCACCGAAGAATGCGTGCAGATCGGATATCGCCTCGAGCGGAAAGAGTTCTTCGACGATCGCGTTGATCCTCGGCGCGCCGGGCGTCAGCGGGTACACCACTTGATTCTGTGTGTACCCAAAGGTCGACTGCGTTTCGATGGCCACCGGTGTGTGGTCGATGTGCCAGCGCTTACGCCATGTCTCCTCGTCG
>WNFK01241798.1_pt1 | contig 17688 bp, 17 predicted proteins | sample 5400281 | NCBI WGS metagenome assembly WNFK01 (sample SAMN13153350, study PRJNA577476) | soil metagenome | isolation source: 20 cm soil on Douglas fir-dominated hillslope | place: USA:California | collected 2013-09-17 | reverse complement strand
GGCGTAGATGAGCATGCAGGCGGGGCCGATGCTGGCCAAGGCGAAGACGACCGACGCGAACACGAGGACGCTCGCCGATTGCGCCGGAGCCCCGAGCGCCAGCGCCGGGACCGACAGCAACACCACCACCAGCATCAGCGGGTGAATCATGTAGTACGTCAGGTGCACGAAGGCCTGGTACTTGGTCCAGAGGCTGAGCGGTGAGCTCAGAACCTGAGGCAAGAGCTTGTGCGCCGTCTGGATCGAGCCCTTGGCCCAGCGCCGCTGCTGGGACTTGAAGCCCGAGATGACGACCGGCAGCTCCGCGGGGCAGACCAGCTCCGGGAGGTAGAGGATACGCCAGTGGCGGAGCTGGGCCCGGTAGCTGAGGTCGAGATCCTCGGTCAGGGTGTCATGGGCCCAGCCGCCGGCATCCTCGATGGCGGCCCGGCGCCAGAGGCCGGCAGTCCCGTTGAAGTTGAGCAGGAGATGGCCGCGGCACCGGGCCGCCTGCTCGACGCCGAAGTGGCCGTCGATCCCGAGCGACTGGGCCACGGTGAGGACGGAGAAGTCCCGGTTGAGGTGTCCCCAGCGCGTCTGCACGACGGCCACGCGAGCATCCGCAAAGTGCGGGATGGTCCGTCGCAGAAAATCCCGCGGCGGGACGAAGTCGGCATCGAAGATGGCGACGAACTCGCCCCGGGCGCTGGCGAGCCCGGAGGCTAGCGCGCCGGCCTTGAAGCCCGTGCGCTCGGCCCGGCGGACGTGGACCACGTTCACGCCCCGGGCTCGCAGGCACTGTGCCGTCTCGGCAACGACGGCCGTGGTGTCGTCAGTCGAGTCGTCGAGCACCTGGATCTCGAGCCGGTCGGCGGGGTAGTCGAGAGTGCCCGCCGCCTCCAGCAGGCGCCCGGCCACGTAGCGCTCGTTGTAGAGCGGCAGCTGCACGGTAACCAGGGGCCACACCGGCGGGTCGGGCGGTGGTGGCGCGGCGCGCGCGGATCGGCGCGTCCACCAGTGCAGCGCGATCATGACATAGGCGTTGAGACCATAGACCAGCAGGCCCAGCAGGGCCAACGCATAGAGCAGGCCCGCCAGGAGGTGGAGCGTCATGAGCATGGTCTACCGCGCCGTCATGTCCGGTGCGCGCAGTGCGTCGGCACCGCCGACCTGCGAGCCGACGGCGCGGCCCGCCGAGGCCGCGCGCCACCGCCATACCAGGAGCGCGTACAGGGGGCCGTACTCGGCGAGCCAGGCCCACCAGGGCAGCGTCGGGGGCTCGACGAGGTACTGGATGTAGCCCAGGGTCACCGCGGCGCTGAAGAAGAGCAAGGCCGGCGAAGGGCGGAAGCACAGGAAGGGCACGACCCAGAGCACATACCAGGGGTGCATGGCGGTCGGCACCAGGACGACGTAGGCGCCCACGGCCAGCGCCGTCGCCCGCCACAGTCCGACCGCGTCGGGGCGGCTCGTCCGTGCGATCCAGACGAGAACCGCCGCCAGCAGAGCGACGAGGAGGGCCATGGCGGTTCCTCGCACCAGCGGGTCCGAGAAACCGAACGGGTAGGTCAAGAGCGCGCGGAGTCCGAGGTTGTAGTCTTCGTACTGGCTACTGACATAGGTCGGAAGGAAGCCCAGCGCTCCCAGCCCCACCGTCGCGGCGTAGGGCAGATAGCCGAGGCCGACGATGGCCACCACGGCGGCCGGGAAGCGCCAATCGCCGCGGCACCACCACGCGACGAGCAAGATCGCCGGGTACAACTTCAGCAGGACCGCCACCCCGAGCGTCAGGCCCGCTCGCACCGGGGATCCGTCCATGCGCCAGGTCAAAGCCAGGAGCACGACCGGGATCATCGCGAGGTCCACGTGCCCGGCCTGGATCCCTTCGAACACCACCAGCGGCGACCAGGCGTAGGCGACCACCGCCTCGGCCGAAGCGCCCAGCCGCCCGAGCAGGCGCAGCAGGAGCAGGATGGTCAGCGCGTCGGCTAGCAGCAGGAGCCCACGCCACCCCGGCAGCGTGGCCGGGGTCACCGCCGCGGCGAGCGCGAAGAGCCACTGCGCCCCCGGCGGGTACACCGTGACCGCGGTCGGTCGGTTGATGTGCGGGTGCACGTCGAGGTCGCGAAGCGTCGACAGCTCGGGCGCGGCGGGCGGGTAGCGGTAGGGATTCACCCCGGCCCACTGGACCCGACCGTCCCAGAGATACCGGTACGGATCGGACGAGAGGTACACCGGCGTCCACACCATGAGGATCCGGAACACCAGCGCGAATCCGAGGATGATACCCAGCGCCCCGGGCCCGGCGGCCCCGCCGCGCACGACGAGCCAGAGCGCCAGCAGGTAGAGCGCGACGGCCAGTCCGAACACCGGGAGGTGCAGGCGGAGGGGTTCGAGCCCGAGCCGCGCCGACAGCGACAGCGCCGAGGCATATACGGCGGCCGACAGAGCACCGACGCCCGCGAGCTTCACGCATCCGTTGACGTGCCTCACGAACGGGCTCAGCTGGCCAGGAGCAGGAGACGGGACCAGCCCGTGGGCGGCGTCCGGGCGAGCCACGGTCGGAGCAGCGCGTCCAGGCCCCAGACCCGCCCCGCGGCTGAAAACGCGAAGCAGAACTGGGGCATGGTGAGGAGCACCCAGATCCAGTACCACTCCTCGGGCACATTGAAGGCGCCCACCGCGATATTGATCTGCCAGAGAAAACCCCCGATCCCGGTCAGCCGCGTGAGGAGGCCGAGCAGGAGGCCCAGCCCCAGCGCCAGCTCCACGATGAAGGCCATGTAGCCGAAGAAGGCGAAGTTCGGCAGGACCACGTTCTTGAAGAAGGCGGCGACGGCCGGGAAGGTGGGATGCGCGATCTCCTTCTCGATGAAACCCCTGAGCCACCCGAAGTCGATCCACGGCGCCTTCTGGAACGCCATGTCGAGGTAGAGCAAGCCGAAGGCGATGCGGAACAAGGCGAGCGGCCAACCCGGGACTTGCATGGCTAGAGGCTCCACTTGACGCCGCACCCGCGGCACGGCTCCGGCGGCCGGTCGGTCTGGATCGCCGACCGGAACTCGAGATAGGGCGCGCCCCACCACACCTCTTCGAGCGGCTGCCGGAAGAGATTGCCCAGGATGATCCCCTCGTAGTGCCCGGTGATCCAGGGGGCGATGCAGCAGGGCAGCGCGTTGCCGTGCACCGTCACGTAGACGAGGGTCCACGGCCGGCGGCAGGCGCTCCACGGTCGATCGTCATGGGACGGCGTGAGGCTGATCTCGGGCGCCGTCGCCCCCGAGGCGGAGAACTCGATCCCGGCCGCGCCGGCGGCCGCCTCCGTCGCGCGGATCAAGCTCGCCTCCCGCTCCTGCAGCCGGCCGTAAAGGGACTGCGCCTCGGTCGCGAGCCCGAGGCCGTTGTAGACGAGCCGCTGCAGGGTGATGCCGCGGGCACCGACCCGGACCGCCAGCGGTACCAGCCCGGCGATCTCCTCGATATTGTCCTTGAGGCCGGTGAACCAGAGCGCCACGTGCGGGCGGTCGGCGCCGGCATCGCGCTTCGCCTGAGCGAGCGCTTCAAGGTTGGCCACCACTTTCTGATAGGCGTCCACGCCGCGGACGCGCGCGTAGGTGCCCGGCGTGGTCGCATCGAGCGACACGCGCAGCTCGTCCAGGCCGCTCTCGATGAGCTGCCGGCGCAGCCGGGGGCCTAGGGTGATGACGTTGGAATTGAAGAGCACGGTGGCGCCGCGCTCCTTGAGATGGACGATCATCTGGATGAGATCGCGGTTGAGCAACGGCTCGCCGATGCCGTGCAGCAGGACGCGATCGAGAGCCGGGAACTGGTCCACCACCCGCCGGAACTCTTCCCAGCCGAGATCCTTCTGGGGCTCCCGGCCGCCGAAGGTCAGGATGCAGGTCTTGCAGAGCGAGTTGCATCGGCTCGTGGTCTCGATGTAGAGCGAGCGCGGCAGGAGCGGCTTCAGCGTGATCGTGGGCGTGCTCATGGTCTGCGGGAGCGCCTCGGTCACCGGGCGGTGACAACCGTCGTGCAGGCGCTCCCCACTTTCGGCAGGTCCGCGCTCGACGCAGGCTCCCAATCGAGGTCGACTCGGTCCCCTCGGGCGAACGGACAGTACGGGTCAGGCGCGGAGAGCCGGCCCAGCAATGCCCGTCGCCCCGCGCAGCCCCCGAGACACGGGCACCCGGCGCAGGCCGCGGGCACCTCCCGCGCCTGGCTGAACTCGGGCGCTTCGACGATCGCCTCCCGGCGGGCCCGCAGGTCGGCGATCGTGAGTCGACTCTCGGGCCAATAGGTGCAGGGGAGGACGCGGCCGTCGGGGGCCACCCGCACCGTGGTCCGGCCACAACCCGGCCCCGTGAACCCGGGCAGGCCGAGGACGGCAGCCAGGACCGGCTCCGTCGTGGCCACGAGGCGCGCGGACCCGAGGAGCCGCCGAAAGGCGTCCCAGAACTGCTCGTAGCTCAACGCGAACCGATCCGTCTTCGACGGCTGATAGATGTTCACCCGGAGGGAGGCACCGCACGTCGCCGCCACGCGAGCCAGTTGGGCCATCCGATCGTAGTTGATCCGCATCATGACGGCCGTCACCGTGATCGGAACACCCAGGCTGGTACAGCGCTCCAGCCCCGCCATCACGGTTCTCCAGTTCCCCGGGCCGCGGAAGGCATCGTGCTCGGCCTCGGTGGGGAAGTCCAGGGAGAACTCGACGCTGTGGAACCGTTTGACGCCGTCATCGGGAAGCGCCTGAATGCTCAGGCCGTTTGAGGTGATGCTCGTCTTGATCCCCCGCTGCCGGAAGTGATCGAGGATCGCGCCATACTCTGGGTGGAGACCGTTCTCGCCGACCCCGAGGTTCATCGACTTGACCGGGATGGCCTCGCACACCGCTTGCACATCCTGCACGCTCAACCGGTCCACCACCATGTCGGGTCTGTAGCAGTGAGCGCAGCGCAGGTTGCACTCGTTCGTCAGGCCCATGCCGACTGAGAACGCCATCGCTCCCCTCCGCGGCCTCCTCGGCCTGCTTCCGGCCGGAGTCTAGCGCAGGCTAATGGCCAGATGTCACAGGGATGTAAACCCTCGGGGTCTCCACCGAATGGTGCCGATAGGGTCTGAGCCGGTCGCCACCTACTGCGGGCAGGGTCGGATCGCCCCAGCCGGCGGCAGGGACTCGGGCGGGGTGAAAATGGCCAGATAGCCGTCGGCGGGGGCCAACCCGACAAAGTCGACCTGCAGGTATCCGACCGCGGCCAACTCGCATCGAAGGAGCGCCGGTGGAGTGCCATGATCCTGGGTGGGCCGGTCCATGTCGATGATGCCGACCCGCGCGCCCGGCGCCAGCGCCGGCTGGAGTCGGAAGAGGAATTCGTAGGGGTTCTCGATCTCGTGGTACATGTGCGAAAGAATCGCGACATCCACCGAGTTGAGCGGTAGGCGTGGATCCCTCGGCAGCCCGAGAAGGAGCGTGACGCCTCGGATGCCCTCCCTGGTGAGGCGCGCCTTGAGCCGATCCAGATATTCGGCCGTGACGTCGGTCGCATAGATGGTGGCACCTGACCCGAGTCGCCGGGCGACCCGCACCGTGTAGTAGCCGAGGCCGGCGCCGATGTCGGCCACCCGCAGCGGCCGCTTGATGCCGAGCCGGTCCATCACTCGCTGCGCCTCGCCGCGGCCGTCTCGCGTCCTCTCGTCGGAATACTCCGGGGAAACGATCGTGGCGACCGGGGTCCGCTCGACGCGAGCACGATGAGGAGTGCGAGACCCGCCACCACGCCTCTCACGACGAAGCGGTCTCTCACCCCGGGGTTCAGCAAGAACACCCCGAACCCTCGAAGAAGCCCTCGAGGATCTCCTGGTCCACCGGATCCACGGACGTCAGCCGTATCCGCGTCAGGCGCGTGCCGGTCCGTTCATCGTCACCCAGGGCCTTGGCGTAGAGATCGCCCGAATCGTAGCCGAGACCGGGATAGTTCAGCCGGAGGCGGATATTGGTCATCGGGGGCAACGGCTCGTCCATGCGCGCGTCGAGCTGCCGCGTCCCGAGCCGGAGCACGACGCCTGATACACTGTTCGCGGATACGACCTTCCCGTCGATGACCCAGGCGCGGAGCGGCAGGCTCACATCTACCTGAAGCTCTGCTCTGCTCTCCACTTCCGGCAGGCGCCCGGCGAACCGGCCACCCAGCCCGCGGAGTTCGTAGAGGAGCAGCGTCCCCGCGAGCCCCTTCACCTCGACGGGGATCGGGACGGCCACCTCGGCGACGTCACGGATCCGCTCGAAGGTGGCGGCACTGATGAAGATCTGGCCACCCACCGTGCAACCCTCCACCCGGCTGGCCACGTTGACGGCGTGGCCGACCACCGCGTACTTGGCCCGCTGCTCCGAGCCGATATTCCCCAGTACGGCCTCGCCGGTGTTGATGCCGATCCCCATCTCGAAGCGGGGCAGCTCCCGGCGCTGGTGCGCGGCATTGATCTCCCTCAGCGCCCGCTGCATGGCGAGCGCGGCGCCGGCCGCGCGCTCGGCGTGGTCGGGATGCGAAACGGGCGCGCCGAACACGGCGAAGATCCCGTCCCCGATGAATTCGTTGACGGTGCCCCCGTGGGCGCTGATGATGTCGGCCATCCGAGCCAGATAGTCGTTGAGGACGGCCACGACCCGGCTGGGCTCTCCGATCTCGGCGAAGCGCGAGTAGCCGCGTAGGTCAGACAGGAGCACGGTCACGTCGCGCTTCTCTCCGCCGAAGTCGAGGCCGCCGGGTGACTCGAGGATCGCGCGCGCCACCTCCGGGGAGACGTATCGCCCGAAGGTGTCGCGGATGAAGTCGCGCTGCCGCAGGCCATCCAGCATGGCGTTGAAGGTCTGCGTGAGCTGCCCCACCTCGTCCCTCGAGCGTACCGGCAAGCGCTGAGATAGCTCCCCCTCCGCCACCCGCACGGCCCCGTGGATGAGGGCGCTGATAGGGCCGGTGAGGCGGCGGGAAAATAGCAGGCCGAGAACGAGCGCCCCGAAGGCCCCCGCCAAGGACGCCAGCAGGATCGTGATGCGCAGCGCGGCCAGGCGGTCCAGATAGATGTTGACCCGGTAGTCCACGTCCAGAACGGCGATGACGCGCCCGGTCCGGTCCTTGATAGGGGCGAAGGCCGTCATCCATGTGCCGCTCTGGTTCTGGTAGATGGCCGTGTGGGCGGCGACGTTGTCCCGAAAGCTCAGCCGCAGGGGCTCAATGAGCGCAGGGACGAGCGGGTAGAGCTCTCCCGGCGCGCCCGGTCCTCGGCTCGTGACCATGAATCGGGCATGTCCCGACAACTGATCGAAGTCGGTGAGCGTGTAGATCGGCGTCTCGAGGCCGGCCCCCTCCTGGATCGCAGCGAGCGCGGCGCGCACGCGCGCGAAGGCGTCCGAGTCCTGGCTGAGCGTGCGCTGCACTTCCGCGTGGAGCGCCGGATTCACCAGGAGCGCGCCAGTGCGGGCGATGTTGAGCAACAGTGTGCCAAGCGTCGCCTGGAGCTCCCGCTTTTGGTGCTGGTAGATGAGCGTCCCGACCACACCGATGGCCAAGAGGGTCACCCCGACGAGCAGCCCCGCGGTGCGGACGCTCAACCGCTGCCAGGGGCGAAGCCGGAGTGGCCGGGTCGCCGGTGGGCCCCCGGCCGTCATTGGATCAACACTCTGAGACGACGCCGCCAGTACATCCACAGGACGTTGAAGAGCGCGAAGATCGCGACGAACATCCAGCCCGCTCGGGGGCCGGTGCTGAGCGTCGTCCAGGCGAAGCCGAGCGTGGCGGCGAACGACCAGAGGATCTTGAGCGACAGCAGCTCGCGGTAGACCGGGGCGGTCGAGTTGCGCGACAGCAGAGACTGGGTGCCGATGGCCACGAGTGCCGCCGCGACGCCACGCGCCGCCATCGGATCGACCACGGTCCAGCCGAGCGCCCGTAGAAAGGCGTCCGGGAACAGGAACAACGGGACTGCGAACATCCAGTCGACGACACCGTGGGCGACGAACCAGCCCCTGAGCGCCCGCGGGACCTCGTTGCTCATGGCTTCGCCCGAACGTCCCGCCACGGGTTGCCTGCCCCCTCGTCTACGGCGCGACCGCCTCTTGAACGAAACCCGCCAATGCCTTCTTCAGGTTCTCCGCGACCGGGCACGGCGGCGAGCCGTGACGGTGGGCGAGGAACAACGGATCGTTATAGCCCAGCCACACCTGTCCCGAGGCATCCTGCCACACGAGTGCTTTCAGCGGCAGGTCGATTCCGACCGTCTGGACGCACTGCATGAACGGCGTACCGCCTTGCGGATTACCGAAGATCAGCAATTCGGTTGGGCGCAGCGTCTGTCCGACTCGGGCCGCCCCGGCCGCGTGATCGATTCGCGCGAAGACCATCAGGTTTTTCTGTTTCAGTAGTGCCTCGAGCCGATCCATGGTGTCCTTCGGGCCGTAGGGACTCTTGACCGCGATCAGCCCATCGGCACCCCAGGCGTACGAGGCTACCGCCAGCAACACTCCGACCAGCCCCGATCGGACCATCCTCATGTGAGCTCCTTGGGCCGTGCGCGGCCACCTGACGTCCCCCGCGTGAGATCCTGACCTGCCTGTCCGCGCCGCCCCGTAGCGTCGCACGATTCAGCGTCCGATTTGTCACGTCCGTGTCAATGAACCACCCCTCGCTCTGCCGCTGCCGGTGGGTTCTGGCTCGGGGGCGGCCTCGGGCGCCGCCGAGGGGCGGGGTCGCGGAGGCTCGGGAACACCGAATGATTTGACATCCCTGTCACAACTCGGCGTTGCCATCCGGCCGAGGATTACTTTCGGAGGTGTCATGCGCGTCGGCGACGCCATCCCCGCCCTGCCCGAGGGGTCCGGCAAGACCGGGTTCACGCTCGGTTCCGGCGCTCTCCTATGGTTCCTGGTAGCCGAAGGCCTCCTGGCCTTCGTCCTCGTCGGCACCTACACGGCATCCCAGAGCCCGCTCGGCCGCTATCTCTCCGCGGGCGAGAGTCCGCTGTTCGTGTGGGTGAGGACACACGCCGCGTCGCTGCTCGGGGGCGGGCTGGGCGCGGTGCTCGTCATCTGCGTGGCTCGCGTCTGGGCCGCCGAGCGGTGGCCGGTCCTGATGCGGGCGCTGATCGGCGTCGAGATCGCCTCACTCGGAATCATGGCGCTCACGCCGCTCCGTGCCGAGGGCGGGATCCTGCAGGCGGCCCACGTCGGGCTCCAGGCAACGCTCCTGCTCCAGATCATCGGCGCCGCCGCGCTCGCGCCGGGGGCGGCCGACATCTCGGCTCGGCTCCTGGGGCCCGAGCGTCGTCTCCCCGCGTTTCTGTCGTTCGTGTTCGTCCTGGCGGCAACGCCGGCCCTCTTCGATCCGGGCGCGCGCCGCATTCGAGCCTTCACCGACCTCGATGCCGCCGTGGACGTCCCGCTGAGCCTTGCCCTGCCGCCGCTGCTCTCGGGGATCACCGGCGTCTGGCTCGGCGTCGGAGTCGCCGGCCTTTTCGCCGCGGCCGGCGCGGTGGCGCGGAGGGTCGACCACGCGCTCACGCGGGCCGTCGTCCTGCCGCTGACGTTCGTCGGCGTCGCCGGGCTCTATGCCGCCGTCTTCATGGCGTCGCTCACGGCGGCGATCGCGTGGGAGATCGCCGCGCTCGACCTCGATAACCTGAGACTTCCGCTGGGCCTCCTGCTGGCCGGTGGCATCGGCGCCCTGACGCATTTGACCGCGCGGCGACTGATGAGCCACGCCCCGGGCGCCCCCGCGCGCAGCCCGATCGGCATGGCCGCCCTGTCGGCGGGAGCGATCCTGGTCCTCCCGCTCGCCTGGATGCTGACTCGGCCGGGAGGCGGCCGGGGGGCGTGGCGCGCCCTCCTTGGCGCGTGTCTCCTGGCGCCGGTGGCGCTCGGCGGCTACATCCTCTATGGCGGTCTGTTCGATCCATGGTTCACCGCTCTTTCCTACGTAAAGGCCATCCTGTGCAAGGCGGCGGCGACGGCCGTGGCGGGGATCCTCGCACTCGTGACCGAGGATCTGAAACCGGCACCGACGATTCGCCCCGCGCCGAGATGGCGGGGGGCGACGACGGTACTGGCCGCCACCCTGCTCCTGACCGTGGCCCCGATCGCAGGGTTCAACCGCCACCCCGAGGTGAAGGCGGCCGTCATGCAGTTCAGCGAGTTCAGCATGGTCGATGCGACATACATGCGCGTCCTGGCGCGGGCGGCCGGGCTCGGCGACTGGATTCGGCTCGGCCAATCGCCCCCGACAAACGGCCGGGCGACGGCCTGGCCACCCCCGTGGATCCTCGAGAAGACCCGCCGCTCGCTCCTCCCGCGCGACTTCAATCTCGTGGTCGTGGTCGCGGACGCCTTGCGCGGGGACGCCTTCCGTTCGGCCGGCTACCACCGCAACCTGACACCCTTTCTGGATCGCTGGGCGTTGGAGGAGGCCGTGTCGTTCCGACGCGCGTACAGTCACGGCGGCGGAACGTTCGCGGCGTTTCCCTTCCTGGTGGGAGGTCGGAGCGGGTTCACTCTCTACGGGCCCGGTCTTCACGAGGACAATCTCTACTTCAAGCTCGCGCTCGCCGAGGGCATACAGCGCGTGATGGTGGTCAAAGGGTACGGCCCGCGGGCCATCTTTCCGCCCGACTATCCGGTCATCGAGCTGGGCGACGGCGGCGGCAGCGGTCGATCCGTACCCGCCGACGAAGTGTTCGGCTGGCTGCAAGCCGCGGTCGACACCCGTCCCGCCGGCGAGCGGTTCCTCGCCTTCCTCCATGTCATGGACGTGCACAACGACCTGTGGAAGAAGAGCGACGGGCTGGACTTCGGCGACGCCCCGCGCGATCTCTACGACAACAATCTCTCCTACCTGGACCGTGCCTTCGCGCGTTTCGTCGAGTGGCTCAGACAGCGCGGCCTCTACGACCGGACGGTAATCCTCTTCACCGCCGATCATGGCGAGCAGTTCTGGGAGCACGGCGCGAGTCTGCATGGGCATACCCTGTACGAGGAAGACCTGCGGATCCCCGTGGTCCTGCTCGCTCACGGCGTGCGTGCCCGGGTGGAGGACGTGCCGGTCACCGCCGCCGACATGGCCCCGACGATTCTCGAGCTGGCCGGCTACTCCGTGCGCCCGCCGTACGACGATCCTCACATGGGAATCTCCCTGGTGCCGCTGCTCCTCGGGCGGGAGCGCGACCGGTACCTCCACCGCGACGTGGTGGGGCGGGCCTCGTTCAAGCGCAGCTACTTTCTCTACCGCGACTGGCGGTGGAAGCTGATCTACTCCGCCGACTTTGACCTGCTCCAGCTCTTTGACGTGGTCGGTGACCCTCGCGAGCGGCGGAACCTGGTGCGCGAGCGACAACTCCTCGCGGTGGAGCTGGAGCGCGAGCTGATGACCTACCTGGAGAATGTGGAGGGCCGCACGTACCGACCGCTCTTGTCGGTGGGCGGAGCGGGCACCTCCGGAGGTGCACGCGCCTCCGGACCGGCGCCGCGGCGGTGAGAGCCGGCTCTTACGCCGCCGAGGGCTTGGCCCCGGTCCGCCTGGATTAGACGGCGCCAGACGCGGCGGTATGGCTCGGCGGGCTCTATCCCGCGTCCAGCGGATCGAGGGGATCGGCCCCGATCCACCGAATCGCGGCGCCGGCGCCCTTGACGGCCGTCACCTCGACCTCCACCGCCAGCTCGGGCCGGGCGAGGCCGCTGATGCGGCACCCGAGCGAGGCCGGGTGGCTCTTCGCGAACGGGGTGGGGCCGTCGCCGTGCGCGCGATTCTGTGTCGCGCCCTCGACTGTGAACGTCCGCCGGCGCACCACGTCGTTGATCGACGCGCCCGCCTGCTCGAGGGCCCAGCGACTGGTGTCGACGGCGAGGTCGTACTGGCGGGCCCAGTCGCCCGGCGCCTGCACCTCACCGGTGGCCGACACCGACGTGCAGCCACTGACGTAGACCTGGTCGCCCACGACGACGGCGCGCGCGTACCCGCGCGGCTTCTCCCGCATGTGCTGCGTGTAGATGTCGCGGCGCGCGCGCGCGGCCCCGACCACCGCCTCGGCCTCGATCTCGATGAGCAGCTCCGGCCTGACCAGCGCCGGGACACCCAGCAGGGTGGAGACGGGGCGCACGTCGCCGAGCACCTCGACGAACGCCCGCGTATAATCCGCCGCCTTGCTGAGGTCGGTGAGGAATGTCTTGGTATAGACGAGGTCACCGGGTACGCCGCCCGCGTCCGCCAGGGCCCGGAAGATCGTGTCTAGTGTTGTGCGCGTCTGCCGGTACATGTCGCCGGCGCCTTCGACACCGCGGGCGGTGAGCGCGGTCGAGCCCGAAATGAAGACGCGGTCGCCGACCCGGACGGCGCGCGAGTACGCGTACACCGCCTCCAGCGGGCCGCCCGAGGAGATCCGCTGGGCGGAGGCGCGGGCGCCGTCGATGGCGTCGAGCTCGATCTCGACGAGCTGGGGCGGGCGGGCCAGGCCGTTGACCTGCACCAGCGTGGCCGCCGGCCGCGCGTCCCCGAAGTATCGGGCCACCGCCCGCGCCGCCGCGTCACTGTCCGCGATGTCGGTGACGTAGATCCGGCTGCGGACCACGTCGTCGAGCCGCCCGCCCGCCTTGCCCATGCTCCACTCGGCGATGCGCATGATGGCGTCGACCTGGCGGCCGACGTCGCCCTCGCCGCGGACGTTGCCCTCCCGGTCGATGGCCGTGGTGCCCGACAGCAGCACGGTATCGCCGACCCGCAGCGCGCGCGAGTAATGTGCGAGCGACTCCAGCGGCCGTCCCGAGGCGACGTTCACGCGGGGAGAGGGTGTCATGCGCCCGGATGATGCGCCCGACCCTCGGCCGCGTCAAGGTGTCGACCCGAGGCGGAGACGCCGTCGCCAGTACGTCCACAAGGCGTTGAAGAGCGCGAAGATCGCGACGAACATCCACCCCGCTCGGGGGCCCGTGCTGAGTGTCGTCCAGGCGAAGCCAAGCGTGGCGGCGGACGACCAGAGGATCTTGAGCGACAGCAGTTCTCGGTAGACGGGAGCGGTCGCGTTGCGCGACAGCAGCGACTGGGTACCGATGCCCACGAGCGCCGCCGCGACGCCACGGGCCGCCATCGGATCGACCACGGTCCAGCCGAGCGCCCGCAGAAAGGTCTCAGGGAACAGGAACAACGGGACCGCGAATATCCAGTCGACGACGCCATGGACGATGAACCAGCCCCGGAGAGCACTGGGGACCTCGTCGCGGTGGGCTCCGACCGAACGTCCCGTCACGGGTCACTCCACCCCATCGCGTCCCTCCCTGAACCCCATCGTGGGCCCGGGGGCCCGGCGAATGTCACGACGGTGTCAAATATTCTGGCGGGGGTCACGCGGCCGGGGAGGTGGTAGACAATGAGCGCGTCGGAGCGCTCCGATCGCGCATCGAACCAGCAACGAGTCCATCGAGGAGACGGTCATGAAGACCCTTGTGATGGTGGTGGCCCTGGCTCTCTTCACCGGGGCCTCCGTCGCGTGCTTCGGCCTCTTTTCGAGCCGCGAGCCCGCCGAGACGAAGTCCTGCGAGGGCCTGTCTGGCGGGGCCAAGACCGATTGCGAGCAGGCCAAGGGCGCGAAGCCGCGGTAGCGATCCGCGATGTTCTCTCCGTATGGCGTTCTGGTGGCGGCCGGCTGCGCTACGGCGGTGCTCTGGCTGAAGAGCCAACGCGACCGGATGGGCCTGACCGAGAACGCCTTCTGGGCCGGTGTGTGGGCCATGCTGCTGGGCGCTGCCGTCGGGGCCAAGGGGCTCTTCCTCGTGCTGGGATGGGAGCACTACGCGCGAGGCGACCTCCGGCTCTGGGCCGACTTCGGCGTGGGATTCGTCTTCTTCGGGGGGCTCCTCGGGGCCGTGCTCGCCGGCTGGGGCTACGCATGGCTTCGCGGGCTGAGCTTCGCGCGGGGCGCCGACTACTTCGCGGTCGCCGTCCCCATCGGTCACGCCATCGGGCGAATCGGCTGCTTCGTCACCGGCTGCTGCGCGGGCCACCCGCCGCATCCCGTGCAGCTCTACGAAGCGACGGGCCTGGCGCTGATCGCCTGGTCTTGCCGGGTCACGCTCGGTCGGGTCGAGGCGGGCGAGGTCCCGCGGGGATCCGCGTTCTGGCTCTACCTCCTGTTCTACGGCGTGCTGCGACTGGCGCTCGACCCGCTGCGCGCCGACGGGCGGCCGGAGCGCTTCCTCGGGCTGTCGCCCCAGCAGGGTCTGGCTCTTGCCGTCGTCGGCATCGCGGCAGCCTGCTCGCTGCTCTCGCGCCGAGCGAGAGAGGACGCGGGTCGATTCGAGCCGGCATGACGCCACGATTCGGGCTGGCCGGTGCCGCGGGGCTGGTTCTTGTCGCGGCGCTCGGAAGCGGCCCTGCGACCGCGCAAGTTGCGTGGGAGCCGGCCGCCTATGCGCGCGTTCTGGACGCCCACGTCCGCACCGTGACCATCGCCGAGATCCAGCTGAACGCCGTCGACTACGCGGGCCTTCGCGCCGATCCGCACTACGCGCGGGCCCTGTCGGATCTCGCCATCGCGCGCCCTGACGTGCTCTCGAGTGACACCGCGCGGATCGCATTCTGGGTCAACGCCTACAACCTGCTGGCGATCAAGGCGGTGGTCGATCGCTATCCCCTGAACAGCATCAGGGACGGCGGCACCCTCCTCCGGTCCATCTGGAAGCGGAAGGTCGGGGCCGTGGGCGGCCGGGAGTATGCGCTCGACGAGATCGAGCATGATATCTTGCGAGCCCGCCACCGCGAGCCCCGGATCCACATGGCCATCGTCTGCGCGTCGCTGTCCTGCCCCGATCTTCGCCCGGAGCCATACGTGGCCGAGCGGCTCGACGCGCAGCTCGCCGATGCCGTCCGCGGGTTCCTGGCCAACCCGACCAAGGGGCTTCAGCCGGGCGCGGATGGCCGTACCGCGCACGTCTCGGCGATCTTCAAGTGGTTCGCCGACGACTTCGGTGGGGCTGACGGCGTCGCCCGATTCATCCGGACCGCCGCCGATCCCTCTTTCGCCGCGCGTCTGGCGGCCCTCGACGGCCGCGGGCTCTCCTACCTCGACTATGACTGGAGCTTGAACGATGCACGCCGGGGAGCAGCGCGCCGATGACAGCGAGGAGGCTCGTGCGCGCGGGGGCGCTCGCCGGCCTGGTCCTAGCCCTGCCCGCCTGTGCCACCCTCGCGCCCCCGCCGGGCCCGGCGGCAGCGCCTGGCGATCCCAGCGCCGCGTGGGAGCGGCTGCTCCGCGCCCATGTCCTCGACGACGGGCGCATCGATTTCGTGGCCCTCCGGCGCGACCCCGGAGACCTCGCGGCCTACGTGACCTGGCTGTCCGGCCACGGGCCGCGCACGACGCCCGAGCTCTTCCCGACCGACGCGGCGCGGCTCGCTTACTACCTCAACGCCTACAACGCGCTCGCCATGTATCAAGTCGTCACGACCCCCCGCCGGCCCGAGCAGCAGATCCGCTTCTTCCTCCTGACCGCCATCACGATCGACGGGCAGCGCCTGTCGCTCTACCAGCTCGAGAACGCGGTGATCCGGCCGCTCGGCGATCCGCGTGTGCATTTCGCGCTCAACTGTCTGGTCCGCGGCTGCCCGCGCCTGCCGCGCGAGGCCTTTGACCCGGCTCGCCTCGACGCCCAGCTCGAGCGCGAGGCCCGGCACTTCTTCAACGAGGCGCGCAATGTGCAGGTGGACCCGCCGCTGCGCGTCGTGCGCTTCAACTCGATCCTACGGTTCTACCGGGGCGACTTCCTCGCGCATGCGCCGTCGCTGGTCGCCTACGCGAACCGGTACCGCGACGACCCGATCCCGGAGGACCACGACATCCGTTTCATCCCCTACGACTGGACCTTGCACCAGCGATGAGAGTCCGTTCGCTCCTCGAGGCGTTCCGCGCTCCCGTGGCTGAAGACACCCGCCGGGCCCTCGCCGCCTCCTGGGCGCGCGTGCCGGAGCGGCTGCGCACGGGCCGACAGTTCCTGGGACGCCAGTACGCGGGGTGCGGTGCCACCATCGGCGCGATGCCGCGCTGCGACTTCGCCTGCCGGGGCTGCTATCTCGGAGCGGGCGCAAACCGGGTGCCGGCCGCCTCCCTGGACGAGGTGAAGACGCAGCTCGGCCGCATCCGCGCCTGGCTCGGGGAAGGGGGGAACGTCCAGCTCACCGACGGTGAGGTGACGCTCCGGCCGGAGGGCGAGCTGATCGCTCTCATCGGCCACGCCCGGACGCTCGGCCTCGTGCCCATGCTCATGACCCACGGCGACAGCTTCCGCCGCCGGCCCGGCCTTCTGGAGCGCTTGATGGTGGACGGCGGTCTCACCGAGGTGAGCATCCACATCGATACGACCCAGCGCGGCCGCCTGGGCTACGCGGAGGTGCGCCGCGAGGATCAGCTCGATCCCCTGCGCGACGAGTTCGCGTCACTCATTCGCCGCGCCCGGCGTGACACCGGGTGCCGTCTGGAGGCCGCCTCCACCGTCACCGTGGCCCGCGACAACCTCCCGGGAGTGCCGGGCATCGTGCGGTGGATGGTCGCCAATGCCGACGCTTTCAAGATGGTGAGCTTCCAGCCGGTCGCGCCGGTTGGGCGGACCGACTCAGCGCTGGGCGGCGTCTCCGCCGACGAGCTCTGGGCGGCCATCGCCGAGGGGCTCGACGGGGATCGGCGCGGGCCGGCACCGCTCGACGACCACCAGGGCCCGCCATGTTTAACCCGATATTCCATCCGGGCGATCCCCGCGATCGGGCGGTCCTCGGCGCCTGGCTGGCGCGCTTCGGCGGCCTGACCCTCCGGCTGGACACGCGCGTGCGCGCGCTCGCTCGTCTGGCCGGCGTGTTGGCCGCGGCGCCCGGCCTCGTGCTCGGACGGGTCGCCCCGCTTCTGCTTCGCTGGCCGGCCCGTCTGGACGGGGGCCATCCCTGGCGTCTCGTGGCCCGCCGGCTCCTTGGTTGCGCGCGTATCGACTACCTCAATATCGTGAGCCATCACTTCATGGGCGAGGCCGAGATGGCTACCGCCACGGGCCGGGAGCGGCTCGCCCTCTGCGTCTTCAAGGCGCCCCTAGGCGACCGGCTCGTCTCGATGTGTGAGCTCAACGCCCTCGGCCTGCGGGATCGCTACTACGATACGCTCCGCGGCGCTGGATGACTTGGTGCCCTTCAGTCGCGTGAGCCTACCGCTCCTCGAGGCCGGGTCCGATGCCGTCCCCGTTGCGCCGTTCGTCCGCCTGACCACGCTGTGGGTCCAGATCACCGGCACGTGGTGCAACCTCGAGTGTACCCACTGCATCAACGCCAGCGGTCCCCGGGACACTTGGCTGGCGCCACTCGACGCCGAGACCATCCGACGGGCCATCCGCGAGGCCGAGACCCTGGGCGTCAAGGATATCTACTACACCGGGGGCGAGCCGTTCCTCCACCCGGAGGTGCTGCCCCTCCTGACCTTCTCGCTCCAGGTGGCGCCCACCAGTGTGCTCACCAATGGCACCCGGATCAATGCCCGGATGGCCGACGCGCTGGCTGCGCTCGCCGCCACGGCGGCGTATTCGCTCGAGATCCGAGTGAGCCTGGACGACGTGGACCCGGATCTGAACGACCGTGTGCGGGGACGCGGGTCGTGGGCCAGGGCCGTGAGGGCGATTCGCCTGCTCGACGCCTGTGG
>WNFK01164857.1_pt2 | contig 17705 bp, 12 predicted proteins | sample 5400281 | NCBI WGS metagenome assembly WNFK01 (sample SAMN13153350, study PRJNA577476) | soil metagenome | isolation source: 20 cm soil on Douglas fir-dominated hillslope | place: USA:California | collected 2013-09-17 | reverse complement strand
ACCCGCCGATCTCCGCGCGCGCGGCGAGTGTCGGCGATCCGATCCAACCCGGCGAGAGCCGCTGGTACTTCGTCTACTACCGCGACCCCGTCGTGCTCGGAGGCTGCCCGGCCTCCAGCACGTTCAACGTGACGCCGACCGGACGCGTGTCCTGGTCGTTCTAGGGTCGCCGGAAGACCGGCGCCGGTCGGGGATTGGAGCCGGAACCTCCGGCTGGACGATTGATTGCCCCGGGCATCCCGCGAAGAATGCCCGACCCCGATGCCCGATCCGCACGCGCTCTTCGAAGTCTCCTGGGAAGTCTGCAACAAGGTCGGCGGCATCCACACCGTCGTCTCGACCAAGGCGAAGACTCTCGTCTCGCGCTTCGGCGACGCCTACGTCGCGATCGGACCCTGGCTCCTCGCCGGCAGCCATGACCAGTTCGAGGAGGAGCAGGGCTTCGCCGACTTCTCCGAGAGTTGCCGCGCGCTCGGCGTCCCGGTCCGCGTCGGTCGCTGGAAGATCCCCGGCCGCCCGCGCACGATCCTCGTCGAATTCTCCGGCCTCTTCGCCAAGAAGGACGCCGTCCTCGCCGGTCTCTGGGAACACCACAAGGTCGACTCCCTCTCCGGCGGCTGGGACTACGTCGAGCCCGTTCTCTTCGGCCACGCCGCGGGCATCGTCATCGAGAAGTGGTACGAGGAGCGCGTCGCTCCGCGCCGCCAGCGCGCCGTCGCGCAGTTCCACGAGTGGATGACCGGCGCGGGCCTCTTGTATCTCAAGGACGAAGCGCCGGAGATCGGGAGCGTCTTCACGACGCACGCCACGATCCTCGGTCGCTCGATCGCCGCCGGCGGCCCGACGCCCGAGGCCGGCCTGGCGGGACGCACTCCCGAGGAAGCCGCCGAGGCGCACGGCGTCCGCGCCAAGCACTCGATGGAATCCGTCTGCGCGCGCGCCGCCGACGTCTTCACGACCGTCAGCCAGATCACCGCGCGCGAAGCCGAGCTCTTCCTCGGCCGCAAGGCCGATCCGCTGCTCCCGAACGGCATCGACCTCGACGTGATCGACGAGCTCGCGGGCGCGATCGGACGCGAGGAGACGGAATCGCGGCTCCGCGCGCTCGCGCGGCGCATGTGCGCGGAGGATCTCTCGAAGGCGCTGCTCCTGTGCGCCTCGGGACGCTACGAATTCCACAACAAGGGCCTCGACGTCCTCCTCGATGCGCTCGCGCTCGTCGACAAGAAGCCCGGCCGGCCGCTCGTCCTCTTCGCACTCGTCCCTGCGGGGCATTCCGGCATCCGCAGCGAGGTCCTCGAGCGCCTGCGCGCGCCCCTCGAGTCGATCACCGAGCCCGACGGGATCTGCACGCACCACTTGTTCGAAGCGGAGCGCGATCCGGTCGTCCGCCGCTGCGCCGAGCGCGGACTGGCGAACGCGCGCGGCTCGCGCGTCAAGATCGTCTTCATCCCGTTGTACTGCGCCGAAGGCGACGGTCTCCTCGGCCTGCCCTACGAGGCCGTCCTGCGCGGGATGCAGCTCACCTGCTTCCCGTCCTTCTACGAGCCCTGGGGCTACACGCCCGAGGAGAGTCTCGCCGTCGGCGTGCCCACGATCACCACGGATTGCGCCGGCTTCGGACAGTGGGCGCTCGAATCCCAGCTCGTGGCCGAGCAGGGCGTCAGCGTCCTCCCGCGCGAGAACGTCCCCGACGCGCGCGCGACCGAGCTGCTCGCGGGGATGATCGAGCGCTTCGCCAGCGAGGAGCGCGACCGCGAGGAGGTCGTCAAGACCTGCCGCAAGACCGCGATGCGCACGGCCTGGTCCGATCTCGTGTCGCGCTACCTCGAGGCCTTCGACCGCGCACTCGAGCTCTCCGGCGCCCGCACGGGCACGGCGCCATCCGCGCGCGCCCGCGCGCGCGTCCCGCTCCCCGTCGTGCCGACGCTCGAGGGCCAGCGACCGCGATTGACGCGCTTCCAGGTCTCGGCCTCGCTCCCGGAACCGCTGCGCGGGCTCGAGCGCCTGGCGCGGAACCTGTGGTGGTCGTGGGATCCGGAGGCGACGGCGCTCTTCCGCGACCTCTACCCCGCGCGTTGGGAGTCGACCCGGCACAGCGCCGTGGCGTTCCTGCGCGACATCTATCCCGAGGATCTCGCCGCGCGGTCGCGCGACGCGGCCTACCTCGGTCGCCTGAAGAGCGTCCTGGCGCGCTTCGACGCGTACCTGAAGGGGGCCGGCGGGAACGTCTCCGGCGACGCGGCGCTCTCGACCGAGCATCCCGCGGCCTATTTCTGCGCCGAATTCGGCGTGCACGAGTCGCTGCGGATCTACAGCGGCGGTCTAGGCGCGCTCGCCGGCGATCACCTGAAGTCCGCCAGCGACCTGGCCCTGCCGCTGGTCGCGGTCGGGCTGTTCTACCGCAGCGGCTACGTCGAGCAGCGCTTGACCGTGGGCGGCGACCAGATCGCGGGAGTGGCGACGAACGATCCGCGCGACCTCCCGCTCGAGCTCGTCACCGGAACCGACGGGCAGCCGGTCGAGATCGAGATCGGGCTCCCGAGCTCGACCCTGTACCTGCGCGCCTGGAAGGCCTCGATCGGACGCGTGCCGCTCTACCTCCTCGACTCCGACGTCGAGGAGAACCGCCCCGAGGACCGCGGCATCACGCGGCAGCTCTACGGCGGCGACCACGAGACGCGCCTGCGGCAGGAGATCGCGCTCGGCCGCGGCGGCGCGCGCCTGCTCGCGCGGCTCGGGATCGAGCCTTCCGTCTGGCACCTGAACGAGGGCCACGCCGCGTTCGTCGGCCCGGAGCGCGCCGGCCGGATGGTCCGCGAGCTCGGCCTGACCTTCGACGAGGCGCGCGAGATCGTGCGCGGGAGCACGCTGTTCACGACGCACACGCCCGTCCCCGCCGGCCACGACCGCTTCGGCGAGGACCTGATGCGCCGCTATTTCTCCGACGCGCCCGCCGCGTTCGGCGTCCCGTGGGAGCGCTTCTACGAGATGGGCCTCGCGGAGGACGACCGCGCGTCGTTCAACATGACGTGCCTCGCGATCTCGTTCTCGTCCTTCGTGAACGGGGTCTGGAAGCTGCACGGCGAGGTCAGCCGCCGCCTCCTGCGGCCGTACTGGCCGAAGCTCCTCGAAGGGGAGGTGCCCGTCCGCTCGGTCACGAACGGCGTCCACCTGCCGACGTGGACCGATCCGGCGATCGCGCGCGCGCGCGACGCGACCGCGCTGTGGGACGCCCGCCGCGGGGCGCGCCGCCGGATGCTGGACCGGATGCGCGCGTCGCTCGAGAAGAGCTTCGCCGAGCGCGGCGACAGCCCGACGCTGCTCGGCAAGATGCTCGGCGGACTCGACCCGAACGCGCTGTGGATCGGTTTCGCGCGGCGCTTCGCCCCGTACAAGCGCGCGCAGCTCCTCTTCCGCGATCCCGCGCGCCTCGCGCGCCTCGTGTCGAACCCGACGCGCCCGGTGCGCATCGTCTTCGGCGGCAAGGCGCACCCGCACGACCAGATGGGTCTCGACATCCTCAAGAAGGTCGCGCTCGAGGCGCGCTCGGAGCCGTTCCTCGGCCGCGTGTTCTTCCTCGAGGACTACGACCTCGACCTGGCGCGCTCCCTGGTGCAGGGCGCCGACGTGTGGCTGAACACGCGAGGCCAGCGACGGCAAGAACGGCTGGTCGATCGGCGAAGGCCGCGCGCACGCGACGCCCGAGCTGCAGGACGAGCTCGACGGCGAGCACCTCTACCGACTGCTCGAGGAGGAGGTCGCGCCGCTGTTCCACCGCCGCGACGAGAACGGCCTGCCGACGGAATGGCTCGCGCGCGTGCGGCACGAGCTCGAGACGATCCCGACCGTGTTCAACACCGATCGAATGGTCTCCGAGTACCGCGACCGCGCGTACGCGCCGCTCTCGTCGCGCTGGAGCGCTCTGGCGCGCAACGGCGCCGCCGGGGCGCGCGATCTCGCCGCGCGCAACGGCCGCGTCCGCAAGGGCTTCGAGGGCGTCCGCATCCGCGCCGTGCACGTCGCGGATCTCACCGGCCTCAAGGTCGGCGATCTCATCGACGCGCGCGTCGAGGTCGAGCTCGGCCCGCTGACGATCGAGGACGTCCAGGTCGAGCTCGTCATCGGCCAGCAGAACGGCTCGGGGGACGTCAAGAACCGCGCGATCGTCGTCCTCGACGCCGCCGGAGCCGCCGACGACGGCGCGCGCTCCTTCGAGGGCTCGTACAAGATCGATCGCTCGGGCGGTTTCGCCTGCGGAATCCGCGTGCGCGCGCGTGCATCCGGCGAGTACGACCACGCGCTGTCGGATCTCGTGCTCTGGGCCTAGCCCCGCGGCGGGATGCCCCGTTCGACAGTCCCCGGAGGGACCTGATAGGGTGAACCCGGGGCCGGGCCGTACTCCGCCCGGGATCCCGGTCACAAAGCCCCTCCTGTGCCCGAACCCGTCTCTCACGAGCGACGCGAACCCCCGGTGTCCCCGCCGGAGCTCTCCCTAGCGTTGAGGGAGAAGCTTCCGAAGCGCGACCGGGAAGCCCTCGAGCGCTTCTACGAGATCTACTTCGACCGGGTCTATGGGTACGTTCGACGGATGCTGGGCGAGGATCAGCTCGCCGAAGACGTGACCCAAGATGTCTTCATGCACATCCAGCGCTCGGTCCACACCTACGATCCCGCCCGGGAACCGGGCCCGTGGGTCTTCACGATCGCGGCGAACAAGGTGCGGGACTTCTGGCGCTCGCGGCGACACAAGGACGCGAGTCTCGAGACGAGCCTCGACGACGAGGAACGCCGGTTCGAGGCTCCCGCGCGGGAGCTCGGGCCGCTGCCGACGCTGGAGGACGAGGAGATGAAGCGCGAGCTCTCGCGAGCGATCGACACGCTGTCGCCGGGGACGCGCGAGACCCTGGTCCTGCGCTACTTCGAGGGCCTCAGCTTCGACGAGATCGGCGCGAAGATCGGCCGGAACGAGACCGCGGTGCGCAAGCGCTACTCGCGCGCCCTGGCCGACCTCCGCGAGGCGCTCGACGGCTACGTCCGGGCGGGCCGGTCGCCCGTCAAGGAGGCCGGCCGATGAGCCTCGAGTTCGACCCCGAAGTCGAATCGGCGCTGTCCACCGTAGCGCGGCCGGTCGCAAGGTCCGAATTCCGCGAGGGGCTGCGGCGCCGGTTCTGCTCCGAGCTCGCCCCGGCGCCCGCGATCTCGTTCGCGGACGAGGCCGCGAGGCGCCGGCAGACGCTGCTGCGCTTCGGGGGCCTGGTCGCGGCCGCGCTGATCCTCGCGATCGGTTTCGTCTTCCTGCAGTCGCCCGCACCGCGGTGGAGAGTCCTCGACCTCGCCGCCGGCAGCGTCGTCAAGGCGGACGGGAAGGCCGTGCCCGTGGACGACCCGACGGCGCTCGCGCGCGTGCTGCAGCACGCCAGCGACATCGAAGTCGAGAAGGGCGATCTCATCGTCCAGGTCGACGACCTCGCGCTCTTCGACATCAGCGAGGGCACGCGCGTCGCGTTCGCGGGGTTCCTGCGGAGCGCGCCCGGCAATCCCTACGAGGTCCGCGCCATGTCGGGCCGGCTGCGCGCGCGGACCGGTCCGGGATTCAGCGGGCACACGATGAAGGTGGCCGCGGACGTGATGGACGTGACGGTCACCGGAACCGCGTTCGCGATCGACTACGAGGAGCCGGGGACGTGCGTGTGCTGCCTGCACGGCGAAGTCCAGGTGACGTCCAAGGCTCTGGGCCCGGATGCGAAGCCCGTTCCTCCCGAGCGCATGTGCCTGGTCTACCGCCAGCCGCACGAGACCGGCGACTCGAAGTGGGGCGGCGCGCCCGACAAGCACGCGGCGCCGCTCAGGGCGCTCGAGGCGCGCGCGCTCGCGATCTGGCCTGCGGCGGCGCGCTGAGGCTCTTCCGCGCGCTTCCGTACCGGTAGCATCCAAGCCGCTAGGATTCCGTCGTGCTCGACGCCTCGACCTCCGCACCGACCGAGCTCCTCTCGATCCCGCCGTTCCTCCTCCTGCCCGCGCTGATCGCGACGATGGCGGTCGACCGGCGCGCGCGGGCGGCAGCGGGGCGGACGATCCTGGCCGAGCGGCCGGGCCTGTGGCTCCGGCGCGCCTTGCTCGTCGGTCCGCAGCTCGTCGTCCTCGGCGTCGTGCTCGTCCGCGGCGATCTGCCGCCGGACGGCGCGACCGAGTGCCTGTTCCTCGGCGCACTGCTCGCCTGGCTGACGCCCGGGTCGGCGGATGCCGTGCTCGGCGAGACCGGCGTGCGGCGCGGATGGTCCTCGAGACGCTTCGCCGAGCTCGACGAGTGGCGCCTGACCGGCGACCACCTGCGCTTCCGCCTGGAAGGGGAGTGGACCTCCGTTCCGTGCCCCTCGGCGCAACACCTCCGCGTGCGCGCGCTGCTCGCGGAGTCGAACGCGGCGGCGGAGAGCCGGTTTCAGGACTGAGACGACGCCGCGGCGCCGTACGCAGCCAGGAACAGCTCCGCCTCCTTCGGACCCAGCGCGTCGCGCCCCGGCCGCGTCAGGCAGGCGAGGTCGTACGCCGGCGTGCGGACCTGGCGCGGCGGACCGCCGGCCCAGCAGTCGAGGAACCAGACGCGCGGGGATGCTGGCGTCGTCACCAGGAGATTGCGCGGGAAGAGATCGTGGTGCACGAAGCCCAGTGCGTGCATCCGCGCGGTCTCGCGCGCGAGCAGCTCGAGCACGCGCGCCCGCGCGCGCTCGTCGGGCTCCTCGGCCAGGAAGGCGCCCAGCGTCCGCGCGCCGGGCACCGCGCGCGTGAACAGGAACTGGAAGCGCGGGAGGCCCATTCTCCAGCAGGCTCCCGCGGCCAGCGGCTCGGGCGCGTGGAATCCGTGGTCGCGCAGCCAACCGAGGTTCTCGTACTCGCGCAGGCGCGGCAACCTGGCGCGCAGGACGCCGCGCCGGAGCGCGTAGCGGACGGCGGTCCTGCCCGAGAGCGCGCTCTGCTTGAAGTACGCGCGCGTGCCGAGGAGATCGACGAACGCGGCGTGGCGCGGCGCGCGGGACGCGGCATCGATCGCGACCGCGACGGCCTCCCGCGCCTCCTCGACGGTACGGGCGACGATCTCGAAGCGGCCGGCGGCGCGCGTGCCCTCAAGCCGAGCCAAGGGAGCCGCTCACACGCGCCTGGGAGAGGTCGATCAGCGCGCTCGACCGCGCTTCGGCGCCGCGCGCGGCTTCAGCGACCGGCGCGCGCTTGAGCGCGACCGCGAATGCCTGCTGCGACACGAAACGGAACGAATGGTGGAAGCCGACGACGTCCGCGCCGGCCGCGTCGAACATGTGCTTCAGCGCGCGCTTCGAGACCGCGCGGCGTCCACCCGCGCCTTCCGCGCGACGGAGTCCGACGCGCCGCCGCCACGCGTGCAGCGAGGTGCGGTCGAAGAACGAGACGATGACCATCCGGTGCGTGACGCGCACGAGCTCGCGGACGACCACCTCGGTCTCCTCGACCTCGTCGAGGTGATGGAGCAGCCGGCAGCACAGGACCACGTCGAACGAGTCGTCGCGGAAGGGCATCCGGTCGACGAAGCCCACGACGAGCGCCGCGCCGTCGCCCTGGCGGGCCTCCTCGAGCATCGGCCGCGACACGTCCAGGCCGACGTAGCGGATCCCGCGGCGCTCGAAGACCCCGCGCAACCGGCCCGTGCCGCAGGGCGAGTCCAGCACCGGCTTCAGGCCGGGGCGCACGCCGTGACGGGCGAGGATGCGCTCGACGATCGCGGGATCGCGCAGCGCCGAGCGACGGTTCTTCCAGCGCTCCCCCGCGTAGCGCGCGCCTGCGTCCGGGCCGGCCCACTTCTCGTGAACGTTGCGATCGGTCGGCCGAGGCTGCGGCGGGACCATGGCGGGAGTATAGAGCGCGCGCCCGGTCGGCCGGACCTACCGGCAGAAGTCGACGTGCAATCCGTTCGTCATTCCCAGGCCTGCCGAGGCCTGGCCGTCGCGGAAGATGGCCTGGTAGTGCAGCACCGTGCCCGCCATCTGGAGCGACACGGGGATCGGGATCGTCGCCGCGCCGGCGCCGTCGAGGGTCACCGCGCTCACACGCACCAGCGGGGGCCCGAGGTAGAGCACCCCGCCCGCGTAGGCCGTCGTGGCCGCCGTGTCGCTCGCGAACAGGACCGCGAGCGCTCCCGGCCTGCCGTTCCGGATCTCGACGGCGAAGTTGTTCGCCGCCGAAGTCGGCGATCCCGTCGACTCGAGCCGCGGATATCCGCCGGCGGAGAGCGGCTTCGAGACGCCGAGCGGCAGCGGATCGCGGCAGTCGCCGGCGGGGAAGTCGATCGCCGCGCTCTGCAGCAGCACCGGCGCGCTCTTCCCGGTCGCGACCCACTGGTCGTAGGCGATCTGTCCGCGGTTGTCGGTCGTGTTCGTGTCGCGCAGGAACTCGATGTACTCGCGCATCGTGGTCTGGTGGAACACGCTGACCACCGCGCGGGCGGCGCCGGCCGGGATCGCGTAGGCCGTGTCGTCCCAGTACTGCTGCTCGAGGTAGGTCGCCCCCACGGGGATCACCTGCACGGCCGCGAACGCGGGATTGCTGAAGCCGCGCGGCGGGATGCGGTTGTCCTTGTACACCTTGTTGTTCAGCGTGAAGTGGAAGCTCTCGCCTTCGGGCAATCCCGTGACCGCCGCCATGCCGGCGTCGAGGCCGAGTCGCGCCTCGTACACCTTCGTGTCGGAAGTCGAGAGCGTCGCGGTCGCCGCGTCGTAGGCGCCGCGCTCGGCCATGAGCGCTCCGCCGGCGTCGAGGAACTGCACGTTCACCCACATGCGACGGCCCTCCGCGTACCCCGTCGGCAGCCGGTGCCCGGTCTGGTTCACGAGGCGCACGCCGAGGCTCCCACCCGACGTGGAGAGGTCGAGGTCGACGGAGCTGGAGAGCATGCTCGCGTTGCGCGCGTGGGCGTCGGCGACCGACTGGGCCGACAGCCCGGTCTCGCTGTCCGGGAAGAGGTTCCGGACGGCGTCGAGCACCCACGAATTCGATCCGTGGAAGTCGTGCAGCGGCAGATCGTTCCGCACTGCGCCGCCGAGCACGGGTTGGCAGGCCGTGCCCGTCGTCGTCGGCATGTGGCAGTCCTGGCACGTGCTCACGGCGGGGCGATTCCCGCCGAAGCGGCCGTGCGTGTCGATCGGAGCCTGCGCGTACACGCTCTGCGACCATTCGCTGTAGGTGCGTTCGATCGGGAACTCGTCGAGCTTGTCCTGGGTCGGGTGCTTGGCGTGGTACGCGTTCAGCGCGTAGGTGCCGTCCGACTGCCGGCTCATCGTCGGATTGCTGACCTCGTGGCAAGTCGCGCACAGCAGCGATTCCCGGTGGAACGGCGAAGGCAGCCAGTCGTGCAGGAAGAAGTTCGGGCCAAGGTCGAACGGGCCGCGGCGGACGTCCTCCGGATCGATGATCATCTGGCCTCCGCCGATGCTGAACGGCAGGGGATCGATGAAAGAGAGGATGCGCCGGTCGATCGCCGGGCTGACACCGTCCTCGTAGAACGGGTCGACCATGCGGTGGCACACGTGGCAGGTCACGCCGTCGTAGTCGCCGAGGCTGTTGTCGAGCTGTCCGCCGTCCGGATTGCTCCGGCCCGCGAGCCAGGCTCCGGTCGCGTGGCAGCGCAGGCACAGGTAGCCCGAGTCGCCTGCATCCTGGTTCGCGATCGAGAAGGTCGCGCGCCACACCGGATCGCGCGTCGACTGCGCCATCATGCTCGAGGCCCAGCGTGTGTACGGCTCCTGGTTCACGTCGTAGCCGCCGTGACACACCTGGCAGTTCACCGACGGCTGGATCGGTTGCAGGTGCGATTGGACCGTCGAACCCGGCTGCCGGAAGTCGGCGGTGTTCGTCGGAATGGGCAGGCTCGAGAACGTGCGTGCGGCAGCGAGCGCGGCCGCGCCGGAAGCGAGCGCTGCTGCGGCCCAGAGGACGGTTCGGGGCGCGTCCACGAGGGCCTCATGCTCCTCCAGCGGCCGGAATCCGTCAAGACGGACCCCGCGCTCGTTCCTATAGAATCTCCGCCCCCATGAGCGAGCCGAGCCTCTTTCCCACGCCCGGCGCCGCGCCCGCGACCGACCTCCTCGAGGGGCTCAACGCGCCGCAACGCGAAGCGGTCGTGCACGGGGAAGGGCCGCTCCTGATCCTCGCCGGCCCCGGCTCGGGCAAGACGCGCGTGATCACGCGCCGGATCGTCTGGCTCGTGCGGGAGCGCGGCGTGCGGCCCGGGGAGATCCTCGCGATCACGTTCACGAACAAGGCGGCGGGGGAGATGCGCGAGCGCGTCCTCTCGATGCTCGCCAGTTCACGATCTACGACCAGGCCGACTCGCGGCGGATGGTCAAGCGCTGCCTCGACCAGCTCGGCGTCGACCTCAAGCGCTTCACGCCCGCAGCGGTCCAGAACCAGATCAGCACGGCGAAGAACGAGCTGCGCTCGGCCGAGGACTACCGCCAGATCGTCGGCTCGTTCTTCGAGCAGACGGTCGCCGACGCCTACGACCTCTACGAGCGCGAGATGCACCGCGCGAACGCGCTCGACTTCGACGACCTGCTGTTCCGCGCGGTCAACGTGCTCGAGCTGTTCCCCGAGGTCCGCGAGCGCTACCAGACCGCCTTCCGCCACGTCCTCGTCGACGAGTACCAGGACACGAACCGCGTCCAGTACCTCCTGACGCGCCACCTCGCGTCGTTCCACGGGAATCTCGCGGTCTGCGGCGATCCGGACCAGTCGATCTACGCCTGGCGCGGCGCCGACATCCGGAACATCCTTGACTTCGAGCGCGATTTCGGGGCGGCCAAGGTCGTGCGCCTCGAGCAGAACTACCGCTCGACGGGAAACGTCCTGGCCGCGGCGCAGTCGGTGATCCGGCACAACCGCGCGCGCCGCGAGAAGTCGATCTGGACCTCCGCGGCGGCCGGGGCCAGGATCGTCGTGCTCCGCTGTGCCGACGAGAACGACGAGGCGCGCGAGATCGCGCGCGAGATCCGCACGCAGGTCGCGGCCGGACGCTCGCCCGACGAGTTCGCGGTGTTCTACCGCGTGAACTTCATGCAGCGTGCGCTCGAGAGCGCGCTGCGCCTCGCCGGCGTGCCGTACCAGGTCGTCGGCGGCGTCGAGTTCTACGCCCGGCGGGAGATCCGCGACCTGATCGCCTACCTGAAGCTCGCCGTGAACCCGGCCGACGAGATCGCCTTCCGCCGCGCGGTGAACACGCCGCAGCGCGGGATCGGGGAGAAGACCGTCGACGCGATCGTGCGCTGGGCGACCGACCGCCGCGTCGCGGTGCTCGCGGCGGTGCGCTCGAACGAGGTCCTGGCGCTCGCGCGCGGACGCGCGCGCGCCGGACTCGAGGCCTTCGGCGATCTCCTGGCCCGGCTCGAGCCCCTGGCCGACGCGCCGGCGGCCGTCGCGCTCGGTCAGCTCGTCGAGGAGATCGACTACGACGCGTGGATCGCGCAGATGGACGACGAGAGCGGAGTCGATCGCGGCGCGAACGTCGAGGAGCTGCTCGCGCACGCCGCCGAGTACGACCGCGGCGCGGCGACCGCCGCCACCGGCGAGGCGAACCCGGCTCCGGGCGGACTGAGAGGCTTCCTGCAGGACGTCGCGCTCGTGAGCGACGTCGACTCGCTCGACCCGGATGCGAAGCGCGCGACGCTGATGACGCTGCACTCGGCCAAGGGGCTCGAATTCCCCGTCGTGTTCATCGCCGGCGTCGAGGAGGAGCTCCTGCCGCACGCGCGCGCGATCGCGGAAGCGCAGGGCCCCGATCCGGACGCGGGGATCGAGGAGGAGCGGCGCCTCCTGTACGTCGGCATCACGCGCGCCGAGGAGCGCCTCGTCCTGACGCACGCGCAGACGCGCCTGCACTTCGGACAGGAGAGCTTCCGGTCGCCGTCGCGCTTCCTCTCCGAGCTCCCGCCGGAGGTCGTCGAGGGCCACGAGCCCGACGCCGACGAGGACGAGATGCTCGGCGCCTTCGCGCCGCCGCCGGCAGGTCCCGAGATCCGCGTCGGCGACTACGTCGAGCACGAGCACTTCGGGCGCGGGACCGTCGAGCGGCTGCAGGGATCCGGCATCAACGCGCGCGCGACCGTGCGCTTCGTCTCGGCCGGCGAACGCCAGCTGCTCCTGCAGTACGCCAAGCTGAAGCTCGTGGGAAGGGTCGACAGTTGAGCGAGCGCATCGACCGCGCCGAGCTCCAGCGCCGCCTCGAGGCGATCGTGCGCGACGCGCGCGCGGCGGGGCTCGAGGGAGACGTCTCGCCGATCGTCACGGCCGCGCTAGCCAACGGCGTCCGTCCCGCGCCGGCTCCGGCGTCGCGCTTCGGCATGATCGGCGAGAGCGCGCCGATCCGGGCCGTGTTCGACCTGATCGCCCGCGTCGCACCCAGCCACGTGTCCGTCCTGATCCAGGGCGAGACCGGGACCGGCAAGGAGCTCGTCGCGCGCGCGCTGCACGAGCAGAGTCCGCGGAAGGCGAAGCCGTTCCTCGCCGAGAACTGCGCCGCGGTGCCCGCGAATCTCCTCGAGAGCGAGCTGTTCGGCCACACCAAGGGCTCGTTCACCGGCGCGATCGCCGATCGGCCCGGGCACTTCGTCGCCGCGAACGGGGGCACGGTGTTCCTCGACGAGATCGGCGACATGCCGCTGGCGATGCAGTCGAAGCTCCTGCGCGTGCTCCAGGAGGGCGAAGTGCGGCCGGTCGGCTCGAACAAGACGCTCCACGTCGACGTGCGCATCGTCGCCGCGACGAACAAGGATCTGGCCGAGATGGTGCGCGCACGCACGTTCCGGGAGGACCTCTTCTTCCGCCTCAACGTGATCACGATCCGCCTGCCTCCGCTGCGCGATCGCCGCGACGACGTCCGCGCGCTCGCGCAGGCCTTCGCCGCCAAGACCGAATCCGAGGTGGGACGGCGCGTGTCGCTCTCGGAGGAGGCGCTGGTCGCGCTGGAGCGCTGGAACTGGCCCGGGAACGTGCGCGAGCTCGAGAACGTGATCCGGCGCGCGGCCGTGTTCGCCGATGGAACGATCGGCGTCGCCGATCTTCCGGCGCCGATCGGGACGAGCGCCTAGGCCGTAGGATGCCGTCCATGGTCGATCCCGCGACCGGACCAGGCTCGGTCTACGGCGGAGCCTCCGCCGTCGGAGCCGTCTCGATCCGGACGATGCGGGTGCGCAGCGTGCTCGCGCTGGTCGCCCTGGCGCTGCTCTCGGTCGGCGGATACCTGCTCGTGCGCAGGAGCCTGCGCGCGCAGGAAGCCGCGGCGACGGTGGTGCGCATCGGCGGACGGCAGCGCCTCCTCGCGTACCGGATGGTGCTGCTCTCGCTGCGCCTGTTCAACACGGTCGACCCCGCCGCGACGCGCACGCGCGCGAACGAGATCCTCGCGGACGCCGAGGAGCTCGAACGTTCGCACCAGTCGCTCATGCGCGGGGAGCCGACGGCCGAGCTCGGCGGCTCGTCCGCCGAGGTCCAGGCGATCTATTCCGAGCCGCCGATCCTCCTCGACCAGTCGATCCACGACTTCCTCGACCGGACGCGGAACCTCGCGCTGCGGAGCGACGACGAGCTGAGGCGGATGAATCCGCAGACCGCCTACCTGGGGACGGTGACGACGACTCCCGTGCTCGACAATCTGGGCCGCGGACTCGACGCCCTGCTCGAGGCGTTCCAGCGCGAGAGCGAGGCGCGCATACGAGACACGCAGCGACTCGAGATCGCTGTGGTCGGCACGACGATCCTCGTCCTGCTGGCGATGGGCCTGTTCGTGTTCCGGCCGATGATCCTGCGGGTCCGGCGCGACATCGCCGTTCTGCACGGCGCGCAGGACGAGCTCGAAGCCCGCGCCGAGGCGCTCGAGCGCAGCAACTCGGAGCTCGAGCAATTCGCGTACGTCGCCTCGCACGATCTCCAGGAGCCGCTGCGGATGATCACGGCCTACGTCCAGCTCCTCGAGCGGCGCTACAAGGGGAGGCTCGGCGCCGACGCCGACGAATGCATCCACTACGCGTCGGAGGGCGCGATGCGGATGCACAGGCTGATCCTCGACCTGGTGGCGTTCTCGCGGGTCGGCACGCACGGGGGAGCGCTGGTTCTCACGGATCTCGACCTGACCTGTCGCAACGTCCTCGACGACATGAAGGTGGCGATCGAGGAGAGCGGGGCGGAGATCGCCCGGAGCGGCCTGCCCAGCCTGCGCGTCGACGCGCTCCAGATCGGCCAGTTGTTCCAGAACCTCCTCGCCAACGCGATCAAGTTCCGCGGCGAGGCGCGGCCGCAGATCCAGATCGAGGCGCGCCCGGAGAACGGGGCCTGGCTCTTCTCCGTGCGCGACAACGGCATCGGCTTCGACATGCGCTTCGCCGAGCGCATCTTCGTGATGTTCCAGCGCCTGCACGCGCGCGATCGCTACGAAGGCACCGGGATCGGCCTGGCGATCTGCAAGAAGATCGTCGAGCGCCACGGCGGTCGCATCTGGGCCGAGTCGGAACCGGGGCGCGGCTCGACGTTCTCGTTCACGCTGCCGGCGTAGTCCGGCAGCTGGAAGCTTCAGCGCTTCGAGTCGGGGATCAGCAGTCCGATCTTGTTCGCGATCGCGAGCGAGCGCGCGCGGATCGCGGCCCACGCGGCCGCATCGCATCCGGCGGGGGCTTCGACGGGGAAGGAGAGGCACACCGTCGCGGCGGCGCTCTCGGCGAAGCGATCGTCGTAGAGCAGCGACGCCAGCGAGTCGAGCGCGGCGGAGGACTGGCCCTCCGGCCAGGCGCGCGCGTCGAGGAACGCGTGGACGAAGGTCGAGCCCATCGATCCTCCGCCCGGCACGCCGGCCGACGCGACCACGGAGCGCAGATGTGCGAGCATCTCGTTGCCCGGTGCCTGCGCGGTGAGGCTGACGGCGATCGCGCGGTCGATCTGCTCCCCGGTGCCGCCCCATTCGCCGCGCGCGCCGGACTCGATCCACGCGCGGACCTCGAGATCGCCCTTCTTGAGGAACAGCGTCGACAGCAGGATCCCGGCCTCGCCGGCGTCGGGAGCGAACAGCCTTTCCGGCGTCAGCGTCTGCCGGAACGCCAGGAACCAGGCCGGATCCTTCTGCTCGCGGATCGTGAGAGCCGCTTCGAGGAGACCCCACTCGAGATAGCGCCTGCAGGCGACTTCGAGCTCTCCGATCCAGGTCATCGCATCCGCTGGTCCGACCTGGCTCAGCGCCTCGCTGACCAGGGTCAGGTGGAGATCCGCGTGACGCGCGTCCGAGCACAGGAAGTGGGCGATCTCCGCGGCGTCGTGGTGCGCCGAGAGGCGCGTCGCGAGACAGGCGCGCACTTCCTCCGGATCCACGGCGTCGAGGCAAGCGACCCAGTTCGGCTCGCCCGCCTTCGCAGGCGGCGCGGCCGGCGCGCTCGGCGCATTGGCTGGCGGACTCGCGCGCGTTCTCAGCTCCCGCGAGCCCTCCGCGGCGAGCGGCGTCTCCGCGCGCGACGACGGCGTTTCGATTCCCGGCGCGCGGCCGTTCGCGCCCGTGGTCGAACTCGAGTCCGATGAATCCCAGAGTGTCCACGCGTGGCGCCGCGCCTATTGCGAGCAGCCGGCAAGCGTGTCCTCCGTCTGGTAGTGGACCGCGTCCGTGCAGATCAACCCGGCCGTGCAGACCGTGCCGCAGCACAGGTCGTCGTGGGCCATGTAGTACTTCTTGATCGACGGACCCTTGGCGAGACCGGTCGACTTGAACCAGTGGCAAGCCTGGTCCCAGGTCAGCGGCTGGTGGAAATGCTGGCAGCATTCCGGTCCGCCCGAGTCCGCGCACACCGGGTTGCTGAGGCTCACGCACCCGCCTTGGTCGTTCTGCGGCAGCAGAATCCAATCGCAGGGAACCGATCGGGGTGTCCGGCCTCCCCCGCCTTGAGTGTTCATGCCGGCCAGAAGACAGGTGATCGCAACGATTCCAAGGGTGAGAGCACGACGCATGTACGAGGACGCCCGCAAGGGGTAGCTGGATGACGACTTCTGAATGATTCCCCGGCCTGCCCGATCTGTCAACCGCGCGATGTTCCCTTCGATTGGGGCTGCCCGGGAAGGATCGGGCCGAGTAAATTGGGGGGCACACATCCTGGACGGAACCGCATCGAGAACGGTTCCGTCGGAATGGGTGTCCCCGGCAGGAGGCCCGAGCACCGCTCGCGGTCTGCTGAACGGCGAATCCGCCCCAGTCCATACCCCCAGCATCCGAGGTTCCGTGATCATGCGCCGATTGGATCCCCATCGCCTTGTAGCCTTCATTGTCGTCCCCGCTTCGCTGTGTGCCCTCGCCGCTGCCGCGGCAGGGACCCACGTGCCGTCCGCACCGCAACTGAACGTTTTCCTCTCGGATTGGAGAGCTGCCCACGGGGACAGCTGGAACGTCAGGACGGACGTGCAGACCGGCTATCTCGAGATGCTCTCCGGAGGAAACGTCCCCTCCGCCGTGCATCCGACCGACGACGCGCAGTTCGAAGGACTCGCGCGCACCGCGCTCGACAGCACCATGCTCATGCACGGAGTCGACGCGCAGACGCTCGTCCACGACGGCACGATGTTCCTCCCGCTGGGCCAGATCGGCTCGACGGACAAGGTCACGGTCCGGATGCGCGAAGAGGTCGGCGGCGTCCGCGTCGTCGGCGGCTTCGTCAACGTCCTCTTCTCCGCGGATGGCGCGCTGCTCTCCGTGCATTCGACGGGCATGCCCCATCTCACGGGGTTCGACACGACGCCGACGCTGAGCGAGCGCGGCGCCTCGGCCATCGGCGCGGCGACCTTCGAGACGCGCACCGGCGTCGTCCCGACGCTCGTGGAAGCGCCGGAGCTCGTCATCGACCAGGTCACCCGCGGCGACAGGCGCGTGCCGGTCCTCGCGTACCTCGTGAACGTGCAGTGGGAAGGCGACGACGCGGAGCCGATCGGCTGGCGCTACTCGATCGACGCCCACACCGGCGCGGTCGTGCGCTCCGAAGCGAGCGTCCAGTTCGACGTCTCCGGCACCGTCTCGGCGCTGTCCTCGCCCGGACTCCGGCCGGACGAACCCTCCAACCCGCCGTCAGCGCAGATCATGAAGTACCTGCGTTGCACGAGCGCCTCGGGCACCGTCTACACGGACGTGAACGGCAACTTCAACTACGTCGGCGTCAACTCGCCTCTCGCCGTGACCTTCCAGTTCACGAGCGGTCAGCGCGCCAACGTCACGAACTCGGGCACGGGCGGGAACTACTCGCTCACGATGACGCTGCAGCCGAACGTTCCGAATGCGATCACGCTGAATTCGCCTGCGAACGCGATCTTCACGTGCCAGGCCAACGGGACGCTGTTCGTGGCTCGCACCAGCGACTACATCCACTCGATCGTCCCGTCCGACACGCACGCGGACTTCGGCGCCAACACGCACGTCCGCGTCAACGGGACCTGCAACGCCTTCTTCAACGGCAGCTCGATCAACTTCTACCCCCAGGGCGGCGGTTGCTACGACACGACCTACTCGACCGTGGTCAATCACGAGTTCGGCCACTGGATGAACGTCAGCTACGGCACGGGCAACGGCAGCGACGGGATGGGCGAAGGCAATGCCGACGTCTGGTCCAACTACATCTACGACACGGCCATCATCGGCCAGGACTTCTGCGGCAACAACTGCAACATCC
>WNFK01019878.1_pt1 | contig 17708 bp, 19 predicted proteins | sample 5400281 | NCBI WGS metagenome assembly WNFK01 (sample SAMN13153350, study PRJNA577476) | soil metagenome | isolation source: 20 cm soil on Douglas fir-dominated hillslope | place: USA:California | collected 2013-09-17 | reverse complement strand
GACTTCCCCCTGGGCAACCCCACCGGGCGGCCGCATGATCCCGTCTCCCAGCGCACGGTGATCGACCTCGGCCTCGACCTGCTCGTGAGGGCCCACGCGCCGGGGACCACCGTGGTCTCCCCCTACGAGTGGAGCGCCGATCACTCGTGGAAGGAGCGCGTCTTCACCAAGGCCCAGCCCTTCCTCGATCCCGCGGCGACGGAGAAGTGGCTCGCGCGCAAGGAGCACTACCGGGAGCTTCGCAACCAGGGACGACTCTAGCTAGCGTATCCCGAAGCCGCGGGCCATGAAGCTGGCCACGAAGACGATGACCACCACCAGGGCCATCTCGATGTGGTTCACGAGGTAGAGGGCGCGCGCCCCTGACGTATCCGGAAGCTCTCCGCGACCGAGGGTCCGTCGCCAGCGGATGAAGGTGATCATGGGCCGGATCTCCAGGACGATGACCGCGACGAAGAGCGCCATCTTGATCCAGAAGAGCGGGGACTGCAGGTAGAACTGGCTGCCTTTCTCGAGCCCGCCGAAGGCGCGGAGCAGTCCCGTGACGATCCAGAGACCCGCCGCGATACCCCACACGTTGTCGGCGGCGAAGAGGCGCTGGAGCCCGTCGCGGTCGAGGCGCCCCTTGAGGGCCCGGCCCCGCAGATAGACGCTGGACAGCCCGAGGGCCAAGGCGAGCACGTGGAGCGCGGACACGATCGCGGATGCCACGTCGGTCCTAGCCCAGCCGGTACTTCTTCTCCGCGTCGGCGGTCAGCCCGATGCCGTGGCCCGGCCGATCGGAGATCCGGAACGCCCCGTCCTCGCACTTGGGCATGCCCTCGAAGAGATCGGCGGGCACCCAGTCGATCCACTCCACGAGAAAGGAATTGGGAAGGGCGGCCGCCACGTGCAGGGAGAGCTCGTGCACCACGTGCGGCGACACCGTGACCTGATGGGCGGCCGCGAGATGGCCGATGCGCAGCGTCTCCGTGAAGCCGTTGGCGCGGCACACGTCGGGCATCAGGTAGCGGGCGGCGCGGCGCTCGATGAGATCGCGGAACTCGAAGCGGGTGTAGTTGTTCTCACCGGTGGCCACGGGAATGCGGATCGCGCGCGCAACCTCGGCGCAGGCCGCGCTGTCGTCGGCGAGAGCGGGCTCCTCGTACCACACGAGGCCGAGATCCTCGAGGAGCTCGGCCTGGCGGATGGCCCCCGGCACGTCGAGCTTCTGGTTCACGTCCACCATCATCTGCACGTCGTCGCCGAGGGCCTTGCGCACCGCTTCCACGCGCTGACGGTTCACCCGCGGATCGGGGGAGTGGACCTTCATCTTGTAGTAGCGGCAGCCCGCGGCCTTGTAGCGCAGGCCCTCGCCGATGAGATCGTCGATGGAGTAGGAGCCCCAGCCGCCGCTGCCGTAGGCATCCACGCGGTCGGTGGTGGCGCCCCACAGCTTGGCGAGGGGCAGGTTGGCCGTCTTGCCCGCGAGATCCCAGAGCGCGATGTCCAGCGCGGACAGGGCGTAGCCCGCGATGCCCACGCGGCGGATGCCGCGGTCGGCCCGGTACATCTTGTCCCAGAGCCGGCCCACGAGGAGGGGATCCTCGCCGATCAGGAGCTCGCCCAAGCGGCCAGAGAGTAGCCGAGCCCTTCCGGGCCGGCATCACTGTGGACGCGGGTGACGACGAGCCGATGCTCCGGCAGGTCGAGGGCGATGGGTTTGACGGTGGGGATGCGGAGCGTGAACGTGTCGATGCCGACGATCTTCATGGGTGGGCCCCCTCGCGCGGGAAGTGTACGGCGCCGCGAATGTACCATGCGAGGCCGCCGCCTCGGACGCGCATGCCCTGGACGTGATCCTGCGCGCGGGCGCGCTGCTCGCGCTGGTGGGCGCGGTGGGACTCCTGCTGTTCGGCCGTCACCGCACCACGAAGCTGGCGAACGGTCCTGCTAGTGCATGACGAGACCGCCGTCGACGCTGAGGGCCTGCCCGGTCATGTACCCGGAGCGCGGTCCCGCGAGGAAGGCGATCACGTGCGCCACGTCTTCCGGCTTCTCCATGCGCCCCAGCGGCACCGAGGCCGCGCGATGGCGCGTGAACTCTTCCGCCGACATGCCGAGGAGGGCGCCCTGCTCCTTCGATACCTGCGCCCACATGTCCGTCTCCACGAAGCCGGGACACACGCAGTTGACTCGGATGCCCTCGGCGGCGTGGGCGAGGGCGAGGCTCTTGGTCATGCTCACCACCGCCGCCTTGCTCGCGTTGTAGGGAAGGTTGGTCTTGCTCCCGATCTTGCCCGCCATGGAGGCGAGGCTCACGATGCTCCCGCTGCGAAGAACACCGCCTTGGCGTTGATGTTCATGATGGCGTCCCAGTGCTCCTCGGTCACGTCCGCGGTGGTGGCCGCGCGATAGATCCCCGCGTTGTTGACGAGGATGTCGATGCGGCCGAACTCCGCCTTGGTCCTGTCCACCATGGCGCGCAGGTCCGCGCGCGAGGTCACGTCGGTGGCCGTGGCCACCGCGCGGCGCCCCAGCGCGCCGACCTCTTCCGCGGTGCGCTTGGCCCCCGCCTGATCCATTTCCGCGATGACGATGTCCGCGCCGAGCTTGGCCAGCTCGAGGGCGGTGGCGCGGCCGATACCGCGACCGCCCCCGGTGACGATGGCGATCTGTCCCGTGAGCTCCATGGCGTCCTCCTACTCAGCAGATATCGTGGACCTTCAGTCGCTCAAGTGGTTTCGGGCGCGTCGTCTCGCCGGACGCCACGAGTTTGGCTCTAGCGCACGCCACATATTGCTCCGACGTGCGGTAGAAATTCGAGGAGACGTTGAATCGTTGATGCACAAATTCAACTTTATGACGCCGACTGATTAGATCTGACTGTAAATCCCAAACGGTCCTTCTCGGTCCCATCAATATTGATCTTCACTATGTAACGACGACCCGTCTTCCAAGGGACCGGCAGAATCGGAAATGCCAACGGCATATTGAAGGAACTGCCGCGTACAGCGCCCGGCGGTCGACCTACCTCGAACCCTGCGGTCAGTCGCAATGCCTGCTCTCCGGCCGGGGTTGGAACATTAAGCGGACCGCCGTCTTCGTCTTCAAAGACTATGTCGATCGAGTGATGAGAGTTCGTCTCCTCCCAATCGACCTCCAAGAGCCCCGCGATTGCGAACGATTGTGGCTGTGGACCCACTTCGTTCCAGCCACACCCAAGAAGAAAAAGCAGGCCCTCGCGAACCTCTGCGCTATCCGCGAGGAAAATCTTAGCCTTCATGTGCTAAGGCAAAGAAGCTTTCGATATTGAAGGGGTAGGATTGAGGTTTGGTAATGACTCCAATTGAGGGAGCCGACGAAGAGATGCTGGCAACGAACGAAGAACCTGCACTCAAAACCAGTCTAACGCTGGCCCTTTGAGTGTATCGCTCATAGTACTTCCCACGGACGCCGCGGCCAGGCCCGAACTCATACTCGTCCTGCATCTCCTCGCTATTCTCCGAATTCATAGGCTCTCCGTTCGCTGGCTGTGGCTAGCCGGGCACCGATGAGCCGGATGATATCTTCGCCGTCGTCGTCCACCCTGTCAGCGTGCCAAACAACTACCACGCGTCCCTCAAGCGTCATACCAATCGTAATGAATCTCTCTTGATCTACCGAGTGGGCAAGATCTGGGTCAGTTCTCGCTAGTCTGTCGCCGAAGACGGTACCCGCCTCATCAAACTGAATGCCGTGTCTCTTGAAATTTGAAGCCGCTTTCTCGGGATCCCACTCAAGCCGCACGCGCGCCGCACAGGAAGCTGTCTGTTGGGCTATTCATATGAGTTTACTCCGGAACCGCGGCGATTCTCTAGCATCTCAAGGAGCTCGTCAAGAACGGCTCCTGGCTGAAATATCAGTGTAGCGAGCCTGGGCTAGGGCTTCGTCTGCTCGAAGAGGGCGCGGTACTTGCCGTAGCCCTCCGCTTCGAGCCGGGCGAGGGGAATGAACCGGAGCGCCGCCGAGTTGATGCAATAGCGCAGGCCGGTGGGGCGCGGACCATCGGGGAAGAGATGGCCCAGGTGCGAGTCGCCGCTCGCCGAGCGTACCTCGGTCCGCTCCATGCCGTAGGAGTCGTCGGTGTGCTCGGTCACATTATCCGGCTCGATGGGCCGGACGAAGCTCGGCCAGCCCGTGCGGGAGTCGAACTTGTCCGTGGAGGAGAAGAGCGGCTCCCCCGAGACCACGTCCACGTAAATGCCGGGTTCGTGATGATCCCAGAAGGCGTTCTGGAAGGGCGGCTCGGTGGCGCTGCACTGGGTGACGTTGTATTGGTCGGGGCTGAGCTTGCTCTTGAGCTCGGCGTCGGTGGGGCGCTTGATGGCCATGGTTGGGCCTCTCTCTCAGCGCGCGCTGGTGGGCAGCTGGTCGAAGGGCAGATCTCGATCCACCCGTACGTCCTGGGGCAGCCCCAGCACGCGCTCGGCGATGATATTGCGCAGGATCTCATCGGTGCCCGCGGCGATGCGCCCGCCCGGCGAGCTGAGCAGCGATTCCTGGAAGGCGGCGCGGAGGGGCGCGGTGTCCTTGTCCATCATCACCCCGCCCATATCGAGGAGATCCATGGCGAAGGAGGCGATCTCCTGCGCCTTGGGGGCGTTCACGAGCTTGCCGATGGAGTTCTCCGGCCCCGGCGTCTCCCCGCGCGAGAGCGCGGTCATGGTGCGGAAGCGGGTGAGGCGCACCCCCTGCGTCTTCACGTAGAGATCGGCGAGCCGCTCGCGCACCGCCGCGTTCTTGATGGCGGGGCCGTCCTCGAGCGAGACGGAGCGCGCGAGGCCGAAGATCTCCTCGAAGTCCGGACCGCGGAGATCGCCGGAGGTGAGGCGCTCGTTCATGAGGGTGGTGATGGCCACCCCCCAGCCCGCTCCCACCGCGCCGAGCCGCTGGCTGTCGGGAATGCGCACGTCGGTGAAGTACACCTCGTTGAAGTGCGAGGCACCGGAGATCTGCTTGATGCGCCGGGTCTCGATGCCCGGCGAGTTCATGGAGAGGAAGAAGAAGGTGAGGCCCTTGTGCTTGGCCGCCTTGGGATCGCTGCGCGCGACAAGGATGGCCCAGTCCGCCCAGTGCGCGCCCGACGTCCAGATCTTCTGCCCGTTGATGACCCACTCGTCGCCGTCCCGCTGCGCTCTCGTCCGAAGACCGGCGAGGTCAGAGCCCGCGCCCGGCTCGGAGAAGAGCTGGCACCACACTTCCTGGCCGCGCAGAGCCACCGGGGCGTGGCGCCGCTTCTGGGCTTCCGTGCCGAAGGCGAAGAGGGTGGGCATGCACATGCCGAGGCCGATCTCGAAATAGCCGCGCGCCACGAGGTAGCGCGTCTCCTCCTGGGAGTAGATCACCTGATAGATCGGGGGGAGGGCGCGGCCGCCCCATTCCACCGGCCAGTGAAGCGCCGCGAATCCCGCGTCGGCCTTCTTGGCCTGGAACTCCTTGGCGCGCTCCAGGCCCTCGTAACCGTCGCGGCCCGAGTAACGGCTCTGCCACGTCTCGAACGCGCCACTCTTCGGCTCGGCGTTGGCGGCCAGCCACTGCCGGACTTCCTTGCGAAACTCCGCTTCTTCCCGGGTATCGTCGAAGTCCACGATGACTCTCCTAAGCGGCTCCCGCTTCGAGCCGCGTCACGAGCAGGTCTTTCCAGCGCCGCGCGCTCCCCAGCATGAGGCCGGTGAGCTTGGCTCGCCGGTAGTGGAGATGGCAGTCGAACTCCCAGGTGAAGCCCATGCCGCCGTGCACCTGGATGTTCTCCTTGGCCGCTTGATAATACGCCTCGGTGGCGGCCACCCGCGCGGTGGCCGCGGCCACGGGCAGCTCGGGCGCGTCCTTGGAGAGCGCCCACGCGCCGTAGTAGGCATTCGAGCGCGCCAGCTCGACCGCCACGTACATGTCGGCCAGCTTGTGCTTGATGGCCTGGAAGGACGCGATCTGCCGGCCGAAGGCGAAGCGGCCGACGGCGTACTCGCGCGCCATGTCCAGCGCGGCCTGCGCTCCGCCGAGCTGCTCGAAGGCGACGAGGACGGCCGCGCGGTCCAGCAGGCGCTCCACGAGGGGCCAGCCGGCCCCGGGAGCGCCGAGCGGCTCCGCGGCCGTGCCGTCGAAGACGACGCGGGCGTGGGAGCGCGTGGGATCCGTGGTCAGCGGGGTACGCGTGACGCCGGCGCCCTTGAGATCGACGAGGAACAGCCCGGTGCGCCCTTCCGGCTCCGCGGCCGCGAGCACGGCGAAGTCCGCCACGTCGCCGTCCATCACCGGGAGCTTGGTGCCGGTCACTAGTCCGCCGTCGGCGCGCGTGGTCAGGTTGGCCGCGGTGGCCGCGTGCGCGCCCTCGGCGAGGGCGAAGCAGCCGATGGCGTTTCCCTGGGCGATGCGGGGCAGCCAACGCTTCTTCTGCGCTTCGCTGCCCGCGAGGAGGAGAGCCTCCGCCGCGAGATAGATCGTGGAGGAGAAGGGCGTAGGCGCGAGGCTCCGTCCCAGCTCCTCGGCGATGACGCAGAGCTCGAGGTACCCGAAGCCCGCGCCGCCGTGCGCCTCCGGGATGGCCGTACCGATCCAGCCCATCTCGCCCATGCCCCGCCACAGCTCGGCATCGTAGGGCGCGGCGCCCTCGAGTATGCGTCGTACCCGGGCGGACGAGGCCTGCTCGGCGAGAAACTTCCGCGCCTGGTCCCGGAGCGATCGCTGGTCCGGCGAGAAATCGAAGTTCACGGCGCGAGGATCATACGGCATCCGCAGGCGCGGCGCCAGCCGGAGCCCGGTACCCGTTCGGCTTGCGGCTAGATAGAGCCGATGAGCCGATTTCACCACGCGAAAGCGTTAGCGGGCTCGACGCGGTTGGAGGGATGTCGCCCAAGGCCACACAGTCGAGACACTGCCCGCGGCATCCGGCTATACTTGCGCCCTATGGCCACCATCGATCGCTACGGACTCGAGATCACGACCACGTCGGCGAAGGCGGCGGAGCGCTTTCAGGACGGTATGGACCGTCTCCTCTCGTACAGCGCAGGCGCCGAGGAATCTTTCGCGGCGGCCCTCGACGTGGATCCGCGTCTCGCGGTGGCGCACACCGGCCTTGCCCTCCTCGCCCTCGTCCAGGGCGACGCGGCGACGGCGCGCGCGGCCGCGGGGCGGGCGCGCGAGAGCGTGGGAGGAGCGACCCGGCGCGAGCGGCAGCACGTCGAAGCGTTGAGCGCGCTCATCGCGGGGGAAACGGCGCGCGGGCTCGCCCTCATCGACGAGCACGTCCGCGATTTCCCGCGCGACGCGGTGGTGGCGAACCAGGCGGGCAATGCCATCGCCCTCGCGGGAGGGAGCGATCGCGAGGAATATCGCGTGGCCTTCATGGAACGGCTCGCCCCCGCCTACGGCGACGACTGGTGGTTTCAGTCCGCCCTGGCCTTCGCCTACCACGAGGTGGACCGGTTCGAGGAGTCGCGCCGGCTCTCTGAGCGGTCGTTGGAGCAGTATCCGGAGAATGCGAATGCCGTGCACAACCTCGCCCACATCACCTTCGAGACGCTGGACACGGAAGCGGGGGCCGCCTTCCTCGAGGAGTGGCTGGGCGGCTACGATCGGCGCGCGTCGTTCCATTGCCACCTCGCCTGGCACATGGCGATGTTCGAGCTGCATCGCGGGCGCTATGCGCGCGCCCTCGAGGTCTTCGAGCGCGACATCCTCGGCTCGGTCAACCCGCGCTCGGCCATGACCGACGGCACCGCGCTCCTGTGGAGGTTCCGGCTCGACGGGAAGCCCGACCGGCCCTTGCCCTGGCGCTCCCTCGCCGATCTCGCCGAGCGCGTGTCGCGCCCCGGCTTCCTGTTCGGCGAGGTGCACGCCGCGCTGGCCTACGCCTCCTGCGGCAACGAAGCGGCCCTCGAGAAATTGATGAACGGCCTGCGCGCCCTCGGCGCCAAGGGGCATCCCATCGCGGGCACCGTCGCCCTGCCTCTCGTGCAGGGGACGGCGGCCTTCGCAGCGGGCGATCACGCGGGCGCCCTCGCCCACTTCGAGCCCGTGGTGAGCGAGATGCATCGCATCGGGGGCAGCCACGCCCAGTGGGAGCTCTACGAGGAGACCATGGTCGCGTGCTACCTTGCCCTCCAGCGCTACGACGACGCGGCCCGCCTCGTGCGGCGCCGGCTCCAGCGCCGCGCCTCGCCCCGTGACCTGGGCTGGCTCGATCAGGCCACGGCCGGGTTCGCCGCTCAATCCAGGACCACGGGAGCTTCGTGATGGCGACTCACACGCCGACCATCAAGCAGATCGCCGCGGGCCTCCGCTTTCCCGAAGGGCCGGTGGCCATGCCGGACGGCTCCGTCATCCTCGTGGAGATCGAGCGGCGGACCCTGTCACGCGTCACGCCCGACGGGAAGATCCATGTGATCGCCACGCTGGGCGGCGGGCCCAACGGCGCGGCCATGGGTCCGGGGGGCAAGATCTTCGTGACCAACAACGGCGGGCTCAAGTTCGTGGAGCGGCCGGGCAAGCTCTTTCCCGTGCTCCTGGCCGACGACTACACCGGCGGCAGCATCCAGGTCGTGGATCCCGAGACGGGCAAGTTCGAGACGCTCTACGATCGCTGCGAGGGGCAGAGCCTGCGCGGGCCCAACGATCTCGTCTTCGACGGCGTGGGCGGCTTCTGGTTCACGGATCTCGGGAAGACACGCGAGCGCGACTCGGACCGCGGCGTGGTGTACTACGCGAAGGCCGACGGGTCGATGATCCGCGAGGCGATCTTTCCCCTGGAGCGGCCCAACGGCATCGGGCTCTCCCCCGACGACAAGACCCTCTACGTGGTGGAGACGCCCACCGCCCGCTGCTGGGCGTTCCAGCTCTCCGCGCCGGGCGAGATCGAGTCGGCGAACGGTCCATACCGCGGCGAGAAGGGCAAGGTGGTGGTCGGGCTGGGCGGCTACCAGATGTTCGATTCCCTCGCCGTCGACGGCGAGGGGCACGTGTGCGCGGCCACCCTCATCACCGGCGGGGTGAGCGATATCTGGCCCGACGGCAGCCGCGTCGACCAGTTCATGCTCCCCGACATGATGGTGACCAATGTCTGCTTCGGCGGCCGCGATCTGCGCACCGCCTACGCCACGCTGTCGATGGGGGGCACCCTCGTCTCGTTCGAGTGGCCGCGCCCCGGTCTTCCGCTCCGTTACCTCAACCGATAGCCGAGGACATCCTCATGGAGCAGGCCATGGAGCAGGCCATGCAGTGTTGCGGCCACGCCTTCACCCGCCGGCGCTGGATGTGGGGCACCCTGATGGCGTCGGCGGGGGCCATGTTCGCCGGCTGCGCGGCATCGGGACGCGGCGCCGAGTCCAGCGCGGCCGCTTCGGCGGGAGAAGCCACGGCGGCCCAGAAGCTCCTCAAGGACAACCTCTCGGTCGATGTGCACACCCATGCCGGCCTCACCGGAGTGACGTCGCAGAGCCCGCCGAGCGGCGATCTCGCCCAGAGCATGCGAGCGGGCGGCATGGCCATCGTTTGTCTCGCCGACGTGCCGGACGCCCCGATCCTCGGGCGCGACGCGAACAATGTGCTCACGGTGGTGCGCCCGCCCGCGCCCGGTCAGCTCTATCAGTATCACCTCGGGCGCATCGCCTGGATGGACGAGCTGGTGGCCCGCTACAGCATCCGCCGCGCCCTCACCGCGGCCGACCTCAAGGCCGCCCACGCGGCGGGGCAGCCCGCCATCATCGTGGACGTCGAGGGGCTCGACTTCCTCGAGCTCAAGCTCGAGCGGCTGGAAGATTCGTACCGGCGCGGTGTCCGCAACATGCAGCTCGTGCACTACACGCCGAACGACATCGGCGACTTCCAGACGGGGGCGGTCGTCCACAACGGCCTCACCCCCTTCGGGGCCGACGTCATCCGCGCCTGCAATCGACTCGGCGTGGTGGTGGACGTGGCCCACGCCACCGAGCCCACGGTGAAGCAGGCGGCCAAGGTCGCCACCCGCCCGCTCCTGCTCTCCCACACCGCGCTGCGCGGCTCGAAGGCGCAGGGACCGACCCCGCTCACCGAGCGCCAGATCACGCCGGACCATGCCCGGGTGATCGCGGAGACGGGCGGGTCCATCGGGATCTGGCATTTCTTCCCGAGCCCGCAAGGCTATGTGGACGGGATCAAGGAGATGGTCGACGTGGTGGGCGTCGATCACGTCAGCATCGGCTCCGATCATTCCTCGAGCCAGGGCCTCTTCAAAGGCTACGGCGACTTCACCCCGGTGGTGGAGGCGATGCTCAAGGGCGGCTTCACGCCGACGGAGACGGCCAAGATCGTCGGCGGCAACTACGTGCGGATCTTCGCGGCCTCCGCCGGCTAGTTATCTCAGCCGCCGCGGACGTAACGGCGGAGGACGAGGCGCAGGTGGTCCCGGAAGTGCGGCTGGAGCCGGCTCGTCCACTCGCTCTGTCGCGCCTCCTTCCACTCCGCCGACTCCACTACGCCGGGATCCGCCAAGTGGTAGAGGGCCACGTATTTCCTGTTTCCGCCGATACCCCGGAAGCGGCGCGCGCAGAGCACGCCCGGCACGGCCCCCAGAGCGGGGATGTGCTCCTTGTCGTACCACTCGTTGAACTCCGCCTCCCGCTCGGGGGCGATGTTCATGGCGTTCAGGAGCAAACCGCCCGCGGAGGCGGGCGGGAGCTGTTCGCCGGGGAGTATCTGATCCCCCTCGAAGCGCATCAGCCGCTCCACGCGGCCCGTCACGCGCTTGGACCATGGCGAAAGATTCTCTCCGCCAATGGCCAGGTAGGCGGGACTCTTGAGGACGGCCACGCTGTCGAGATCGTAGGTGGCGACGGAGACCTTCCTGTCCTCCGCTCCGATCCAGCGCTCACAGGCGAGGAATCCCGGCACGCGCTGGCGCTCCGGAAGATGCTCGGTGTCGTACCAGTCGTGGAACTCGTCTTCGGCGACCTGGGCCATGTGCATGGCGGCGATCAGCGTGCCTTTGGCCATCGTCTCCTCCTCCCGCGCGAGGCGGCTACTGCATCAACCCCTTGTCGGTCAACCATCGCTGAATGAGCTGGGCGACCTGGTCCGAGTTCTTGTCCATCATCATCATGTGGCCGTTGCCTGTAACCCCGAGCTTGGGCAGCTCCCACCAGTCGGCGACGCCGCCGTCGGCGCGGAGCGCCTCGGCATAGCGCTGGGAAGCGGGCTGAAAGCGCTTCCACAGGTCGCTCTGGTCGATGAAGTCTCCCCACACGACGAGGTGGGGCACGGCCTTCAGCTTGCCCGAGATCAGCTCGGGCTTGGGCGTCCCCGTCGGCTCGATCGAGATGAGTGCCTTGACTTTGTCCGGCGCGGCGAGGGCCGCGTTGAAGCCGAAGTTGCCTCCCTGGCTGTGGGTGATGATCACGCACGGGCAGACCTTCTGCACGAGCTGATTGTAGGCGGCCTGGATCTGGGCGTCGGTGGTGGCCCAGCGCGGCACGGCCTGCTTCATGAACTGCTCGAAGGCGTCAACGGGGAAGAGCTGGCCGGGGAGCGCGACCCGGTCCGCGGGGTTGAGCTTGTAGCTGCCCGCCGCGCCGATGCGGAAGTCTTCCCACGCCTGCTTCTTGGTGCGGAAGAGCGGCTCGGAGGTGAAGATCTCGGGATAGCGGGCCCACGAGGAGCGCCCGCGCTCCATGGCGTCGGACACGTAAACGTCGTGACCGGCGCGGAGGAAGAACGCCTGCCAGCCCGGCTGGCCGTCCGGCTTGGTCTCCCAGGTCACGCCGGTGAGTCCGCCGCCGTGCCAGAGGAGCAGGGGATAGCGGGCCTTGGGCTGGGCGAGCTTGATGTAGCTCACGTACATCTGCTCAACTTCGAAGTCGCCAGGCTCGTGTCGATGTTGAGCGTCTCCTTGAGCATGGACTGGATGGCCACCGACAGGGGTTGAGCGGCGGCGAGGCTGGGGCCCAGCATGGTCAGGACGCCGAGGGCGAGCGCGGCGATGCGCATGGGTGTTTCCTCCTAGCTGGCAATGGACACGGTGTCCCAGCGAACGACGTCGTAGATGCCGAAGAACGTCGCAGGGTTCTGGCCCTTGACGCGGTTGTACCACGCATCGTAGATCGTCTCGTACGAGATGGGGATGAGGGGAGGGTCCTGCTCCATAATCATCTCCGCCTGCCGGACCATGGTCTTCCGCTTGCCGTCGTCCACCTCGCGCTCGATCTGGCGCGCCAGATCGTGGAAGGCGGGATTGGTCCAGAACGAATAGTTCTGGGGCCCATCCTTGCCGTACCACGCGGTGAAGTAGTCGGAGGGGTCCATGAGGGTGGACACGGTGGCGGAGATGGTGACGTCGAAGTTGCCCGCGGCCGCCTCGTCGAACCACTGGGAGATCTGCACGGTGCGGAGGCTCGTGTCGATGTTGAGCGTCTCCTTGAGCATGGACTGGATGGCCACCGACCAGTACTTGAAGCTGATGATGTCGCGCACGAGGAAGTTCAGGTTCTTGATGCCGCCCGCGTAGCCCGCCTCGGCCATGAGCCGCTTGGCCTCGGTGACGGCGGCCTTGGTGTCCTTCTGGTAACCGAGCCGCTTGTACAGCTCCTCGCGCGGGGTCGACATCTCGTGGAAGGGATACACGAAGCCGCCGATCTGCATGGGGGCCACGTCCTTGACCACCTCGATGAGGGCGTGGCGGTCGAGGGCGAGGTGAATGGCCCGGCGTACCCGCGGATCGCCGAGCGGCGCCTTCTTCGCGTTCAGATAGACGGCCTGGATGACGGCCTGGTTGAGCCCGGCCGCCGACATGCCTGGCGTCTCCTTGGCCTTGCGCCACGTCACGGGATCGAGGATGCGGCCGTAGTCGATCCGTCCCGCGAGCAGCGAGCCGGCCAGCTCAGGCGAGAATGGCGGGAGATTGTAGATCTCCAAGCGGTCCACGTAGGGCAGGCCCTTGTTCCAGTAGTTCGGGTTCCGCTCCATGATCCAGACTTCCTTGTCCTTGCGCGAGACGTGCCGGAAGGGCCCGGTGCCCGGATAGTTCTCGACCTGGCGCAGGTTGCCGTGATTGTCGTCGAGGCTCTTCTTCCTGACGATGATGTTCCAGCCGCTCGCAAAGGCCCCGAGCATGAAGGCGCGCGGCCGCGCCTCCCGGAGCCGGAACTCGATCCGGTAGGGATCGAGGATGACGATCTCGCTCACCGCGGAGAAGAGCGGGGTGCGCGGGATCACCACGCCCTTGGGGGGCGCCACGATCCGGTCGTAGGTCGCCTTGACGTCCTCGGCGGTGAACTCAGCGCCGTCGTGGAACTTGACCCCCCGTCGCAGATGGAAGGTGTACCGCTTGCCGTCCGGGGAGACCTCCCAGCGCTGGGCGAGGTCGGGAATGATGGTCTGCCCGTCGCGGGGGTCGCGCCGGATCAAGGTGTCGTACATGGGACCCTGCAGCCCGATATTGCCGACGGTGCCCGACTGATGCACGTCGAAGTGGGCGGGGGCGCTGTTGACGCCGAAGCGCAGGGTGCCCCCGCGCTTGACGGAGGGATCGGCCTTGACGGTGGCGTCCTGGGCCGCCGCCTCGCCCGGCCCCGTCCATCGCGAGGCGATGACGGCGGCGCCGGCGGCGCCCGCCCGCTTGAGGAAAGCCCGGCGATCGACACCGGGGGAAGACTTCGGATCGATCGTGAAATCACTCATCGGTTCCTCCAGCCCAAGGGGCGCGGCGTTGAGTCCCTTTCCAACCGTGTGGGGCGGATGACCTCCGGCACGTCTAGGCGAATCAGCGCATGGGGCTCAGGGGCGCGACGCCCAGCTCGCCCGTGCACTCGGCGAACCACTGGAGGACCTCCTTGTGTAGGGGAATCCCCTTGGCGCGGCGCTCCTCGAGCTCCTCGGCCTCCGACAACCCCGGATAGAGGACGCGCTCCTGCCCCGGAGCGGGCGGGGCTGTCCGCAGCGTCTTGAGCATCTCGTCCATGGTGTCCTTGAACCGGTCGACGTCGGTGAAGGCGGAGATGTTGTAGGCGGTGAACTGATTCTTGGACCCGCTCCCCGCGGAGAGCATGGTGGGGAGCGCGCCGGACAGCGCGGTGGCGAGGACCTCGGCCATCAGGGCGAAGCCGTAACCCTTGTGGGACCCCTGCTCCCGGGTGCCGCCGAGCGGCGCCTGGTAGAACTCGTCGCGATCGAAGACGGGCTTCTCCTCCATGATCGGGATGCCTTCCTTGTCGGTGACCCAGCCCGGGAGCAAGGGCGAGCCCACGCGCATGGCCAGGCGGATCTTGTTGCCCGCGATGGCTGAGGTGGCCGCGTCGAAGAGCATGGGCGCCTCGTGGCGCGCGGGAGCGGCCAGCGCGATGGGATTGGTGCCGAGGAGGGGACGCGCCGCGAAGGTGGGCACCACGTGGAGCCCGGCCGCGGTGAAGCACACGCCCACCATGTCCTGCTGGGCGGCCAGCATGGCGAAATGGCCGATGGCGCCGAAGTGTCCGCTGTTGTGCACGGTGACCACGCCCACGCCCACCGCCCGCGCCTTCTCGATGGCCAGTCGCATGGCCCGGGGCCCCACGATGATGCCGAGACGCTTCTCGGCGTCGATCACCGCGGTGGCGGGCGCCTCACGCTCCAGCCGCCAGCCCGGCTGCGGGTTGAGCTTGCCCGCCTTGTAGTCCCGCACATACGCGCGGAGCATGTTCGACACGCCGTGCGTCTCCACCCCGCGCAGGTCGGTCATGGTCAGCACGTCCGCCGCCTCCGCGGAGTCTTCCTTGCTCACGCCTAGCTTCTCGAAGATGTCGGTCACCGTACGGCGCAGCGCCGCCTCCGAGACGAAGACCTGGTCCTTGGCCGGTACCTTGAAGCGCTCGAGGATCATGAGTGGTTCCTCCCGCGGGGGATGGTAGCCGATTTCCTTCCGGTCGGCGAACGCGCCGCATCGAACGACGATGGCTCGCCGCGCCGCGCAGCGACATCTCGGTTGCTCCGCCGCGGGGCGCATTGTAATCTCCCTGCCATCAGTTCGGCCGGCCTCCAACCATCAAGCCGCAACGGGAGGAACAGACCATGACGTCGATCCCTCCGAGCCGCCGAGACATGCTGAAAGGAGCCGCGGCCATCGCCGCCGCCTCCGCGGCAACCATCAGAGGGCCGCACCGGGCCCACGCGCAGGGAGGCGCCATGCAAGGTCGTACGCGAATCGACAGCGTGCTGCGGCAGGCCACCGACGCCAAGGAGGTCCCGGGCGTGGTGGCCATGGCCGCCACCGACAAGGGCCTCTTCTACGAAGGGGCCTTCGGCACGCGCGACCTCGCAAAAGGTCCGGCCATGACCCTCGACAGCGTCTTCCGGATCGCCTCCATGACCAAGGCCATCGCGTCCGTGGCCGCCATGCAGCTCGTGGAGCAGGGCAAGCTCAAGCTCGAGGATCCCGTACCCAATATCGACCCCGCCCTCGGCTCGCCCCAGGTGCTCGAGGGCTTCGATGCGGCGGGCGCTCCCAAGCTTCGCCCCGCCAAGCGGCCGATCACCCTGCGCCACCTCCTGACCCACACCGCGGGCTTCAGCTACGAGATCTGGGACGAGAACACCGTGCGGTACGTCAAGGTGTCGGGAATGCCCTCGACGGCCACCGGCAAGATCGCATCGATCCGCATGCCCCTTGCCTTCGATCCGGGGGACAAGTGGGAGTACGGCGTCAACATCGATTGGGTCGGCCGCCTCGTCGAGTCGATCAGCGGACAGCCGCTCGACGTCTACTTCCGGGAGAAGATCTTCGCCCCGCTCGGGATGAAGGACACCGGCTACGTTACCTCGACGGAGCAGCGCGCGCGCCAGGCCATCGTGCACCAGCGACAGGGGGACGGCTCTCTCGTGCCGCAACCGCTCGAGACGCCCTTCACCCCCGAGTTCTGGTCCGCGGGCGGCCCGCTCTACTCGACGGCCCGGGACTATCTCGTGTTTCTCCAGATGCTGCTGAACGGGGGAAGCGGGAACGGCGCGCGCATCCTGCGGCCCGAGACCGTCGCCCTCATGGGCAAGAACCACACCGGCAATACGCCGTGCGGGGTCTTGAAGACGGCCATGCCCACGCGATCGAACGACGTCGATTTCTTTCCCGGGGCCGAGATCCGCTGGGGGCTGGGCTACATGCTCAACATGCAGCCGGGGCCGAACGGGCGAAGCGCGGGCACGGTGAGCTGGGGTGGGATTTTCAACACCTACTACTGGCTCGACCCGTCGAAGCGTGTGACGGGGCTGATCATGACGCAGGTCCTGCCTTTCGCCGACCCGCGCGTGGTGAAGCTCTACGGGCAGTTCGAAGGCGCGGTCTACGAGTCGCTGAAGGCGTGAAGTTCGGGGTCTGGATTCCGAATTGCCGGCACCTCGCCACCCCGGACATCATCCGGGGCGCCGCGGGGCGGGCGGAGCAGCTCGGCTACGACTCCGTGTGGGTCAGTGATCACGTGGTGGTGCCTCACGCCCATGTCGTCAATTTCGGGGAGACCATCTTCGATCCGCTGGTGACCCTCGCCGTGATCGCCGGCGCTACCCGGCGGGTACAGCTCGGCACCACCGTGCTCATCGTGCCGTACCGAAACGCGGTGGTCACGGCCAAGATGATCTCCTCGCTCGACGCGCTCAGTGCGGGGCGGTTCGTGCTCGGCATCGGCGCGGGCTGGGTCGCCGCGGAGAGTGCGGTGCTCGGGGTGCCCTTCGCCGAGCGCGGGGCCATGACCGACGAATACCTCGAGGCGATGCAGGAGCTCTGGACCAGCGCCGCCCCCTCGTTCGCGGGCAAGTACACGCAGTTCAACGACCTCGTCTTCGAGCCCAAGCCCGTGCAGAAGCCCCACCCTCCCATCTGGGTGGGGGGCCACAGTCGCGCCGCGCTTCGCCGCACCGCTCGATTCGGGGCGGCGTGGCATCCGATCAATCGCCCGCCCGCGGAGCTGCGCGCCGGGTGCTCGGAGCTGGCGCGGCTCTGCGCGGAGAGCGGTCGCGCGGTGTCGCCCGCCCTCACCCTGCGCAATGACATCCGCCTCGTCCGGCCCGGGGAGAGCGTGCCTGCGTCGACGCATGGCGGCCGCGTCCTCGCCGGCGAGCCCGCCCGGCTCGCCGGGCAGATCGCGGAGCTCGCCGATTGCGGCGTCGAGCACCTTGTGCTGGAGTTCCTCGCCGCCGACGGCCGGGAGCTCGACGAGCAGATGGCCGCGTTCGCCGAGCGCGTGCGCCCGAAGCTCGCCTGATCGAACCCGACCTCATCGTGTCCACCGATTCCGCTCCCCCCATGGCCGTCCGCCGCAGCGGCCGCGGGCCCGACGTGGTGCTGTTCCACGGCGGCATGGGCTCGTGGAGGCACTGGACGCGGAACATCGGCCCGCTCGCCGAGCGCTTCACCGTGCACGCCCTCGATCATCCGGGCTACGGCGCCTCGGCCCCCGTGCCGCGCGAGACCTCCGGCCCCGACTATCTCGACCTGGTGCACTGCCTGTTCGTCGAGATGTTCCCCGGAGAGGCGCCGCTGCGCTTCGCCGGATTCTCCTTCGGAGCGGCCATCGCCACCAATCTCGCCCGCCGGCTCAGTCCGCGCGTGACCCATCTCTGTCTCGTATCGCCCGCGGGGTTCCCTACGCGGAGCTTCGGGGAGCGGCCCACGCGGAGCTACCGGGAGGCGGGAGACGACGCGGCGCTCTTCCGGGAAATCTGCCGCCACAACCTTCTTATCAACATGCTGACGGACC
>WNFK01208944.1_pt1 | contig 17712 bp, 14 predicted proteins | sample 5400281 | NCBI WGS metagenome assembly WNFK01 (sample SAMN13153350, study PRJNA577476) | soil metagenome | isolation source: 20 cm soil on Douglas fir-dominated hillslope | place: USA:California | collected 2013-09-17 | reverse complement strand
CGCGGTCCGGTGGCCACCGTGCTGGTACAGGACGGCACCTTGCGGGTCGGGGACGCCATCGTCACCGGCATCCACCACGGGCGCGTGCGCGCGATGATGAACGAGCACGGCGAGCAGATCGACGACGTGCCGCCGGGCTTCCCGGTGGAGGTCCTCGGCCTCGACGGCGCGCCCTCCGCCGGCGACGACCTCAACGTGGTGGCGGACGAGCAGGATGCCGCGGTGGTCGCCGAGTACCGCCTGAAGAAGCAGCGCGACAAGGACCTGTCGAAGAGCAACAAGCTCACCATCGAGGACATCCTCGCCAAGGGAAAGAAGGACCATGCCAAGGTCCTCAAGGTGATCGTCAAGGCCGACGTGCACGGCTCGGTCGAGGCCCTGAAGACCGCGTTGGCCAAGCTCTCCACCCCCAAGGTTTCGGTCGACGTGATCCACTCCGCGGTGGGCAACGTCACCGAGAGCGACGTGATGCTCGGCGCCGCCTCCAAGGCGATGATCGTCGGCTTCAACGTCAAGCCGGAATCCAAGGCGGCGGAGACCGCGGCCTCCCAGGGCGTGACGCTCAAGCAGTACACGATCATCTACGAGGCCCTCGACGACGTGAAGCTGGCGATGGAGGGCATGCTCGAGGCGATCATCAAGGAGAAGGTGCTGGGCCACGCCAAGGTCCTGCAGACCTTCAACGTGCCCAAGCTCGGCACCATCGCCGGGTCCTCCGTCACCGACGGCAAGATCACCCGCACCTCGATGGTCCGCCTGGTGCGCGACTCGAAGCCAGTCATCACCAGCAAGATTGCCTCGCTGAAGCGGTTCAAGGACGACGTGAGGGAGGTCGACAAGGGGTTCGAGTGCGGGATCGGGATCGAGAACTTCACGGACTTCCAGCCCGGCGACGTGATCGAGGCGTACGAGCTGGAGACGATCAGGCCCTCGCTGACTTGAGCGGCGCGGGTCTCGGGTTGGGCAGATGGTGGTCGGCGTCCTCAGGCTCACGCTCTACATTCCAGGCGCTTCCTCCCTGAAGGACAAGCGGCAGGTGGTCCGCAAGGTGGTGGATCGCCTGCGCTCCCGCTTCAACGTCGCCGTCGCCGAGGTGGGCGACAACGACATCTGGCAGCGCGCGCGGATCGGCATCGCGGCGGTGGCCAACGACCGCAGCTTCGTCAACGAGGTCCTGGACAAGTGCACCCGGGACGCGGGCAACATCGCCGAGATCCTCGACCGGGAAATGGAGATCGAGACTTACGGGCAGATGAAGGCCGACTGGTCGCAGAAGCCCGACTTCGAGGCGCACGACCTCTCGCGCCTGCCTCCGGAGCCAGAGGAGGAGCCGCCCGGGCAGCGGGAGCCGGGCTGGCTGAAGGAGGAGGATCTCGAGTGAGCACGCACCACCGGCCTGAGCGCGTGGCGGAGATGATCCAGCAGCTCCTCGGCGAGCTGTTCGCGCGGGGCATGCGGGATCCCCGCATCGGGCTCGTCACCATCACGGGCGTGAAGATGTCGCCCGATCTGCGCGAGGCCCGGGTCTACTGGACGGTGCACGGCGATTCGGACCAGTCGCGAGATCGGGCTGAAGCTCAAGCTGCGGGTGACTCCGGATCTGCACTTCACGTACGATGAGGCCATCGACCGGGGAGAGCGCATCGAGCAGCTGATCCGGAGAGTGCACGACGAGGACCGCGAGCGCGCGCCGCCGCCCCTGCCGGAGCGCGACGAGTGAAGGCGATCAACAAGGGCATCGCCAACGCGCGCGACTGGAGACCCCAGGAGAATCTGCCGCTCGCGGTGGCCGTCCTGCAGTCCGCCCGGAAGATCCTCATCACCATGCACCGGGGCCCGGACGGCGACGCGCTCGGATCGGCGCTCGCGCTGGCCTGTGTCCTGCGCGATCTCGGGCGCGAGGTCACCGTCTACAACCCCGACGATCTCCCGTACAACTTCCGCTTCCTGCCTGGCGCCGCCGCGGTGGAGCGGACCCTGCCGAGCGAGGTGGCCTTCGACGCCACGGTGGTCACCGACGCGGGCACCTTTCAGCGCCTGGGCCCCGACGTGCCGGAAGGGGATCGCCGGGGAGTGCTGCTCAACCTCGACCATCACATCACCACCGAGCCGTTCGGGGACGTGAACTACGTGGATCCGCAGGCCGCCTCGGTGGGGATCCTCGCCTACAAGATCATCAAGGGCCTGGGGGCGCCGCTCTCGCGGGAGGCGGCCCAGTGCATCTACGCCAGCATCCTGGCGGACACCGGCTGCTTCCGGTACTCGAGCACCGACCCCGAGTGCCTGCGGGTCGCCGCGGAGCTGGTGGAGGCGGGGGTGGAGCCCTGGGAGATGACCGTGCGCGTCTACGAGCAGCAGCCGCTCGCGCGCATGCGCCTTCTGGCCGAGGTCCTCCACACGCTGGAGGTGCACGGGAAGCTCGCCACCATCACCATCACCAACGCGATGGTGGCGAAGACGTGCAGCGAGGTGGACCTGACCGACGGGTTCATCAACTACGCCCGCAGCGTGGACGGGGTGGAGGTGGCCGCGAGCTTCCGCGAGCCGCAGAACGGCGGGCCCTGGCACGTGAGCTTCCGTTCGCGCGGGCGGGTGAACGTGGCGGCGATCGCCCAGACGTTCGGCGGCGGAGGGCACCACAACGCCGCCGGCTGCAGCATCGAGGGCGAGGAGGCGGCGGTCCGGGAGCGGATCGCCAGAGAGGTCGAGGAAGCGCTCAAGCATGACGCGTGAACTCTCCGGCGTCGTGGTCGTGGACAAACCGAGCGGGCCCACCAGCTTCGACGTGGTCCGGCGGGTGAAGGGGCTGTTCAAGGCGAAGCGCTGCGGGCATACCGGGACGCTCGATCCCACCGCCACCGGCGTGTTGCCCATCTGCATCGGCGACGCCACCAAGATCGCCAGCTTCGTGAGCGAGGGCGAGAAGGAGTACGACGCGGTCGTCCGGTTCGGCGCGATCACCGACACGCAAGACGCCGCCGGCCGGACGCTGGAGACGCGCCCCTTGGCGGGGCTCAGCGAAGCGGTCGTGCGGGAGGCGCTGCAGTCGTTCGTCGGCCTGGTCGAGCAGACGCCGCCGATGTACTCGGCCCGCAAGGTGGACGGAAAGCGCCTCTACGAGCTGGCGCGGGCGGGCGAGGAGGTCGAGCGGGAGGCCCGCCAGGTGCACATCGACGAGGCGCGGCTGCTCTGGTTCCGCCCTCCCGATGCCGGCATCTTCGTGCGTTGCTCCAAGGGGACCTACCTGCGCACCCTGGCGCACGACCTGGGCCAGAAGGCCGGTCCGGGCGCGCACCTGCACGAGCTGAAGCGCGCGCGCGTCGGCCCGTTCACGCTGGAGGATTCCGTCGGCCTGGACACGCTGATGGCGGCGGCGAAGGAGAGCCGCGAGAACCTCGACCGCTTCGTGCACCCCCTCTCGCGCGCGCTCGCGGAGCTGGCGGAGCTGCAGCTCGACCTGCCGCTCGCGCGGCGCGTGGCCCACGGGCACGCGCCGGGGCCGGCGGACCTGTCGCGGCTGCGGGCCCCGCCGTTCTCGCGCGGGCGCAAGGTGCGGCTGATGGACCCCGAAGGCCGCGTGCTGGCAGTCGGGGAGAGCGACGGGGTCGGCACGCTCAAGCTGCTTCGCGTCCTGGTGGCGGGCGCGCACGACCTGGTGGAGAAGGACTACTGAACCGTCAGCGATCCGTGCATCCCCGGATGGATGCTGCAGTGGTACGTGTACGTTCCCGGGGCGCTGAACGTCTGCGAGGCGGACGTGGCTCCGGGCGCGAGAGTGACGTTGGTCGGCGGAGATGCATTGTCCGGCACGACCGTATGCGTGGTGTTGTCGCCGTTGTGCCAGGCCACCGGCGTTCCCGCCGTGATCGTCGTCACGACCGGCATGGTCTGCGCAGCCAGCGTCCACTGGATGACGGTGCTGTTTCCCGAACCCGAGCCCGGATTGCCGGATGAGCCGTTCGTGCTGGACCCGCCGCAAGCAACGAGCAGGACGACCAGACTGACGATGCGCATGGGAGCCTCCGGAGCGAATAGAATCCCTGCCTGGATGACCCACCCGGCGCCGCGATTTATTCCGGAGCTCTGGCGTCCGGCGCCCGAACGTCTGGTTCCGGCGCAGGGCGAAGTCGTGCTGATCGGCGCCGGTCTCTCGGTGGATCCACGCCGGCTGTCCGATTTCAGGTCCACTTTTTCAGGGAGGGAAGAGGATCGGTTCCAGAGCTTCGGCACCGATGCGCTCCGTTCGCGCTGGGGAGCGGCGCGCGGGATCCTCCGGGAGGTCCTCGGACGCGCGCTCGAGGTGGCGCCGGCCGCGGTCCGGTTCGCGTACGGTGCCCATGGAAAACCACACGTGGTGGACTCGACGCTCCAGTTCAACATCAGCCACTCCGGCGATCTGGTGGTGATCGCGCTGGCACTGGTCGAGGTGGGAGTCGACGTGGAGCTGCCGCGCCCGCGCCGCAGCGACGACATCGCCCGCCGGTTCTATGCCCCGGGCGAGATCGAGCGGCTCTTCTCGCAGTCCGATCCGGCGGCGCGGGCCGATTCCTTCTTCCGCCTCTGGACCTGCAAGGAGGCATTCCTCAAGGTCACCGGCGAAGGTCTCTCCCGATCCACGCGCAGCTACGAGATCGCCCTGGACCCGCCCCGCCTCCTCTGGGCAAAGGGGATTCCGGACGCCGCGCGAAGATACTCGGTGCACCCGCTCGACCTCGGGGATCCCTATCGCGGGGCGGTCGTCGCCGAGTCCCCCAGCGCCTCGCTCCGGTGCTACCGCTGGCAGTGACCCCCGGGTGTCGCTTGCATTTCGCGGCCACCCCGCGCAAAACGCGACGCCATGCGTGCTCTCCTTTGTCTCCTCATCGCGGCCGCTCCCTCGACGGAGACGCCTGCTTCCAGCGTCGAAGGCATGCAGCCCGCCCCCGGCGTCCCCACCCTGCTGCAGAGCGGGCTCCCGGCGATCTCCCCCGAGCTGCGGGCCCGCGCCTCCCAGTACCTGAATGCGCGCGCCGCGCTGCTCGCCGACGTCTCGAGCGACGGCGGCACGATCCTGATCTCCACCCGCTTCGGCTCGACCTCGCAGCTCCACGTGGTGGAGATGCCGCTGGGCATGCGGACCCAGATCACCTTCGGCGACGAGCCGGTCACCCTGGCGAAGTTCCAGCCCGGAGACGCCCAGACGGTGTGGTACCTCCAGGATGCGGGCGGCGGGGAGTTCTTCCAGCTCTACCGCCTGGACCGCCGGACCGGCCGTTCCGAGCTGCTCACCGACGGCAAGAGCCGCCACGGATCGCTGACGCTCTCGCGGGACGGCAAGCGGCTCGCGTTCTCCGGGACGCAGCGCAACGGCAAGGACACCGACGTCTACCTGGCCGACACCGCGTCGCCGAAGAAGGCCCGGCGGCTCACCGAGGCGGAGGGGACCTGGGAGCCGGTCGAGTTCTCGCCGGACGGCGCGCGGCTGCTTTTGACCCACGAGCGGAGCGTCCAGGACGCCGACCTGTACGCGCTGGAGGTGGCCTCCGGAAACCTGACGCAGCTCACGCCCAAGGAAGGCAAGGCGAGCGTGCTCGGGGCGCGCTGGACCGCGGACGGGAAGGGCGTCTACCTGGTCACCGACCGCTGGAGCGACTTCAACCAGCTCTACCTCCTGGACAAGGCCGGCAAGCACGCGCCGGTGACGGCGGACTTGAAATGGGACGTGGAGGAGCTGGCGGTGGCGGAGGACGGATCGCGGGTGGCCTTCGTGATCAACGAGGAAGGGGCCTCGCGGCTGTACGTCCAGGATCGCCACGGGCGCGCGCAGCCGGTCGCCCTGCCCGCGAACGCGGTGATCTCGAACATCGAGTTCCCCCGGCGCCGCGCCGATGTCCTGGTGGTGAACTTCCAGACCGCCACCCAGCCCTCCGACGTGTACGAGGTCGACCTTCGCGGGGTGCGCGTGGTCCGCTGGACCCGCTCCGAGGTCGGCGGGCTCGATCCCTCGCGGTTCGTCGACGCGCAGCTGGTCCGCTATCCGGCCGGCGGAGGAGCGGGGATGATGCCCGCGTTCCTCTACAAGCCGCGCAACGCGACCGGGAAGGTGCCGGTGGTGGTGATCTGGCACGGCGGCCCGGAGGTCCAGGCGCGGCCGACGTTCTTCTCGCTCGTCCAGCTCCTCGCTTCCGAGATGGGGATCGCGGTGCTCCTGCCGAACGTGCGCGGCTCGGCCGGATATGGGAAGGCCTATCTCGCCGCCGACGACGGGCCGAAGCGGGAGCAGGCGCTGACCGACATCGGCGCAACGCTGGACTTCATCGAGCAGCAGCCGGATCTGGACGGCCTGCGGATCGGCGTCTACGGCGGGAGCTACGGCGGCTACATGACGCTTTCGACCGCGACCTTCTACGGCAACCGGATCCGGGCGGCGGTGGACGTGGTGGGCATCTCCAATCTCGTCACCTTCCTGGAGAACACGCAGGCCTACCGGCGCGATCTCAGGCGCGCGGAGTACGGGGACGAGCGCAACCCGGAGATCCGGGCGGTGCAGGAGAGGATCTCACCGCTGCTCAGCGTGCAGAAGATCGAAGCGGAGCTGTTCGTCCAACAGGGCTACAACGACCCGCGCGTGCCGCGCAGCGAGGCGGAGCAAATCGTGAAGGCGGTGCGCGCGCGCGGGAAGGACGTCTGGTATCTGCTCGGGATGAACGAGGGCCACGGGTTCGCGAAGAAAGAGAACCGCGACTACGCGGTGGCCGCGACCGTGCTGTTCTTCCAACAGAAGCTGCTCGAGCGGGCAAAGACGAACTAGTCGCTCCCGCGCCGGAGGCGCGGGTGTGGGACTACGTTTTTAGATGTGTCCTGGAGCCGTGCCGCGCGCCTCGCGGCAAGGGCCAAGCCCTTGCCGGCCGACACGAGCGCGAACCCGGCCTCGCTCGCAGGGGTCGTCTTGCGCGGGGCCGCTGGGCCTTGGATTCGTCCGAGCGAGCTTTGAATCGTTGCATGCCAGTCCGCGCGATCGCGCGCACCAGCCCCTGCCGAATCCGGCCAGCAAAAGCAAGACGGGCACGAGAATGCCTTACCTTGACTGAGCAGCTTTGGCCTTGGATTAGCCCTTGTCGGCGCGCGCGACCGCGGTCTTCTCGGTCTGGTCCGCCTTCTTGGCCTTTTGCTGCTGCTTGGCCTTCTTCTGCGTCTTCTGGGCGACGGCGGGCTTCTGCTGGGGCTGCTCAGCGAGCTCGGCCTTCTCGTCGCAGGCGAAGGCGGCAGACGCGGTGAGGGAGGAGAGGGCGGCGGCGATGGCCAGGGTGCGCACGGAGGACCTCCTATGGCTGGCGGGGGAGCATGGTCGAGGCGGGAGGGTTGCGCAAGTGGAAGTGCGTGGCGAGAAGGTGAAGCGGGTGCGACCGTGGTCGCAGCTTCCGGTCTCGTCCTGGAACAGCGGAGGAGGCCGTCTTCGTATTCACGGAGACGGCCAGGGTCACGCTCCGCGCGTGGAGGCGCAAAGTCGCGCCTCCGTCGGCGCGACAGCGCCTAGATCGCGTCCAGGAACTCCGCGTTGGACTTGTACTCGTTCAGCGACTTCAGCAGCCGCTCCATCGCCTCGACCGGCTTGAGCGCGAAGAGCGCGCCGCGCAGCTTCTTCACCTTCTCGTACTCGTGCTGGCTGAAGAGCTTCTCTTCCTTGCGGGTGCCCGAGGTCTGGATGTTGATGGCAGGGAAGATGCGCTTCTCGGCCAGCTGGCGGTCGAGGTTGATCTCGGAGTTTCCGGTTCCCTTGAACTCCTCGAAGATCACCTCGTCCATGCGCGAGCCGGTGTCGATCAGCGCGGTGGCGACGATGGTCAGGGACCCGCCTTCTTCCGCGTTGCGGGCTGCGCCGAAGAAGCGCTTCGGGCGCTCCAGGGCGCGGGAGTCGATGCCGCCCGACAGCGTGCGGCCGCTCGACTCCACCTCCTTGTTGTAGGCGCGCGACAACCTGGTGATCGAGTCGAGCAGGATCACCACGTCCTGGCCGGCCTCCACCAGGCGCTTGGCGCGCTCCAGCACGACCTCGGCCACATGGATGTGCTCGTCGGTGGGCCGGTCCGAGGACGAGGCGAACACCTCCGCCTTCACGGTGCGGCGGAAGTCGGTCACCTCCTCGGGTCGCTCGTCCACCAGGAGGACCATCTGTTGGACCTCGGGGCGGTTCTGGGTGATGGCGTGGCAGATCTTCTGCAGCATGATCGTCTTGCCGGTCTTCGGCGGAGCGACGATCAGCATGCGCTGCCCCAGACCGATGGGCGCGACGATGTCGATCACCCGGGTCAGGAGCTCCTTGGAGGTCGTCTCCAGGACCACGCGGTCGTCCGGGTCGATCACGGTCAGGTTCTGGAACGCGGTCCGCCGGGCGGCATCGGCCGGCGGCAGGCCTTCCACCGTCTCGGTCTTGATCAGCTGCAAGCGCCCGTTGCGGCGCACGGCCTGCCCGGTGAGCAGGACGCCCGCGCGCAGCCGGTCGCGGTCGATCATGTGGCGGGGAACGTCCGGGTCGTCCTGCTGCGGCAGGAAGTTGAGCTTCGGGTTGCGCAGCCGGCCGTTGCCGCGGTGGTCGATCTCCAGGATCCCCTCGATGGGCTGAGCGGGCTCGTGCCGGGGCTGCTGCTGCTGGCGCGGCTGCTGCTGTCCGTGCCGCTGCGGGTGCTGCGGACGGTTCTGGACCTGGTGGGGCTGCGGCTGGGGCTGGCCTTCGAGGCTCAGCGGCGCACCCTCGGCGGGCTGCCCTTCCGGTGATGGCACCGGCGCAGGGGCCTGCGCCTGCACGCCGTCCGGCTGGGTCTCCTCGGGCCCGCCCTGCTCGAGCGGGTCGTTCTCGACGTCGAGGACGCGGCCCTGCGCGTCGAGCGGGGCCGGCTGGTTCTGTCCCTGGCCGCCGCCCTTGCCGCGGCGTCCACGGCCGCCGCGGCGGTTGCGCCGGAACTTTCGCCTTCCGCCGCCGCTAGCGGGCTGCCCCTCCTGTCCCTGCCCGAACTGCTGGCCGTTGCCGTTCATCCCCGGCTGGGGGTAACGAGCGTTGCCCGGCTCCGGGGCGTCCGAGGACGCCTGCGCGGGTTCGGGTGGTGCGGGGGGACGCTGTCCTTCTCCATTCATCGCTGACGCTCCGTCGCTACTTCTTCAGAAAGCGGCTGAGAAGGCCGCCCTTCGCTTGCTCAGCGGGCTTGGTGGCCTTCAGCCGCTTGAGCTCGTCCTTCGCGTGGACGAAATCGGGATCCCTGTCGATCGCCTGGCGGAGCAGCGACCTGGCGCGCTCCGCATCTCCTTGGGCTGCGTAGACCTGACTCAGGAAGATCGTCCCGCTGCGCAGCCGCGGGTCGATCTCCATGGCCTTCTCGAGGTGCGGCACAGCCTGGTCCGGCTTGCCATACCTGCGGAAGATGGTCATGCCGAGGAAGGCATGGAACTCCGCCTCCGTATGGTTGAGCGAGATGGCCTCGCGGAACTGGACCTCCGCGTCTTCCCATCTGGCAGCCTTGAACGACGCTTCGCCGCGCTGGAACACGCCCTCGGCGCGGAGGATTGCGCCCACGTCGGTGGGCAGACCTTTGGCCTTCCGATCCAGGTAGACGTCGTACTCGGCCCGGCGATCCGGGTCGGAGAGCACGGAGTTCGCCTCGGTGACCCGGCTGAACAAATCCTCGGCCACGCGCCGCGCGCTGCCGAGATCGAGCCCCGCGAACGCGTCCGAATGGAATCGCTTCGCCAGGACCAGCCAGGACGCCTTGATCTCGCTCGGGGAGACCGTGGGTGACACGCCGAGTATGTCGTAGTGCGAGACGTCCGCCAGGCGATCGCGCTCCGCGAACAGCGTCGAGCGGGCGGCCTTGGCCTCCGGCGTGAAGGTCTTCCCCCGGTCCTCGTTCATCGCGGCCGGCGCGGCGCTGGCGGCTCGCGGCGCGGGCTTCGCGGCCCCGCCCGCCAGCGCCAGAAGCTCGCTCAGGCACAGGTAGTGCAGCAGAGGAAGCTCCGGCGGCTTGATCCGCGCCATGACCTCGCCGACGGTCCGGCCCCCGGTGGCGACCGGCGTGACCGCCTCGCCGGGCCAGAAGGTCTTGATCGCGAAGATCTCCCGCTCCAGCTCCGGGCTCCGGCTCAGCTTCTCCAGCGCGCGCTGCTCCAGCCAGGCCCGGGCCGCGGCGGGATTGTCCTGGCGTTTCGCCGCCTCGAGCACGATGGCCACCGGGCTCGTCCGCAGGTCCGGGACGCCGCTCACCGCCTCCACGGGCTTCTGCTCGAAGCGGAAGGTCCCCGCGGCGAAGGCCAGGGCCGAGACGCAGACGTCGAGGGTCTGCTGCTTCAGCGCCGTCCGCAGCTGCTCGGGCGTCAACACGCGGGCGGCGGCGAGCGCCTCGTGCAGCGCGATGTTCTGCTGCTTGGCGAGGGCGACGGCCCGGTCGAACGAGGTCTGCTTGATCAGCCCCGAGGCGATCTGGGCCGCCCCCACCGTCTCGGCGCGGACGTTCGACTGCGCGAATCGCACCATCCCCTGCTGGAAGGAGATGAGGCGCTTCTCCGCGTCGTGCGTGACGGTGAGCACGCCGGTGGCCTTCTCGCGCAGGAGCTGCACCATCACGGCCGCCGCGGGGCGCTGCGAGAGCTCGCCTTCGAGCGGGGGGGACGCGCTCTGCGCTCCGCTGAGCTGGGCGAGCGCGGCGCGAAGGGCGGCCGGCTCGAACGGCTTGGCGAAGAACGCGGCGGGCCGCGCCTTGGCGGCGAACTCCTCGGGAAGCTTCTTGTAGATCCCGCTCACCACGATCAGGGGGAGCTCCTTTCCCCAGGCGCTCGCTCGCGCCGCCGCCGCGAACTGGAAGCCGTCCAGCTCGGAGAGCACCAGGTCCAACACCACCGCCGCGAAGGGCTGGCCCGAGGCCGCCGCCTGCTCGCAGAGCTCCTGCGCCTCCCGCGCCGAGCCCGTGGTGCGCGCGGACAACCCGACCTCGGCCGCGATGGCCGAGAGCAGCCGCGATGCGCTCTGCTCATCCTCCACGATGAGCACGGTCAGCGCCATCTATTGGACCTCCAGATCGAAGGGAAGCACGGCGCGCAGCGTCCCCGGCTCGCCCAGCAAGCGCAGGGCCCGGATCGCGCGCGCGCCCAGTCCCATGGGCGCGATCTCCAGAGCCGCCGACCCGATGGGGTCGGACAGCTCGAACGAGATGGGTTCCTCGTCGTCCAGCTCGACCTCATCGTCCCGGCTCAGCCCCGATCGCCGCTTGGCCTCGGCCAGCGCGTCCTCGAGCCCCCCGAGCCGGTCCACCAGCCTGCGCTCGAGGGCCTGAGAGCCGGTCCAGACCCGCCCTTGCGCCACCTTGTCCACCTCTTCCACGCTCAGGCCGCGCGCCTCCGCGACGCGGGAGACGAACTCGCCGTAGAAGCTCTTCACCCAGCCTTCCAGCATGGACCGCTCTCGATCGGTGAGCTTCCGATTGGGCGTGAAGAGGTCCGCGCTCTCCCCGCGCTTGACCGTCTCGAGATGGAGGCCGAGCTTGGAGAGCAGCTCCTCGGCGTCGAAGTGCCCGATGAACACGCCGATCGAGCCGGTGATGGTCGCCGGCTCGGCGAAGATCGCGTCTGCCCCTGCCGCAATGTAGTAGCCGCCCGAGGCGGCGACGTCGCCCATGCTCGCGATCACCGGCTTCCTCTTCTCCTTCCGCGCTCGGACCAGCTCGCGCCAGATCAAGTCGGATGCGGTGCCGTCGCCCCCCGGCGAATCGATCCGGACCACGATCGCCGAGACGCTCGGGTCGTCCGCGGCCCTCCGGATGCGGCGGACGATCGCGTCCGACCCCGCGACCCGCACCGCTCCGAACGGATCGCGTTCGCCTTCACCGCGGGCAATGTTGCCCACCACGCGCACCACCGCGATCCTCGGCAACGAGCCCCAGCGCACTTGACGTTGCGCCGGTACCCCCGTTCCAACCTTCCAAAGGCTGACCTTCGTGCCCAGAAGCTTGCCCGCCTCCTCCTCGAGCTGGTCGGGATAAGCCAGCCCGTCGATCAGCCCCGCTTTCACCGCCTCCCCGGGCTGCAGGATGCCCTCGTCGAGGAGGGACTTGACCTTGCCTTCATCGAGGTGGCGCGCATTCGAGATGCGCTTCACGTACCGTCCGTAGAGATCGTCCAGGAGCGATGACTCCACCTCGCGCTGCTCTCGCGACATCCCGGTTCTGGTGAAGAGATCCGGCGCGTTCTTGTAGGCGCCGACGCGGAAGAACTCCGCCTTCACACCGAGCTTGTCGAGGCCCGCGGCGGCAAACAGCGCCGTCGCGGCAAAACCATTCACCAGCAGGACCGCCTGGGGGGCGGTGTAGATCCTGTCGGCCGCGAGAGCGACACTATATTCGAGGTCCCCCCCGCTTTCCAGATAGAAGATCACCGATTTTCCGGAAACCCTGAGATTCTCGATGGCTGCGCGCAGCTCCTCGGCGCGGGCCAGGCCCAGCGGAAGCCCGCCAGACCGGAGGATGACGGCCTTCGTCGAGGGGTCGCGGGCGAGACGCCCGAGCGTCTCCACCGTCTCCACCAGGGGGTCGCGGGCGCTGGTCCCGAAGAACAGGGTCAGGGGGCCCGGCGGGGGGTGCGAGAGGGCCTTCTTGAGATCGATCTCCGCGGCGAGCGGCACGGGGAGGCGGACCGAAGGCCAACGCTCGGTCGAAGCCCGCAGACTCCAGGCATCGTACGCGCCACCCGGGGCAAAGGTCGGCGCGTAGGTGACGCCAAGGTGTCCCAGGTCGAACTGCAGGCCGAAGAGCCCCGACACCTGCGACCCGCTCAGCACTCCGAGCTGTCCGATGACCGTCAGGCCGCGCAGGAAGCGCGCCCGGGCGGTGAAGAGCCAGTCCTTCGTGTCGAAGCCCGTCGGGTCCTGCCAGCGCAGGTCGGCTGCCAGGTCGAGGCGTTCGCCCAGCGGGCGGACCGCGGCGGACACCACCCAGCGGCGCGGCAGGTTGCCCGGCCGGGTGGAATCCAGGAGCGCCGCCCCGAGCGAGAGCCAGCGGGTCGGGCGCGCCAGGGCCCCGAAATCCCAGGTCGAGAGATCCGCGCTGATCCCCGAGAAGCCGCGGTACACCGTGCCCAGCGAGAGCAGGCCCAGCCGGAGGGCGCCGCCCAGGCTCCCCCGCCGGTACGAAACGGGGGCGCCGGTCGAATCCGTGCCGTTGATCCAGTCGAAGCCCGCTCCGAGGGAGAGAGGGGCCCATCCCCCGGACAGGTACAGGGCATTGGCGCCGCCGGAGGTGTCTCCGTAGTAGCCGTTGTGCAGGTAGTCGAGCTCGAGCCCCTCGACGAATCCAAGCCCGGCCGGGTTCCCTGCCAGCGAGGTTCCGTCGTCCTGGAGCGCGAAGGATTGCCCAGGCGCTACCGCGCCCTGCTTGAACGGGCTGGTGGTGAGTTGGGCGGCGGCGCCGGTAGACGCCAGCGCGACCGCTATGGAACAGACCAGGGCTCTGGGCATGCCCCCTCCTCTACAAGCGCGCCGGGTTGGACTAGTCTCCCGAGTTTCACGGATTGCATCCGGGGAGACACATGATCGATCCGAAGACCATCCGAAACGTCGCCGTCATCGCACACGATGGTGCGGGCAAGACCGCCCTCACCGAGGCGCTGCTCCGTCATGACGCGCCCGCGCGCGCCTCGAAGGACGGTTCCACCAGCCACCTGGACGTCGACCCGGAGGAAACCAAGCGGAACTTCACCGTGGCGACACACATCACCTTCGCCGAGCATGAAGGGACGCTCCTGAACTTGCTGGATGCCCCTGGGTTTTCCGACTTCCTCACCGATGCCGATCGCTCGATGGCGGTGTGCGAAGGAGGGCTGCTGATGGTCTCGGCCGTCTCCGGTGTCAAGCACCAGACGGAAGCGCACTGGGAGATGGCCGCGGACCGCGCCCTGCCGCTTCTGGCCTGCGTCAACAAGCTCGACAAGGAACGCGCCTCGTTCCTCCGCGCGCTCGACGACATCGAGAAGACACTGAAGGCGAAGCCGATCGCGCTCCAGCTCCCCATCGGGCTGGGCGAGAGCTTCAGCGGCGTCATCGACCTGATCACGATGAATGCACACGCCTATACGCGCAGGAGCGACGGAAAGTTCGGCGGGTTCGTGCTGGAAGACGTTCCCGACCAGCTCGTCGCCGAGGCGAAGAGGCTGCGGACGCGGCTGGTCGAGGCGGTGGCGGAGACGGACGACGCGATGCTGGAAGCTCCCACGCCGTTCTGGGGCGGCGCTTCCTGCCCGTGCTTGCGTGCGCGGCGCGGCCGGGGATCGGCGTGGACGACGTGGCCTGCGCCCTCGTCCGCTACCTGCCGCCGCCCACGGTCCGCCGCGAGATCAAGGGCAAGGATGCGAAGAACGGCGAAGCCACCCGCAACGCGCAGCGGGACGCGCCCCTGACCATGCTCGCCTTCCGCAATACGGTCGATCACTTCGTCGGGCGGCTGACGGCGCTCCGGATCTTCTCCGGGGCGGTCAAGCACGGGACGGTGATCGTGAACCCGCGCACCGGGAACAGCGAGACCGTCCAGCACGTCTACCGCATCGACGGGAATCACACGGTGGAGGTCGCCGAGGCCGGCGCGGGCGAGCTGGTCGGGCTGATGAAGCTGAAGGACGTGCACGTCGGCGACACGCTCTGCTCGCAGGACGCGCCGGCGCTGAAGCTCGACCTGATCCCGCGCCCGCAGCGGGTGATCGCCTATGCGCTCAAGATCGACCGCGAGCAGGAGGAGAAGGTCGGCGTCGCCCTGCACCGGCTGCTCGAGGAGGATCCTTCGCTGGAGATGGTGCGCGACCCGGAGACCAACGAGACGCTGCTCAAGGGCATGGGGCAGGTCCACATCGAGGTGGCGATCGAGAAGCTGAAGCGGAAGTTCGACGTGGACGTGCATCTGGAATTGCCGCATCCCGCCTACCACGAGACCGTCACCGGAAAAGCGAAGGCGCAACACATCGAGCTGGAGCCGCTGGCGCGGGGCTCGGGGATCGAGTTCGAGGACGGGATCGTCGGCGGCGTGATCCCGCGCAACTTCATCCCCTCGGTCGAGCACGGGATCCGCGACGCCGCCAAGCAGGGGCCTCTGGGCGGGTTTCCGTTGGTGGACTTCAAGGTCACGCTGGTCGACGGCTCGTTCCACACCGTGGACAGCTCGGACATGGCGTTCCGCATCTCCGGCTCGATGGCGCTGAAGAACGCGCTGGCGGGCGCGCGGCCCGTGCTGCTCGAGCCGATGATGCGGCTCGAGGTGGTGGTCCCCGACGAGATGCTGGGGGAGGTGATCGCGGACCTCACCTCGCGGCGGGGGAAGATCTTCGGGATGGAGCCGACGTCGAAGGGGACCTTGATCCACGCGCAGGCGCCGCAGGCGGAGCTGCGGACCTATGCGCCGGAGCTCCGGTCGCTGACGAAGGGGATGGGGTACTTCACGATGGAGATCATGGGGTACGAGGAAGTGCCCACCCACGAGGCGCAGAAGGTGCTTGCGCAGAGAGCCGCGGAGCAGGGGAAGGAAGAGCCGAAGCCGAACCAACCCGGGAAGGGGCGCGCGTAGTCGAAGCGAAACGTCGGCGTCGAGGTCAACCTGATCGTTGACGTCGCCGTCCACGTTGACGTCGCGTCCACGAACAGCGAGAAGGCGCGCCTCTGCCGAAGCTGTGCTAGTAGGTCGCGCGATGCCTGAACAGATGAGTATGTTCGACGGCGCGGGCGGCCGGAAGCGAAAGAGGCGAAGTTCGGGAGGAAACGGGGCGCCGCCGCCGCCGTCGGAGGTGCTGGCGCCGCTGCACGAGGAGGCGCGGAGGCGCTACCTGAACTACGCGCTCTCCGTGATCACCTCGCGCGCCTTGCCGGATGTGCGCGACGGGCTCAAGCCGGTGCAGCGGCGGATCATCTACGGGATGTTCCAGGACCACCGCCTGACGCACGAGGCGAAGTACCAGAAGTGCGCCAAGGTGGTGGGCACCATCATGGGCCAGTACCACCCGCACGGCGACGTCGCCATCTACGACGCGCTGGTGCGGATGGCGCAGGACTTCTCGCTGCGCTACCCGCTGGTCGACGGGCACGGGAACTTCGGGTCGCTGGACGGCGATGCGGCCGCGGCGATGCGCTACACCGAGTGCCGCCTGGCGGCGCTGGCGGCGGAGCTGGTGCAGGAGCTGGCGAAGCGCACCATCGACTATCGCCAAAACTACGACGGGACGCAGTTCGAGCCCATCGTCATCCCGGCGCGACTGCCGCAGCTCTTGATGAACGGCACCACCGGGATCGCGGTGGGCATGGCGACCAACATCCCGCCGCACAACCTCGGCGAGCTGTGCGACGCGCTGATCGATCTCTCGAAGCACAAGGACCTCGCGGTCAAGGACCTGCTCAAGCACATCAAGGGTCCGGACTTCCCCACCGGCGGGCAGGTCCTCAACGACAAGAGCGAGCTGCGCCAGATCTACGAGACCGGCCAGGGCTCGCTGAGGATCCGCGGCGAATGGAAGCTCGAGGACCTGCCCCGCGGCGGCAAGCAGGTAGTGATCACTTCCATCCCGTACGCGGTGAACAAGTCGAATCTGGTGATGAAGTTCGGCGACCTGGTCCGGGAGCGGAAGCTGACGCCGCTGGTCGACGTGCGCGACGAGAGCACCAAGGACGTGCGCATCGTCCTGGAGATCAAGCGCGACTCGGATCCCGAGCTGGTGATGGCCTACCTCTACAAGCACACGCCGCTGCAGACGAACTTCGGCGTGAACCTCACCTGCCTGGTCCCCACCGCGAACCCGGAGGTCGGGGCGCCGAAGCGGCTCGATCTGAAGAGCATCCTCCGGTACTTCCTCGACTTCCGCTTCCAGGTCGTCACCCGGCGGTTCGAGTTCGACCTCAAGCAGGTGCAGCAGCGCCTGCATATCCTCGAGGGCTTCGCGAAGGTCTACGACGCGCTCGACGAGATGCTGAAGATCATCCGCAGGAGCGAAGGGAAGGAGGACGCGGCGCAGAAGCTGATCAAGCGCTTCAAGCTCTCGACGGAGCAGGCGGATGCAATCTTGGAGATGAAGCTGTACCGGCTGGCGAAGCTCGAGATCCTGGTGATCGAGAAGGAGCTGAAGGAGAAGCGCTCGGAGCAGCGGCGACTCAAGGAGCTGCTCGGGAACGAGCGCGGCCGCTGGTCTGTGGTCCGCGAGGAGATCGCCGAGATCCAGAAGGCCTACGCGGACAAGCGGCGTACGAAGATCGGCGGCGCGGGCAGCGAGGAGGTGGAGTACAGCGAGGAGGCCTTCATCGCCGACGAGGACGCGCAGGTGGTGCTCACGCGGGACGGATGGATCAAGCGCGTGCGCGAGCTCAAGGACCCCTCGCAGACGCGGGTCCGCGAGGGCGACGAGGTCGCGTTCGTGCTGGGAGGGTCGCTGAAGAGCAACCTGGTGGTGTTCAGCAATTTCGGCACGGCCTACGTGACGCGGTTCAACGACGTCCCGGCCAGTACCGGCTACGGCGACCCGGTGCAGAAGCTGTTCAAATTCGACGACAACGAACGGGTCGTCGGCGCGCTCTCGCTCGACAAGCGGCTGCCCAGGCCGGAGAAGTTGCTCGGGCTTTCGCGCGGCGGCTACGGGCTCCGGTTCGCGCTGGAGCCGCACACCGAGGTCTCCACGCGCGCGGGTCGCCGATTCGCCCGGCCCGCGAAGGACGACGAGCTGGTCGGCGTGGTG
>WNFK01131020.1_pt1 | contig 17722 bp, 16 predicted proteins | sample 5400281 | NCBI WGS metagenome assembly WNFK01 (sample SAMN13153350, study PRJNA577476) | soil metagenome | isolation source: 20 cm soil on Douglas fir-dominated hillslope | place: USA:California | collected 2013-09-17 | reverse complement strand
ACGCGGTCCCCGACGGCCGACGCCTTTAACCTTCACGGGGCCGAACCAGGGGGCAGCCCCCGCGGGTGAAGAGGCAGGGAAAACTAAAACTGTCGTTCGCGATCAGCCTAAAGTCGGGCGTAATGAACTGTGCCCCTGTGGCTCGGGCAAGAAATACAAGAAGTGTCACGGCGCAGTTGGTTGAGGCTGGACATTACGGTAGATCTAGCGTGAAGAATGGTCTCATTCACACCGAAACTGACCCACTACTCCTACTGTACTCCTACTGAGGCACATCTAGACAAGCTTCACGCAATCAGATAAGTTTGATCGTGACAGTATTTCTCCTTAACTGCTTCTTGCCTTGAGTTCTGAAATCACATCAACGAATCCCGTCGTACTGGCAATTATTAGTGGGACCGCCCCGCAACCTGCCCGACTTGCTGCCGCCCGCGGACTGCTGCCATTGCCGCAAACTGATCTGTTCGAGGTCCTCGTGGCTCTCGGTCGTAGCGACGATTCCGAAATCGCTGAGGCTGCTACCGAAACTCTTCAAGCTGAAGACGCCGGGGACCTATTGATTGCCGCCAAAGCTGAAGATACCGCCCCCTCCGTTCTGGCTTATCTCGCCACCCTGGAAAGCGGCACACGCGAGCTTCACGAGGCGGCAATTCTCAATAACAAAACACCTGACAATGCATTGGCAAAACTCGCTGCGTCCGCCACGGACACTTCGTTGCTCGAACTGATCGCTACCAACCAACAGCGCCTGGTCCGGTTCCCGGATATCATCGAAGCAATACTCGGTAATCCCGCACGGAGTTTGGAGGCCGAACGGCGCGCACGCGAAACGCGCAAAGAGTTCTTCGAAAAGGAACGAGGTGCGCGCCAGATAGCTGAGGAACTCCGAGCCCAAGATAAGACAGCTGCCGCTGAATTCTTCGAAGCGGCAGAATTGACGACAGCTGCTGGGGAACTTAGCCTCGAGGATGCATGGTTGATCGCAGAACACATCGAAGTGTCCGACGCTGACATAGACGATGCTTGGCTGCCGGCCGAACGATACGACGAGTTATTGCCTGAAACCCCGGAGGAAATCGCCGCAAATATTCAACGCCTTCTCGAGCATGAGCGAATTGAGGGCGGTGATATACCTGTCGAAAGAGTTAGGATGATCCGCCGCATCATGTTGATGAACACCCGCGATCGTATGAAACTGGCAACGAAGGGTGACCGCGAAGCTCGCAGCATTTTGATTCGCGATTCCAATAAGATCGTGTCGTCTGCGGTAGTGAATAATCCCCGCATCACCGAACACGAAGTCGAAAACATCGCGTCGATGCGGACCGTCGCTGATGAGGTATTGCGCTTGATTGCCATGAACCGAACCTGGGCCCGCTCCTATACGATTATCCACAACCTGGCCCGAAATCCCCGCACACCCATTCCCACAGTGATCAACTTGATGCCCCGAATTCGCAGCAAGGACCTGCACAATTTGTCCCAGAACAAAAATGTGTCAGAGGCCATACGAAGGCAGGCTGTTCGCTTGGCCCAACCACGTTCGGGCCAACAATAAAACCCACTCAGATGAAGATTTGAAAGGGAAATCTGCAACCGCCGCCCTGATATGTCACAACAACTTTGCGAAATAGTTAATATTATCCTTGACACGTCACGATTCATCGGTATAATTTCACACATACCAAGTGGCCGTATTTAGAAAGTACTTGGTTGTTCTTTAATAACTGATGTGTGGCGTAAGGCAGTGGCCGGTGCAAGCAGTTTATCTTTAGTGGCTTTATCTCGCCGCAAAACGCACCGCCCGAGTTACAGAATCGGCCCTGAGCGACGATTCTCAATTCTATGCCATCGCCACCCCTGATTTGCCCGAACCTGCCCGTAAAGTTTTGCCCCGCCCGATTCCCTGGAATCAGGCGGGGCCCTTCTCTTTTACAGCAACAAACTAAATCAGCGTTGGCTCGACTCCGACAGCATCACTGCCGCTTCATGCTTAGCGGCGGAGCGCGATTCTGAAATTTCAGGCAAGCCGGTCATGCGAGCGAACAACTGTTCGTACTGATCTACGACTCGCTCCCAATCATAATACTTCTGCACACGTAACTGCGCTCGGTGCCTGTATGATTGAACGAGTGAACCATCTCTCAACACTCGCTGGAGTTTCTCGACTAGATCATACTCATCTGCGTAGGGAATTCCTGCTTCCCCGACAGCTTCGATATTCTCGGGCGTAGCAAGTGTCAAAACGCAGTTGCCGTAACCCATAGCTTCCAACAACGCGGGATGCGTTCCGCCCACCTCCGTTGCGTGGACATAGCAGTAAGCATTCTGTTGCAAAGCACGGTAGTCCTGGCCGAAGACGAATCCCGTGAAGACGATTCTTTTGTCTCCTCGAGCTCTCGCTTTCAAATCACTTATATAGTCTTCAGCATAAGGAGCATCACCAACTACCAGTAGTCGGTAAGCGGTTCTTACTTTTTTGAAAGCCTCAATAACAAGATGAGCGTTGTTTTCAGGTTCAAGCCGCGAAACATACAAAACATATCGATTTGGTTCTACCCGCCACTTTCTTACCGTAGCACGATCCGGCCGCCGCTCTACTTCGGAACCGTAAGCGATCATGGTCGAGGATGCGTTATGTCTAGCAAGATAATAGTCCTGGATTACCTGGGCGTCAGTGACCATTACGTTAGGCAAAAGGGTCGATAGATATTCTGCTAATTTATAATAGCGCCGGCCCAGCAAGCCCCACTTCTTACGCTTGTGCTCGAGACCATCTACGTTTATTGCCACCGGCGTACCGGTAAATCTCAGAATGGGAGCAAAAGGTGCGTTTGCCGCGTTGCAAATAAGCGCCACATCGAACCGGCCGGGGACGGCGTGGAGCGCAGAGATGAACCCGTGAACCACCGTATCAAAATACTTGTGCCGGATTGTCGGCAACACTTTTAGGCGGACGCCGTGGTATTCAAGTTGTCGCGGAGAAACATAGTGAGCGCGGCAGTACACCGTTACATCATGGCCACGAGCAACCAGGCGAGTCGAAAGATGTTCTGCAAAGGTTTCAAACCCGCCGTAGCTCGCGGGGATACCACGCGTTCCGAGAATAGCGATGCGCATTGGATTTATGAACTCACCTCGCCAAACGAACTAACTTGCTACATCTTCGTGGCGCGCCTCTCCCTTCACCGATCCCAGGACTACTTGTTCGTAGACAGCAAGGGTGCGTCGCGCGGTTTCTTGCCAATCAAAGAGGCGGGACCTGGCCAAGCCTTTTACGCTCAGCTGGCGTCGATAGTCGGAGTCATCAAGTAGCTGCTCGATTGCCGCAGCGATAGCACTTACATCGAAAGGGTCGATAAGTATTCCGGCATCTCCTACTACTTCAGGTAGGCTGGTTCTATCACCAACAATTACCGGCGCACCACATTTCATAGCTTCCAATGGTGGCAAACCGAATCCTTCAAAATAAGACGGGTAGACAAAACAAACCGATCCTGAATAGAGTGCAGGTAAATCAGACTGTGGTACGTAGCCGGTAAGGATAACCGAGTCCTTCATCTTGCTTTCCTCGATGGCACGCAAGGTTTCATCGTAAAGCCAGGCGCATTTTCCCACGAGCACAAGTTTCGGCAGCTTACCCGCTCGGCGCTGATTGCGCAAGCTTGCATATGCTCTTACCAGGCGAGGCAAGTTCTTCCGAGGCTGAATGGAACTAACACATAAAATGTAGTCTCCTTCTATCCCGTAAATATGTCGCACTCGTTGAAGTTCTCTCTCCTCTTTAACTGGACCAAAATAGGAGGGCGCTGCAAGTGGAATTGCATTTATCCGTTCGGGGCTTATGCCGTAAGTCTCAATCAAGTCCCGACGGGTATGTTCTGAAAGTGTAAGGATGCGAGCTGCCCGCCGCGCAGAATGTCGCACAGTCAAACGCAATTGCGTTCTACTCCGCCGGTTGAATGTTTGAGGCAAGTGCTCAAATGAAAGGTCGTGAACGCTGACAACAACAGGGCAGGGACTAAACGGCGGTGCCGTGAATTGGACATGAAGAATATCCACCGGGTGTTTACGCAACTCGGCGGTTAGCGTTAGAGGAATCCGAATTAGCGGCGTATGAGGAAGAGTTGTATGAACTCTGAAATTGGGCCATCGCTGGTGGAAACGTTCCCGGGCTTCGGTCGTTGTGATATAGAGCGTGTACTCGTTAACAGAATCGACTTGCGCGAGCGCTTCGATAAGATTGGTAGCGTAGCTTTCATTACCCGCAAGCTTCGCCCCAACTGAGTGGGCATCGATTGCGATACGCAAGAATCGGCGCGCTCCCGTTTAGAGTCTGAACAACAATTTAGGTCGAACGTGTTATTCGCCCGACACTAGCATCCCCAGCGGCTGCTGCACTGGGAACCCCCACTATTTGCTCTTGCCAGCCACAGAGGCTTGCGCCTCATCGGTCTTTTGGCCACGAGTGTCACGCTCACGGATGCGTGCCGCTTTTCCGCGCAGTTCCCGGAGGTAATAGAGTTTTGCTCGGCGTACACGGCCCCTTTTGACAACGTCAATATGATCGACAACGGTCGCGTGCAGCGGAAAGATTCTTTCTACCCCGACGCCAAAGCTGGTCTTTCTTACTGTGATCGTTTCGCGCGCTCCGCCATGCTTGCGCGCGATCACTACACCCTCAAAAGCTTGCAATCTTTCCTTGGTCTCAGATTCCTTGATCCGGACATGAACGCGGACTGTATCTCCCGGTTGAAAGCGAGGAATATTTTTTCGCAGTTGAGTCTCTTCAATGCTGTCCAGTCTATTCATCTTAATGCTCCTTGTGTCGAGCTGCGATACTTGATCTCCAACAGGGACGCCTCTCGTGGTCGCGCTCACATAAAATTCATTCTATTTCAGAAGATCCGGTCGATTGCGCCGCGTCTTCGCCATTGCCGCCTCTTTACGCCAGCGCTCTATCTCCGCATGATTACCGCTTAACAATACTTCAGGAACCTGCATACCACGAAAATCCGGCGGCCGTGTGTACTGTGGATGATCTAACTGACCTTCCGAGAACGATTCGTTTAAGGCCGACGTCTCACTACCCAGCGCGCCGGGAAGCAGGCGCACAACAGCATCGATTATTACCATTGCAGCAGGCTCGCCCCCTGAAAGCACGTAGTCGCCGATCGAGACTTCCTCGGTCGCCAATGCTTCCGAGACCCTTTCGTCTACGCCTTCGTAACGTCCACACAGCAAGATTACCTGTGAAGCTTTCTCTGAAAGATCTTGGGCGAAAGCCTGAGTGAACACCTGACCTTGTGCGGAAAGCAAAATCACACGAGTGCCCGTCTGATAGTCTTCCCGTTTGCTCTTTCCTGTCAGCGCTTCCACTCCGGCGAAGAGGGGTTCAGGCTTGAGTATCATCCCATCTCCACCACCGAAAGGACGATCATCGACAACGTGGTGTTTGTCGGTGGTCCACTGACGCAAGTCATGGGCTTTTATCTCAACTAGCCCAGCGTTCCGAGCCCTGCGCACTATCCCGTAATCGATTGCCTCACGAAAGAAGTCCGGAAAAATCGTGATGATATCGAAGCACAGCATGTTCGCTAACAGTTAACTCCGTGGCGTTTGCCAGCAGATGTCGAATAAAAATCGTCTGCACCACAATGCCGATCAAAGATCTAAAGTTCAAGCAGACCCTCGGGAGGGTCGATTACTATCGACTTGCGAGATATATCGACCGCAACAACGATCGAAGCGGCCATTGGCACGAGATAATCCCTGCCAATGTCATCTCCAACCGCAAGCATGTCAACACCACCGGTCCTCATTACCTCACGCACCTTGCCGATTTTGTTGCCGCCGGTGGTTTCTACCACGCACCCTTCTAATTCCCAATCATAAAAATGATCCTCGGGAAGAGGGATACGTTCTGATTCCGGAACTGCAAACTCGTATCCGACCAACGTTTTGGCCGCCTCTACTCCGTCGTAATCAGCGAATCTAAGTACAACTCGATTCTGGTGAAGCGAGAAACCCGCGAGTTTCACAACCTGTCGTTCGCCACTCGGAGATAACGCGATAAGCTGTTCGATACGTTCGAATCGCTCAGGAAAATCTGTCAAAAGATCTGCGACTATCTCACCCTTAAGACCACGCGTCTTCACCGCTCGAGCAACGACTATCAGTGATTCCGCCGTGTCCCCTTTAGCGTCGCTCATTCCACGATTTCTAAAAGGTAGCGGTGGTTCTTTTTCGCGCCGGCGATACGCGCCAAAGACCTCAGCGCTCGTATCGTTCGACCTTGTTTCCCGATGATCTTGCCCACATCCTGTTGCGAGACCCTCACCTCAATCAGCGTCGCGCCATTTCGCTGGATCTCGCGTATGTCTACTGCATCACTGTCATCGACCAACGACTTCACAATCTTTTCTATCGCTTCTCGCATAGTCTCTTCCAATAAGCAGCGGCAAATAATAACTTCCGGCCTACGCTTCTGCCTGGGCAGCGGCTTGAGATTTAGCGCTCGCCTTAATCAAACGGCTGACGGTATCAGTCGGCTGCGCACCTTTTTCAATCCAGTAATCAACCCGCGTCATGTCGAGTTTGATTTCGGCGGGATTTCGGGTTGGATTGTAAGTTCCCAAATTTTCCAGATATGCCCCATCGCGTTTCGATTGCTTCTCTTTAACTACAATACGATACGAGGGTTGTTTTTTGGCGCCTGTGCGCATCAACTTAATTGCTAACAAATCGCTCCTCCTTCGGAAGTGGCTCTATGCGGCCGTGGCTGCTTCATCTTCTTTTCTTTTTTCGTTTCTTCTTAAGTTTCTTTCGCGATGGTCCGGCAGAGGAACCCGGCAACGAAGGCAACTCATCACCGTTGTCGTTCAGTCCACCCATCTCCGGTATTCCGGCCATCTTTCTCATTATCTTGCTCTTGAATCCGCCCCCACCAAACATTCCTGAGCCGGAAAGTTGTCGCATCATCTGGCGCATCTCGGTGTACTGCTTAATCAGTTGATTGACATTCGCGACTGATGTTCCTGATCCGCGCGCGATCCGGCGGCGGCGGTTCGCATTCAGGATACGATGGTCAGTGCGCTCCTCGCTCGTCATGGAGCCGATAATAGCTTCCGTGCGCCTCAGCTCCTTTTCCATTAGCTTTGACTGCTCTTCATCTAATTGCGGCATGCCAATACCGCCGAGAAGCTGGTCAGGCAGGAGCTTCATTATCTTTGAGAAAGAACCGAGTTTCTTAACTTGCCGGAGCTGAGAACGAAAATCGTCCAGCGTAAATTCGTTCTTCTGTAATTTCTTTAGTTGCTCTTCGGCCTCTGTCTGATCAACCTTTGACTGGACCTCTTCAATGAGCGATAGCACGTCGCCCATACCGAGGATGCGCTGTGCCACCCGGTCGGGATAAAAAGGTTCGAGAGCGTCGTAGCGCTCCCCGACTCCAACAAACTTTACCGGCTGACCAATTACCTGCTTGATTGAAAGAGCAGCGCCGCCGCGAGCATCGCCATCCATCTTAGTGAGAATGACACCGGTAATACCCACTCGCCGGTGAAACTCTTCGGCTGAACGAACGGCGTCCTGTCCTGTCATTGCGTCGGCAACAAACAGTATTTCAACAGGATGCGTTTCGTTCTTAATGCTGACTAGTTCTTCCATCAGCTCATCGTCAATGTGCAGACGTCCTGCAGTGTCGATGAGCAACGTGTCGAATCCAGTCTGCTGCGCGTGTTTGTGCGCTTCCCTTACGAGGGTAAGCGGATCGTTCGTTTCCGGTTGTTCAAAGATCTGCTGGCCAGTGGCTTTGGCGATTACTCTTAACTGCTCGCGCGCTGCAGGCCGGTAAACATCTACCGAAAGGAGCAAGGGCTTGCGATCCTGGTTCGCCGCCAACCAGCGGGCAATTTTGCCGGTCGACGTGGTCTTGCCCGAGCCTTGCAGGCCCACCACCATTACGGAGTTGGGTATCTGCTTCGTGAACACCAGGCGCGAAGATTGCCCACCGAGCAATTCCACGAGCTCGTCATAAACAATCTTGACGACTTGCTCGGATGGCTTAAGCTCCTGCCAAACCTGCTGTCCTTCCGCTTTCTCTTTTACCGAGGCTATAAAGTCTTTTGCGACTTTATAATTGACGTCGGCCTCTAACAGGGCGAGACGAATCTCTCGTAATGCAGCTTCGACGTGCTCTTTCGTTAGAACACCTTCGCCGCGCAGATTCTTGAGCGTGCGCTTTAATTTGTCCGAAAGGGACTCAAACATATAACCCTGGGCGAAGTTCCGCGCTGCAAAACGGAAACGGAAATGATAGCGACCACTCTTGGGGGTGTCAAGGAGCGTCAGGTACCACGAAGGTTACGCTAACCTTCTGTGTATCGAGAACTTACTTTGTTGCTCTGGGTAGTTAGAGAGTGCCTCAGAAAAGGCAAAGTGGTCTCGATCTTTTCTGTGGCTGTCAAATCCTCTTATAACGACGAATCCTTATATTGATCAGGTAATAGGTTTGGTTCCCAGTTCAAATACACGTCAAGATTGCTGCCCCAAGGAGCGTTGCATGTCCTCGAACTAGCCTAGTGAGAGTTGTAAGGCTGTACGACTACGGTGTCATGTGCTAAATTCACCACGAATTAGCACGAACTGTGCGGCAACGCGGAGTAATCGCAAGTAGTTCACAGGCATTTCCCTCCCACTACTAAAACGCGTCATGAAAACTATTGTCGATTAAGCTTTTAATGGTACTACATGGATAAAACTGTGGGTCAGGGTTCCCCCCCCGACCAGGAAAAAGCCTCGAATGAGCGAGGAGTGGTAGATCTCGCTGATGCGCGCGTCAGAATACGCTCACGGGCTCGCCCATCAAACGAGTCGCTCACCCGCGAATTAGACGAAATACGCTCGCTTCTCGACCAGGGTCTGTCGACCGAGGCCAAAGACCGGCTGATGTCAGTGATCTCGAGTGCGCAGAATCACCCTGCGATACTCGCCCTCGCACGTTGCGCGCTCGCCACTGCCCTGGAAATGCAGGGCCACTATCGCGATTCGCTGGCAGCTGTTGCCATGTATGAGTCTCCTGAATCGCGTGCCAAGCTGGATGATCAAACCGTTAGCTACCTCCGGGTACAAATCGGACTTGGGTACAACTACAACGGCGATCATCCCAAAGCGATAGCGATGCTCAAAGCGACCTTGCGCGATCACTCGGAAAGCGCCGCGACTCATTTAGGCCATATCTACGCAGCTTTATCACGAACCTACCGCAGCATTAGCGAGTATCCCATTGCCCGTGATTATGCGCAGCGTGCCTTGGAGAATTTCAGGCAAACAGGTGACTGGCGCGGGCTCGCAGAGTCGTATTTCGGTGTAGCCATGGCCGATATCCAGGAGGGTAACTACGAATCCGGTCTGGACAACATGGAGCAGGCCACAAAGCTCATTGGCGACCGTCCTGCCGCTTTCCTGCTCGGTAGAACTTACGCCAACATGGCGGGTGCATGCTGGTTCCTCAAACGTCCACAGGAAGGCATCGATTACCTCAAGAAGGCGATTACTTACTACGAGCGAACCGACCATAAGACAAACGCCGCAGACGGCTATAACAATCTCGGAATTAACCTGATTCTGATTGGTCAATGGGATAGAGCCCAGGAAGCACTTGAGCGTGCTTTTTCGCTCGCGACAGAAGTTGACGAACGCGGCGCGAAAGTTCCGATGATCCTGGACTCGCTTGGCGAGTTACACATGTTGCGTGGGGATCTCGACGAAGCACGTGACTATCTCCGCCGCGCCGTAGCACTGGCAACGGAAAACGGGAACAAATGGTACGCCGCCCAGGCTTTGAGGACTCTGGGGCGTTGCTATTTGGCGCTCGGCGATCCAGCGAAGGCCCTTGCGAAAGCTACAGAAGCACTAACTCTTGCCGAAAACATAGGTGACCGCCAGGCAATCTGTGAGTCGCGTTTGATTTCTGCCGAAGCGCATTTGCTAGCGCGAGATTTGGAAGAGTGTGCGAAGGAACTGGAGCGAGTAAGCGAAGAGACCACCGATTCTTCTACCGACCTCAGCTTTACAGGCGAGGCACACAGGCTACAGGGAATGCTTGCCATGGTTCGCTTTGACGCAGCCTCGGCAGCACAGCATTTCGGCAGTAGTGTTTCGATCTTCGATATGCTGGGCGATCGCTATCGCGCAGCCCGCGCTCATTTTGAGTTGGGCCGAGCTTATGCCGAGACACTACCCACGCGCGCCAGCGAACATCTCTCGCGCTCGCTAAACACTTTTCGAGAATTGGGTGCTCGCCTCGATCTCACGCGGGCCGAAGAATCGCTTAAGAATCTGGATCGCACCGCCCCAGAGCGAAGCCAGGAGCAATCAGCGCTAACTCAGCTCCTTACCCTTCGTCTTGCGGAAGCTGTCGCTTCTCGTGAGCTCCTACTACGTGAACTCGCCGCCGTGATGCGCCAGGAAACGGGCGCGCAGCGAGTGTTGATTACCGAACGAGGAGAACACAATCATCCGCGTGTAGTGATTGCGCTTGGTTGCACCCCGGCTGATAGTACCAAAATCGCTACAGAACTCGACGAGTTACAAACGGACGAAGACCGGCGCAGCTACGGTAAGAAGCGCGACGCCAAGGTCGTTTATCTAAAGTCAGCCAATGGTCCGCCGGCGGTGCTTTACCTCGCGCCTCGCAGCCTGGCAAAGCTACCCACGGGTATTTCAATTGAACCACTGCTACGCGTGGTTGAGTTGGGCATGGACGTCTGTGCTTTGCGAGCCGGAGCTCACAAGGGTGTCGGTAATGAGCAGCCTGATGAACTTGCGAGCGGGAGTTTGATGCCGGGGTTTATCCATTCAAGTCCTGCGATGACGCAGTTGGTGGACGAGGTACACAAGATTCGCTCGTCAGACGTGACGGTTTTGGTGACCGGCGAATCAGGGACTGGCAAAGAACTGGTGGCCCGGGCGATCCACGCAATCTCGTCGCGTCGTTCGAAGGTGTTCGTCCCATTTAATTGCACCGCGGTACCAAAGGAACTTTCCGAAGGATACCTTTTCGGCTACCGGCGCGGTGCCTTTACTGGAGCTGTAACCGATTCCGCAGGCGTTATTCGTACGGCGGCCGGCGGAACTCTATTTCTCGACGAGATTGGCGATCTCCCGCTCGACGTGCAGCCCAAGCTGCTCCGGTTTTTGCAGGAAGGTGAGATTCAGCCGTTGGGTGAACAGCGTCCGAGCAAAGTCGATGTGCGAATTATTGCCGCGACCAATACGGATCTTGAAGAGATGGTAGCCCACGGTCGTTTTCGTGAGGACCTGTATTACCGTCTGAATGTCATACGGCTGCGTGTGCCGCCTTTACGCGAACGCCGCTCCGAGATTCCAACCATGGTTAGTTACTACGTCAACCATTACTCAGCACGGTTTGGCAGAAAAGATATTCAGATTACCCCACAAGCCGTCGATTTACTGATGGTCAGCGATTGGCCCGGAAACGTGCGCCAGCTTTGCAACGAGATACAGCGAACGGTCGCTCGCGCTGAAGACGGAGCAGTGATCACCCCCGAACAACTTTCGCCCGAACTGAAACGAACATCATCGCCGACCGCGCCTTCTGCCGCTTCTATTGCCTCAATGCCGACCGCCGATCTGCAGAACGTTACGCTCGCCAATGCACTGGCTGAAGTAGAACGCCGCATGATTGCCGATGCTCTCCGCCGCCACAATGGCAACATCTCACGCGCCGCACGTGAACTCGGACTTACACGCCGCGGGCTCTACCTGAAACTCGAGCGCCACGAACTCAGCGCCAGCGCTTAACTCCGTCGCTACTCAGTTCTGATGTAGTTGAATGGCGCCAGCAACGCTTAACGCTCCAAGCTTTTCAAATTAGCCCACTCTCAAAGAATTCATCAACTTGATGCGTCTTCGAGCTTCTCCTATACTGCAAAAGCGTTTAGATTCCTTGTTGCAGGAGTTGACAGAAGCTTGGAGCCCGTCGTTCATGAAGGTCATCTCAATGCCGAAGCTTTTCGCTTCGCCATCGTCGCCAGTCGTTGGAATGAGTTTATCTCTGCGCGGCTCGTTGAAGGTGCAGTGAGCGGTCTCGAGCGTTTGGGAGCCAGAGAAGAACTCGTCGCAGTTTATCGCGTTCCCGGCGCATTCGAGGTTCCCGCACTGGCTATGCGACTGGCTGAGTCAGGCAAGTTTGACGCGATCATTTGCCTGGGGACGATCATACGCGGACAAACTCCACACTTTGAATACATCGCTAGCGAGGTCGCGCGTGGCATAGCCTATGCCGGATTGGAATCAGGATTGCCCGTCGTGTTTGGCATAGTGACGGCAGATACAGTCGATCAGGCGATCGATCGCGCAGGAGTAAAGCTCGGCAACAAGGGTTTCGAAGCTGCTATGACCGCGGTGGAGTTGGTAAATCTTTACAAGGAAACATTCGAGGAAGGGTGAGGTAGACGGTAAAGGATAAAGGCAACTTTCATCCCGACACCTTCTGCATTCATCCCTGAGTTATTATGGGTTCGCGACGTAAGGCGCGTGAATGCGCCTTGCAAATGCTCTTTGCGGCTGACGTTGCCGAAATGCCATCGGACGAGGTGGTCCGAACCTATTGGGCTGAGCTCGGCGAATCCGACCTCGACGATACCGCTCGCGACTTTGCCACCCGCCTCGCTGCCGGAACTCTCGCAAATCTCGAGTTGTTGGATGAGCGCATTCGCTCGCGCGCGGAACACTGGCGCATCTCACGCATGGCAGTCGTAGACCGCAACATCCTCCGCCTCGCCGTCTACGAGTTTCTTTACGAACCCACACCTCGCACGGTAGCAATCAACGAGGCCTTAGAAATTGCCCGACGGTTTTCGACCTACGAAGCTACGCAATTCATCAATGGCATCCTCGACGCCATAAAACGTGATCTAGACGAGCAACAGCCACAACAAGATGTTCAGCTTGAAGCTGAAGACGATACTGTCGAATCAGGCGACAGCGATGCTGCATCAACTCCCTCCGCCGCAGCGGAGGACTAACAGCTCGGAACAATTATTATTTGACTGGATGGTCTTAGGTCTTTGGCCTTTCTTAGAAGGGCAATCGGATAACAAGCGCTAAAAGAGCGAAAAGAAAAACGCAAAGACCTAAGACCCAAGGCCCAAGGCCACTTAATCAAATGACCAATGATCTGAGTCATCGCCTCGCTTTGGCAGAGATGGAAGAACGCGTGGAGCAAATCTTCGCGGCTATCGAGGAACTGCGCTCAACGGCTGGCGATGGCAAGTCAAAACGCGAGTTACTCGACTCCATTTTTCGCCTCGTACACAACGTGAAGGGCGCAGCTTCTGCCAGTGACCTGGATTTTCTGGTCCGGGTTGCGCACGAATTTGAAGGTTTGCTCCATGCGTTGCGAGTTGGGCAAGTGAGGTTGGACCAGGAGATTCTGCAAACTTTTGATCAGACAGCACAGCTTTTATTGGACAGTTTGGGACTGGTTGACTCTACTAATGAAATAAATCACCTTGTTTTAATAGATCGATTGCAGCACCTTTCGAAGCCCTTTGTTCGCAGTGAGTCCGATGTTGAGACTGTTCTCAACGCTCTGCCCGCTGAAGTCCGGGTTTCGTTGAGTGAAGAAGAGAAACATAGCCTGGCGCAGTCTGTAGGTGAAGGTGCATCGCTTTACCTGGTAACGACTGACTTCGATATAACTGATTTCGATCGGCGATTCCAACGTCTAAAACAACGATTGGCTGAGACGGGCGAAGTGATCTCGACGGCGCCGACGGTTAATGCTGAGCATCCGGAAAAAGTTAATTTCAGAATCCTGTATACGAGGCACGCCTATCTTCACCAAATCGTAAATGACCTGGTCGAATTGCCGGATGTGACTGTCAATGAACTATTGGCTGCGTCGCTACCACTGACCCATGGCATCGATCAGGCAGCAGGTCGGAATAAAGAAGAGAGAGCCTTCCACTGGAGCCGGCGACCGGCGATGGAAGAGTCCTTCGATCTGATCCGCATCCACCTCGAGGATCTCGATCGGCTCATTTCCTCCATACACAAACTTTCCCGGGAATCGACGACGTTCATGGATCTCGCGCTTGAAAGCCTTTCCGACAAGTCTGTGCCGTCGAAGCTGCAAAAGCTTGCTGCGGGAGTGAGTGCTTCATTCATCGAGCTGGCAGGTCAAATCATCAGTTTGCGAATGGTTTCTATCGATCGGGTTCTGCAACGAGCTCTGCGTTCGGGTCGGGCAGCGGCCCTCGCTGCGAGCAAGGAGATCGAGTTCACCGTCAAGGGAGGCGATCTACTGATTGATAAATCTTTGTCGGACGCCATCGCCGATCCATTAATTCACCTGGTACGAAATGCGGTGGATCACGGGATTGAGAGTGCCGCAGAACGCGCCACAGCTGGAAAGAAGGACCCCGGCAGCATTCGCATTGAAGCGGCAGCAACTCAGGGACAGACGCGAGTTACTGTCACAGATGATGGGCGGGGCATCGATCCTTCGGTGGTTTCGCAGGCGGCAATCAGTGCGGGAGTATTGGCAGAAGGCTCGTTCTTGGACAAGGGACAGGGCTTGCGCCTGATTTTCCGGCCCGGGTTTTCAACTGCCGACTTGGTTTCGGGCATTTCCGGACGCGGCGTAGGTTTGGACGTAGTGGAAACCGCGGTCGAGCAGCTAGGCGGAGAAGTCAGGGTGTCAACCAAGCCCGGAGCAGGTTCGTCGTTTGAAATTCGCTTGCCTGTAACGTTTGGTTTGCTGGAGGTAGTTGAGATTACTTCATCAGACCGGCGTTATTTACTCGATAGCAGCCAAATTCTTTCCCGCAGATCGATTGATAGTCAGGACATTGAAGACACTGCCACAGGCAAAGTCTTGCGTCTCGAAAACCAGCTACTTCCATTGGTCGATTTGCGTGAACTGCTGGGACAAGCCGCGAGTAAAAATGAAAAGCTAAGTCTGCTGCTCTGTCATATCCCTAAAGAAGCCGCTGACGGAACAAACTCATTTGAGCGTGTTGGAGTGATCGTCGACACGGTTGGGGAAACACTGCAAGTATTAGTGCGGAATTTGGGGAGTCGCGGCGCACGTTGGTTTGGTGTATCCGGCGCTACTGAATTGCGCGACGGCACCGTTGTGCTGCTGCTTGATCTACCGAGGTTAATAAATGCTAGGTCACGAATCACTCAAGATTGATGTGACAGTCAAACTCCGCAAATTTGCAGGTGGGAAGGTGAGTTCCTTATTCCTTGTGGAATGGCTTTCAAACCAATCGGCAATCAGAAATCGGAAATGATCCTACGTCCAGTCCATTTTCGGGTGCATTGTGTGCCACTTAGTAGCGCGCTCAAATGCGAGTGCCACTCGCAACGGAGCAACCTCGTCATAAACCCCACCGGTAAACATAATCGCCTGCGGCAGGTCATTCACAAAGCCGCAAGGGACCACAACCGCCGGATGTCCCGTAAGGTTAGTGACCAGCAAACTGGCGCTGCCAGGTGCGGGCGAAACAAAACAATCCCACTGCGCCATTAGCTTCTCCATCTCGTGCATTAGCAGGGTACGCGCGCGTTGCGCTCGTAGATACTCGACAGCCGGAATAAGACGCGATGTCCGAAACGTGTTGGGCCAGTCGCCTGCAGACTGTCCTGACAATTGATTTACGCGCCCATCACGCGTTATGTCGTCAAACGCCGTCGCCGCTTCGGCTGACAGAATAAACCGTAACGAATTGGCAGAAAACTTCGGCAGTTCAATTGGTGTTAGTTTCGCCCCCGATTTTTCCAACGCACCGAGTGCCGTCTTGTACAGCGCTTTTCGTTGCTCCAGCTGTTGTTTTTGCTGCTCGTTCATTGGTTGAACACCGGTGCCGTCAAACTCGGCCTTTAAATATCCAATTCGCAGGCTGCTGATATTTGTGTCCGGATGCCAATTGAAAGGTGCATCACCTACGGTAATGTCTCTTCCGTCGGGGCCGTAGATCGCACTAAGTGCAGCGGCGCAATCTTCGACGCCGCGGCAGATGGGGCCAATCTTGTCCATGGTCCAGCTCAAACCCATTGCCCCGTAGCGACTGACGCGGCCGTAAGTTGGCCGTAACCCGGTGACGCCGCATCGCGAAGAAGGCGAAACAATAGAGCCCAGTGTTTCCGTGCCGATCGAAAAACCTACCAGACCGGCCGCAGTCGCCGAGGCTGGTCCAGCCGACGATCCGCTCGATCCCAGTTGGTTATCATCCGGTGCCCAGGGATTGCGTGTCACACCGCCGAACCATCTGGGTCCTTGCGCGAGCGCACCCATCGAAAGTTTTGCGACAAGTACGGCGCCGGCATCGCGGAGACGCTCAACCACCGTTGAGTCATAATCGATAACTTGTTCGCGGTACGGCTCGGCTCCCCAGGTAGTCTTAATTCCCTTGGTTGCGAAAAGATCTTTCGCGCCCCACGGAATCCCGTGTAATGGGCCGCGATACTTGCCTCGCTTGATTTCAACGTCGGCTGCTTCGGCCTGCTTCAAGGCTAGATCTTCCGTGAGTGTTACAACGCAAAGCAATTTTGGACCAAACCGCTTCAACCGCGCGAGGTACATCTTCGTCAGGTCCGTTGATGAGATTTTGCGCGTGCGAACTAATTCCGCCAACTGGGGCACGGTAGCGAAAGCGAGATCGTCGGCCGTCTTGAACTGTGGCAACTCAACTTTGCCAAAACGAAACTTGCCTTTTCCCGTATACAACCGTCTTTTAGCAGGTGACGGATGAAAGGCGATCGCGGGTTCAGTGTCGAGCGCGATTTCGATCTTTCTGACCGTCTCATACGAATCCAGATTGCGATTGACTCCCGGTAAAGCCATGGCTTCCTCGGCATCCTTGAATTCGATGCCGATGAGTTTCTCAGCCTGGCGCATCATTTCTTTCGAGATCCGCAGTGGGACGGGAGACGGTGATGGTGATGGCGTCGGAGTGGGAGAAGGTGTTTGTGCAAGCACTGGAATAGGAAGATGTGCCACTGCCAATCCAGCCATACCGAGAGAAGGAAGGATCTTCACGAATGAACGCCGATCGAATCCTTGCTGATCAGTCGACGCTGATTTTTTAGTTCGCGGTTTCTGCGAGCGGGTTGTTTTTGTTTTCATCAACGACTCCTGATGTGGATGTCTCGGGTTATTTCAGCGAACCATCGTTCCAGTGCCAATCCCGGGAGTGCTCGGATTGCCATACTTAAGCTTTACAACCTTGGCGCGGCCAAATCTGTAGACCGTCACAATATACATGTTGTCGAATTCGCTTTCGGGAATCACGGGCAAACTTTCTCCGCCCAATGCGGTCGCAATCTCGGGCACGGTATTGTTGTGGCCAGCCACGAAAATCGTCTCGCCGCGGTGGTTAGTGAGAATCTGTTTTAACAACTCTGCCGTCTGTTTCGCATCGATCACAGTCACCGGGACGCCGATACTATCTGCTAACGGCTTTACCGTCTCCTGCGTACGCTTGTATTGCGTGGCATAAATCGCGTTTACGCCGGCATTGCTAAACATGCGTGCCAGCTCCTGAGCGCGCGCCTGACCAGCTGAGCTGATATCGGGATCGAGATGTTGGGTTCGATGTTTTTCTCAGCGTGACGAACGAGTATGACGGTCGTAACCGGACGGGAGAAAGTCGCGAGATAGGCAAATACCACGAGCGCGCCGAGAACG
>WNFK01102044.1_pt4 | contig 17740 bp, 16 predicted proteins | sample 5400281 | NCBI WGS metagenome assembly WNFK01 (sample SAMN13153350, study PRJNA577476) | soil metagenome | isolation source: 20 cm soil on Douglas fir-dominated hillslope | place: USA:California | collected 2013-09-17 | reverse complement strand
CACGAGTCTCCTGCTCATCCAGGGCACGACCGGCGACTCGGTCACGCGCGCGGTGACCGGCATGGTGGGCGAATACAAGAGCATGCGCAAAGCGCTCGCGGCGAACATCGTGAGCGACGAGCAGGCGATTGCCGCTGCCTTCCGGAGCGCGCGTCGCTCGCAGGTCGCCGGGGTGATCGGCGTGGCGTTCATTGCACTGCTGTCCATGTTCGCGCTCGGCACCCTGGCGATCGCAACCACCCGCTCGCTCACCGACCCCCTCGACGAAGCGGTCGCCGTAGCGAACCTCATCGCGCAGGGGGAGATGTCCGCCTCCATTCCCGAAGCCGGGAACGATGAGCTCGGGCCGCTCCGCCGGTCCCTGGCGGGCATGGTGGCGTACCTGAAAGAGATGTCGGCTGTGGCGCAGGCGATTGCGGCGGGAGACCTCACCCAAACCGTCACTCCGCGCTCGGAGCGCGACGAGTTCGGCACGGCGCTCGCCGACATGTTGGCGTATCTGGATGAGATGTCTGCCATGGCGGAGCGGCTTGCTGCGGGTGATCTCACCATGCAGACGCAGCCGAGATCGTCGGTCGATGCCTTCGGCCGCTCGTTCGCGTCGATGGCGGCGCGCCTCAACGCGGTGGTGTCGGAGCTGCGCAGCGCGGCCGAGACGATCTCCTCGTCGTCCGCGCAGATGAGCGCCTCCGCCACGGAGCTGGCGGAGAGTGCGGGCGAAGGCGCGGACGGCATTCAGGAGACCGTTGCGCGGCTGGCGACGATGAGCGCCTCCGTTCGCCGCAATGCCGAGCGCAGCCAGCAGATGGAGCGCACGGCGCTGGAGGGTGTGGCGAGGACCCAGGAAGGCATGCGCGTCATCCAGGAGACGATCGAGTCGACGCGCGAGATCTTCGCACGCACCTCCGTGATCGAGAACATCGCGAGCCAGACCAACCTGCTGTCACTCAATGCAGCGATCGAAGCAGCGCGCGCCGGCGAGCATGGTCGCGGCTTCTCGGTCGTCGCCGAGGAGGTCCGCAATCTCGCGGCGGAGGCCGCGACGGCCGCGAGCGACATCAGCCGATTCACGGCCAACGGCCAGCAGCGCGGCGAGCGGTCGCGCGAGATCCTCGCCGCGCTCGGCCCCGGCATCGCCGGTACCGCCGCACTCGTGCAGGAGCTCGCGGCGACTACCGCCGAGCAGGCCGCCAGCCTCGCGGAGGTGGAGCAGTCGATGAAGCGTGTGGACGAGGTGACGCAACGCAACGCCGCGACGGCGGAGGAATTCGCCGCGACCGCGCAGGAGCTCTCCGCTCAGGCCGCGAGCCTCGAGGAAATGGTCGGTCAGTTCCGGACGGACACGTCGCACAGCATGAGCATCCCTGCGTCCAGAGCGACCTACTCAGCGCCTCCGCAATCCGGAGCCGCGCCACGTGCGCGTCGCGGCTCCACGTCCGTGTAACAGCCTGCAGTCGAACCTCCCTTCCCCCCACTTCACTCACCGATGTCACACCTGACGATCACGCACTGGGCCACGCGGCTCGCGCTATTCCTTCTCGCTGCGTCCTCGAGCTCCGCGGCTGCGCAGGGCCTGTCCGACCGGCTCGAGCTGCACGGGTCGCTCAACGCCGGCTACGGCCGCTCGTCCGACCTCCCGGCGTTCGGACTTCCCGTGACCGGCACCTCCGACTATCGCGTGTTCACCCTGCAGGGTCGCTACGCCCTCACGGAGAAGGACCAGCTCGTCGCGCAGGTGTTCAACCGGCGCCTCGGCACGAGCCCATACGTCGGTGCACTGCCCGACGTCTCGATGCAGTGGGCCTATTGGCAGCATCGCGAGGGCGACGTCACCGTGAAGGTGGGCCGGAATCCGCTCCCGCGCGGCCTCGTCAATGAGGTCCGCTACATCGGCACGGTCCTCCCCTTCTTCCGCCCGTCCACCGAGCTGCAGGGTGAAGCGTTCGACGCGATCGACGGCGTCGTGGTGAGCTACCGCCGCCAGCTGGTCTACGGTATCGAGCTCGAGCAGCACGCCTTCGGCGGGGGTAGCGAGAACCGCGCGACGGCGAACACGACCGCCGGCCAGGAGCTACGCATCGCCCGCACCGAGAACATGTACGGCGGCCAGACCTATCTCCGCCTGCCGGTCGCGAACGTGCGCCTCGGTGCCTACGCCGCGCGCTACGACTTCGTGCAGCCGACGTCGCGCGGCGACCGCGTCAACCTCATCCTTTCGGGCGAGGCCACGATCGACCGCCTCAAGCTTCAGGCGGAGCATGGCCGGTATACGGGCCACGGACCGAGCAATGACAACCGGAACGGCTACCAGGAGGCGACGCTTCGCCTGCACAACCGCTTCGCGATCGCCGGCCAGCACGCCTACACGAACCGCATGCTGTTCTTCACCAACACTGATCTCAACTTCGTCTATCCCGAGGTGAGCACGAAGGGGGCATCCGCCATCTTCGGCCTGACGCGAAACTCGGTGCTGAAAATCGAGAACCACTGGCGCGACGGATGGTCGTTCGACGTCCCGACGAATCCGGTGGCGTCGCAGACCGCGACAGACGTCACGCTGTCGGAGATGCGGCACTCCCGCTACTACCTCGTCAGCGTCGCTGCGAGCTTCTGAGCAGCCTTCCCCATTCACCTAGAGAATAGACATGCAGCGATTCTCGACATGGACGGTAGGGCTGCTCCTCGGCCTCGCCCTCCTCGCCCCGATGCGACGCGCGTCGGCGCAGGCCTACGTCGTCGTCGTCAACGAGGCCGGGCCGGCCTCGCTCACGAAGGACGACATCTCCCGCATCTTCCTGAAGAAGAACACCCAGATGATGCCCGTGGACCAGGACAAGGAGGCAAAGGTGCGCTCCGCCTTCACGAAAGCCGTCCTGGGTCGCCCGCTCCCGGCGATCATCAGCTACTGGCAGCAGCAGATCTTCTCGGGTGGCGACTCGCCACCGGTCGAGAAGGGGTCCGATTCCGAGGTGCTCGCATTCGTGCGCGGCAATCCGAAAGCGATCGGCTACGTCGCCGCCGGCACCGAGCTCGGGGCTGGCGTTCGCGCCATCACGGTCCAGTAGGCCGGCGCCGGGTCAAGCGACGACCAGCACGTCGAGCGACCGGCCGCGCAGCCGCTCATGTCCACGCAGCGCCGCGATGGCGAGCAGGAAGCTGCATCCCACGACCCGACCGCCGACGTCCTCGATGAGGGCACAGGCGGCCGCGGCCGTCCCGCCCGTCGCCAGCACATCGTCCACGAGCAGCACCTGCGAGTCCGTCGTGCACGCGTCGACATGCATCTCCAGCCGGTCGGTCCCGTACTCGAGCGCATACTCCTTTCCCACGGAGCGCCAAGGAAGCTTCCCGGACTTGCGGATGGGGACGAAGCCGGCGCCGAGCGCCTGGGCTATGGGCGCGGCCAGGATGAAGCCCCTGCTCTCGATGCCGGCGACGTGCGTGATCCCGCGGCCATGGTACGGTGCCGCCATCGCCGCGGTCGTCTCGGCGAAGAGCGTCGCATCGGCGAGCACTGGCGTGATGTCCTTGAACACGATGCCGGGCTTCGGGAAGTCGGGCACGTCGCGCAACGCTCGCGATAGGCGCGCGAGCAGCTCGGCGCGCGGCACGTCAGCGATGGATGTTGAACGGATACGGCAGTTGGACGGCGCTCTCGCCATCCAGGTCCGTCACCGCGTCCACGCGTGCTCCGGCCGGGCCGACGCGCAGTGCGCTGCGCAGCCGCTCCAGCGACGACCGCTCCCCGCCCGCTGCGACTTCCACGTCGCCACTCGGCAAGTTGGAGACCCAGCCACTGAGCCCCAGACGCCGGGCCTCCTCCCGGACGAACCAGCGGAAGCCGACCCCCTGCACGCGACCACTGATCCGGACGTGCAGCCTGTGCACCTACTGATGCTCCCAGCCGTGCGTGCCGTACAGCGGGACGAATCGCACCGGTGCTACGTCGCGGCTCTCGATGCTCGTACCGCGTTTCGTCAGCAGCTTGAGCGTCTGCTCCTCCATCGGGCCGACCGGTACCATCATGCGTCCGCCGTCGGCCAGCTGGTCGACGAGAGGCTGCGGCACGGTCGGTCCCCCAGCACTCACCAGGATCGCGTCGTAGGGCGCGTACTCACGCCAGCCGACGGTGCCGTCGCCCAGGAGCATGGAAATGTTCTTGGCCCCGGCCCTCGCGATCGCATCGCGCGCCATCGTGTACAACGCAGGGATGCGCTCGATGGTGAAGATCTGGGCGACGAGATGCGACAGCAGCACCGTTTGATAACCCGAGCCCGTGCCGATCTCGAGCACGCGTTCGGTGCCCTTCAACTGCAACAGCTCCAGGTATCGAGCGTGGATGGATGGCTGGGAGATCGTCTGCCCGCTCCCGATGGGAAGGGGCGCATCCTCGTAGGCGCGGTGGCGCACGCCCGTCGGCACGAACTCGTGCCGACGCGGGAGGTCGAAGGCGCGCAGGACGGCCGGCGGCGCGCGCCGCCCATGGCGCCGTCTACGGTTCCCGCCACCAGCTCCCCGCTGAATCCAGCATGCTGTAGTTCGTGAGGTCGAGGTGGAGCGGCGTGATGGAGACGTAACCGTCCTGGATCGCGCGGAAGTCGGAGTTGTCCTCGCCCGTCCACGTGATGGAGCCCCCGCCGATCCAGAAGATGTCACGATCCCACGGATCGCGCATCGGCTTGAGCGAGCCGGAATAGACCCGGCTGCCCAGTCGCGTGAGTCGTGCCCCCCTGATCCCGTCGACCGGGATGGGCGGCAGGTTCACGTTCAGCAGCGTGTGGGCGGGAAAGGCGGGAAGCGATGTGAGATGGGCGAGAAGCGGGGTGAGGATCTTCACCTGTTGCTTGAGGTGCGTGAGATCCGCTCGCAGGTCGCCGCCGGCGAAGGAGAAGGCGATGGACGGGATGCCGAGCGCGAGGCCTTCCATGGCCGCGGCGACGGTGCCGGAGTAGAGCACGTCCTCGCCCATGTTCTGGCCGTGATTGATCCCGCTCAGCACGAAGTCTGGGCGCTCCGGGAGCAGCGCCTCCACGGCGAGCATCACGCAGTCGGTGGGCGTGCCGTCCACCTGCCAGCGGCGCTCCGCGCGGCGCACCGGGCGCAGCGGATGATGGAGCGTCAGCGAATGGCTGGTCGCGCTCTGTTCCCGGTCGGGTGCGACGACGTAGACCTCGCCGAGCGGCTCCGCGGCCTCGACCAGCGCCTCGATACCGTGCGCGAGAATCCCGTCGTCGTTGGTCACGAGAAAGCGCATCCTGCTACTTCTCCTTCTTGCCGTCGTCCGGGGTGAGAAAGCGGATGAGATCCTTGAGCTCCGTCTCCAGCGCGTCGAGCGTCTGCACCGTGAGTGCGGCGCGGGCGGCGGTGCGAAGCTCGCCCCCCTTCCGCTGCTCGTCCACCTTCTGCCGCGCCCCCTCGATCGTGTACTTCTCGGTGTACAGCAGGTGCTTCACAAGAAGGATGAGCTCCACTTCCCGCCGCTGGTAAACGCGGTTGCCCGAGCGGTTCTTCGCCGGGCTCAGGAAGCGGAACTGGCTCTCCCAGTAGCGGAGGACGTGCGGCTTGAGGTCCGTGAGCTCACACACCTCACCGATGCTGAAGAACTCCTGGACCGGCTCGGCCGCGCTCATGCGTCCTGCTCCGCGCGGAGCTCGCGCGCCATCAGCTCCGTCACCCCGCGGTGCGCCGGCAGGTCGTCGAACAGCACGCGGTGCACCATGGATACGATCGGCATCTCGACTCCCTCGCGCTCGGCCAGCGCGAGCGCGCTCTTCGTCGTCGCTACCCCTTCGGCGACCGACTCCTTCCCCGCCAGCGCCTCGTCCAGCGTCGCGCCCTTGCCCACGGCAATGCCGACGGCGCGATTGCGGCTGAGCGATCCCGTGCACGTCAGCACGAGATCGCCGATGCCGGCCAGCCCCGCGAAGGTAGCCGGCTTGGCGCCGATGGCCGTGCCAAGGCGGGTCATTTCGGCCAGTCCGCGCGTGATCAACGCAGCGCGCGAGTTGAAACCGAAGCCAGCCCCCTCGCAGATTCCCGTCGCTACCGCCATGACGTTCTTGAGCGAGCCACCGAGCTCGACGCCGATGACGTCGTCGTGCGTGTAGATGCGGAAGGTGCGGTTGCTGAACACGTCCTGGGCCAGCTCGGCTGCCAGCGGATCCTCGGACGCGGCGACGACGGCGGTGGGCTGTCGAGCGACCACCTCGGCGGCGAAGCTCGGTCCGGATAGGGCGACCACCGGGCGTCCCGGCACCTCGCTCGCGACGACGTCGGTCATCAGCGCGAGCGTGTCGCGCTCGATGCCCTTGGACGCCACGCACATCGTGGCGCCGGGAGGAAGGCTCGCGGCCGCCTGCCGCACGATCGATCGTAGGTGCTGCGAGGGCGTGGCGACGCACACCAGGGCCGTCCCGCCGAGTGCCTCGGCGAAGCCAGACGTCGCGCGCAGCGACGGGGCCAGCGCGGCGCCGGGCAGGAATCGGCTGTTCGCATGGCGAAGATTCACCGCTTCCACGACGTCCGGCTCGTACGCCCCCAGCGCGACCTCGTGGCCATTGCGCGCGAGCAGGTCAGCCAGGGCCGTCCCCCATGCGCCGGCACCAAGCACAGCGCAACGCATCAGACCAGCCCCCGCAGGTGCGCGAGCGCCGCGAGCAGGCCGATCATTCCGAGCGCCAGCGCCAGCGTAACGAACTGGAGTCGGCGCCCGCCCTTGCCGAACCGGTGCTCATCGCCGCGCCGCAGACGCCCGATGTTCGCGCGGTGCGTCCAGAAGACGAACGTCGCCACCACGAGGCTGACGATGAACAGCGGTGCACGCGGACCCTGCATCGCCACCAGCAGCGCGGGCAGCACGATCGCGGAAAGCAAGCTACCCAGTGAGACGTAGCCAGTCGCGAGCACCACGGCCACGAAGACGGCAAACGTCACGAGCATCGGGACCGGAGCGAGAGCGAAGAAGACCCCCGCGGCGGTGGCCACCCCCTTCCCTCCCTTGCGGAACTTCAGGAACACCGGCCGTACGTGGCCGGCGATCGCCGCCACACCACAGACGATGGCCCAGAACGTCGGATCCAGAGAACTGTCGATGTGTCGCGGCAGCAGGAGCACCGGCAACGCGCCCTTGAGGGCGTCGGCCAGGAAGACGGCGACGCCGATCTTCCAGCCGAGGACCCGGAAGACGTTCGTGGCCCCGAGATTACCCGACCCCTGCGTCCGGAGGTCGACACCCGACGCCTTGCCGGCCAGCCACGCGAAGGGGAGCGAGCCCGAGATGTACGCGAGAGCCAGGGCGAGCGCGGGATGCACGCTAGGACGCCGCCGCCCGGTCGGTGCCGCTCTTCCGGCGCAGCAGGATCCGCAGCGGATTGCCGGTGAACGGATACGTCTCGCGGAAGCCGTTGTGGAGGAAGCGCACGTAGTGCTCCTCCACCAAGTCCGGATGATTGCCGAAGAACGCGATCGTCGGAGGAGCCACGCTGACCTGGGTGGCGTAGTTGAGCTTGACCTCGCGCCCCGCCGCCTGCGACGGCTGCCGGCGCGCAAGCAGCTCGGCGAGCCGTTCGTTCACCTGCGAGGTGCTGATGCGCACCTGCGACTGCTCGTCCACGAGCTGGATGACGTCGAGGATCTTCGACACGCGTTGCCCGGTGAGGGCAGAAGTGAACAGGAAGGGCACGTGCTTGAGAAAGGGCGCCTTCTCGTGGGCCTTCTTCTCGAACTTGTGCGTCGCCTTCTCGTCCTTGTCCACCAGGTCCCACTTGTTGACGACGACGATCAGCCCACGCCCCGCTTCCCACGCCATGTTGGCGATGGACAGGTCCTGATTATGGAACTCGCCCTCCGTGGCGTCGATCAGGAGGATGCAGATGTTCGCGCGCTCGATCGCGCGACGCGTGCGCAGCGAGGAGTAGAACTCGATGCCATCGTCGATCTTGGTCTGCCGGCGGAGGCCGGCCGTGTCGACGAAGATGAGCTTGCGGCCGTGATACGTCATCGGCGTGTCGATCGCATCCCGCGTCGTGCCGGAGATCTCGCTCACGACCAGGCGCTCATCCCCGAGCAGCTTGTTGACGAACGACGACTTGCCGACGTTGGGCCGTCCGACGACCGCGACGCGGAGCGCCGTCTCGTCCTCCGGCGCACTCTCCGGCAGGCGCTTGATGACCTCGTCGAGCAGATCGCCCGAGTTCTTCCCGTTCTGCGCCGAGACCGGAACGGGGTCACCCGCGCCGAGGTTGTAGAACTCGTAGAAGTCCACGCGGCTCGGATCGTCGACCTTGTTGGCCACGAGCATCCACGGCTTGCCGGTGGTGCGGATCATCTCGGCGACCCGATAGTCGCTGGGGTGGAGGCCGGCGTTCGCATCGACGACGAACAGCATCATGTCCGCCTCCTCGATCGCCGTGGCCACCTGCTGCCGGATCTCGCGATCCATCGGAGCGTTGGGATTGTCGGAGAGGCCGCCGGTGTCCACCAGCCAGAACGCCCGGCCGTTCCACTCCGCCTTGGCGAAGTGACGGTCGCGTGTCGTCCCGGCCTCCTCGGAGACGATCGCCTCGTCCTCGCCGATGATGCGGTTGAACAGGGCCGACTTGCCGACGTTGGGCCGCCCGATCAGGGCGACGACTGGCGCGCTCATGCAGCGCTCCGGCCGGAGAGCTCGGGCTCTCCCTCGAGGGACAGCACGTCGATGAAGTCGTACGAGGGAAACACGGGCATCGGCAAGGTCTCACGGAGCGCGATGAAGCGCTCCTCATCCAGGAACAGTCCGTCGTCGTTGATCGTCTCGGCCGGAATGAGCGCGAGATCGAGGTCGTGACGGTCAGCCAGCGCACGACGAATGTCCGCGCCGACGAGCAGGCCGGCGGTGGTGGTCGTCGGGCCGAAAAGGGAATTCTCGGTCGGGATCAGGGTGAAGCGCGCCCCGGTGCGTTCTGTGATGGCATCGAGGAGCTCGGGCATGATGGGCGCCATCGAAACGCCCGTGACGACGCCGATGTGCTTCCCGGCCATTGGAGGGAGGCTGGCGAGGCCAGCCTCCACCCGCTGCCGGAGTGACGCGACGGCTCCCACGCCGTTCTCGATCTGCGAGAAGTCACCGTAGTGCTCTGCACCCGGGAGCGGGTGGTCGGACAGCAGGTACAGCTCGTCGGATCCGAAGACCCATCGGTCGCCCCGTTCGGCCAGGGCCCGCTCCTCCCACCGCTCCACCGCGTCGAGGATCTTCCCGGCGTTCTCGGCGTCCATGGGACGGCCGTTGTAGAGGTGGGAGAACTGCGTCACGCCGACGGGCACGAGCGCCACGCTGAGCACGGCGTCGCCCAGGTTCCAAAGGTCGGTGAGCGAGGCCTCCAGGACGTCGCCGTCGTTGAGCCCCGGGACGATCACCATCTGGCCATGGAACTGGATGCCGCCCGCGGCCAGGCGCGTGAGCTGGTCGACGATGTTGGGGACGCGCGGATTGTTGAGGAGCACCTTGCGCGCTTCCCAGGGGGTGGCGTGCACGGACACGTAGAGCGGCGACAGCCGGTACTCCAGGATCCGCTGAATGTCGCGCTCCTTCACGTTCGACAACGTCGCGAAGTTGCCGTAGGCGAACGACAGTCGATAGTCGTCGTCGCGGACGTAGAGCATGAAGCAGAACTCGCATCGATTGGCGCAGCGGCGGATCGTCGGCGGCTCGAGCTCGACGCCCAGCGCCTCCCCCTCCGGACGCTCGAGCTCGTAGACGATCTCCTCGCCGTCGGGCAGCCTGGCCTCGATCACCAGGTCGTCTTCCGCGGTGAGGAACTCCCAATCGAGAAAGTCGGCCAGCTCGCGGCCGTTCACGGTCAGGAGCTCGGTGCCGGGTACCACCCCCATCTCCTCGCAGACACTCCCCGGCAGAACTCGACTGACGCGAACCATCAATCCGTGGCCTCCAGGCCTCCAACAGAGCGACGGGGGAAGACCGCACGAGGTGAGGTTCTTCCCCCTTCAGAGCGCGGAATCGCGCCGTAGCTACATCTCATGCAAGCTAGGAGGCACGAGCCTCGAAATCAAGCAGAATCCAGCACTTCCGCCGCGTGGCGTCTCCCACTTTGTGAGGGAAGAAACGACGAAGGCGCCCGCCATCCTGCGGGCGCCTTCGGGCCTACACGACGTCGCTACTCGACGATCGTGTAGCGGTACGCCACGGCGTTCGACGCGGCGATCTTGGCCGAGAACTTCGCGGATTTGCCCGGGGTCAGCGATTCGGTCGTGACCGTCTGGGTGCCGATCGCCGACCCTGCCTTGTCGAGCGCCTCGAACTTCAGAGTCACCGCCTTCGGGGCCAGGTCCTTGCCCGCGGCTTTTGCAGGTGCCTTGCCCTTCACCGGCCGGGCAGCCGGGGCGGCGGCGTCGATCTTGTCGCGGCGGTCGAGGACGGTGCCGCCGACGACGAGCTGGCTCTCGGAGGGAGAGAACTCAGTGAAGCTCACCTCGAACGGGAGCTTGTTCCCCTTCGAGTACCAGGTCAGCGTCGAGTCGTTGTATGCAGCCGCGACCGTCGTCTTCTTGGCCGTCTGCGCGTTCTTGGCGAGCGACAGGTACGCCCGAGCGCCGAGGTTGTAGTTCTCGGGGTTGGACGGGTCCACGGCCACCAGGCGGCTGACGATGGGAGTGACCTTGTCGTTCTGCTCGAGGGCGAGGTACGTCACGGCGAGGTTGAACAGAGCGTCGCGGTTGAAGGGGTTCTGCGCCAGCGTCCCCTCGAACAGCTTCGCCGCGTCAGCGGACTTGCTGGTCCGCGCCGCGTTGACCGCCGAGTTCAGCAGGTCCTGATACTCGTACGCCGACGGATTAGCGATCAGCCCTTCATAGCTCTTCATGAACGTCACCGTATCGCCGGCGAGCAGAAGGGCGGCCTGGTAGTTCTGGCGGCCACCATAGAGATACGACCCCTTGGTGGCCGGCACGGCGATCAACTGCGAGTACAGGTCGGCGGCTTTGCGCGCCTCGGCAGTGCGCTCGGCGCCCGAGCCCGCCTGCGCCTGGCTCAGATGGACGCTGCCGGCGTTGGCCAGCATTTGGCGGCGAACATCGCGATAGCTGGTGTCGCGGCCAGCCATGTCGGCGGCGAGCGTCCAGTACTGGATTGCCTTGGCGTTGTCGTTCCGCTTGGAGGCCACGCTGCCCAGCACCATGGCGCCGTAGGGCGAGGCCGGATAGAGCCGATTCGCTTGGGTGGCGTAGTACTCGGCAGAATCAAGCTTGTCGGCGTTCAGCGCGTTGATCGCGGCGTTCGCCACGTCGAGGTAGTACTTGTGCCCCCCGCGGTAGTACGCGGTGTTGTCCGAGCAATTCGGCTTGGCCGCCTCGACGATCTTGAACACGGAATCGATGCTGCCCACCAGATCGATCGTCGCGTCGGGGTTCGTCGCGAACCCGAGATCGCCGCGCTTCGCGGTGGCACCGACGCCGGGCTGATTGAGCCAGAGGCTGAGCGCCTCGCCGAGCACGAACGCTCTGGAGACCGGGTCGTCACCCGACTTCTCGGGGGACTCGACGAGCCTGACGACCTCCTTGAGCTTCGTCGCCGCGATCGGACTTCCAGTCGCCTGCTGGGCCACGCCGAAGCTCAAAGTGGCGCGGGCCGTGTTTCCCTTGATTGCATCGCCGATGTCACACTTCGGAGGGGTGGCGGGTGCCTGCGCACCAACCGCGGACGCGGATACTACCAGCGCGCCGGCGACGAGGAAATGTTTACCGAGCAGAGCCATCTGAGTTCTCCTGAGAAGAGCGAGGCAGTCCGGTGCTGTCCACCGGGGTGCGCTTCGGGTACCCGTGCTGCTCAGGGGCGTTCCGCCGCGCCGAGCGCAAGCTGGTAAATATCGGCTGGGCGCCGACCTGTCGCCAGGGCAACGCGCTGAACGTCGTCGAACTCGGGCTTGACCCGCATCCCACCCGCCGGCAGCACGACGATTTTGACGCGAACCTCGTGCCCGAGCACGGCTACGGTGCTTTCCGTCCGGGCAAGGGCGACACGGCTGACCTCACTTCGCCGGACGCCGATCGTCGTCGTCTCCGTGAGGAGCAGTGACTCGAAGCGCTCGGCATCCTCGGGAGAGCACAACAGCTCGACACGAGTGCCCGGTCGTCCCTTCTTCATCGTCGTCGCCAGCAGCACCACGTCGAGCGCTCCCGCGCCGCGCGCCCGATCCGCCGCCGCCGCGAGGTACTCGGGCGACATGTCGTCCACGTCGCAGGCAAGCAGCGCGACTTGCTCCCGGTCTCCAGACGCGCCTGCCCCAGCCGCGACCTCGGCGAGGATGATTCGCAGGGCGTTGGCGCGCCCGGGAAAATCCTTCGTTCCGGCGCCATACCCGCTGCGGACGGGCACGTACTCGGCGGGCGGTGGGCCCGACGCGAGCACCCGCACCAGGGCTGCACCAGTCGGGGTCACGAGCTCTCCCGCCCCGTCGGGACCCGGTCGAATGGGCAGTCCCTCCAGGAGCTTCAGCGTGGCGGGCGCCGGCACCGGGAGCAGCCCATGCGCCGCGCGTACGGTCCCGTCGCCCGTGCGCAGCGCGCCGCACCGCACGTCTTCCACGTCCAGCTCGTCGAGACCCCAGATCACGCCCACGACGTCGAGAATGGCGTCCACTGCCCCGACCTCGTGCAGGTGGACCTCCTCGGCCGACACGCCGTGGATCTCCCCCTCGGCGGACGCGATGGCCGTGAACGCAGCGTCGGCGCGCCGGCGGACCGACGCCGGAGCGCCCGACCGGCCCACCAGCTCGCGGATCTGCGCGATGTGTCGACCGTGCGGCTGAGGCGGAATCTCGAAGTCGACTTTCCAGCAGACCAGCTCTCCGCGCAACACTTCGCGGATCTCCACCCGGACGTCGGCGAGCCCCAGTCGGGCCGGAAGCGCGCGAAGCCAGCCGGCATCGAGCCCGACGCCGAGCAGCGCGCCGAGCGCCATGTCGCCGGCGATGCCGCTGAAAGGATCGAGAATGGCGGTTCGCATCCGGAGAAACTAAGCGTGAACCGTGAATCGTGAACTCTGAACCGCGAATCGGGAACGGTCAGAAGCGATAGGAAGCGCCGCTACCCGTGTTGAAGACCAGCACCTCGGCATCACGCGGGACGCGGCCTTCGCGCGCGAGGAGCGCAAGGACTCCGAGGGCGCACCCTCCCTCCGGCGCGGCATCGACGCCCGACGCGCGGCTGAGCCGGAGCGTCTCGGCGCGTATGGTCTCTTCGCTCACGGCAGCAGCGTCGCCCTTGCTCTCGTACAGCGCCCGAAGAATGAGCCGATCGCCGAGGGGGCCGGGGACCCGGAGCCCGCTCGCGTGCGTCGTGGGATTCTCCCAGGGCGTCGCGCGGTCTGCTCCCGCGCAGAACGCGCGAACCATCGGCGCACACCCGTCGGCCTGCGCCACCACCATGTGCGGCATCCGGACGTCACGGGGAAGCCAGCCGCCGTCACGCATCTCGGCGAACACCTTCCACATGCCGATCAGGCCAGTTCCCCCGCCCGTCGGGTACACGATGTGGGTGGGCAGCGACCAGCCGAGCTGCTCGGCCAGCTCGAGCCCCATCGTCTTCTTGCCTTCGATCCGATAAGGCTCGCGGAGAGTGGAGACGTCGAAGAACCCGTGCTCGGCGGCGAACGCGCGCGACTGCTTGCCCGCGTCGCCGATGTGGCCATCGACCAGCTGCAGGTCGGCGCCGAGCGCGCGAATGGTGGCGAGAATCGGCGATGGTGTGCTCGCCGGGGCATACACCCGGACGGGGATGCCCGCCGCAGCGCCGTACGCCGCCAGGGCTGCACCTGCATTCCCGGCCGTGGGTACGACGAACCCCGGCACGCCCAGCGCGCGCGCACGCGTCACGGCGGCGCTCATGCCGCGCGCCTTGAACGATCCGGTGGGATTGAGGCCTTCGTCCTTCACCCACAGCCGGGCCACACCGATCTCCCGCGCCAGGGCCGGCAGGTCATGCAGGGGAGTCGTTCCTTCGCCGAGCGACACCGGCGTCTCGTCGTCGCAGAGCGGCAGCACGGCCGCATAGCGCCACATGTCCCAGCGCGGCGCGATCGCATCCCGCGACGGCCACGACGAGTCGTAGCGCACGAGAAGTGGCTGTCCACATGCCGGACAGACGGACGCGAGGCTATCGCCCGCCTGCGTGTGGTCGCAGGCGGAACAGTCGAGGTGCCAGGAGCTCACGAGATCGGGGTGTCGGATAGAGTGGTAGGAGCGCATGCGGCGGCCGGAGTCTCCGGCGCGGCGGAAATCTGGGCCGATGCCGCGGACGGCGCGAGGGCATCGCTGGCGCGCAGCGCGTCGAGAATCTTCTGCGCGCTTTTCACCGAGAAGCCCGGCACCGCCGCGATCTGCTCGCGGGTCGCCTCCCGGATCGCCTGGACGCTACCAAAGGTGGTGAGCAGCTGACGGCGCTTGCTGTCGCCGATGCCGGGAATGCGCAACAGCTCGGACGTGATGGTACGGACCGCGCGCCGCTTCCGTTGAAAGGTGATGGCGAAGCGATGCGCTTCGTCGCGAGCCTGCTGGAGCATACGCAGCGATGGCGAGCGGCGCGACAGCCGCACCGACTCGCTGCGGCCGAGCAGGAAGATCTCCTCCTCTCGCTTGGCGAGACTGACGATCGGCATCGACTCGAGGCCGAGCTCGCGCAGCGCATCGGCGGCCGCGTTGAGCTGCCCCTTGCCGCCATCGATCACGACGAGATCCGGCAGGGGACGCTCCTCTTCGATTCGGCGCTTGAAGTAGCGCCCCACGACCTCCTTCATCGACGCGAAGTCGTCGATTCCCTCGACCGTCTTCACCTTGAACTTGCGGTACTCGTTGCGGTACGGCCGCCCGTTCTGGAACCAGACCATCGATGCCACGGTATCCGTGCCCTGCGCGTGCGAGATGTCGAAGCACACGAAGGCGCGCGGCACCTTGATGAGGCCCAGCTGACGCTGGAGCTCGTACACGGGATCGCCGGCCCGTTCGTCGGCCGTCGGCTCGTCGCCGGTGAGCCGCGCCTCCTCGAGGAGATGACGCGCGTTCTGCTGCGCATGCTCGATGAGCTCGCGGCGGGGGCCGCGCTGCGGAACGTGGATCTTCGTGCGCTCGAGGGACTCTTCGAGCACGGCGCGCTCGCAGACATCGAAGGGGATGACCAGCTCCTGGGCGCGCTCCTCGAGCAGCCGGTACGGGCCAGCGAGATAGGTCTCCAGCACGTCTGCGTCGGCCTCGCCCTCGACGTTGGTGACGAACTGATGATCGCGCGCGAGCAGCTTGCCGCCGCGGATGCGCATCAGCGCGATGACCGCATCGTCGCCGTCGCGCGCGTAGCCCACCACGTCGCGGTCACCGCCCTCCACCTCGAGCACGACGGTGGGCTCCTCCATCTTCTCGAGATGCGCGAGCGCATCGCGGAGCTGGGCCGCGCGCTCGAAGTCGAGCGACTCGGCGGCGAGCGCCATCCGCTCCTTCACCTTGCGCACCACCTCGTCGGGCCGCCCACCGAGGAACTCGAGCACCTCGTCGATCATGGCGGCGTACTCGCCCTGGGTCTGGGCGAGAATGCACGGCGCCTTGCACCGCCCGATGTGATAGTCGAGGCAAGGCCGCTCCGGCATCTGCCGCGGCATGTCGTAGTTGCACGACCGCACGGTGAAGAGCCGTTTCACGACGTCCAGCGCCCGACGCATGGCGCCGACGTCAGTGTACGGGCCGAAGTAGCGGGCGCCATCGTTCTGCAGCCGCCGCGTCACCCACACGCGCGGGAAGGGCTCCTGGACGGTCACCTTGATGTAGGGGTACGACTTGTCGTCGCGCAGCGCGATGTTGAAGCGCGGCTTGTACTCCTTGATCAGGTTCGCCTCGAGCACCAGCGCATGCGCCTCGGTGGGCACGACGATCGTATCGAGCGCCTCGGCCTGCTGCATCAGGGCGCGTGTCTTCAGGCTCTCCCGATGATCGCTCGCCACGTAGCTCCGCACACGCGAGCGCAGCCGTTTGGCCTTGCCCACGTACAGCACCTTTCCCTGGGCGTCCTTCCAGAGGTAGACGCCGGGGGATTCGGGGAGGTGCGGGACCTTGTCGAGGATCGACTGCGCGACGGACATGCTGAATAATACCCCGCCCGTGCCGTCGGCGTTCGCGCTCAGCGACGCCTGACGCGACCCACGAGCGCGCGCGCTTCCGGGACGCCGAGCGCGAGGGTGACGACGCCGTACACGACGGCGAACGTCGCGAGGGCGGCGAGACCGCGCACCATCTGCCTCCGCGGATCGAGGAGCTCCATCACCCCCCATCCGGCCGCGCCGGCGAGTGCTCCCGCCACCCACAGGCGGAGCAGCGCGGGCAGCGGAATGCCCGTGCGGCCGATGCGCGCCGTGATCGAGCGGCGAAGCAGGAGGAACTCGAGCCAGCCCGCGATCCCCGCCGACGCCGTGAGTCCCACGGCGCCGGACCACGCCGGCAGACCGAGCAGGCGCGGCAAGGGAAAGGCGAACAGGTATCCGAGCACCCCGGTGAGGATCACCCGTGCGATCGCGAAGCGGAGCGGTGTCCGCGTGTCGCGCAGCGCGTAGAAGCAGGACGAGTACAGTCGGCCCAGCGCGCTGGCGACGAGCCCGACCGCCGACCCCGCGAGAATGGCCCACGTCCGCACGCTGTCCGTGTGCGTGAACTTGCCGTGCTGGAGGAGCACGCCGGCGATCGCCTCGCCGAGGACGAAGAATCCGATGGCCGAGGGGACGACGAAGAATGCCACACGCGGCAGCGCCCCGTTCAACCGGCTCCGCAGACGCTCGAACGCCTCCGCGCCGGTTCCGGCGTGACGGGACATCTCCGGCAGCTCCGCGGCCGACACCGACATGCCGAACAGGCTGATCGGCAGCAGATAGATCGTCTGTGCATTCTGAAGCAGCGTCACCACGCCGTTGACCGGAATGTGGCTTGCCAGCCAGATGTCGACGTATCCGCTCAGCTGCACCACGCCACGACTCACGAACGCCGGCAGGAAGTTTCGTACGGCCTCGCGCACCGGCGGATACGCATAGTCGAGGCGGAACCGCGGATGTCCGAGCAGGCGGAACACCGATGGCAGCTGCGCGATCAGGGAGAGCGCCGCGCCGATGACCGAAGCCCAGGAAATGATCACGGCGAGATCCACCTCGCCGCGCCGCGGCCCGAACGCGACGAGCGCGACGATCATCGCCACATTCCAGAACACCGGCGCCGCGTACGAGAGGAAGAACCTCCGGTGGCTGTTGAGGATCCCCAGGCACCACGCCCCCATCACGAACAGGCCGGCCCCCGGGAAGAGAATACGGGTCAGCCGAATGGTGAGCTCGAGCTTCTCGCCGGTGAACCCGCCCACGACGGCCTGCACGACCAGCGGAGCTGCCAGGATGCCCAGCGCCACCAGCACGGCGCAGACGAGCGCGAGAATCACAGCCACCGCGCCGGCGATGCGGTCCGCTTCCTCTTGCTGTTTCCGCTCGAGGGCGTTCGCGTAGACGGGAATGAACGAGGCCGAGAGCGCCCCCTCGCCGAACAGGTTCTGGAGGATGTTCGTGATCCGGAACGCGCCGTTGAACGCGTCGGCCACCATCCCCGCGCCGAGATACTTCGCGATCAGACTCTGTCGCAGCAGCCCGAGCAGGCGGGAGAGAAAGATTCCCGCGCCGATGAGAGCGGAGCTGCGACCGGAGCTCTGCGGCGTGACAGTCACCGGCGGCCGGGTC
>WNFK01076392.1_pt1 | contig 17744 bp, 14 predicted proteins | sample 5400281 | NCBI WGS metagenome assembly WNFK01 (sample SAMN13153350, study PRJNA577476) | soil metagenome | isolation source: 20 cm soil on Douglas fir-dominated hillslope | place: USA:California | collected 2013-09-17 | reverse complement strand
CGACAAGCTCACCTACGCGGGCAACCTCCAGAACCTCGCCGATTTCAAGAATGAACCTCGCTATCGATTCGTCCAGGGCGACATCTGCGACGGCGCCCTGGTGCGGGACCTGATCGCGGGCGTGGATGCGGTGGTGCACTTCGCGGCGGAGACTCACGTGGACCGCTCCAACGCGAGCGCTGACGAGTTCCTTCGCACCAACGTCACCGGGACCTTCATCCTGCTCGAGGCTGCCCGCGAGGGGAAGATCGGCCGCTTCGTGGCCATCGGCACCGATGAGGTGTACGGCAGCGTGACCCGGGGGGCCTCGCGCGAGCTGGATCCGCTGAACCCGTCCAACCCCTACTCGGCCTCGAAGGCGGCGGCGGATCTCCTCGCCCGCGCGTACTGGACCACGCACCGCCTGCCGGTGGTGGTGACCCGGAGCAGCAACAACTTCGGGCCCTACCAGTACCCGGAGAAGGTGATCCCGCTCTTCGTCACCAACGCGCTCGAGGGCAAGCCGCTGCCGCTGTACGGCGACGGCAAGAACGTCCGTGACTGGCTCTACGTGGTGGACAACTGCGCGGCGGTGGATCTGGTGCTCCGCAAGGGCAAGGACGGGGAGATCTACAATATCGGCGGGAGCAACGAGGTGGAGAACATCGTGCTCGCCCGCCAGATCCTGCGCCTGACCGGCAAGCCGGAGACCCTGATCACACCCGTGGCGGATCGGCCGGGCCACGATCGCCGCTACGCCCTCGACAGCGCCAAGACCCATGGGCTGGGCTGGAAGCCCGCCCATCCATTTCCCGCCGCGCTCGCGAAGACGGTGGAGTGGTACCGCGCCCACGAGGCCTGGTGGCGGCCCATCAAGTCCGGAGAGTTCCGCGCTTACTACGAGCGCCAGTACTCCACACGGTGACGATCATGCGGAAGCGCACGCCGGTTTCTCCCGCTCTGCTGCTGCTCCTCCTCCTGGTCGTCCCGGTGGGCCTCACCGCCGCGCCGCGCGGCACCCCGCCCCGTCCCGACACGCCGTCCGTGGACGGCACCCCCGCCTTCGCCCGTCGCGTGGCGCCGGCCATGGTGGGGCTCCGGGTGGAGGCTTCGCCGGACGCCCCGTCCTCCGCGAATCTGGGCGCGGAGCGCACGGGCTCGGCGGTGATCTTCGATCCCGCCGGTTACGCGCTCAGCGTGAGCTATCTCCTCCTCGATGCCGAGCGCATCGAGGTGACCCTGCGCGACGGCCTGACCGTGCCCGCCCGGCTGGTGGGACTCGACCTCGAGACCGGGGTCGGCGTGATCAAGCTCAGCTGGGCCGGCCCCTGGCCCGCCGCGCCCCTCGGCGATTCTACTCGGGTGACGGTCGGTGATTCGGCGGGGACCCTGGGCGTGGGGGACGGCGGCGAGCTCGTGGCCGTCGAGGCCCGCGTCCGGGCGGTGCAGCGGTACACCGCGGCGTGGGAGTACATGCTCGATCGCGCCTTCGTGGTGGCGCCCGCCAACCCGGCCTTCGGCGGCGGCGCCCTGGTCGACGGCACCGGCGCCGTGGTCGGCATCACCTCGCTCCGTCTGGGCGAGCGCCCCTTCACCAACCTCGCCATCCCCATCGAGAAATTCCTGGCCGGCCGGGACGAGCTGCTCGCCACCGGCCGCGTGTCGAGCCGCGGCGCCCGGCCCTGGCTCGGGCTCTACACGGACACCCGCGCCGGGCGCGGCGTGGTGGTGCTCGGCGTGAATCCGGTCGGCCCCGCCGGGCCGGCGGGCTTCCGCCGCGGCGATATCATCCTGACCCTCGCCGGCCGCGCGGTGGCGAGCCAGGAGGAGTTCTACGCGCGGCTCTGGGAGACGCGGATCGGCGAGCCCGTCGAGATATTGGTGCAACGCGAGTCGGGGCGGGCCACGCTCACGGTGCGCCCGGTGGATCGCTACCGCCTGTACCGGACCACCGAAGGCGGAGAATCCAGATAGCCAGGCGGGCGTGTAGAGATAGGCGGACGGGTCTCAACTGGAGTAGCCTCTAGCCATGCAGGGCATCGACACCTACCAGGGTCGCGGCCTGATCGCGGACCCCATTCACCGCTACATCCTCTACACGCGCGCGGATGGCCGGCCCTGCCCCAGCTGCAGTCGGCGCGCTGGGTGTTCCCCGCCGCCGAGCACAGCCGCTTCCAGCACTCCCTCGGCGCCATGCACCTGGCCGGCCGCTTCGCCCAGCAGCTGCACCCCTCGCTCCGGGCCGAGTTCACCGACGCGCCGTCCGCGCCGCTCTTCGAGGAGCTGCTGCGGATGGCCGGGCTGCTGCACGACATCGGGCACGGTCCCTTCGGCCACTTCTTCGACGACAACTTCCTCGCCGACTACGAGCTCACCCACGAGATCCTGGGCCAGCGCATCATCCGGGAGGAGCTGGCCGAGCTCATCCGCGGGCTCCGGAGGAGCCCGGAGGGGCCGTTCGAGCCCGGCGAAGTCATCGATCCCGACTGGATCTGCTACCTCATGGGCAAGGACCGGACCAAGCCGGAGCCGGGGCACCCGCGCTGGCTGGCCCACCTCAAGCCGCTGCTGTCCGGGATCTACACCGCGGACAACATGGACTACGTGCTCCGCGACTCGTACATGTGCGGGGTGGCGGTGGGACCGATCGACGTCGAGCGGATCATGTACTACTCGTTCTTCAGCGACAAGGGGCTCACCCTCGACCGCGGCGGCATCCAGGCCTTCATCATGTTCCTCAACGCGCGCTTCTACATGTACACCAACGTGTACTATCACCGGACCACGCGGGGCATCGACCTGCACCTCAAGGAGATCTTCCGGCCCACCATGCTGGAAGTGTTTCCCCACGATCTTCGCCAGGATCTGGGCCCCTATCTCCACCTCACCGAGTGGACGCTCCTCGAGGAGGTCGCGCGCTGGACGGATTCGGAGAAGCCGGAGCGCCGCGAGCTGGCGCGGGAGTGGCGCCAGATCCTCGACCGCCGGCTGCGCTGGCGCATGGCCCACGAGGTGGTGCTCGACCTCTTCGAGCCGCGCCGGGGTCAGGCGTTCATGGCCGCCGAGGAGGTCGAGAAGCGCGTGCACGCGCATCTGCCCCCGGCGCTCCGGAGCATCCCGTTCAAGGTCGACATGGCGCTCCAGGACCCGCGTCCGCTCAACCCGCTCAAGATGAGCGACCGGCAGATCTACGTGTACGACTCCGCCTCCCGGACGGTGTCCGCGGAGCCGCTCAAGGAGCTGCTCAAGTACCTCCCGGGCAAGGTCGCCCAGTGCCGCATCTTCGCCACCAGTCACGAGCACGATCACCTCCTCGCCACCGCGCTCGACGCGGCACTCAGCGAGGAGCGTCCCGCGCACCTCACCAATCTCTAGCGAGGGAATATGGACCTGCTCGAAGCCAAGAATCGTGTGGCCGAGGCGCTCGTGGAGTCCATTTTCCGGCGGGCCCGCTACGACATCACCCCCTATCGCCGCTCCCCCGCCGCCGGGCTGCGGGTGGGGCGGGACGACTTCTCGCCGGACTTCTGGGTGAAGCCCTCGGGGGAGGCCGGGCCGGGCGGCTCCGGCGGCACCAAGGACTTCCTCATCGAGGTGAAGTACCACCCCCATATCGGTCAATTCCTCGCCGTGGAGAGCCAGCGCAGCGAGCGGTCGCTCTTCCAGATGGCGCGGCGACAGTGGCCGGAGCTCTACTTCGTGCTCGTGAGCGACAAGCCCGAGCCGGGCCGGTCCTGCTTCCAGGCCTTCCATCTCGCGGGCTGGGCGCCGGGCGCTCCCTGCCAGACCCTCGATGTCTCCGAGGTGGAAGAGATGGGGATCTTCGCGCACAATGTGGCCGACCACGAAGAGCTGATCCGCCGCATCTTCGCCCTCCTCACGGGCGGCTGAGCCCACCCGGGGAGGGACTCTGTAGGGCTAGCCAGGAGAGGGCAGAGACATGGAGAAATTCAGAGGCGTCGACTACTTCGGGATCGAGGAGCACCTCAGCGACGAGCAGCGGATGATCCGCGACAGCGTGCGCGACTGGGTGGAGCTGCGCTTCCTGCCCATCGTCACCGAGCACCACCGGAACGCCACCTTCCCCGTGGAGATCGCCGCCGAGCTGGGCGAGATGGGCGTGTTCGGGGCCACCCTCAAGGGCTACGGCTGCCTGGGCCTCGACCACGTGGCCTACGGCCTCATCATGCAGGAGCTGGAGCGGGGCGATTCGGGTCTCCGCTCCTTCGCGTCCGTGCAGAGCGGACTCGTGATGTACCCCATCTATTCCTACGGGTCCGACGCGCAGAAGGACCGCTGGCTCCCGCCGCTGCAGTCCGGGGAGGCGATCGGCTGCTTCGGCCTCACCGAGCCCGACCACGGCTCTGACCCCGGGGGGATGAAGACGCGCGCGGTGACGAAGGGGAAGGAATACGTGCTCAACGGCACCAAGCTCTGGATCACCAACGGCTCGGTGGCCGACGTGGCGGTGGTGTGGGCCAAGGGCGACGTACAGCACCCTGGACATCCCGGGGAAGTTCTCGATGCGCGCCTCCATCACCTCGGAGCTGGCCTTCCAGGACTGCCGCATCCCGCTGGAGAACAAGCTGCCCGGCGTGAAGGGTATCAAGGGCCCGCTGTCCTGTCTCTCGCAGGCGCGCTACGGCATCGCCTGGGGCGTCATCGGCGCCGCCATGGGCTGCTACGACTGGGCGCTCCAGTACGCGCAGCAGCGCATCCAGTTCGGCAAGCCCATCGGCTCGTTCCAGCTCGTCCAGCAGAAGCTCGTGTGGATGATCAACGAGATCACCAAGGCGCAGCTCCTGTGTCTCCAGCTCGGCCGTCTCAAGGACGCGGGACGGGTGCGCCCCCAGCAGATCTCGCTGGCCAAGATGAACAATGTCCAGATGGCGCTCGACACCGCGCGCCTGGCCCGCGACATCCTGGGCGCCGCCGGCATCGTGGACGAGCACCCCATCATGCGCCACATGATGAATCTCGAGACGGTCAACACCTACGAGGGCACGCACGATATCCACGTGCTCATCGTGGGGCGTGACGTCACGGGCCTCGACGCGTTCGGCATCTGAGACGGTGTAGCATAGGCGCATGACGCCTCCCGAGTCCTCCGCTACCGCCGTCCCCCTGCCCGCCGTCGCCGCCGAGGGGGCGGCGCGCGTCCGTCCGGACATGCGCCTGCTCGGGCTGCTCGCGCTGGGGCACATGGTGATCGACATCAACCAGGGCTCGCTGGCGGCGGTGCTGCCGTTCCTCAAGGACGCGCTCAGGATCTCGTATACCGCCACCGGTGTCATCGTGCTGATGGCGAACATCACCTCGTCGCTCATCCAGCCGCTCTTCGGCTATCTCGCGGACAAGACGGCGCGCCGCTGGATCCTGCCCCTGTCGGTGCTGCTCTCATCGCTCGGTCTGGGATTTCTCGGCCTGGCTCCGTCGTACTGGGCGGTGCTGGCGCTGGTGATGGTCACCGGCTTCGGCGTGGCCTCCTATCATCCGGAGGGCTATCGCACCGCCACCGCGGTGGCGGGCGACCGCAAGGCCACCGGGGTCTCCATCTTCTCCACCGGAGGCAATATCGGGATCGCCCTCGGTCCGCCTCTGGCCACCGCGCTCCTCACCGGCTTTGGGATGCCGGGGACCCTCGGCATGCTGGTGCCCGGAGTGGTGGTGGCGTTGCTGCTCACCGCGGTGTTGCCGAGTCTGTCTGCGCCGGCGCCCTCGGTGGCGCGCGCGCAGGCGAGCGCCACCGGCGCCCAGACCATGGTGGGCGCGATGAGCCTCCTCATCCTGGTGGTGGCCATCCGCTCCTGGACCACGCTGGGCTTCACGACCTTCATGCCCTTTTACTGGAAGGAAGTGCTGCACGGCGACCCGCGGCATGTAGGCACCCTGCTCGCCGTATTCCTCGGAGCGGGCGCGGTGGGGACGCTGGCGGCCGGGCCCGTGGCCGACCGCGTGGGCGTGCGCCGCTACGTGGTGGCCGTCTTCCTTCTCGCCACCCCGCTGGCGGTGGGCTTTCTCTTCGCAGAGGGCTGGCTGGTGTTCGTGCTGCTGGGCCTCCTCGGCTTCGTCCTCGTTTCCACCTTCACGGTGTCGGTGGTGCTGGGGCAGGCGTACCTGCCGAAGAATCCCGGTCTGGCCTCCGGGCTCATCGTGGGCTTCGCCATCGGCGCCGGCGGCCTCGGCGCCAGCGCGCTGGGCTGGGTCGCCGATCACTGGGGCCTCGCGAGCGCGCTGTGGATCTCGGCCCTCATGCCGCTGGCCGGCTTTCTCACCGCCCTCTTCCTGCCGGAGCCTCGATCGCGGTGACGGCGGACAAGTTCCAGGACGGCGACCAGGTGCTGCTGATCGACCAGCGCGGCCGGCGCCACCTCTTCATGCTGCGCAAGGGCGAGACGTTCCACTCCGATCGGGGGTGGGTGCTGCACGACGCCATCATCGGCCAGCCCGACGGCTCCTGGGTCCGCACCTCCAAGGGCACGCGCTACGTGGCCCTGCGGCCCACGCTGGCCGAGTTCGTCCTCGACATGCCGCGCGGCGCGCAGGTGATCTACCCAAAGGACCTCGCCATGGTGATGTTCTGGGCGGACATCTACCCGGGCGCGCGTGTGCTCGAGGCGGGTATGGGCTCGGGCGCCCTCACCCTGGCGCTCCTCCGCGTGGTGGGGCCCGAGGGCAAGGTGATCAGCTACGAGCAGCGGGAGGACTTCGCCCGCCGCGCGCTGGCGAATATCCACCTGCGCATGGGCGAGGTGACCAACCTGGCGGTGCGGCTGCGTCCCGTGCAGGAGGGGCTGGCCGAGGAGGAGCCGGTGGACCGGGTGGTGCTCGACCTGCCCGAGCCCTGGCATCTCGTGGAGGGCGTGTCCTCCGTGCTCCGCGCGGGCGGCATTCTGCTGTCCTATCTGCCCACCATCATCCAGTCGCATCAGCTCACCGAGACTCTCCGCCGCCATTCCGGCTACACGCTGATCGAGACCTTCGAGACGCTATTCCGGCCCTGGAACATCGAGAACACCTCGGTCCGCCCCTTTCATCGGATGGTCGCGCATACCGGATTCATCACCGTGGCCCGGCGCGTGGTCCCCGAGGACTCGCCCTTCCAGCCGCGCATCAGCATGCCCGAGGTGGACTGAGGCATGCTCGAGCGCTGGTTCGGGCTGACCGCGCGGGGCACCACCGCCGCGCGGGAGACCCGGGCCGGCTTCACCACCTTCATGGTGATGGCCTACATCATCTTCGTGAACCCGGCCATCCTGTCCTTCGCCGGCATCGCGGCGCTCGAGGGGCAGGGGCCGCCGTTCGCCGCCACCCAGGCGGCCACGTGCCTGGTGGCGGGGGTGATGACCGTCGCCATGGGGCTCGCCTCCAACTATCCGCTCGCGCTGGCCTCGGGCATGGGGCTCAACGCGGTGGTGGCGTTCCAGCTCATCGCCGGCCTCAAGCTGCCCTGGCCGGCGGCGATGGGGGTGGTGTTCATCGAGGGCCTGGTGATCACCGCGCTGGTCCTCACCGGCTTCCGCGAGGCGATCATGAACGCCATCCCCCTCGCGCTGAAGCAAGCGATCGGCGTGGGCATCGGCCTCTTCATCCTCTTCATCGGGCTGGTGACGGCGGGCATCGTGAAGCCGGGACCGCCCGGCGTGCCGGTCATCCTGGGCGAGCTCACCGCGGCCCCGGTGGCGGTGGCGGTGGTCGGCCTCCTCCTCACGCTCTGGCTGCAGGCCCGCGGCTCGGGCGGCGCGCTGCTGGTGGGCATCCTCGCCACCACCCTCCTCGCCGTCGCCGTCAACGCCGCCACCGGCGGCCGCGCGTTTCCCATTCCCGGTCAGGCCGTCATCCCGCGCGCGCTCTGGGCATGGCCCGACCTGTCGAGCCTCGGCGCCGGCATGAACTTCGAGGTCTTCGCGCGCGTGGGCGTGATCACCGCGGCGGTCACGATCTTCGCGATCATGCTCTCGGACTTCTTCGACACCATGGGCACCGTGATCGGCATCGGGGGGGAGGCGGGCTGGCTGGACCGGGACGGGCGGCTTCCCCGCCTCAACCGCGTGCTCCTGGTGGACTCGCTCGCGGCGGCGGCCGGCGGCGCCGCGGGCGCCTCGTCGGTCACCACCTATATCGAGTCGGCGGCGGGTGTCTCCGCCGGCGCGCGCACCGGGCTGGCCTCGGTGGTGACCGGGCTCTGCTTTCTCCTCGCGCTCTTCTTCTCGCCCCTGGCCGGGGTGGTGCCGGCTCAGGCCACCGCGCCCGCGCTGCTCGTGGTGGGCTATCTCATGGCGCGGATCGTGCGCGAGATCCGCTTCGCCGACATCGAGGACGGCTTTCCCGCCCTCCTCACCCTCACCGTGATGCCCTTCACCTACTCCATCACCAACGGGATCGGGGCGGGCTTCGTGACCTACTGCTTCATCAAGCTGGTGCGGGGCAAGGGCGCCGCGGTGCATCCGATGATGTGGGTGGCCGCCGCCGCCTTCGTGGTCTATTTCGTCTTGCCCGGCCTTCGCGGACTCCTGGGGGCCTAGCCCCGCGTGCGCCCGCCGTCCGGGGGAGGGCGGAGCTCGGCTCCCGTGATAACCTAAGGTGTCCGGCCCTCGAATGTCCGATTTCTCCTGGGAGGTCAGGTCGTGATCAGCACCATGCGCGAATACTTCAGGGGGCTGAAGTTCGTCCTCCTGCTCGTCATCGTCGCCTTCGTCCTCACTTCGGTGGTCTACTTCGGCGCCGGCTCCATGAGCGGCGGCGTGAGCGACCACTCGGTGGCCACCGTGAACGGCGAGGAGATCCCGGTGGAGCGCTTCCGCCGGGCCTATTCCAGCTACATCGAGTTCTACCGCCAGGTCTACAAGGACCGCCTGACCCCCGAGATGGCGGAGCGCCTCGGCATCACCCAGCAGGTGATCAACGAGCTCGTCCAGGACGCCCTCATCGTGCAGCAGGCCAACCGCGAGGGGGTGACGGTGACGGACGAGGAGGTGCGCGCCCGCATCCAGGAGGTGCGCGCCTTCCAGGACAACGGGCGCTTCTCGCGCGAGCGCTATCTCAGCGTGCTGAAGCAGGTGCGCATCGAGCCCGCCGACTTCGAGGCCGATCAGCGGCGCGACCTCATCCGCCGGAAGATGGAAGGCCTGGTCCGCGAGGGGGTGAAGGTGACGCCCGACGAGGTGCAGCAGGCCTATGCCTTCCGGCGCGATCGGGTGCGCGCGGCCTGGGCGGGGGTGGAGGCGGTCCCGCTCATGGCGGGGGTCACGGTGGCCGACGCCGACCTCGAGCCCTATCTCAAGGCGCATCAGGCGCAGTTCACCCGCCCGGAGCGGCGCAAGATCCAGTACGCGCTCCTCCATACCAAGGCCTTCGCGGAGCCGGTATCCGACGCGATGGCGGAGAAGTACTACACCGAGCATTCCGCGGAATTCGAGAAGCCACGCCGCCTCCGCGCCCTGCATGTGCTCATCCGCGTGCCGTCGGTGGGCGGCAGCGAGGCGGAGGACAAGTCGCGGGCCAAAGCTGAGGACGTGATCCGGCGCGCCAAGGCCGGCGAGGACTTCGCCAAGCTGGCGCGCGAGAACTCCGAGGACACCGCCACCGCGCCCCAGGGCGGGGATCTCGGCTTCGTGGGCCCCGGCGAGATGGTGCCGCAGTTCGAGCAGGCGGTGTTCGCCTTGAAGAAGGGCGAGATCACCGCCGCGCCGGTGCGCACGCCCTTCGGCTACCACGCCATCAAGGTGGTGGACATGCAGGAGGGCGGCCGCCAGCCGTTCAAGGAGGTCGCGCCCAAGATCAAGGAGAAGCTCCTCGCGGAGGGGAGCGAGCGCGCCGCCGCCGCGAAGGTGGAGGAGATCAAGGCGCCGCTGCAGGCGGCCAAGGACTTCCCGGCCGAGGCGCGGAAGCTCGGCGCCGAGGTCCGCGAGGCGACCATGGCCCGCGGTGATGGGCTCGAGGGGATCGGCCGCGACGCCGCCCTCGAGGAGGCGGTGTTCCTCCTCGCCCCGAGCGGGGTGTCGGGCGCGCTCAAGACCCCCTCCGGCTACGCGCTGGTCAAGGTGCAGGAGGTGCTGCCGGCGGGCGTCCCGCCCCTGGCCGACATCCGCAGCGAGGTGACCGAGGCCATCAAGCGCGAACGGGCGGATGCGCTCGCAATGGAAAAGGCCAAGGCCCTGGCGGCGGCGGCGCGGGAGGGCGACCTCGCCGCGGTGGCCAAGAAAGAGGGCCTCAGCAGCGGCGAGACCGGATTCTTCTCGCGCGCGGAGCCGCCCCGTGACAAGACCTCGCTGCCCGGGACCGTGCTGGTGGCCGCGCTCCAGACCCCGGCGGGCCAGGTGGCCGACCCGGTCAAGACCCCGGCCGGCGTCTACGTGGTGAAGTCGCTGGAGCGCCAGCCCGCCGATCCCCGCGCCTTCGAGCTCGAGCGCGAGGAGCTGGCGAAGCAGGTGCTGGAGCAGAAGCGCACTCAGGCATGGGAGGCCTGGATGCGCGCGCGCGGCCAGTCGGCCAAGATCGAGATGAGCGGCCAGATGTCGGGGGCGAGGCGATAGCCGCGTGCGGTCGAGCGCGCACCTGATCGGCTGAGCGCGGGGCCCAGCGGGCCGCCGCCGTGATCGAGATCGTCCATCCCGCGCTTCCCGCTCCCGGTCGGCTCTTCGCCGGCCCGCGCCCGGAACCGCCCTACGCCGCCGCCGCGGCGACGCTGCGCGCGGGGGGCGTCACCACGGTGGTCTCGCTGCTCGGGGAGGATGAGCTGCCGCCCGCACTCGCGCGCGCGTATGCCGACGCCGGGCTCGCCCTTCGCCGCTTTCCCATCGCCGACTTCGGCGTCCCCGCGGATGCCGCGGCCTTCCGGTCCTTCCTCGAGCGCATGTTGGTGGACCTGCGCGCCGGTGAGGGGATGTACCTGCATTGCGCCATGGGTCGCGGGCGCACCGGCACCGCGCTGGCCTGCCTCCTCGCGCTGGCCGGCGCCGAAGGCGATCCGGTCGCGCTGACGCGGGCGCTCTACCGGCGCGACACGGTGGAGACGGCGGGGCAGCGGGCCTTCGTGGCCGGGTTCGCCGGCCGCCGATAAGGGCCCATCGGCTTCGTTGCCGCCCTCGACCGGGCACTCAACGTACGGGGAGTACGCCTCGCGCCCGGTCCTCGGGCGGCGCCTCGCCGCTGGACCCTTCTCGCCGCCCGGCATGCTCGCCGTGGGGGGACTGAGGCGCGCTGAAGCGACTGCCGCCCCAGGCCAGCCGGCCCGCCAGCGCGCGCTTCCAGCGCGGGAAGCGGATGCCGGCGAAGGCGCGCAGCCCGCGCATGTCGTCGAAGGTCGAGTAGATCACCGGCGTGATGAGGAGGGTCACCACCAGGCAGAGCAGCTGGCCCCCCACCACCACGGTGGCCAGCGAGGCGCGCGACGCGGAGCCGTCGCCTCGCCCCAGCGCCACCGGCAGCATGCCGGCCACGATGGCGAGCGTGGTCATGAGGATGGGCCGGAGCCGCGCGCGGTCGGCCTCCATCTGCGCCTGGTTGCGCTCCATGCCGCGCTCGCGCAGGACATTGGTGTAGTCCACCTGCAGGATCGCGTTCTTCTTCACCACGCCCATGAGGAGAAAGAGCCCCATGATCGAGTAGATGTTGAGCGTCTTGCCCAGCAGGATGAGCGTCAGGACCCCGAAGGGGATGGACAGGAACATCGAGACCATGATGGTGAGCGGGTGGACGAAGGACTCGAACTGGGCGGCGAGCACGATGTAGATGAAGCAGAGCGAGAGCACGAAGGCGACGATGAAGTTCGCGACCGCCTCCTGCATCAGTTTGCCCCGCCCGGTGACGAGGATGCCGTAGTCCGCAGGCAGGCGCTGGGCGGCCACCGCCCCGAAAGCCTCCTTGTAGGCTTCCGCGAGGGGCATCTCGGGCAGGAGATTCGACACGATGGTGATGGAGCGCTCCTGCGCGTAGCGCTCGATCTGACCCGGGCTCATGCCCGCGCCCACCGAGGTGACGTTGGAGAGTTTGACCAGCGAGCCGTTGCCGGCCGGCACCATCAGGGCCGGCAGGCCGGAGGCGTCCTTCCGGTACCCCTCGTCGAGGCGAATCCGGATGTCATACTGCTCCCCGGCCTCCCGGTAGAAGCCGACCTTCTCGCCGCCCACCATGGTGCGCAGCGCGGCGGCCACCGCGTCCACCCGCACCCCGAGGTCGGAGGCCCGGTTGCGGTCGATCTGCACCTGCACCTCGGGCTGGCGGAGGGACTGGGCGGTGTCGAGATCCACGAAGCCGGGCTTGGTCTTCAGGACGCCGATGACGCCCTGGGCATAGCGCTCGAGGTGGTCCAGCTCGGGCCCGCGCAGGATGAGGTTGAATTGCGTCTGCCGGAAGCCGCCGCCGCTGATCAGGCTGATGTTCTGGACGCTCACGCGCATCCCGGGGAACGCGGCCAGCCGCTCGCGCACGTCGTTCATGAGATCGAGCTGGATCCGCTTCCGCTGCGAGAGATGCTTGAGGCCCACGTAGATCGAGATGTCGGTGACGTTGGACTGGTACTGGCCGCGTACCCCGATGGTGGTGAAGAGCGTGACCACCTCGGGGACCTTGCGGATCTCTTCCTCCATGGCGCGGCTGACGGTGGCGCTCCTTTCGATGGAGGAGCCCGGCGGCGCCTCGGCCACCACCTCGAACTCGCTCATATCGTCGTCCACCACGAACTCGCGTTTGGCCGCAGCGAGGAGGAACCATCCACCCACCATGATGGCGCCCAGGGCGAGGAAGCAGATCGCGCGATGCCGCAGGCACCAGCCGAGCGCCGTCTCGTACATCGCCTCCCCTCGCCGACCCCGCGTTGCCCGGAGAGGATGCGGGCGGCCAGCATGGGGGTCAGCGTGAAGGCCACCACCAGCGAGACCATGATGGCGAAGGTGGCGGTGAGGCCGAAGGAGTTCCAGAACTTGCCCACCAGGCCGCCCATGAAGGCCACCGGCAGGAAGATCACCACCAGGGACACGGTCGTGGCGGTGACCGCGAGGGAAATCTCCCGGGTGCCGGTGATGGCGGCCTCGAAGGGCGGGCGGTGCTCCTCCTCTGTGTGCCGGAAGATGTTCTCCAGCACGATGATGGCGTCGTCGATGACGATGCCGGTGGAGAGCGACAGCCCCAGCATGGTGAGGTTGTTCAGCGTGAAGCCGGCCACCCGCATGGCGGTGAAGGTGGCGATGATCGACACCGGGATGGCCAGGGCGGCCACGAAGGCCGGCCTCAGTTTCTTCACCGAAAAGAAGAAGACCATGGTGACCACGATGCACACGCCCGTCACCTTGAGGAGGAACTCGGGGTCGCCCTGGAGAAAGGCGGCGGTCACCGCGACGATCACCGCCACCAGCACCAGGCTCTCGTACCAGAGGAGACGGCCGATGAAGAAGGCCACGATGAGGCTGGCGAGGAGCCCCCCGAGGAGGAGGTGGTCCTGCACCTCGTGGAAGGAGCGCTTGATGAAGCGCGAGAGGTCGCGGACGATCTCGAACTGGATGTCCTGGGGCAGGCCCTTCTGCACCTCGGCCAGCCGCGCCTTGATCCGGTCCACCACTGCCACGGTATTGGTGCCGGACTGCTTGCGGATGAGGAGGGACACCGCACTGGCGCCGTTGAGGCGCGAGAGCGTGCGCGGCTCCTCCTCGGCGTCCCGGATGGTGGCCACGTCGCGGGCGCGGACGGGGCTGCCCTTGGCGTCGGCGACGATGAGGTCCTCGAAGGCCGCCACCGACTCGATGCGGCCCAGGGTACGCAGGCCCTCCTCGTTGCCGCCCGCGGTGAGACGGCCGCCCGGGATCTCCACGTTCTGGCGCAGGAGGGCGTCCTTCACCTGCTGGATGGAAAGGCCGAGGGCGGAGAGCTTGTCCGGGTTGATGAGGACCTGGATCTCCCGCTTCCGGTCGCCCACCAGGGTGATGGCGCCCACGTCCTTGACGGTCTCCAGCGCCCGCTTGATGCGCTTGTCGGCGATCTCCGTGATCTCGCGCGCTGAGCGCTGGCCGGAGACGACGAGGGCCATCACGGGAGCCGAATCGGGATCCACCTTCTCGACGATGGGCGACTCCGTGCCCGCGGGCAGGCGCGAGAGCACCGTCCCCACCTTCTCGCGCACGTCATTGGCCGCCTCCTGGACATTGCGCTCGAGCACGAAGGTGGCGAACACCTGCGACTGCCCCTCGATGGTGGAGGAGCGCAGCTCGTCCAGGCCGCTGATGGTGTTGACGACCTCCTCGATGGGCTTGGTGATCTGGCTCTCGATCTCCTCGGGAGAGGCGCCGGGGAGGAGGGTGGTGATGGTGATGGTGGGGAGGTCCACCTTGGGGAAGATGTCGACCCCCAGCTGAACGAAGGAGGCGAGCCCCAGCACCACCATGGTGGCGATGACCATGGTGGTGAACACCGGGCGGCGGACGAAGACTTCGAGGAAGCCCATCAGCGGCTGGGCGGAGTCTTGGGCGCGGGGGCGGACCCGTTCACCAGGGTGACGGGAGCGCCGTTGAAGAGCTGCGAGAGATTGGTCACCGCCACCGTCTCGCCGGGCTTCACCCCGTCGAGGATCTCGACGAGCGCGCCCTGGCGGGAGCCCGCCCGGACGATGCGCTCCGCGACCTTACCGTCGCCCACCACGAAGACCTTGCTGACCCCCACGAAGTAGACCACCGCTTCCGCGGGCACGAAAGCGGCGGTGGCGTCGAGCCGGGTCAGAGCCACGCCCTTGGCGAAGAAGCCGGGCCGCAGCCGGTTGTCGCCGTTGGCCACGCGCCCCTCGAGGGCCAGGCTGCGCGTCTGAACCTCCACCGCGGGCGAGAGCCGGGTGACCTGGCCGGTGAAGGTCTGCCCGGGGTAGGCCTCCACCGACAGCTCCAGGCGCTGGCCCACCTTGAGCTCGGGCGCGAAACGCTCCGGCACCGTCCCCGTGTACTTCAGCGGATCCAGCGCCACCAGGGAGAACACGGGGGTGTTCTCCTTCACGTACTCGCCCGCGTTCACGTGCCGCTTGGCGATCTGGCCCCCAAAAGGCGCGCGAACCGTGGTGTCGCCGAGCCGCTTGCGCATGATGCCAAGCATCGCGTCACGGCGTGTCACCTCGGCCTCCGCCACCCGGAGGGCGGCGCGATCGAAGTCCAGCTGGGCCTCGGCCATGCGCACCTGGTCGGGGTGAAGGCTGCGCACGTTCATCGCCACCTGGAGCGAGGCCATCGCGGTGTTGTACCCGTTGCGCGCATTGTCCACGTCGCGCTGGGCGATGAGCTCCTTGCGGAAGAGCTCCTGGGTGCGGTCCAGCTCGGACTTGGCCCACTCCACCTGCGACTGGTTGCGCGCCACCTCGGCGTCCAGGGCGGAGAGCCCGTCGCGCGAGCGCCGCAGCGCCGCCTCGCTGGAGCTCAGGCTGGCCTGGGCGCGCGCATACGACTGGCGCGCCGAGAGGAGGTCGGCATCAGCCTGGTCCACCGAGAACTGGAACTCGCGGGCGTCGTACTCGGCCAGGATCTTGCCCGTGGTCACCGCGTCGCCGAGATCCACCAGCAGCTTGGCGATGGTGCCGGGCTGCTCCGTCTTGACCACGGTTTCCTGCCAGGCCACCACGCTGCCCACCGTCTCGACTGATCGCTGAACCTGACGGGATTCGGCCCTCGCCACCGTGATCGGCAGCGGCTTGATGGCCGCCGCCCCTTTCGGCGGGGCCGGCGCCTGCGCGTCGGACTTGCTGCAGGCCGTGACGGTGGCGAAGGTGAATGCCACGAGCGCGAGCACGGCGAGGGGGCGGCGCATGAGGCCACAAGTCTACCCCAGGTGGCCATCGCCCCGCGAGCGCTCGACCTCGGGGCGGCCGTGTCGTAACATACTGACCATATGGCGATTCAGCGCACTCCGATGACCCGTCCCGGCCATGAGCGCCTCCGGGCTGAGCTCGAGCGGCTCAAGCGCGTCGAGCGGCCCGCGATCACCAAGGCGATCGCGGAGGCGCGGGCCCATGGTGACCTGTCCGAGAACGCGGAGTACCACGCGGCCCGCGAGAAGCAGGGCATGACCGAGGCGCGCATCAAGGACCTCGAAGCCATGCTCGGCACCGCGGAGGTCATCGAGCCGCCCACCGCGGGAGACCGGATCACCTTCGGCTCCACGGTCCGGCTCGAGGACGAGTCGGGAAAGGAAGTCACCTATCAGATCGTCGGCTCGGAGGAGTCGGACCCCACCCGCGGGCGCATCTCCATCCTGGCGCCGCTGGCCCGGACGCTCATCGGGAGGAAGGTCGGCGACACCGTGACCGCGCAGCTGCCCGCGGGCAAGAAGACCTTCCAGATCCTCGCCGCCAATTTCCCCTTGCCGGAGAATAGTTAGCCCCCACCTTTCTCGCGCTCTCGATTCTTGAGTGAATCTTGAGCGCCCGCCTCCCTACTCTCGCCCTCATACGAGGTGTGGCGCGCCCCGCGCGCGTCAACGAGAGGAGGCCCGCGATGGGCGATGTTCTGTTCTTGCTGCTGACGGTCGGGTTCTTCGCGCTCTCCTGGCTGTTCCTTCGTCTGTGTGAGCGGGTCTAGGAGGACGCAATGCCACTTCTCTACATCATCGGCGGCCTCGTCGCGCTGGGCCTCATGGCCTATCTCGTTCTTGCGCTCCTCAAGCCGGAGCTCTTCTCATGACGGCCAACAGCGCACTCCAGCTCGGGCTCTATCTGGTGGTTCTGCTGGTACTTGCCAAGCCGCTGGGCGCCTATATGGCCCGCGTGTACGAGGGGCGCCCCATCGGCCTCGACCGAGCCCTCGGCTGGCTGGAGCGGCTCATCTACCGCTTCGTCGGGGTGCGTCCGGACGCCGAGATGGGCTGGAAGACCTACGCGGCGGCGATGCTCACCTTCAACTTCGTGGGAATTCTGGCCGTCTACCTCCTGCAGCGGGTTCAGGGGATCCTGCCGCTGAACCCGCAGGGGTTCGGCGCCGTCTCCGCCGACTCTGCGTTCAACACGGCGGCGAGCTTTGCCACCAACACGAACTGGCAGGGATATGGCGGCGAAAGCACCATGAGCTATCTCACCCAGATGCTCGCGCTGACCGTGCAGAATTTCGCCTCGGCGGGCGCGGGCATGGCCACCCTCGTCGCGCTCATCCGCGGCTTCGCGCGGCGCTCCGCCCAGACCATAGGCAACTTCTGGGTGGATCTGGTTCGCACCACGCTGTACATCCTCCTCCCCTTGTCCGTGGTCCTCGCGCTCGTCCTCGTCTCCCAGGGCGTGGTCCAGACCTTCGCGCCGTATCAGAAGGTGGCGGTGGTCCAGCCGACGCAGTACGACGAGCCCGTCACCAATCCCGACGGGAAGCCGGTGCTGGACGAAAAGGGACAGCCCCAGACCAAGAAGTCCACCCTCACCGAGCAGGTGATCGCGGTGGGCCCGGCCGCCTCGCAGATCGCCATCAAGCAGCTCGGCACCAACGGCGGCGGCTTCTTCAACGTCAACTCCGCGCACCCCTTCGAGAACCCCACTCCGCTCGCGAACTTCCTCGAGCTGCTCTCCATCCTGCTCATTCCCGCCGCCCTCTGCTACACCTTCGGCGTCATGGTCAAGGATACGCGGCAGGGCTGGACGGTGCTCGCCGCGATGACCCTGATCTTCGTGGTGATGCTGGGCGTCTGCGTGGTGGCCGAGCAACGGGGGGCCATCCTCGCCAAGCAAGGCGTCGACCACACGCCGAGCAGCCTGCAGTCCGGCGGCAACATGGAAGGCAAGGAGGTCCGCTTCGGGATCGCCAACTCCGCGCTGT
>WNFK01176445.1_pt1 | contig 17747 bp, 19 predicted proteins | sample 5400281 | NCBI WGS metagenome assembly WNFK01 (sample SAMN13153350, study PRJNA577476) | soil metagenome | isolation source: 20 cm soil on Douglas fir-dominated hillslope | place: USA:California | collected 2013-09-17 | reverse complement strand
CCAGTTGCTCCGCGAGAAAACCATGGAAGTGCAATTGCCGGGGGAGGGGGGCTATCTTGGCGTACTCCCGGGACATGCGCCTCGCATCACCGAGTTGGGGATCGGTGAGCTTAGCTATCACGATCTCAGTGGCAAGGAATCCGCGCATCTCGCAATTGTTCGCGGATTTGCCGAGGTTCTTTCGGATCGCGTAACGGTCCTCGCAGAAACCGCTGAACGTGCCGAAGAGATCGATCTGCAGCGCGCCAAGGATGCTCTGGCTCGTGCCGAGCAGCGCCTGGCCTCGAACGATCCCAATATCGATTGGGACCGTGCAAACATTGCGCTCCAGCGCGCTTTGATCCGCATCCAGGTTGCAACCAAGCGGCGCAGCGCTCTCGTTGCGAGCTCCTGAAGCAGCCCTGCCGATTCTCGCATGGCGCTTCATGGACTTCGCTCTGCCGCCGGCATCTAATCGAATAGAGTATTTATAAAAGATGGAACCCATCACCATGTACAGCACCACTTGGTGCCCCGATTGCCGCCGCGCGAAATCTTTCTTGAAGGAGCGCGGCCTGGATTTTCGCGAAGTGGATATCGAAAAAGATCCGTCGGGGGAAGAGATCGTCATCGAGGCCAACAACGGCAATCGCACAGTTCCCACACTGGAAGTCGGCGGACGCTTTTTTGCCTGCAGCCCCTTCGATGCGCAGCAGCTTGCCAAGGAACTCAACATTCCGCTGAATCCCTAATTCAGCGCAACACCCCTGGCCCAAATCCCCGCCACATGCAATCCTTCATCGAGCAGCAAAATATCCGCATCCGCTCCCATACGCAATGAACCTTTCTTGAATTCGATTCCAAGCAAGGAAGCGGGGTTCAGCGTCAGCATTCGCACGGCGTCCGGCAGAGATGCGCCCAGCGCTACAATATTTCGCAGCGCGCGGTCCAGCGTCAGCGTGCTGCCCGCCAGTATTCCTTCGGCATTCCGGCAGACCCCGCCGCTGACTGTTACTTCGAGATCGCCGAGTGTGTACTTTCCGTCCGGCATGCCCGTCGCGGAGAGGCCGTCGCTTACCAGCGTAACGTGCGCGGCTCCCTTGGCGAGGAGAAGCAGTTTCATGGCGGCTTCATCGACGTGCACGCCGTCGGCGATCAACTCCGCATTGACCTCCGGCGAAGTGAGCACGGCGCCGATGACGCCCGGATCGCGATGCGAAAAGGGACGCATCGCGTTGTAGAGGTGAGTAGCGCTGCGCGCCCCTCGGGCCATGGCCACGCGAGCCTGCTCGTAAGTTGCGTCGGTATGCCCCATCGAAACGACCAGGCCGGCTTCTCGCGCGGCATCAATGCACGGGGCCGCCCCGAGCACTTCCGGCGCGATCGTCAGAATTCGGGCATTCCCCGCGGCGGCCTTGAGGAAGCGGCTGAGCGTCTCCGCCGACGGCAACTGAATCCATTCGGAGGGATGAACTCCGCGGCGCTCTTTGCTGATGAAGGGACCCTCGAAATGGATTCCCAGGATATCCGCGCGGGGTTCATCCGTATCGTGCTGTCGCGAGATGTACCCGGCGATTCCCTCGACGGCACGTAGAGTTTCGTCCGTACTGGCCGTTACAGTGGTGGCGACAAGGGACGTAGTGCCATATTCCGAAACCTTGCGAGTGATGGAGCGGATTGCGGCGTCCGTTCCCTCCATGACGTCGTGGCCGCCGGCTCCGTGGATGTGCACGTCTATAAAACCAGGAATGGCTGTTTTGTCCATTGCGCGAATTTCCTGCGCCCCGGCGGGCAGGGTCATCCCCGAGCGCGGCCCGATCGCCTCAATGGTGTCTTCGCGAATCAGGATGCCCGCGTCGTTAATTTCTGTCATGGGGGTTAGCGCACGGCCGGCGTGAATGAGAAGGGTCGACATGGCAGCACAACATCGTAGCGGAAATACTTCGCGGCACAAAACAAAACGGGCGTCCCGATCGGGACGCCCGTCACGAAAGAACCGGCAAAGAATTACTTGGCTGCAGGCGCCATATCGACGCTGCTCAGCTTGAGCGTATCGCCATCCACGGTGCCCTTTACGGTCACGTGATGGCCGGCATGCGCTGCTACCTTGTCCTGAGCATCGACAACGTACACCTTCTTGTCGGCGTCGTTCACGAACACGTACTTGGCGCCATGCTCCTTGACGCACTTGGTCGTGCACTCACCGGCCTTGTCGTTTGCGCCTTTTACTCCACACTGGCTGTCTGAAATCCAGCCGGTCAACGAGCTATCCGCGGCCATCACGAGTGCTCCCGCGAAAAGAGTTGCTGCCATTGCTACTGCAAATCGTACTTTCATGATTTCCCCCTCCAGAAATCCACTGCGGTTTTTGATCCGCCGGGCCGCCCAGTAGCTTGTCACAGAGGCAGTCCAGTGTCCAGACTCTTGCTAAGACTTCTTACGGCCAATTTTTATTCCTGGATGAACATCATCAAAAAAGGGAGGATTCTCTGGAATCCTCCCGATCTTGCTGTGCTCCCAAGGAATCGAAGCATAACTTCTACAGAACTCGCTTACTGCCCAGGCGTTGCTATGCTGGCCGAGGCCGCTCCCGCCGCGGCCTTCGGTACGCTCAAGTATCCCGTGGCGGTTGACTTGGTGACCTTGTTGACCACCAGTTCTATAGCTGCGCGGGTCCCGCCGGTGTAGAAGAAGATCGGCTCGTTCACCGAGCGATCTTTCTTTTCGAAGCTGTTGTCATCCGCCAGCACATTGATCGTGTAACGGTTCTTCCTGGTGTTGGTGTCCTTCAGTTCGATCTGAATGGTGCCGACCTTCGTGGCACCTCCCTTGCGCTGCACCGTAAACTCAAAGTAATCGCGCTGGCCCATCCGGCGGAGCTGATCGATTTCATCGTGGTTCCGCGCGATGAGCGTGCCCATCTCGCTGCGCGCCATCTGAATGCTGTTCTTGGTGGCGTCCAGGTCGGTTTTCACGCCGGTGACGTCGCCGTTCAGCTTATTCACGTCATCTGCGTTCGCTTTGGTGGCCAATTCGGCCTTCACGGAAGTCGCTAGGCTGGTCACTTTCTGGTCGACCGCAGTGGTCGCGTTCTTGTTCTGCTTGCGTGCCGCGATGAGTTCGCTTTGAGTGAGTTTGAGCCTATCGGTGACAACCTTCACATCGCTCTGCATTTGCTGGTTGATCTCGTCAGCCTTCGCCAGCCTCTGGGCCAGCGCCTCATTGGCCTGCTTCACGGTGGCTTGTGTCGATTGCTCGACGCTCCTGGCCTGATTCAGTGCGCTCAAGCCTACCCCCAGGCCGAGCAGCGATATGCCGCCCAACACCACTACTGCCAATCCAACCCAACGGGGTGTCCCGGTGGTGTTCGTGTTGGCTGATTCTTGAAATTCGCTCATATACTTCGGTTCTCCTTTAGGCTCATCGCCCTGTGCCATAGAAGGGAGCATCCGCTTCGCCAAATGGTTTCTCCGTGTCACCGCTCATTTAAGCCATGTAAAATCAATTAATTAGGGATGGATCAGGCCTTGAAAAGAGGAAGTTTCATAAGTACTAGTACCAGTAAAGATTACGCGGTCTCCTAGAAGAAAGTATAATTTGCTGTCAGTACTCTTAGAACATCATCTGGCTGGATTTGGGAGAATCAACTGGCCGAAAGAGCCAAGCGCAATACGACCCATTGTCTTAAACTTATATTTTTCAATTAGATAGCGCGGAAGAAATCATGCGGCGCGGGAACCCGCATCTGCCCCGGCAGCGCGCTCAGAGGTGAAATACCGGTCAAGCGTGTTGATGGCTGCGTCCAGAACCAAGTGGCAATCCGCGCAGCCTTCCAGATGCCGCTTGATCTCGCCTTCGACAGACGTAGAGAGTCGCCCCTCTAAGTACCAACAAATCAAATGGATGGTGTCTCTACAGCTCATAATCCCCGTCCCCTAGTCTCCCGAAAACCACGATACGCCCCACCGAGAGTTCTGCATTTCGCCCGCCAAACACACCGTTTCGCTCGGATAATATTATCTCCTTATGAATCATACATTTAGCCGGTGTCACACAACTTCTATATGGCGCGCCTGCGGCGATTTTTGAAAAGATTACACGCGGAGTAGCGCAAATGTGCAGAATCCTGACACAAGATCGCTATCGCTGAGGAGTCACAGTCATCTCCCGCAGAGTCTCGATGCGCTTCTCGAGCGGGGGATGGGTGCTGAACAGAGAGGACAAGGTGCCGCGGCCGAAGAACGGCTTCACGATGCACAGCGCGGAAGTCGACGGGGAAAGCGAGGTCGTGGGTATCCGTTGGTTATAAGCCCCCAATTTTTGGAGCGCACTCATCAAGCCATAGGGCTGGCCCACCATCCGTGCCCCCGTTTCGTCTGCAGAGAACTCTCGCTGACGCGAAAGACCGAGTTGCAGCAGCAGTGCGGCGAGGGGCGCCAGAAAAAATAGGAGCAGCCCGAGGATGCCCGAGCCGCCAGCCCGGTCGCGATCGTCGCGGTCGCCGCCTCCGAGCCAGGGGCCCCAATGTGCGATCCAGGTGATGGCTCCCGCAAGCGTCGCCGCGATGGAGCTGATCAAAATGTCGTAGTTTCGAACGTGCGAAAGCTCATGAGCGATTACGCCTTCGAGTTCGTCATCATTCATGAGCTGTTCCGGGATCACGTAGAGCTTGGGCACCGGTATGTTTGCCTTGGCGGCGAGGCGTTCCATTACTGTGTACAGCCGAGGCACCTCTTCGCGCGAGACGGGCCGCGCTCCGCTGGAGAGCAAAGCGATTTTGTCCGAGAAGAAATAGGCAAACGCATTCGTGCAGACCGCAATTCCCAAGCCCAGAGTCATCCCATTTCGCCCGCCAAAATACTGGCCCACCATCATCAAGAAAAGTGTGAGGACTCCCAGCAGAAAAGCTGTGCGAATAATTCTCATTGTGCGCCTCGTCTTTTGATACGTCCGACCGATTCGAAATCTTACCTCTTCCGCGGAAACGCGGAGCGCCCGAGCCCGCTCCGCTTCTATCCATTAGATTCCCGCGGCAGCCGCGGGACGTTTCGATGGCGCGCGCACGAATCGCATCGCGTCTTTCTGCCCATCGCGGTCCACGCGCACATGATCCCCGGGCAACACCGTGCCTTGCAGGATCTGTAACGCCAGAGGATCCTGAATCAGCCGCTGAATGGTTCTGCGCAGCGGCCGCGCCCCGTACGCCGGATCGTAGCCCTCCCGCAGCAACAACTCTTGCGCCGCCGGCGTCAGTTCCAGCGTAATCTGCCGCTCCGCAAGCAGCTTCTCCACGCTCTTCAGCAGAAAGCCCACGATGCGCTCCAGCTGCTCCTTCCCGAGCGGGTTGAAAATCACGATCTCGTCGATCCGGTTGATGAACTCCGGCCGGAACGAGGCACGCAACGCTTCCATCGCTTCTTTTCGCGCCTGCTCCGGATCTTTATTCGACAATTCAAAGATCGCCGCCGAGCCAACGTTGCTGGTCATCACCAGCACCGTATTTCGGAAGTCCACGGTGCGGCCTTTGCCATCTGTAAGGCGCCCGTCTTCAAGAATCTGCAACAGCACATTGAACACATCGGGATGCGCCTTCTCAATTTCGTCGAACAATACAACCGAATACGGATGACGCCTCACCTGCTCCGTGAGCTGACCACCCTCCTCATATCCAACGTAGCCGGGAGGCGCGCCGATGAGCCGCGACACGCTGTGCTTCTCCATGTACTCGCTCATATCGATGCGGATCATCAACTTTTCATCGTCGAAGAGAAACTCCGCCAGCGCCCGCGCCAGCTCCGTTTTTCCGACGCCTGTCGGCCCGAGGAAAATGAACGAGCCGATCGGCCGCTTGGTGTCGGAAAGACCTGCGCGGCTGCGGCGCACGGCATTCGACACGCGCTCCAGCGCGTCGTCCTGGCCGACAACCCGCTGCCTCAGCCGTTCCTCCATGTGCACGAGCTTCTGCGCTTCGCCTTCCAGCAATCGGCCCGTCGGAATGCCCGTCCACTTGCTCACCAGCTTCGCGATGTCTTCCTCATCGACTTCTTCCTTCAGCATGGGCGAGCCCTTGTGCAACGCAGAGAATCGTTCCTGCGCCTGCTTCTGTTCGCGCTCCGCCGCCGCAATCTTGCCGTAGCGGATTTCCGCCACCTTGGCCAGTTCGCCGGCTCGTTCGTATCTCTGCTCTTCCGCTTTGAGCTGTTCAATCTGCTCCTTGAGCTTGCGGATTTTTCCGATGGCTTCCTTTTCCGCTTGCCACCGCGTCTTTCGCGCGCTGGAATCTTCTTTCAGCGCCCCCAGTTCCTTTTCGATCTGCTTGCGCCGCTCTTTCGAGTGCGCATCGCTTTCTTTCAGCAGCGCCTGGCGCTCAATTTCCAGCTGCATGATGCGCCGTTCGATCTCATCAATTTCCACCGGCAGGGAATCGATCTGCATGCGCAGGCTCGCCGCTGCTTCATCGATCAGGTCGATGGCCTTGTCCGGCAGGAAGCGGTCCGAGATGTAGCGGTTGGAGAGCGTGGCCGCCGCAAGAATCGCCGCATCCTTGATGCGCACGCCGTGGTGCACTTCATAGCGTTCTTTCAGTCCGCGCAGAATCGCGATCGTATCTTCGACCGTCGGTTCGCTGACTAGCACCGGCTGAAACCTTCGTTCCAGCGCCGGATCTTTCTCGATGTGCTTCTTGTATTCGTTGAGCGTCGTTGCGCCGATCGCGCGCAGCTCGCCCCGGGCCAGCGCCGGTTTGAGCATATTGGACGCGTCCATCGCGCCTTCCGCGGCGCCTGCTCCCACCAGAGTATGCAGCTCGTCGATGAACAGAATGATCTGCCCCTCGGCCTCGGTAATCTCTTTCAGGACGGCTTTCAGACGGTCTTCAAATTCACCGCGGAATTTTGCTCCCGCCACCAGCGCCGCCAGGTCCAGCGCCACAATGCGCTTGGTCTTCAGCACGTCCGGTACGTCGCCGGAAACGATCCGCTGTGCCAGGCCTTCCACGATCGCGGTCTTGCCCACGCCGGGTTCACCGATCAGCACCGGGTTGTTTTTCGTACGCCGCGCCAGTATCTGCATCACGCGGCGAATCTCTTCGTCGCGCCCGATTACGGGATCGAGTTTTTGCCGGCGCGCCAATTCCGTCAGGTCGCGCGCATATTTTTCCAGCGATGCGTAGGTGGCCTCCGGATTCTGCGAAGTCACGCGCTGCGTTCCGCGCACTCCAGTCAATGCCTGCAGAATTGCTTCGTGGGAAGCGCCTTGGCGTTTCAACAATTGTCCCGCGGGGTCGCGGTCCAGCCCCGCAATCGCCAGAAACAAGTGCTCCGTCGAAACATACTCGTCTTTGAAGCTGTCCGCTTCCTTGAACGCGCGCTCCAGCACGTCGTTCAGCGCCTTCCCCATGTGCTGCTGGGCAAAGCCCTGCACCTTCGGCAACCGGCCGATCTCCCGCTCAATCTCTTGCGTTAGCACTTCGGTGCGAATTCCCAGACGCGCCAGCAACGGCGACACCACGCCGTCGGCCTGTGCCACCAGCGCGGCAAGCAAATGCACTGGCTCGATCTGCTGGTTCTCGTGGCGCGCGGCGACTTCCTGCGCGGCCTGCACTGCTTCCTGAGCTTTCACTGTCATTTTTTCAAATCGCAACATACCAACCTCGCTTCTGGCCACTACTGCAGAAAAGGGGCCGGCACCCTGGCCAGCCCCTTATTCTAACCGCCATTCTCTTTTGAAATTACCTGCCGGCGGCAGAGGCGGCCATCGCCGGAGTCCCGACGGTGACCTTGATTTGTTTCGGCTTCGCTTCCTCTTTCTTCGGGATGGTCAGCGTCAGCACTCCGTTCTGATAGTCGGCCTTGATCGCTTCCGCATTCACGGTGTTCGCCAGCGTGAAGCTGCGAGCGAAGGAGCCGTACGCGCGCTCCACACGCAGGTAGTTCTCCTGATTCACATTCTTTTCAAATTTGCGTTCGCCGCGAATCGTCAGGATATTGTTTTCCACGCGGATGTCCAGATCCTTGGGATCGACTTCCGGCAGATCGGCCTTCACCACCAACTCATGCTCGGTCTCATAAATGTCCACCGACGGCGCCCAGGCAGTAAGGCTGGATTCCTCACCTTTCCGCTCGATGACATTATTGAACAACCGATTCACTTGTTCTTGAAGGGTAGTAGCCCCGCGGAACGGTTCCCATTGAGTAAGTGTTCTCATTTTGTGTGCACCTCCTAAGGTGATTGCAAGCGAATAATAAAATATGAGTGCCTTCATGTCAAGTACGAAATTGCATTCCTTCCGAATATACATAAGTTCTTAATTATTAATATCTTATGCCCAATCTAGTTTGACCAAAGACCTTAGCCTACCCAGCCCCATGCGGGCGGAAAGCCCTCAATTGAGGCCCAATTAGCTTGTTTTGTGTGCCTTAACGGTTTTGCTGCTAGACTGCCGTTTCCCATGCGCTTGGACGAGCTCGACTACCATCTCCCCCGAGAGCAAATCGCGCAACGACCGCTCGACCGACGCGAAGCCTCCCGGCTTCTCCTCATGGATCGTTCCTCAGGGCTTTTCGAAGACCAGGTATTCGCTGAATTCCCCAGCCTCCTGAGAGGCGACGAGCTCCTCGTCTTCAACAATGCGCGCGTCATTCCGGCCCGCCTGTTCGGGAGGCGTGCGGGCGTCCATTCGCAGCCGCCATCGCGCGCCACGAGATCCGAACATCTGACTGGGAAAGTCGAAATCTTCCTCACCCGCGAGCTCGATTCCGAGACGTGGGAGGCGCTTGTTCGGCCCGGCCGCAAGATGCAAGTAGGGGAGCGGGTTCTCTTTGGCGAGGGTGAACTGGAAGCCGAAGTTCTCTCGCGCGGCCAGCTTGGAATGCGCACGTTGCGCTTCATTTCTCATGACCAGAGCAGCATCAGCCGGCATTTCGAGCGGCTCGGTCATGTTCCTCTTCCGCCGTACATCGACCGCGCCGACGAAACTTCTGACCGCGAGCGCTATCAAACCGTGTTCGCCAAGCGCCCCGGCGCGATTGCCGCACCTACCGCCGGTCTTCACTTCTCAACAGAAATTCTGGAGAAAATTCGCGCGCGGGGCGTGGAAATCTGCGAACTTACTCTGCACGTCGGCCTCGGTACGTTCCAGCCCATTCATGGCGAAACGCTCGAAAGCCACGCGATGCACGCCGAATCTTACGAAATCCCGGCCGAAACTGCCGATCGCATCCAGGCGGCACGCGATGCCTGGCGCCCTATCCTGGCCATCGGCACAACCGTAGTTCGCGCGCTGGAAGACGCCGCCCTGCGGGCCGGAGAATCTGGTTCATCGAATCTTGTGCTAGCAGGCAAAGCGGATGCGCAGCTTTTTATTGTTCCCGGATTTCGATTTCGTGTCGTGGAAGGATTGCTCACAAACTTTCATTTGCCGCGCTCTACGCTGCTCGCGCTGGTCTGCGCGTTCGCCGGCCGGGAGCATGTCCTGGCGGCCTACAACCACGCCATCGAAGCGGGCTATCGCTTCTACAGTTATGGAGATTGCCTGCTGATTCGTTAGTGCGTAAGAAGGGGCGTTTGGTGCTTTGACATGATCTTGCGCGTGCCCTACACGAGGAATTGTAATAAGGCGCTTGCCGCTGACACCGGATCTTGCCTACGCAGAGTTTCCGCGGCGAGAATGACAAGCAGAGAGGCCACACCGGAGTGCAGCCTCTCTCTCGTCCCATGGAATGGATCACAGACTTTCCTCGTTTACTCGCTGAAGACGAAAACACGAGTCTGGCCTGCAAAGCGGACTTCCCTTACCTGCCCGTTCTCTCCAAGCAGCAGGGAATCATAGGCCGACTTGGTGCTGCGGTCTTCCCACCGGCCTTCGGATTCGGCAACAACCTGCTTGCCTTTCTGGACGGTGGCCTTATTTCCTTCGATCTCGAGGCGGTATTCGCCGGCCTTCAACTCGGGCTTACCGAGTTTCGCGTTCTGGGAAATGTTGATGGTCTTTGCGAAAGGTTTTTCAAATGCCGGTACCGCCAGTGCGACTGCGGCCAGCAAAGCCATACTGCGGACAAACGCTTTCGTTTTCATGCGTGTCAATTTCCTTTCGAACAGGATCCAGTCAGCCGCACAGCAAGCTGCCATCGGCTAGAGGGAGTTGACACGCACGCGGCGGACGAGTAGTCTCGCCCGAGAAGACACCTCTTCTTCCTGGACTAACGGCCGGAAAGACTGCGTGTCATGACCCCGCGGCTGCCACCGCGGGGTTTTTCAGAATCTCGCCAAGAACAGCCCCGTAATCAGCTGCACCCGTATAGACGAATCACCGGCGGCGAATGTTTCGTCATCTCATCATAAAATTTTGTCGCAATCGAAACAAAGAGAGCCAATGACACTCTTGTTCCGCTTTACCGGTCAACTTACTGTCTCTCGTATCTCAATTATTCATAAAGAAGTACGCTTTGGCTCCAAACCTTTTATCTTTTCTTGCGTCGCTCCGGTTGTTCATCCGGTTGTTCATCCGGTGTTCATCCCGCCGTGCATCGGCGCGCTTGTTCATTTATACTCAGGGGCACTTTCCGGATATTAGGAATGCGGATCCTCGTTCTCAGCGACCTGCACTCGAACGCTACTGCACTCGACGCCGTCCTCGATGCCGCAAAGGACCGTTGGGATCTTTCTGTCTGCCTGGGCGACGTCGTCGGCTATGGGCCCGATCCCAACGAAGTCACGGCGCGCCTGCGTGAACTCGGCACGCAGACCATTCGCGGAAATCACGACAAAGCGGTCACCGGCCTGATGGCCACTGACGATTTTAACCCCGTCGCGAAATCCGCCGTGGATTGGACGCGTGCGCAGCTCAAACAGGACAACCTCGCGTGGCTATCGGCTTTGCCTCGTGGGCCTCTTGCGACGGATGGCGTGGTGCTAGTCCACGGCGCATTTCAGGATGAAGACGAATACGTATTCACTCCCGCGCAGGCCCTAGACGGTCTTCTGGACTCCACCGCCGCCGTCACTTTCTTCGGGCACACGCATCACCAGGGCGGTTTTTCCTATCAGGGCCGCTATCTCCTCAATCCCGGTTCGATCGGACAACCTCGCGACGGCGATCCGCGCGCCGCTTTTGCCATCGCCGACCTGGAGCACCAGGTCATCGAGTTTTGGCGCGTGCCCTACGATATTTCCGTCGTCCAGCAGCGCATGCGTGCCGCCCACCTTCCGGAGCCTCTGGTCCAGCGGCTTGTCATGGGCCGTTGAAGCGTAAGAGTTACTGAACCTTTAGCAGTATCTGGAAAATATAACTCTACATTTACGTATCTCACTTATAATCTTGCCGTGGAATTCGCCGCCGAGTTACAAGCCAGCCTCCGGGAGTTTACCGCCTCCGGGATCGTTGAAGTTCGCGAGAACGGCGGCTGCGTTGCGCCTTTTTCGGGTATGTCCTGGGAAGTGCGCGGTGACTGCGAGAAGCCGCTCCTTCATCTATGGTCGGAGTAGCCTAATCTCACGCGTCGCGTCCTGGCCATTACCGATCACTCCGAGCAGCGGCTGGCCCTCGCCGCCGAGCGCTTCGGCCGCGCCAAACCGGACCGCCTCGAATTCATTCGCAGGGAGTTTGAGCGCGGCGCCCGCGAACTTTCACGCGAGGATTTCCGCGGCCGGCTCACCCACCTTCTAGCCGAGCAGTTTCCGGACGAAACGCTCGAATCGCTTGCGACTTCTCGCGATCTCGAACACTCCCTCTCCGGCAATTACGCCCGGAGACTCCTCCGCCGCGGCTCCGCACACGTCGCGGTGCTGGCGGTGCCCGGCGGAGAATCATCGGACGCGATCGACAAGAGCCTCACGTTCGCTTTACTCTGGCTGCGGCGCGCGCGCGAATGGGGTTGCTGGGGAATGATCACCGGCCTTCGCCTGATTCTTCCCAAGAACGCCTGCGGCACCGTGGCGCACCGTCTCGCCGCACTCGATCCGCAACTCGCCGTGCAGCTTTACAAGCATGACCCCGGGCTGAACATCCTCGAAAAGATCGATCCCCGCCGCGCGGGCAACCTGGATACCTGGCTTGTCCCGCATCGCGAATCGGAAGCTCTACTGAATCTGGAGCAGCCCGCGCTGAATGCCATCCTCGCACTGGCGCCACAGGCCGTAACTCTGCATCCCGCGGCGCAATCCCGCGAAGTGTGGCTGCGCTTTCGCGGCCTCCCCTTCGCGCGCCGGGATGATGGCTGCGTTTTTTTCGGAATCAACGAAGCCCGCGAGGAACTCACTCCCGCTTCGCGCCCCGCCCTGAAGGGTCTTCTGCATGATCTGGAAGTTCATCGCCACCCGCTCGCCAGCGATACTCGTCATTTGCTCTACCGCGCCCAGCCGGAGCGCTGGCTGGAATCCATTGTTCGCGAGGACGTCACGCGCATCGATGCGATGCTCGATCAGCGATTCGTCTACGCTCAGGTTTTTGCCAATGCCGGAGGCGAACACGGCATTCTCGACCTCCTCACCGTGACTCGTTCCGGCCGGCTGGCGATCATTGAACTGAAGACCAGCGAGCACATCCATTTGCCGCTGCAGGCCGCGAACTATTGGTTGCGCGTTCGCCGGCAGTTGCAGAGCGGAGCGATCGCTCGCTATGGTTATTTTCAAGGGGTCGCATTGCAGCAGGCTTCGCCGATCGTCTATCTCGTGACGCCCGCGCTGCGATTCCATCCCACAACGGACGATCTCTTGAACTATCTATCACCGGAAGTCGAGATCGTGCGCGTGGGCCTTGCCGAAAGCTGGCGCCCCGGCCTGCGCGTGGTCATGCGCCAGTAAATGCGAGCCGCGAATCGCCCGCAGCCTCGCAATGCCGCGGAGTTCCGGAATCCAGCCGCAAAGAGACCCTCTGAAACCATTGTCTGTGGAAAATGACGCTTAAAAGGAGAGAAGCGGTTAGGGTGTTAACCCTAACCGCCTCCCGGGGTGTGTCCTCGAAGTGGTATTACTAGGTTAGATGGCCGCCAGCAAAAAAGGTTTCTTCTCCATCTAACTTTTTTCAAAAAATCGATTCAGCACCTTAAATCTCAATAAAACAAATACTTACGCCACCGTTCGTCCCGGTGTCCGATCAGCCGCATGAGCTGTCTGGAGGTGTGCAGCGTAAACGGACGCGGTCTCCGCGCCAGCTTCAGCCCTGCCTCTTCGGGTGTCCGGTCGCCCTTGCTGTTATTGCACCGGTAGCAGCAAGCCACCAGGTTCTCCCAGGTGGACCGCCCGCCGCGCGACCGCGGCACAACGTGGTCCAGCGTCAATTCCGAACTCGGGAATACCCTCACGCAGAACTGGCAGGTGTTGCGGTCCCGCAGCAATATATTCTTCCGCGAAAGCGCCCGGCTCTGCTGCGGAATATGCCGGTACGCCAGCAAGCGGATCACGGACGGCACTCTGTGCGCATGAGCAGCGGAGTGCACTTCCGTATTGTGCATCTCCTCCGCCTGTGCCACGCCCTTCAGCATCAACACCATCGCGCGCCGCACCGCCGTCACGTTAATCGGCTCGTACGTCGCGTTCAGCACTAGTACCGGCTCCTGCATCAAGGATGCACGGCGCGTCGAATTCCCGCCACTTCGGGGGTGTAGCGCCCCCGGGAATCCACCGACATGTGCCGGTTTGCGCCCACCGCGCCTTCCTCGGGTATCTTACCACTCTCTGGCGTCTGGCATCGGGTTTCTAACGGCCCGCGCCACGGTCAGTCCAATCACGGACTTGGCTCCCGCCTCACGCAACGCTCGTGCACAAGCATGCCGCGTCGCTCCCTGTGTCAATACATCATCTACCAGTAAGACGCGTAGATTGTCAACTTGGATGCCCGGACGTGTGGCAAAAGCGCCACGCACGGCCTCCCATCGTTCTCCAAACTCAGCGCTTGCTTGTCCGCCCGCGCCCGCGTGCGCATCAGCAGCACCGCTTTATGCGGCAATCGGAGCCTTTTCGCCAACGGCTTCGAGAGTAACGCCGCTTGGTTGTACCCTCGCTCCCGTTCTCGCTCTCGATGCAGGGGTACTGGAACCACCACCTCCGCCTCCAGCCTATCTCCTTCAGCGCCCACCATTTCAGCCAGCCGCTTCTCAAACCACGCCCCCAGCGGCTCGATCTGCTCGAATTTCAGAAGTAGAATCGCCCGCACCACCGCATTCTGATACACCGCAAAGCTTCGCGCCCTGTCAAAGGCATCCGTTCTGTCCTGGCAAGCCGGGCAGAGCAGCAGCTGCTCCCGTCCTTCTGCGCCAATCCAGGCAGGGGCCGCCCGCAAACCTCGCATATTACGACGTCGGACACCCGTTCAAAGGACGCGAGGCACTCCTCGCAAAGGGGAACCCGGCTCGCGCTCGTCAGGAGCCTCTCGCAGATTCGGCATCCCGAAGGAAAAAACACGCTGACGACCGCGTCGCCGATCTCCGCGAGCCAGCCCCGCCCGGTCCGGGGCCAGCAGCGCACACCCCCGCGCCTTGCCCCCGCTATGCCGCTGGATGAGCTTCCGTCCCCCACGCAAGCAGAACTCTACTCTTCTTTGGATTTTAATTAAAGAGGGAATGTACGTCGCAGTAATCGAGCTCTCTAGGATGCTCCCGTAGTGGCGAGTCTTTAGAGCCGTGCTTTCAACCGTTCCTTGCCCATCATTGCAGCAATCCCTGCTCCATCTTTTCCTGGCAAGCGATACAATGCTTCGCCCACGGCACCGCCTCCAGCCGCTTTTGCTGCAACTCTTCCTGGCAGTTCGCGCACACGCCGTATTCGTCGCTCTGGATGCGCTTTAGCGCCGCATCGATCATGTTCAGGACCGTACGGTCCGTATTGGTCATCCCAAACAGAAACTCCTTCGTATAGGAGTTCGCCGCCTTGTCCGCCAGGTCCACCGTCGGATCGTCGTCCGCCGTGCGGCCCTCTTCCTGTGTGCGCGCGATGGTCTTCGTCAACTCGTCCCGCCGCGTCAGCAATTTCTTTTTGTAGTACTCCAGCCTTTTCTTGTCCATTGCCGCCTTGACCTTGTCCGTGCTTTTATTCATGCTTTTGTCCGTAAGGTCCCGCCCCACTGCGCACTCTTCGGGACCATCTAAAAACTACGTAGTGTAGGCCGAGTCAACACGCATGTCAAGGCGATGCGGGTATTGGCGATGCGGGTATTGCGTCCTGCTCTGCACCGAATCTGTAATCTTTACATCGGCTCGGGGTGGGCGGCCAGAGCTTCGCGATAGATTTTGAGATTGCTCTTGTCCACGGGCACTGTGCCGGTATCCACGAACGTCGGCATCGGCGCCTCCAGGGCGGTGCGCCAGTCTTTGAACTGGTGTACCGCGTTGTGGTGCAGGTCGTCGAGGAACTTCAGCCCGTAGTAACTCATGACGTAGGGCTTTTGCGTGATCGTAGCCGTAATTGCCCCGCGGTCGATCCAATCAAGCGTCTCCGGATCGTTGTCGAAGGCTACGATCGGCAGCTTGCCCTCCATGTTGAAGCGGTGCACCGCCTCGGCGGCGCCGGAACCTCCTGTCGCCTCCAGGCAAATAATTCCGTTTACTTTTTCTTTCTTCTGTACCAGCTCGGAGACTTGGTCAAATGCGTTTCGCGCGTCGCCCTTGTCGTCCAGGATATTTGTCAGCTTGAGAGCAGGAAAATTCTTCAGCGCGTCAGCCACGCCTGCTAATCGATCGTCGAGGTTATGCTGTCCCGGAATCGAGATGACCGCAATGGTCCCTTTGCCCGGAATGAGTGCCGCCATTCGCTTCAGGCTCTCTCGGCCGGCCTTGAAGTTGTCCGTTCCGATGTACAGCACGCGCTTTGAATCCGGCACATCCGCATCCACGCAAATCACCGGGATGCCCTGCGCCACCGCCTTGTCAATCTCCGCGCGGAAAATCTCCGGACGCGCCGCGGAGAGGCAGATTCCGGCGGGCTGCTGTTCCACGATCTTGCGGAACATTCCTACCTCCGCGCTCGGGTCGTACGTCGTCGGACCGATGAGTTCGCCCTTTACGCCTAGCGTCTTCGCCGCATCCAAAAATCCCGCCTCCGCTTCCTTCCAGTACGGCAAGTTAATATTCGTAGCCACGAACACATAGCGTTCGACTTCCTCATGGTAGGGCTTCGCGCACGACGCAATCAGCGCGGCCCCAGCGAAGATAAAAACAGCTACCAGCGTGGCCCCATGTCTCCTCATTGGAATTCTCCTTTCGCACTCGGTCTGCCTCGCCGGGCGTTTGCTCGCACTATCGGAAAATTCGGGCCTCGGCACATGCCTGGTTGGAAGAATGTTGAACGAACGGGCGAGGTCACCTCCACATCCACGGCCTCTTCGCTTGCGCTCACTTCCGGTCCGGATGGTTCGATTTCAGCTTTATCTCTACGCGAAACCATAGGGCCGCCGCCCGTCTGCTGTCAATCTCAGATCGGCGGGCGGCCGCCTCGCTTAGCCCCGCGATCGATTTTGTAGGGACACAATACACCTGTCGCCCGCCCCGAGCATCCCGGAGGCCCGGTCGGAATTGTGCCCTCTCTTCAGCCTTGGTGGCACAGCCGCTCCTGCAAAAGACGGAAAGGGTGGCTTCCGCTTACTAGGGAGTACGGAACTTCGAACCGACGGCTTCAGGGAGTTCGCGAAATGGATGCGGAGAGTGGAATAAGATTAGGAACGTCAGCGAGAGGTAAAGCTGAAAAGCAGGCAGTTTATGAGTGCCTTGACGATCAGCGCCAACTCACGACTCTGCGGTTTACCATGGTCCGAAGGCGCACCATGCACGGGGTCATACATGCCACTTGAATGACGGTCCCTCGAATTCTATTCCCACACAATAGCCGCCGTTCGCCTGCGGAACACAATAGGCCACTCGCGCGTGCTTCGGAAACTCGCCAATCAAGGGAGTAAGCAGCGGCACTTCGCCGGGCTGCCAGTATCGCTTCGTGAACACTCGAGCGCCGTGGGGACTGACGTCTTCCGTGACTGTCCGTTCTCGAGCCCGGGGCTCTTCCAAGCTGGCCAGGTAGACCTGGACTGGGAGAGGGTCGCGTTTCTCAACTCTCGCATCGAAACTCTTCAGACGAAGAATCTTCGGCTGCGTACTGCGATAATCAGCTTGCTCGCTTGAATTCTCAACTGGCTCGATTCTTTTTGGACTTTGCATGGTCTGCCTCCGGCACGGTTCTGAAAGCGAGACGTAACGGCCAGAGCCAGGAAGCCCAAGTTTCCCGCACTGGAATGCCCAGCACCCTTGCTCTGCCGCTCTCAATTCGAGGGAATGGAGTTAAACAGTAGCATTGACCGCGCTAGCTAACAAGTAATGAAAGGCTGTAATCGCGGTACCAGTGATCCCTTTATCTTGCCGTAGGTAAAACACCCTACCCCGAAATACACATTCTACCGAATAGAAAGATTTTCCCCGACATCTTATTAGCTTCTCCAGGTCGGTTCTCACGATTTCGGAAACAAGATGCTTGGCGCCTGTGCCTTAGAGTGCTGAGATGCAAGCCACTCTCGGTCCACGCGTGCAAAACCCCAGTTGACAAGCAAGTTTTCGATGACTATGTTACTGGGTAACCGGTCGGTTGACAGTCCAAAACGGAAACCTCGCTTGATGATTTCGAAATACGGAGGTGAATATGAAGAACGCATGCCGCATGGGCATCGTAGTGCTATTCATGAGCCTAGGAACTTCGGGAATCCTGTTCGCGCAGTCGGACCTTGGCAGGATTTCAGGTTTTATCAAAGACCCGTCGGGCGCCACGATTGCGAATGCGAAGGTCACCGTCCA
>WNFK01058295.1_pt1 | contig 17764 bp, 19 predicted proteins | sample 5400281 | NCBI WGS metagenome assembly WNFK01 (sample SAMN13153350, study PRJNA577476) | soil metagenome | isolation source: 20 cm soil on Douglas fir-dominated hillslope | place: USA:California | collected 2013-09-17 | reverse complement strand
CCCAACGACGCGCGCATTCTCCAGAACATGGCGATCGCCTTCACCAAGACCCGCCGCTTCGACGAAGCGATCCGGCATTACCGCCGCGCGCTCGAGCTCGATGCCTCGCTCGCCGGCGCCCACTACGGGCTCGCCTTTCTGCTGCTGCAACGCAGCGACCCCGACGGCGCCGCACAACATCTGAAGACGTTTCTGGCGCACCCGCCACGGGGACCAGACGCGCAGAAGTGGATCGAGCACGCCACCCAGGCGCTGCAGGACCTCCGCGTACCCCGTGCCGCCGAGGAGAGGACGGGAAGCCCCTGAGTCGGACGTTCGCCGTGCTCGCACTCGCCGCTGTGTGCGCCTGCAAAATCAATGTCGATCAGAATCAGCCGGTGGCCATCGCGATCACGCTGCCCGACAGCGGTCGCGTCGAGCTCACCGATAGCTTCTACCCCCGCGGGCGCGCGCTGAACGGCCTCGGTGACTCCGTCGCCGCTCCGCTCTACTGGAGCTCGCTCGACACGGCGACCCTGGCCGTCGTCGACAGCACGACCGGTGTGTCGATCAGCAAAGTCATCGGCACCGCGCGGCTGCAGGCAAGGGCCGGCAACCTCTTCTCCAACCCGCAAACCGTCACCGTGCTCGCGCGGCTGGATTCGATTCGGGCCACGGGAGCGGTGCGCCACACGGTCCTGGCGACGGATTCCCTCTCGGATTCGCTCAGCGTGCAGGTCTTCGCCCTGAACGGCGTCATTCCAGCAAACCGGCGTGTGGTCTTCGCGGTCGCAGACACCTTTCCGACCGGCGGTCCTGGGGTCACATTGGTGCCTAACGACACCGTTTTCACGAGTGCGACGGGTCTCGCCGCGGTGCGGGTGCGGCGTCCCACCGGTGCAGTCCCCGACTCGGTGGTCATAACCGTAACGATGAAGCACGTGAACCAGACGGCGGTGAACGGCAGTCCGTTGACATTCGTCGTGGAGTTCAGGCCATGAACCGAGGCACGCTCACCCAGCTGTTTTTTACCACGGTCGATCGGCACGCCGCGCTGCCCGCGGCATTCCGGTCGAAAGTGGGCGGCGCCTGGGTCGGCATTACCCACCGCGAGACGTTCGAGCGCGTGAAGGCGATCTCGCTGGGCCTGCGGGAGCTGGGGATCAAGCCCGGTGACAAGGTGGCCATTGTCTCGGAGAATCGGCCTGAATGGGCGCTCACGGACTATGCCTGCCTGTGTGCCCGGGCAGCCGATGTGCCGGTGTACCCCACCCTCACCGCCAAACAGACCGAGTATATCCTCCGCGATTCGGAATCGGTCGCCGTCTTCTGCTCGACGAAGGCGCAGGTCGACAAAGTCCTCGAGGTCCGGGCCGGACTGCCCGGCCTCAAGTACATCATCGCCTACGACGCCGACGCTGCGGCGGGACAGGCGGGCATCACGGCGCTGGCCGCCGTCGAGGCGAAAGGCCGCGCCGCCGCGTCGCAACATCCCAAGTGGAAAGACGAGGCGTTGTCGGCAGGGCCGGATGATCTGGCGACGCTCATCTACACGTCCGGCACCACCGGCGATCCCAAGGGCGTGATGCTGACGCACCATAACCTGTGGTCCAACGTGCAGGCCGTGCTGCAGATGATTCCGATCGGGAGTGGCGACGAATGTCTCTCGATGCTGCCGCTGTCGCACAGTTATGAGCGGATGGTGGACTACACGCTGTTCCAGGCGGGCGTCATCATCAACTACGCCGAATCGTTCGACACGGTCGCGGCGAACCTGCAGGAAGTGAAGCCGACGGTGGTGTTGTCCGTCCCGCGGCTCTACGAAAAGGTGTACGCGCGGGTGCTCGAGAACGCGCTGTCGGGGAGTGCGATCAAGCGCACGATATTCTTCTGGGCCAAGCGCACCGGCGAGCAGTGGGCGACGCTCGCGCTCGCCGGACTCCCGATTCCCGGGGGCTTGAGGTTCAAGAAAAAAATCGCCGACCGGTTGGTCTTCGCGAAGCTGCAGGCCCGCACCGGCGGCAGGATTCGCTTTTTTGTCTCTGGGGCCGCGCCGCTGTCCGCCGACATCGCGAAGTTCTTCTACAGCGCGGGGCTGCCGGTCATCGAAGGCTACGGACTCACGGAGTCCTCGCCCGTCCTCACGCTGAATCCGCTGGACCGCATCAAGCTCGGGACGGTGGGCCGCGCGATTCCGGGCGTCGAGCTCAAGATCGCGCCCGACGGCGAGATCCTCGCCCACGGGCCGAACATCATGCAGGGCTACTACAAGCTGGACGAGGCGACACGCGAGACGGTCGATCACCGACCGCAAGAAGGAGCTGCTGAAGACGGCGGGCGGCAAGTACATCGCGCCGCAGCCGATCGAGATGGCGGTCAAGCGCAACAAGTTCGTCGCGAACGCCATGCTGTACGGCGATCGGCGCAAGTTCCCGATCATTCTGATCGTCCCGAATTTCGACAACCTCGAGCGCTGGGCACAGGAGCGCAGTCTGACCTCTGGGTCTCGGGGCCAGCTGATCGAGCTGGCGGACGTGCAGGCCAAGGTGGAGCGCGAAGTGATGAGCATGCTGTCGCACCTGGCCAAGTTCGAGACGCCGAAGAAGGTCGTGCTGCTCGAGAAGGACTTCACGATCGAATCTGGTGAGCTGACACCGACGCTGAAGGTGAAGCGGCGCATCGTCGAAAAGAACTACAAGGACAAGATCGATGCTGCGTATGCCGCGAGCGACAAAATGGCGGCGTCGATCGAGTCAACCGGGTAGGGACTGCTCACCGTTTCTCTCCCACCCACAACCCGTTTTCCGCCGCCAACTTGACGAGCCCGATCGGAAGTTCGGGCTCTTCGTTTTCGACGACGAAACGGCGGCCGCGCAGCAGCACGCGATGGGCTTCCACGAGCCAGGGCGACGTCGCGAGGTCGGCGCCGACGACGACGCCGCGCGCGACCGCGGTGCGGACCGGGATCTTCTCGTTCGCGTACAGGAGCGACAGGGCGGACTGCTCTTCCATGTCCGGCGGCGGATTGATGCCGACGAAATGGATCCCCGCCATCAGGTTGCTCAGCCGGGGGGCCTGGCGGACCGCCGAGCCGACGAGCACGACGTAGCCGCCCGGTCCCGAGAGCTCGAGCAGCGCCTGCAGCTGCGCGGCATCGGCCGCCGGCAGCGGCGAGGGCGGCGAGTACGCGGGCCGCGGACCCGACGACGAGTCCTTGGCCACGCGCTCCTTGCTGCGGCGGAAGTTCACGATGCCGCGGGCAATGGGATACTCCGCGCGGCACACCGGGCAGCCCACGAGGCCCGAGCGCACCATGCGGTCCTTCATCTCGCCCGTCGACAGCACGAGGATCTCTTCGCGATGCGCTTCCGGACAGCGGAGCATTTCCGTCAGCTCGATATGCATTACGGCCTGAACTCCACCCACGTGAGCTTGCCCGCTTCGACGTGTACGCGTCGGAAGACCTTCTTGCCGTCGATCTTTACGCCCAGCACGTAGTCGCCAGGCGGCACGTCGGAGATGCCGAAGTGCTCGTGATACACGGGATCGGAGTGGTTTTTCGCGCCGTAGGTCTCGATGTAGGAGAGCGGCGTTTCTCTCGGCTCCGGTTTTATCAGCCCGTAGATGCGCGCTTGATAAACGGGCTGGCCCGCCGAATCCCAGACCTGTCCCGCGATCAACCCGGTGCCGGGCAGCGGGGCGATCCAGAGCTCAGGATTCGTGTTGAACGGCGGATACCGGGCGTCGGGATCGACAATCAGCCGCGTCGAATCGTAGGGCGAGGCGTGCACCTCGAGATGCAGGTGATCGTTGGTGGCACGGCCCGTGTTGCCGACGAGGGCGATGACATCGCCGGCCTTGACCCGGTCACCGACTTGCCGGAGCAGCTTCGAGTTGTGGTAATAGACTGAGAACACATACGTCTGCCTGCCGTCAGCGGTCAGCTGTCTGTCGTGCTTGATCGCCACGGTGAGGGCGCCGCGCTCAGCGGGTCCGGAATGTACGACGACGCCGTCACCAATCGCATGCACCGGCGTGCCATCCGCATTGTTGAATTCGACTCCCTGGTGCGGCTGGAAGTTGCCGCCCATCGTCGACCCGAAACGGTAGGTCTGGTCGATGAACGGCTGGTCACTGAGTGCGATCGGGCGTTGGAACCACGTGTGCCGCGGCGACTCCGGCGGGGCCGCAGGCGTGACTGCCGCTGGCGCCCCCGGCAGACCCAGGCAGCGACCGAGCGGGCGGCCGTACACGATCCCCCATGGCGTACCCCGGGTGCTGTCATCGAATAGCCACACGATTGGAATGATGTTCGTGTCAGGACAGAATCCGAGCGCGACGCCCTGCGCGCGCATCAGCCGGAATTGTCGCATCGCCGGGTCGGCAGGACTCGAAACCCAGCCGCGTGTGCCCTTGAAATACGACCACTTGCGGCCGCCGTCATCGGACAAGGACATCCCGCCGGGGGTATGGACCTCCAAAGCATCATACAGCATCGAAAGGGAGACGACGTACTGATTCTTCAGGCGGCTCCAGACCGGATCCCGAGCCGTTGTGGAGCCAATGTCGTCGGTAATCACGTGCCACGTTACGCCATTGTCCCACGTCAGTTTGATGCCGTCGGCCGTGGCGATGTATGTGGTATCTCCACGCGTGACGATTCCGTTTGGAGCGACGTACTGCCATTCCGGTCCCAGCTGCCCAAGCTCCCAGTTTTTCCACGTCCTCCCGCCGTCGGTCGACAACCCCCAGCCGTTGCCGACCGTGCCATACCAGATCTCGCCGTACAGCCCGAAGCCAAAGGCATGCACAAAATCCCACGAGATCGCATGCGCCGCGGTGTCGGTCGAGGAATGCAGCCGCTGCCAGCTCGATGCACCGGGACGCAGCACAAAAATCCCTTGCCCGTATGTGCCGACCCAGATGGCTTCATCGGGCGCGCGCGCGATGGCAAGCACATGCACACCCCATCCCGACGAGTCCGGGAGCTGGGGGATCTGTTGCGCAGGAAGCGGAGCGCCGCACAGTGCCGCTGCAACCACGCACCACGCACCACGCACGCTCATCCTCGCGGCGTGTAGATGGCGTCCTCGGCCCGCATCATGTCCTTGCGCTTGGTGAACCCCGGTTTGGCATCGGGATCCACGGCGTTCCAGATGTCCGTGTCGACGGGCCCCGGGGACACGAGGGTGGTGCGCACGCCGCTCTTCGCCGTCTCCTGACGAATGACCTCGTGCATCCCGCGCAACCCGAATTTGCTGGCGGCGTAGGCCGTCGAACCCGAGAACCCGATGTAATCGGAGATCGAGCCGATGGTGACGAGGTGGCCGCTGCCGCGCGCGACCATCTTCGGCACGACGGCGTGGGCGCACAGGAAGGCCGCGGTGAGATTGGTCGTCAGCGTCGCCGTGAAATCTGCGTGCGTGGTCTCGGCGAGGGGTTTGATGAAAAAGATGCCGGCGTTGTTGACCAGCACGTCCGGGACGCCGAGCTCGTGCTCCACCCGCGCCACGGCGCGGTCCACGTCGGCGGGCTTTGTGACGTCACACGCAATGTCGGTGCGCCGCTCGGCGGAACCCGACGCCAGGCTGCGGGCGAGGCGGACGACGTGCCATCCCGAGGCTCCGAGCGCGTCGGCGACCGCGAGCCCAATTCCCCGCGACGCGCCCGTCACGAGCGCGATCTTCAAGGCAGCCCGGCGCCACCGTGGACGAGTCGCAGGAACTCATCGCGTGTCTTGGCGTCATCGCGGAACGCACCTCGCAGCGAGCTGGTCACCGTCTTGGAGTTCTGCTTCTCGACGCCGCGCATCATCATACACAGGTGATAGGCCTCGATCACGACGCCCACGCCGAGGGGGTCGAGGACCCGGCACAGCGCTTCGGCGACCTGATCAGTGAGCCGCTCCTGTACCTGCAGGCGGCGCGCGAACACCTCGACCACCCGCGGGATCTTCGACAACCCCACGATCTTCCCGCTGGGCAGATAGGCGACGTGGGCTCTGCCGAAAAACGGCAGCATGTGATGCTCGCACATCGAGTAGATCTCGATATCGCGCACGCAGATCATGCTTTCGTGCTTCTCATGAAAGACCGCGTCTCCGACGACCTCCTCGACGTCCATGCCGTAGCCGCGCGTCAACCACTTGAGCGACGCCTCGACGCGCGCGGGCGTCTGGCGCAGCCCCTCGCGCTTGGGATCTTCACCCAGCTGCTCGAGCATCTCGTGCACGAGCGTTTGGAATGGACTGCGCACCGCCGCCGTCGGATCGGTGTGCGATTCGTGGAAGCTGTGCAGGCTGGCAGACTTCATTTGGTCTCGTGCCATAGTAAGTTGGACCCCCATGCGGTGCCTAAAGCTACTCCTCTCCGCGACGCAAGCGGGAGGCACGGCGCTCGCCGCGCTCTGGACGTTTCCCAGCATGTTGGCGTCGGCATTTCTCGTCGCCTGGGGCGCGGAAGCGGCGCAATTCCTCATCTCTCAGGGCCTCGCGCTCGCAATCCTCGCGTGGCTGCAGACGCTGCCGGAATTCGCCGTCGAAGCCGTCATCGCCTGGGACGCCGGACGGGACCCCGAGCGGGCGCACCTCGCCATCGCCAATCTGACGGGCGCGATCCGGCTGCTCCTGGGCCTGGGTTGGCCGATGATCTATTTCGTGTTTGCGGCCGCCAGCCGGCGGCGCGGGGCCGGGGCCGGGGCCGGGGCCGCCACACACCTGCCGCCGATCACGCTCGAGCCGGAGCACGCAATCGAGGTGATGGGTCTCGTCCCGCCGCTCCTGTACTTCGCGCTGGTGCTGTGGCGCCAGCGCCTCGGCTGGATCGACGCGGCGGTGCTCGTCGCGCTGTACGTTGCCTATCTCTGGGTCCTGATGCGCAATCCGCCGCGCGAAGTCGAGGCGATCGCCGATGCACCGCGGGTCTCACGCTGGGCGTACGGCCAGACCGGCTGGCGTCAGAAAGCCGCGATCGGCGGACTGTTCGGCGTGGGCGGCGTGCTGTTGTATGTGACCGCGCACCCGTTCCTGAACTCAATGATCGCGCTCGCCGGCGTCGTGGGAATCAGCCAGTTCTTCCTGGTGCAATGGGTCGCGCCGTTCCTGTCGGAGTTTCCGGAGTTCGTCTCGACCTTCAGCTGGGCCCGGCGCGTGACGCGGGCTCCCATGGCGCTCATGAACATCGTGTCGAGCAATATCAATCAGTGGACGATTCTCGCCGCGATGATTCCGGTCGTGTACGGTTTCTCACATCTGCACCACCACGGCGTGTGGGCCGATTTCCCGCTCGACATCGCGCAACGCAACGAGCTCGCGCTGACGTTGCTGCAAACGCTGCTGGGGGTGCTGCTGCTCGCAAACATGGAATTCGACTGGATGGATGCGACGGCGCTCTTCGTGCTGTGGGCCGTGCAGTTCACGCTGCCACGCCTGCGCATCGAGGTCATGGTCGCGTACGGCGTGTGGGCGGTCGTGCTCGTGATCGGATTTGTGGTGAAAGGTCAACCGCTGCGGGCACCGGCGTACTTCTGGCAGACCATCCGGAAAAAACGATCGGCCGGGACCACATAACATGGACCGGCCGATCGTTTGCAACAGGAACGGAGAGGGTTATTGAAGCCCGAAAGTAATGATGGGTCCCTCACCACGAATTCTGTCTTCCCCAGCGTGGGGGCATGACATGGGCCGCAGTATCCGGGTCCACAATCGAGCTTGTTGGCTCAATAGTTTGATCTCCCCGCCCCTGGGTACTACAATACTTTCTGCTCCCTAAAGGTCAATCGCCGTGAATCTCACATTGCTGGCCGCTGTCGTGATGCTGATCACGTGGTTCCTGCTGCTGTTCGTGGCGCACGTGCCCAGTGGTACGATTCATCTGCTCTACGCCGCCGGCATTGTCCTGACCGCCCGGCGTATTCTCGTCGGCGCGCCGCGCTTCGTGTCGTGACGCTGGCGCGACGCCCCTGGGACCCGCGGCTCGGGCCCCTGCAGGTGGCCACGCTGCGCCGTGCGCTCGAGCGCGAAGGGATGGTCACGGCGTGGTGGTCGGATCTCCCGGGCGCGCGGATGGCCGAGCACGCGCACGCGTTTCCCGAGACGCGCTGGGTGGTCGAGGGATTTCTGCGAGTTACCGCCGGTGCCGAGGCGGTTGACCTGGGGCCTGGAGACCGGCTCGACCTGCCGCCGAACCTGCCGCATACGATCGAAGTGCTGGGATTAGCGCAGGTGATCTACGTGTCGGGAATGCCGGGCGGAGCCTAAATCAGGCGCCTCAGCGCGTGGAGATGGAGCGAATCTGGATCACGGGCCCAACCTGACACACGCTGGCGTAGTCATTCCGTTGTACGAAGTCAACGCGGATCCTTAACCCATCTCGCTTGAACTCTGCGGTGAGATTCAGCGGCAGGTAGTGCACCCGCTCGTCTGGCGTGATCGTCCAGCATCCGCCTTCCAAGTTCAAGAACCGGACAGTGGCATTCACACCGGGACCGGGAGCTGTTATCTGACGGTCGGTGCACGCGAGGGCGCCAGCAGCGCAGAGCAGGAGGACGGTGGTTCGAAGCGTCATTCTATCTGATCATACCCGCGGGTCCTGAGTCGGGGTCACATCTCAACAGCACCGCCAGCTTCAAGCGCGTGATAGGCGGCAGCCACATCGATCTACTCGACAAGTCGCCAGTTGCCAGCACCCCAGCGCCGCCACGCCCACATTTGACCCCGCACGAACGGGAGCCACCTGGTGAAGGTGGGTCTCGTTTGTGACACGACGATGAATCGGAGTCCGGCTGAGTCCGCGATCGGAACAGCGTACTCCTGTAGTTGACGCGCCTCATCCAAGTCGCCTACGCGCGCGTAATAGTTGACGAAGAGCGCGGGGCCAACACCCTCAGCCCGACGTCCGAACAACGCACCCACCCCGTCGTCGCGACTCGTTTGAATGATGTCGTAGCTGGCACCCGACGAGGTGCGGATAGTGGAGTAACGAGGGTGAAAGAGCGACGTACACGCTAGCAAGTACGACGAGGATCGCACTCAGGCGCTTGTTAAGCGGCATGCGGACGTCGCACAAGGCGTCGAAGGAGCCGGATACCCACGGCTAGGCTGAGGATGAGCAGCGACCACACAAGAGCGGACACGCCGACCATTGTAACCTGATAGCCGAATCCCCCAAGCGCTCGGTGAGTCTCGAACAGCCAAGCCTGCACCAGGTAGCCGGGGGCTATCATGATGAATGCAGGAAGATTGTCCATATGAGCGAGGGCCACCGCGGCTGCGATGCCCGTGAGAGTGAAAACCGCCAAGGCGCGCATCGAAGCCGTCAGCTTCGAGCGCTTGCCAGGCGGCACCCGCCGCGGATCTATGGCGTCAATTCGAACGGGGGAGAAACGCGCTGCGCTTCGGGTACAAGGCGGCGTCCGAGGGAGTCGAACGCGACTTCAAAGACAAACCGATACACACCTGGTCGCCGGTCCACGTAACCAAAGTTCATTGAGAATCCCGACAAGGTATCGCCGACATCCACGGGGAAACTGATACCAACGCCATCTACCGTGAACCAGGGATGTCGATCCTGCCACCTGCCGCCCTCGCGTCGTTCGACATAGACATACTCGTTCATAGGAGCATAGACCACGGCTGGCCCAAGGTTCACAAGCTCCGTCCTCGCTTCAACGTCAGAAGCAAGGGAGTACTGCAGTTTGTCACTACGAACGAGTAACTGAACACTCGGCAGAGCCGTGGGAGCATCGTGGCAAGCCAAGGAGCCTGCCATACTGAGAACAACGAGAGCTCGGCCCATGCGCAACACCCCGATCTTAGACGTTCGCTGAGCCCATGAGAGCAGATTTGGTCGTCATCCGAATCTGTATACCTCGGCCCAATGGGATGGCGTCACACGGTGGGTGCTGGCTAACGGATCGCGCTTAAGCTGCGGCGCGCTGAAAAAGAAGGACCCTACCTCGACGATGATAGGTCACACCCACAACGAATAAGCCGCCGAGGATGCCTGACAAGTAGCTGGCGTTGTGGGCCCATAGATCAGCGAGGAAACGCGAATGACGCGTGTGCGGGACGACATTTCCCCACTCGCCCACCAGTGTCAGGGACCCGTGCTCTGCCAACAGAAACCCAGCTAGACCGGCCACGAATGCGCATGACGCCATTACAACCAGAAGCTTGATGACTCGAGGTGCGACTGCGGCGGCGTTGGTCTTCGGACGTCTGCCCACCCGCGCCGCGACCGCCAGGGCCAAACCAAGCGGCAGGCCTACCCACCACGTTGCTACGACGCCCCAGGCGAGCGCGAGCAGCGTGGGAGAGGTGGATGCGATGAGCGGTGGGTGGCCGACCGTGAAGTACTCGACGCAGATTCGGGCCGTGATCTGGTCGTGGAGGATGCCGTACCCGATCGCGGCACCGAGGCCGAGCCCGACAATTCTCAGGAATTCCATGACCTATCGGAGCGGCCTAACGAATCGCGCTTAAGCGGCGGGCCGCGCGCGCGGCACTTCGCAGCGGATGCACTCTAATGTACAGCGCGCGGACCGACAGCTCCAAGCGCATGTTAGGGCTCATCGCTGCGCTCGTTGGTCGCTACGCTGATTGGCCAGGCGCAGTAACCATGTCGCCCTCGCGCGGCACTTCGCGGAACACAAGCCACGCTACCAGTCCTTGGGCGATGTCAACGAGTGCGTGCAATGCCATGGCCGGCAAGAGCGATCCGGAAATCAGCACCACCAGTGTGAGCAGACTGCCGACGATACCAGTCCCTAGTATGCCTTTCATTCCCTGGTACGCGTGCGCGACCGCGAATACAACCACCGAAAATGCAGCTGCGCCCCACAATCCGAGCATCGGCTGAAAGGCGAAGATGAGGTACCCGCGAAAAATGAACTCTTCACAAACCCCAGCCGAAAGCGATAGCGCCACCCACCAACCTAGTTCCAATCGCGTATGTGGTGAATACTTTTCGACATGTGGGTTCCCCAGTTTGATCCGCTTTGAGCGCTTGCGTCGTGCGATACGAAGGACGGTTCGGCCGTAAGTCATTGCAAGCGCCAACACAAGACCGATTGCGCCCCACAGTCGCCACCCGTGAGGGATAATGAGTCTGAGTGCCCCCCAAGCTCGTGCCTCGAGCAACCACAGCGCGACCCCGGCGGCAACCAGCGTCCACAACAGGATCATCCAGCCGGACCAAAGCCACAACCGCGCCCGACCTTGATTCGCATGTGAGCGCCGAAGGAACGTGGGCCACAGAACGAAGTAGTCCAGCAACACGAGGATCGCTATTAGCGCCAGATAGAGTGAATCAGGTGTTGTCACCGAAGCCCCATCGCGATGAGCCCCAACGGACCGCGCTTAAGCTGCGGCGCGCTTAAGAAAGATTCATTCCTTAATCTACGCGCGCCGTGATCTCGCTCGATTCGAGTGGCGGCTTGCCCAAGTCGCTGAAATCATCGTGAGGCATCCAAAAGAATAGCTCGTTGGCGTCCACGTCTCTGATGACCAGGGTCGGTCGTCCCCATCGCACACGGATGGTCTGAATGCCTTTGCCTGCGATATGCTTCCGCAACGGCGCATCCTGATCGTCCTCAAGGCCGATAAAGAGTCGTCCGTGGCCAGCCCGCGTTCGGGTCCGGTCCTCCACTTGATTCAGGATGAGTTCGAAACCGAACAGACTCACCTGAAATACCCCGTCGTTGGAGTCCCAATCCAGCGAGAACCCAAGTTGCTCCGTGTAGTAGCGCCGCGAACGGTCCGCATCGGCGACAAAGAAGACACTTCTCGCGTAAAGGTTGGTCACGATTTTCTCCGCTCCTATCACCGACGGAGGAGGTACTCAGCGTTGCGCTCTCAATCTACGCGCGCCGCCAGCTTCAGGCGCTTGTTAGGCGGCGAGTCACGGAATCACCGGTGTGGTCCCATCGGCTTCACCTGCCGCCCTGGGCTCGGCACGGCGATTCGATATCCTGCCTCACGTCCGCCGACAAATTCAATCGGCGCGGTGGCACCGCTGCGATCAATGTGTTGGCGTCGTCGCGACAGGCCGCGTGGTCCCCGCGAGCCTGTTCTGCCGCGAGCAGCGGCTTGATCGCGACATGGTACAAGAATCCGATCCCTTCGGAGAAATCGTCCACGCGGACGTGGGCGTCGGCGTAGCCCCGGTACTGGTTGTGCCCCAGCACATTGGTCCGCAAGAGCCCTTCATCGGGCCGCGGCTGCGCGAGCGGCACGATGCGCCAAAACAGTCCATCCGGCCGGCCGTAAGGTTTGAGCCACTCCACCAGCTCCCCAACTGTGATCAAGGCGCAGAGCGGGCGCCGCCACCGGTTAGTGCGGACGATATCGACCAGGGTGATTTCGGAGGGGAGCATCCTCGCCGCGTACTGTGGTTTTACCCGGAGTATGATCGACTTGGGTGTCGCGGTCCCGGGGGCAACACCGAGAGCCTCGGGCGTCCCCATCACCGGAATCGCGAGTGTCGTGTCGCTGCCGCCGCGCCTCGCCCACGCTGCGCGTTCCGCGTCACTCATCTCCGCCGGGAACTCCGGCTCTCGGCGCTGCAGCAGCTGCGTGAACCGCGGCAGGTTGGACAAAGCCACGTTGATCACGGTGACATCGCGCCGCAGACCCTCCAGGTCTTGCAAGTACAGCAACGGGAACGTGTCGTTGTCTCCGGCTGTGAACACGATCGCGTGCGGGGGGAGCGTCTGGAGCGCGTTGGCGGCGAAATCTCTGGCGAAGTAGCGGTTAGACGCCTCGTGCGACTGCCAGTTGCGCATCAGCTGCCCCACCGGGACGAGCGCGGCGAGCGAGGTTATCGCCATGGCAAGGACGCGTGGCCGCGTCCGTAGCACGGCGGTCACCGCCTGCAGTCCCGCGGACAGGCCGTACACCGCGAGCACGGCAATCGTCACGCACACGGGGAGGTAGTGTCGGTCGAACGACCGGAAATACTGCGCCGGGATGTTGAAGTAGAGAACCGTGGCGGCCATTTGGAGGAACAGCACGCAGCTCAGCGCGAGCGCGAGGCGCCGGTCGCGCCGCCACAGCGCCACGAGCCCACCCACCGCGGCCATCCCCGGCAGCACGCCGAGCACGCCCGCCGGTCCTGTCACGGAGAAGAAGTCGGCGCCGAGCACGCGCAGCAGATCGGCCACCTGGACCGACCAGAACGGCGAGTTGCGCGGGAAGAATTGCACCAGGAACCCGCCGCCGCGCTGCGCGAGCGATATGTAATCCCAGAATCGGGGCAGCGTGCTCGGATCGCCGAAATTCAGCGACGACCGTGTGAACGCCGTGATCGGAATGATCAACAGCTGCACCGCGAGACCGGCGATGAGACCGCCCACCCCGCCCAGCCAAACGCGCGGCGCGCGCAGGGTACGTGGATGACGCAGCAAGATCCAGACGAGCACGCCGGGCATGAGTAAGGCGTTAGTCCGATGCACGCTGAAATCGAGCCCGAACAGCAGGCCGAGCAGGGCGAGCCGGCGCCATGCGTTCGGTTGATCGGCTTCCTCCCACCACCGCAGCATCGTCCACAGGATCAGTCCCGTGAACACCGCCGTCAGGACATACGGCGTGAACTTGAGGGCGTGCTCCCACAGCGTATCGCTGAAGGCGAACGCGAGTGCGCCGAGCCCCGCGCCAGCGATCGGCGCGAGTCCGAGCTCCGCTACACCGTGGGGTGGAGCCAGCATCCTGAGCGCGAGGAGGAATACGAGCCCGACGGTGATCGCCGCCAGCACGCCGGCAAAAAGGTTGAGCAGGTGCGCGGGCGACGAGCCGAACGGCAGGTGCGAGATCGGCCAGCCGAGCAGCGTGAGGAGCAACGAACCGGGCGCGGCGATGACGCCGAGCGTCCCGGCGGCAGTCGAGTATTCGCTGGAATCCCACCAGGTGATCGTGGGATAGGCCGTGCGCCAGAAGACCGCGGCGGCAATCACGACGACGAGGAGCCCGACGGTGCGGCTAGTGCGAGTGGCCAAGGGGTGCTGCCTAACGGATCGCGCTCAAGCTGCGGCGCGCTGAAGAAAGAATAGTCATTCAGTATCCCACGCGCGCCGGCAGCTTCAAGCGCTTGTTAGACAGCGCCAAAAGCCATGCGGCTTGCGAGGAGGTCAACGCTGGCGATACCGCTCTACGATGTCGGGGCCATCGGCTGGGTGGGGGTACGTCAAGGTGATGGTCGTGCCGACTAAACTGGCGGACGGAGTCCACCGCGAGTTGCCCTCCTGAAGAACCAGCATGAGCTCAGAGCCAATGAGCTGATAGGTTCCGGTGGCTACGAACTCGCGTACGGTGCCCTGCGAATCAACCGTGTACGAGATGCGCCGCTCGGCGACACCCGTAGCGGTTAGAGTGATGGTGCCGCCGACCGGCGCGTTGATGCCCAAGAGCGGGACAGGCGCCTCGTTTACCGTCTCAAGAACGTACGTGCCTGTTCGATACGAAGGGGGCAGTGGCTCGGTGCAACCGGCGAGTACCGCGGTCAGCGTGATCGCGGCTAGACCCAGCGGAGAGTGGACCATTCTAGAAGGGTATACCCCGTTGTGCTGGTCAGAGTCACATGTGGCGCTGTCTAACAGGATGCGCGTAAGCCGCGCGCCGACTGAACGATTTCACAAATAGAAGACTACCTCAGCAGGACGGCGCCGCCAGCTTCAGGCGCGTGTTAGGCGGCTCCCCGTTGAGATCTCCCTTTGTGGTGGCCGGTCGCACTTCCTGTCGGCGTGTCGCCGGGAGAGCGTTGCTGCAGCCCGATGCGGAGGGTCGCCGTTGCCAGGAGAATCTCGCGTAAAAACATCAGCAGGCCCAGAAAGAACGCGACCATGGCGGCGATGAACAACAACGCGACCGTTGTCGCCGTGTCCACTTGGAGAAACGCTCCTAAGAACAACACTGCGATCACCGCGCAAATGAGCAATGCCGTAATTGTACAAAGGGTGATGGAACGACCGATGAGCTTGGCCCTACGCGCGAGCGTCGAGAGTTCGGATATCACCTCGCTCTCAGCACCGGTCCCGCCCGGAGGTACCTCTCGTTCGAGCGTCCGAGCGCGATCCACTACCCGAGCCAAGCGACTGGTCATCACACTTAACATCGCACCGATTCCCGTCAACAAAAAGACGGGAGCGACGGCCAGCTGAATGACGTGCGCGACTGCAGTGACGCCAGTGTCCTGTTGCATACCGCCTTGAAGAGTGCTCGAGCCGCCTAACGGATCGCGCTTAAGCTGCGGCGCCGAGCTGGAAGAATCACAAATAAAAACCTACCACGCCGGAGCTCGCGGCGTGATCCGAAGCGGTTGGGGACGGGCGCCGCCAGCTTCACGCGCATGTTAGGCAGCACGCTAAGAGATCTTGCGAGCACAAACAAATCCAGCATCGGTTTGGGCCAGACCCCAGGGTCCGTACGTCCCCGCAAATCCCTCCAATCCGACTCGAGCAAATGTGATGCCAACGCCTGAGCCATCGGCCGAAATCAGCCCTGCCTGTCGACTCCTCACCGTTCCAACCAAAAGAGCCAGACTTGGCCAGGTCCTTCCTGTCGTATCACGCGGCCAACCGACAAAAAGGAGCACCGGGGGAAACAGCGGATCTGTTGAGCGACGCAGGCTGTCCACGGTCGCATCTTGCGCTCCGATCGGCCGCATGGTCCCGTACAAGGGGTAATCGAGATTATCACCGGGGGCCGCTTTGGCGCCCGCGTGTTTTGTGGACGAATCAGACTCAGAGGTTCGCCACAGCTCAAGTCGTTCCCGGCGGACTGGCCGCAACCGTGCCCGTTTGGTGGGATGCCACTCTATCTCATATGAACCGGCGAGTAATCGTGGATTGAGAACACTCGGTACAGGACTTCCGACGTCGAATCGGCACTGCGGCGCGCTCTGCGCGCGAGCACAGAGAGGAGGGATGAGGACAAGAAGATAGAGACGGTAGCGCATGAGCAAAGCGTGCTGCCTAACGAATCGCGCTTAAGCTGCGGCGCGCTGAGAAAGATTCATTCCACAATCTACGCGCGCCGCCAGCTTCAAGCGCTTGTTACGCGGTGCCCTCATTGAAGCTCGACGATGCCCGTCGGGACCTTTCGCGCGCCGGGCGCTAGGACCCGATATCGGCGCTCGCACTTCGGGCACTCAACAACTGCAGCGGCCGTGGTCCGCTGTGCATCATCCGAGTAGCCAAGGAGTGGAACCGGTCTGTGGCAGATGCAGAGCCAAGCGGCATTGTTCCCGGTGGACGCTGCCACTGCTTGGTGTCCGTCGAGATAGGTAATGGAGATTTCGACCTGGATTTGAGGCATGGGGGAAGCCCTCGAACTTTGGCAGCCGCCTAACGAATCGCGCTTAAGCTGCGGCGCGCTAAAGAAGAATTCATTCCTTAATCTATGCGCGCCGTCAGCTTCACGCGCATGTTAGGCGGCATCACAAACGCACTTCTCGATGGACAGTGCCAGGTGGACCCGGCCGAATCTGCACCCGCGCGTTCGCGCAGAGTGATGATGCCCGTAACGTGGCCTCCACACCTCGAAACAGGTCCTCGGCGTTAGACCCGTACATGAACAGAGTCGCCCCGTCCTCTCCAACCTCGTTTCCATCGAATTCGCCGAGTCCTTGCCTCTCAATAACGTCCGTAAGCAGGGTTTCGAGAGTCCATAGATCCTCCTCCGGCTCCGTCGACGCGCTCCGTTGTGGAGGTGATAGCCGCACGATGACTGCTTGCTCATATACTGGCCGACGCGGTGGCCGGCTGACGCGCGATTGGATTAGGCTGTACAGAAGGTTGCTCACGACGGTGATCGCGATTGCGGCACCAATGCCGATGAGCCACTGATGATAGAAACGGCCAAAGAAGCTGAGAGCGAAGATGGCAAGGAGTGTCGAACTCAAAACAAACCATCGAGGCCGGCTATCCAACGTGATGCCGCCTAACGGACAGCGCTTAAGCTGCGGCGCGACATGGACGATTCCACAAACCGATGGCCTCCACAGCAAGACGGCGCCGCCAGCTTCAAGCGCATGTTAGGCCGCCGGCTGTCTGGTATTGCCGGGCCCCCTGGCGATCATTTTGGAGACGTCCGACTGAAATCAGCGACAGCTAAAGTGAAGCGGACCAGGGAGATCTTGCCCATTGGATCATCGGCTTCTTGTGGGTCCCAGAATACAACGGCGACCGGTGTAGCTCCTTCGGGGATCTCAAAGGCAATGGCTTCCGAAGACCCCAAGCCCGGTTGGATACGCTCGTTGCATCCGGTGTTGCCGACGATCTCGTATAGCGAACCTACGTGATCAAATTTACGACCGTCAGAATCGTAGAGTGCGGTGCCGAGGTGAAAGTCGCAGTAGATATCAACGCTCTCCTTTCGATCGTTTAGGAAGTCTACATAAGCTACCACTAACTTAGCTCCCCGCCTCGGTAACAGAGGCTTGTCGCCTAGGACGTACGAAACTTTGCGCGGAAGGCTGGAGACTATGGCGACATGCCTCAGTGTGAAGACTTCGCCGCCGTCCCTGCCGGTCATGCCGACACGAAGATCCTGTGCGTTCAATGTCATCGCACCAAAGAGCAAGAGCACCCCAACGACGATTGTAGTGGCGCAGTTTTTGCCAGGTATCATATAGTGAGTCCTTCGCGTTGGCGGCCTAACGAATCGCGCTTAAGCTGCGGCGCGCTGGAGAAAGATTCATTCCACAATCTACGCGCGCCGCCAGCTTCAAGCGCTTGTTAGGCAGCCGGCGCACCAGTGCCACCCTTGAGATTCAGACGCAGAAGTTTCTTGGCG
>WNFK01227701.1_pt1 | contig 17789 bp, 17 predicted proteins | sample 5400281 | NCBI WGS metagenome assembly WNFK01 (sample SAMN13153350, study PRJNA577476) | soil metagenome | isolation source: 20 cm soil on Douglas fir-dominated hillslope | place: USA:California | collected 2013-09-17 | reverse complement strand
GATTGCCTGAAACGACGCGCGCGCCGTGGGTGCTTACGTTTTCCGTAAGGCCCTCATGCCCACGAAGGCGGACATCCAGGCTGCAGAGATCCACTCTTACTTTCAGGGGAATGCGTTCTTCCAACCGGTCAACGATAGCTCGCATGAGACACCCCGCTGTCTTGCCCAAAAATGGGAGGATGGGTGTCGGGGTGGGAGCGACAGGGATATCATACGCCTGCCAAGGCCGGATTCGGCAGTAAGAAATAACTGCGGCAACCCCTTGCGGCAAAATGGAAGCACAATCTCTCCCGAATGCGCCACTCCCGGCTTGAGAATTCCGCATTCTTGAATCGGCTCTCGATTTCTATCTTTTCCCCTGAGCGGAATTCGATCTTTGAGCCCGCCGCGCACTTGCCGCGCGCGCAGCGAGCAGCGTCTGTGAAAATCAGTGACTTCGCCGGAGAAACCCAAGTACCATCTTGCCAGTTCCTGGGGAGCCTCAACGTGAGGTTCGAATGCCTCCAGACGGCATGCGTCGCAGCAGCCGAATTCCCAAAGAGATTGCAATTCTGTTGGTGGGCAGCGACATGGACGGCAAGGTCTTTTCCGAAGAGACCAAGACTGTCGTTCTGAGCCGCCACGGCGCCGGCATTGTTTCGCAATACGTACTTTCCGCGGAGCAGGAATTGATCCTCCGCAGGCTGGATACCGACAAAGAGGCCGAAGTTCGTATCGTTGGCCAGCTCGGCTCTTATGGCGAGAGCCACACCTACGGCGTGGCCTTCCTGGACGCGGAGATGGACCTCTGGGGAGTCGATTTTCCCAGCATGACGGACTCTGAAAAAGAGGCCAGCCGTGTGCTGCTCCAGTGCAGCAGCTGCAAGGCCCGCGACGTGGTCCAGCAAAGCGACCTGGAATCGGACGTATACCTCGTCAACGAAGGGATTATCCGCTTTTGCAGGAAATGCGGATCCTCAACCATCTGGAAACGAGCCACTTGGGATGCTGCCGGCGAGACTATTCCGCTGGAAAACGCGCCGCCGGAAGCCGAACAACGAGCGGAGCCCGTTGAGACTCTCCCGGAAGCGTCACCGAATCCGGCGCCGGCGCCCGTGCCGCAAACCGCGGCGCGCACCGAAAACAGGCGCAAGCACGTGCGCACCAGAGTGAATTTCCAAGCTTGCATCCGGACTCACTCCTTTGGCGACGACATCGTGACATGCGAGGACATTTCCCGCGGCGGACTCTGCTTCACGAGCGGGAAGCGATACATTGAGCAAACCGAGATCGAAGTGGCTGCACCCTACTCACCGGGCAATCCCGATATCTTTGTCCGTGCGCAAATCGTCCACGTCGAGGAACTAAAACAAGAAGGGCGCTTCCGCTGCGGGGTCCGCTACGCCAGGTCCTGAGGATGCGGCTTCATGGGCGATTGTGGAGTGCCTTCTCGAGGGCGGAAGTCACGCGGACGACCGGGCCGTTCCAGAAAACGGCGGTCGGTGCCTGCCTCCACTTCGAACTTGGTGGATAGAGAATTGCGTCGTCCCAGAAGAGGCCATGGGCAACGCAGCAATCAGGCTCCGGTCGTCCCGGGTTTTCATGGGCAATTCTGAGAAGCGCTATTGCGACGAGATGTTGTGGGTCCCAGAACTGGCGGGTGCGCTGGTCCGAGATTCTCCCGAGCGTGCTATGAACTGGTGAACGCAAGTCCATCGGGAGTATCGGCTCCCACACCACCAACACCCGGAGCGAAGGGTCCGAATTGCGCTGCAAGAGTTGTTCGACTGCGGAGGCCCCCCGCAGACAGGTTGCTCAAGTCGGGGAAAGAAGAAGTACCAGCCGGGGCCCTTCCGTGGATTTGTCGAAGGACTCTTCGAACGACCCGAAATTCGCGGCAGTAAGCGTGGCGAGAGGTTCTTGACCGGCCGCCGCAAGAAGCAGTGTGACGACGGCAACGCCAATCGCGATGGATTTCTTCTTCACTTCGCGGCCGTAGAAAAATGATCGGCAATGAATCCTGCGATTTCTTGCGGGAAAATGATCATTCCCACAACGAGCACGACGGCTGTCCAGAGCAGCACCGCACTCAAATAATTCCGCTTTACCGAGCACAGCCTCGCGCGACGCTGCTGCCAGAATCCAATTCCCAGCAGCACGATGGAAAGTGCCAGGAGCCAGGGCCGGAACTTTTGCAGAATCGCGCTCGCGCGCGCCGCCCCCAGCGCGCCTGCAAATCCCAAAGGAAGACAGCACCCCATCGTTGCGAGCGAACTCACAATCGCGCCCAGGGATGCGGAGATGCCGGAGCCTTGCTTCATTCCTTCTCTCCCCGGCGATGCCCGCACTTCACTTTTTTCTGAGTTCATTTTTCCCCGGGCTTACTTCAGCGAGGCCTCGATCTTATTCTTAAATTCCCTGGCCTTGGCAATCACTGCCGGTTCATCCACGGTAAGCAGTTTTTTGTCTCGCATCACGACGCGGCCGCCGATGATGACCGTCTCCACGTCGCTTCCCTTCAACGCGTACGCCAACTGCGCATAGACATCGTACATCGGCACAGTGTTCGGCGCGTCCAGTCCGATGAGAACCAAGTCCGCCTTCTTCCCTGCTTCGAGCGAACCAATTTCCTTTTCCATGTGCAGCGCACGCGCGCCCTCGATGGTGGCCATTTCGACGACGGCCTTCGCTCCCAGCGCCTGCGGGTCCATCTTGGTGATCTTCTGGAGCTTCGCCGCCAGGTCCATCTCTTCCATCAAGTCCAGATCGTTGTTGCTGCCCGCCGGGCCGTCCGTGCCCAGCCCGACCGCCACGCCTGCCGCGCGTTCTTCGATCACTGGAGCAACGCCGCTCGCCAGCATCATATTGCTGGAAGGATTGTGCACGCACCCCACCTGCCGCTGCGCCAGGATTTTGCGGTCCGTCCCATCAACAAAAATGCAGTGCGCCGCCACCAAGTCCGGACCGAGAATCCCGAGCTTGTCGAGATACTGCACCGGCGTCGTGCCGTTCTTCGCGCGGCTGTCGTCCAATTCTTTTTTTATTTCTGCGACGTGGATGAGGATCGGCGCGCTGTATTTCCGCGCCAGCGCCGCCGAATCCTGAAGTGTCTTTTGCGAACAGGTATAAATCGAATGCGGCGCGACCGCGGCGTGAATCAGCGCATCGCCTTGCCAGCGCTTCAGGAATTTCTCGGTGTATTCCAGCATGGCGGCGTTGGATTTATTGTCCGACGCTGGAAAATCAAGAATCGTTTCGCCCAATACCGCGCGCATTCCCGCGGCTTTGGTCTCTTCGGCAATGGCATCCTCAAAGTAGTACATGTCGGCGAACGTCGTCACGCCTCCGCGAATCTGTTCCGCCGCCGCCAGCCGCGTGCCCCAGCGGACAAATTCTTCCGTAACATTTTTGGCTTCCGCCGGAAAAATGTATTTCCGCAGCCACTCGTCGAGCGTCACGTCGTCACGCAACCCGCGAAGCAGCGTCATCGGCGCGTGAGTGTGCCCGTTGATGAAACCAGGGAGAACGAGTTTCCTGCCGGCATTGATGGTCTGCGCGGCGGCGAACTTCGCCTCGATGTTCGCCCGCGATTCTACGGCCACGATCGTGTCGCCGTTTACCGCCACCGCACCATCCTCGATGATGCGGCGTTCCGCATTCATGGTAACGACCGTGCCGCCCGCCACGAGCATGTCGACTTTTTCTTTTTTTGCGTTTTGCGCGTAAAGGCAAGCGGAGAATAGAAAATAAAAAATCGGAACTAAAACAACAGCCAGCCGCGAATGGGACCTGCGCATCCAGTTTCGGTTTTCCATTTTCTATTTTCCATTTTCTACAGATTCGAGGAATCAAACGGTTTAGGAAACAGTTCGCGCATCTGGAAGATTTCGGTTTTGCCCTTGAGATTGGCCAGGATCACGGGAACGTCGCCGCAAAATTCCCAGATCAGCTGGCGGCAGGCGCCGCAGGGAGGCGTCAACGTCTCGGTGTCCGTCACCACGGAAATGACGTCGAAGCCGCGCTCGCCTTCGCTGATTGCTTTGAAAATGGCGATGCGCTCGGCGCAAACGGTGAGACCGTAGGTAGCATTCTCGACGTTGCACCCGCCAAAAATTCGTCCGGAGGTGGCGCGGAGCGCCGCGCCCACGCGAAAATTTGAGTACGGCGCATGCGCGTTTTCCCTCGCCTGTCTGGCCGCCGAAATCAAAGTTCCATATTCGCTCATGCAATCGCCTCTGCAATTCGCGGAATGACCGCTTTCAGCAAGCCGATGAATTGCCCTTTCACACGATCTGCTGTCTCCAGCACTTCCAGGTGGTTGAGCGGCTGATCCAGAATTCCCGCCGCCGCATTTGTCACGCAGGAGATGCCGAGCACGCGAATGCCGCTATGCCGCGGGGCGATCACTTCCGGAACCGTGGACATACCCACCAGATCGGCGCCGACCGCGCGCAAATAGCGTATCTCCGCCGGCGTCTCATAGCTCGGCCCGAGGAGTCCCGCGTACACGCCCTCAAACATCCCGATGCTCATGCGGTTTCCTTCGCCGACGGCCATCTCACGAAATCTGCGGTCGTACGCCGAGGTCATGTCGTGGAAACGCAGGCCGAATCTCTCGTCGTTCGGTCCGGTCAGAGGATTGACGCCCTGCAAATTGATGTGATCGCTGATCACCACCAGCCGGCCCTGCACGAATTCCCGTTTGATGCCGCCCGCGGCGTTGGTGAGGATCACGGCCTTTACGCCCATGCGCGCGAAAACACGGATGGGAAAGGCCACCTCTTTCGCGGAATAGCCTTCATAAAGATGGACGCGGCCCTGCATCCCGGCAACGGGAATTGCTCCCACTTTTCCGATGACCAGTTTCCCCGCATGGCCAATGGCGGTCGATTGAGGAAAGTGCGGAATTTTCGCATACGGAATTTTGGCGGCATTGGCAAATTCGTCCGCGAAAGCGCCAAGGCCTGAGCCCAGAACAAGCGCAATCTTCGGCCGGTGAGCGGTCTGAGAAAAAATGAAGTCAGCCGCTTCCCCTGCGTGCTCGTACTCGCCGGCCGGCAAACTGCTGGTCGGGGTTGCAACAGCGATTTTTCGGGGCGAAGCCGTTTTCGGAACGTTGGTCTTGGAGCTTTTTTTTGCGCTCACGAAAGGATCCCCACGATGGAAGCGGACATTAAGTTTGCCATAGTGCCGGCAAGCATGGCGCGGATGCCAAATTTTGCGAGCTGGCTGCGCTGCTCCGGTGCGAGCGCGCCGATGCCCCCGATCTGGATGCCGATGGAGCTGAAATTGGCGAAGCCGCAAAGAGCAAAGGTGGCGATTGCAAAAGTGCGCGGATCCAGCGTGCCCTTCATGGGGCCAAGCTGGCCAAAAGCGACAAATTCATTGATCACCATGCGCGTCCCGAGAAGGTTGCCAATCTTCGCTGCGTCATGCCAGGGCACACCGATCAGCCAGGCAACGGGCGCAAAGATCCAGCCGAAAACGGTCTGCAGACTTTCCGGGAACCAAGCCATGTGCGGCCAGTTGTGAACGCCGCCCATGATGGCGTTGAGCAGCGCAAGCAAGGCAATAAAGGTAATCAGCATAGCGCCGACATTGAGCGCGAGATGCAAACCGTCACTGGTGCCGCGAGCGATGGCGCCCAGAAGATTGGTTTCTTTTTCCATGGGCGGCAACTCCACGCGGCCGGCGGTGAGCGGCTGCTCGGTTTCCGGTACGAGCATCTTGGCCATGAGCAGCGTTCCCGGCGCCGTCATGATGACTGCAGTCAAAAGGTTCTTGGGATCGGCGCCCCCCACCTGGATGTACCCAGCCATCATGCCGCCAGAGATGTGCGCCATCCCACTGGTCATGACCACCATCAGTTCCGACTTGGTGAGTTTTGGAAGAAAGGGGCGGATGGTAAGCGGGGCTTCGGTCTGGCCCATGAAGATGCTGGCGGCGACGTTGAGGGACTCGGCTCCGCTGGCGCCCATCACGCGAGTCATAATCCACGCCGCAGCGCGGATGATGAGCTGCATCACGCCGAGGTGATAGAGAACCGCAAAGAAGGCGGCAAGCCCAGCCGGGAGAGTTCCTTCGGCTGACCAATGTCGCCGAAGACAAACGCGGAACCCGCGTAGGAAAAGCTCAAGAGCTTGTTTGCGCCGGTGCCGAGGAAACCAAACACCGAACTGCCTACACCGGAACGGAGAACGAAAAAGCCAAGCGCCAACTGGAGCCCGAGGCCCCAAGCGATGGTCTTGAGCTTGATGGCCCGCCGGTCGGTGGAGAAGAGCCAGGCCAGCCCAAGTATCACGGCCATGCCGAGTACTCCGGTAAAACGTCCCATGAACACTCCTCTCCAAACAACCGATTCAAGCGCCAATCACGCGGCGCACCAGCGGCCGCTTTTCGCGCGGAGCTTCCTCGCCAATCTGATAACCGTCCGCGATGCGGCTCTTCGCTTCGGCAAGTTTGGCGTCGCTATTGTAATGAATCGTGGCCAGCGGTTCTCCCTTTTCCACGCGATCGCCGATCCGCTTGTGGAATTCGAGCCCGACGCCGTGATCGATCTTGTCTTCCTTCTTTTCACGGCCTCCGCCGAGCATGGCGAGCGCGATGCCAAACTCCTCGCAGTGGGTGCCGATTATGAAGCCGCTGGCGGAACTCGACACGTGGAAATGCAAGCGCGCGGCGGGCAGGCGTTGCGGCTCGTCAATGACGCGTTCATCTCCGCCTTGCAATCGAATCCCGTGACGGAATTTTTCGAGTGCCTGCCCGGTGGTGATCATGGTTTCGGCGAGGCGGCGGCCTTCTTCCACGCTCTTGGTTCTCTCCCCGAGATAGAACATCCACGCGGAAAGTTCGACGCTCAAGTCACGCAGATCGGCTGGGCCGCGGCCTTTGAGGACTTCGACGGACTCGGCGACTTCGTTCGAATGGCCGGCCATTCGGCCAAGCGGCTGATCCATGTCGGTGATGAGCGCTACTACTTTTTTGCCCATGCGCTTGCCGGTTTCCACCATGACTTCGGCGAGGCGAATTGAATCTTCCTCTTTCTTCATAAATGCGCCGGAGCCCGTCTTCACATCGAGGACCAGGGCGTCAATGCCTTCGGCAAGTTTCTTGCTCATAATGGACGCGCAGATGAGGCCAATATTCTCGACAGTCGAAGTAACGTCACGGAGCGCGTAGATTATCTTGTCCGCAGGAGCAATCTCCGCGGTCTGCCCGATCAAACTCATCCCGCATTCGCGCAGGACCCGGCGAAATTCGTCCAGCGACAGATTCACGTTGAAGCCTGGAATCGCTTCCAGTTTGTCGAGCGTGCCGCCGGTGTGGCCGAGGCCGCGGCCGCTGATCATCGGCACCGTGAGGCCGCCCGCCGCCACGATGGGAGCAAGAATGAGAGAAGTCTTGTCGCCAATCCCTCCGGTGGAGTGCTTGTCCACTTTCTTGCCGGGGATTTCGGAATGGTTGAGGACTTCTCCGGAGTACAGCATTACTTCGGTGAGGGCCGCGAGCTCGGAGCGGTTCATGCCGCGGATCCACACGGCCATGAGCCACGCGGCCATCTGGTAATCGGGTATTTCGCCTCGAGTGTAGCCGGAAACGAGAAAATTAATTTCTTCGCGGGAGAGTTCCCCGGAATCACGTTTCTTGCGGATCAGGTCGACGGCGCGCATGCGTTTTGGAAAGCGAACGGCGAGCGTAACATTCGCTGTACGGGGCGTCAACGCGATGCGCACGCTGAATTCGGCGATGGGCTACAGCGGCTGCTGCACGTCCGGCGGCAGGTTGGTTGTCTGACCGGCGATCACATGCCAACCATGAGGGGTGTCGATGTAAACATGTAAAACGCGGATCTGGCCGCTGACGTGTTGCCCATTCACGATGAACCGCGCGGACCACAGGCAAGTTGCGATTGCGGTATCTTCAAAAATGCGGACTTTGATGTCGGAGGCGTTGAACGATTCACGCTTGAAGGAAGGAGATTCGATCGTCGCAATCCACTGCTCCTTGTTTATCTGCTGGCCGTGAGAAAGCGTGCCGGAAAAATCATCACTGTAAACGCGATAAAAGAACGTACCATTGCTTAATTGGATGGCGCGCGCGGCTTCTTTTTCCAGACTGATGATCTCCTGCGTCTGCGCTTCGGGATCCTTGAATTCGGCATTCCTGACACACCGCTGGATGCAGGCCTCTTTCGAGGCATCTTGCGATTGAAACGAGGGAGCAAGCGTCAGTCCGATCGCCAATGCAGCGATCCACACCATCCTAGTCATGTTGAGTGCTCTCCTTCACTGAGTTGCCCCGTCCCACTGAAGTATATTTGATAAAAGGGCGAGGCCAAAGCACAGCGTGCCTGGGTTTGCTAGAATAACCAATCCGGGGAAGACTCATTTAATTGGGACTGTCATTTCAGGGGGAGCACGATGATCGACTTTAGCAGCAAAGGCCATGAAGCGGCCGGCGCCAGAAGTGACCGCCAAGCAACCAACTCATGGCCGTTTTCACGGCGAAGTTTCCTCGCCAAGACATCGTCTTTCGGGGCATTTTGTGCCGTAGCGAAGCTGATTCCCTTGCCGGCGCTGGCGGCGGAAGTGGCGACCGACTCGCGGGTGTCTCAAACACCGATTGTCGATAAGGGCTTCGCGTCGGTGAGAAAGATCGGTGAAGGGCTGTACGCTACAATCTCCGACCCCTCGAAAGGATTTCAGACGGTTTGCAACGGGGGCTTCCTGGTTGGCAAAGATGGCGCGCTGTTGATAGAGGGTTTTATAAGCGCGCCCGGCGCCGCCTTTCAGATGGATGCTCTGCGGACGGTCAGCCAAGCTCCTGTAAAAGGCGCGCTGGACACGCACTATCACTTCGATCATTCGATGGGCAATGCGTTCTACGGTGCCAACGGGATTCCTTTGTGGGCACATGCCAACGTGGCGAAGCGGATTGTGGAGAGTTATGGGGCGCTGCAGGGTGCCGACAAGGCGGCCTTCCTGGGACCCATCGAGAAGACGATAAAGGAGGCCAAAACGGAAACGGCGCGGAAACACCGCGAAGGCAATCTGGCCCATGCAACAAATCTGTACACCGCGACAAATGCCACGGTGCTGGCACTGCCGAATCATCCCATTGATCCGGCGAAGTTGCCGATGAAGGTGGACTTGGGCGGAGTAACCGCGGTGATCGAGAGCTATCCGGGACATTCAGGGACGGACGTAATCGTGCGGGTTCTGGAACAAAACGTGGTCTATGCGGGTGATCTGTTGTTTTCCGGCATGTACCCGGTCTGCTTCGACCCGCAGGCTACTGTGTCCGGATGGAGGGAGACGTTAAAAACATTCGCCTCCTGGGACAAGGACACACTGTTTGTGCCCGGGCATGGACCGATTTGCGGGCAAGAAGGGATTGCACTCTCCCGGGCGCTCTTCGACGACATCGAAGAGCAAGCCAAGAAGATGCACAAAGCAGGCGTGCCGGCGGCGGAGGCCGCGGACCTCTACGAAATTCCGGGAAAATACAAGAACGTCGGTATTTTTTCCTGGGACTTTTCCATTGGACCGGCGATTACCAAGCTGTACGCGCAGTGGCAGGGCAAGTAGCGGTCGGAGCGTTTCCTGCACACTTCGCGGCGGGGGCGGGATACCCCGAGAAACTAATCGGGCAGAACGCCGTCGAAGTTGCGAATGACACCGCCCGTGGCGGGCGAAGAAGATGTGCGGCTATCGCGGTCGCAAAGGATCGCCTGTATTCCCACGGACTGCGCCGCTTCGATTTCCTTCACCGCATCGGAAACAAACAAGAACTGGTGTGGCGCATACGAAAACGAAGCCGCGATTTTCTTGTAGCTTTCGCCTTCGTTCTTGGCTCCCACGCGGGTGTCGAAGAAAACAGAGATATGCGACGTCAGATCGCCCGACGCCGTAGTGCGAAACAGGAGTTGCTGCGCGAGGACGCTTCCCGACGAGTAGATGCCGATGATTTTTTTCTGCCGCCGCCATCGTTCGAATGCGATGGGCACATCGGGAAAACCTTCACCGTGCAATTCCCCGCTCGTAAATCCCTGCTGCCAGATTCTTCCTTGAAGAGACTTCAGTGGCGTGCACTTGCTGTCCCGCGCGATCAGCCACTGACCGTAAGCGACGCTCGAACGCAGGCGCGCTTCTTCCGCATCGTCAAGCCAGCCAGGCGGTTCAAGGCCGTTGCGCTCATCCACCTCGTGTTGCGCGCGCAGATCCTGAATCAATGAATGAATTTCTGGATCTTGAGAGTGTTCTCGGAGAAACGATTCCAGCTTGCGGCTCGCATAGGGGAAAAGCGTTTCATAAACGAATTCCACGGGCGTTGTCGTGCCTTCGATGTCGAGAAGAATGACGCGGATCTGAGATTCGTCGATCGGAGACACGCGAGCTACTTCGCCGCCGTTTGCGACGGAATGTATCTGGGTCCCCAGCAAACGGGTTCGTAATTCCGGTCCACGCCGCTGCTCGTATAGTGGGGCGTCCAGCCGGACTTGTCCTGGAACAGACGGATGGCGCGAATGCGGCGGTCTCCGCAGAGATCGAACCAGTGCAGCGTGCCGCGCGGAACCCGAATCAAGTCACCGGCTTCCACTTCTATCGCGACAACCGGGCCCTGCTGCGGATGGATATGGAACAGGCCCCGCCCGTCGATGATGTAGCGGACCTCGTCCTCATCGTGGCGATGCTCAATGTTGAACTTGGACAGCATCGCATCCAGCCCAGGAGTATCCGCATTCACGTCGATCACATCCGCCGTGACGTAACCGCCCTGGCGCTTGAGCTCCTCGACTTGCTGGCTGTAGGCACTCAGCACTTGATCCGCAGAAGCATCCGAAGGCAGGTCGGCCGGAGACTCCCAGCGTTCGTAGTCAATGCCAATCCCCGCGAGGTAATCTCGCACCTCACTGTGTTCGCGGAGCGAACGGTTTTCATCGGGGATTCGAAGGACAGCCACGGCAATTTACCTCCAGGCTCAGGCAGCGCGAGAATCATGCACTCTGTGCCGCACCGGAGCGAACCAGCACTTCCATCAGGAACTCCAAGATTTCAACATGGCGCTTGGCTTCCTGCAAGCCTGCACCCCAAGTATAAAGCCCATGCTCCCTCAGAAGAAAACCATGGATGCCGGGACTTTCCCGCAGGGTTTTCGAAACGCGTTCCCCCAGTTCAATCATGTCCTGCGAATTCTCCAGAATCGGCAGCCACTCGCGATGCTTGTGGGTTCGAACGCCTTCCAATCCTTTGAGCATTTCGTATCCTTGCAAGGCGATACCGCCCTGTGATGCATGCGAGCCCGAAAGGACGGTGCTCCAAACCGAATGAGTGTGCAGTACCGCGCCGGCATCCACTCCGCGTGCGATGGCGAGATGGAGCAGCGCTTCCGCAGACGGGCGGCCATCGCCGCGGACAACGTTGGCCGCGTCGTCCATCTCCAGAAACTGCGCGGGCGCAAGGCTGCCCTTGTCCAAGCCCGTTGAAGTAATTGCCAGGCGCAGCGGCTCGCGGGAAATCACCGCGCTGAAGTTTCCGCTCGTTCCCAAAACCCAGCCGCGCGCGTAGAAGCCCTTTCCAATCTCCGCCAAGTCCGCAGCTATTCTGGCAAAGCTTGGGCCCCCAATTGCCTTACGCCTAGGTTCGCGTCTAACTCGTCTCTTGGGTTTCTTCATCACCACGCCGTTCAAAAATACTTCCATAGCCGAGCAAGGTGCGCCGTTCAGCATTCTACGACGTACCCCACACGGATGGAACGGGCCGGTGATTTTTGTCCGTGCGACAGATCAGAAATCCAATCTCAAAGAGAGCTGCCCGGTGCGGTTTCCGCTGTTCTCGGCGGGTTGCACGCTTTGCACGACGCCGAACGAAGATGCAGTGACGTTTGTCGGCGGCGGCGCAAAGTTCGGGTGATTCAGCAAGTTCGTAAACGTGCTTTCAAATCGCAGCCGGAGCCGTTCTGTAATCTGGAAGTGCTTCGCCAGCCCGGTAGCGATTGTGGTTGTGCCAGGGCCTAGGAGAATCCCGACGCCACAGTTCCCCACCGGCCCCGACGGAACTGGATTGAAGGCAGCGAGATTAAACATACTGCCGGTCGCGGGATTCGCGATATTGCCATTTCCAATACAATCAGGACGTTGAAAAGCTCCGCGATAGGAGATGTTCAGGTTTCCCGGATCGTAGCAGACCACGCCCGGCCCTGGTGGTGGGCAACTGGTGCTGGTGGTTGGCGTGAGATAAGGTCCCGTTTCCCACAAACTGACCGTGCTCAACGACCATCCCCCAATCGCGACGTCGGCGATTCGATTCATGCCTGCGAAATGCTTGCGTTTCTTGCCCACAGGTACATCATAAAGCGCGGACAGCAGGAATCGGTGCCGCCGGGTCGCGGTCATGTTGCCTCGGTTCGCTGCCAAATCAAAACGATTGGCAACGGGCGTTCCGTAAATGATTTCGGGGTTGAACGTCGTGGGCGCATCACCTCCTACATTGCCCAGGCTCTTGGCCCACACATGGCTCGCCTGCAAATTCAATCCGCCCCGTGCGCGCAGGTTCAGCTCGGATTGCAATCCCTGATATCCAACGTGCCCGGCGTTATTGGTCGAAAGAATTCGGCCCCAGTTTGCGTATGGCTTGGGATTTGGATTGGGCGAAGTTGTGCTCGGCTCGACTTGGTTCAGATCCACGGTCTGGCTCATGCGGTACGAGCTCATACCCAAGTAACTTTCGCGCAAGGTCAAATCGCGTGCGAGTTCACGCTCCACTGTAAAGTTCCACTGCGCCGATTGCGGGTCGCGATAGTCCGTCAAAGTATTTTGGTAGAAATCGCCCGTACCCGCAATGAGCAATGGATTATTGGGAGTGCGCGCCGACGGGAACTGGTAAGTCGGCGCACTCGTCTTGGGATCCGGATTGAAAGTCGTGCGCACAACCGACACGTCAATGTTCGTCGTATTGAAGGACAGTTGGCCAAGATTGGTCATCGTGAAGATTCCAAATCCTCCGCGCACCACTGTCTTGTTATTCCCAAACGGACGATAAGCAAACCCGAGGCGCGGCTGAAAATTCCTTTTGTAGAATTGGCGGAGGCCGGGACCGAGACCGAGGGTGTTGGCGTGTTCCACTGGCGCACAAGGCAGCGAGGAGACTACCGGAGTACAGCCTTGCGCGGTGTACGAGGCCGTGTTGATGGATGCGAGGAAACCAGGACGCGGAACATTCCCTTGAGGAATGATGATTCCACCATTGCGCACATCAAAGGCCGTGAGATTCGCAAGGTCGCTGACGAACGGCGGCAGCGCCTGCCAGCGCATCCCAAACGAAAGCGTCAGCCGATTGTTCAGCCGGAATTCGTCTTGTCCATACAAACCCGTCTGGATCGTATGCGCGTGCACGTCTGGTCCGGATTGCGCTACAAACGTCTTTGTCGGCAGCCCCAGCAGCAAATTTGCGAATGCATTCCCCGTGAAGATGCCCTGGTCAAACGTAAACGCGCCGAAATCATCCGCGCCTCCGAAGCTCTCCAGGTCCACATAAGCCACGCGCCGCACATCCACGCCGAATTTCATCGTGTGCCGGCCCTTGATCCACGTCACGTTGTCCGCAAACTGAATGGTTTGCGATTTCGTCGTTCCATCCTTGTCTCGCCCAATCGGCGAAAAGTTGCCAGGATCATCGCTGAAATTGAAAATCGGGAAGGCCCCCGCTTTGGAATGATCGCTGAGGTCAAGGCCCGTCAATCCCAATGTCGAAACGGCGCTAGCGCCTTGGATGGGAAAGAGGACCTGCAATTGCCACAGCGACACGCCGAAGCGAGCTTCGTTCACCAAATTGTTGGTGATCAAGTAGTTGTGCGAGACGATCAGGTTGTTGTTGTGCTCCGTATCATGGTCCGGTGGCAAAAAGGTGTTGAGCGTGCTCAGATAGGAATCGGTCAGCGATTGCGCGTTCAAACGTTTCCAGCTCCAACGCACAAACAATGATTGCTTGGAAGTGATCGTGCGATCCACGCGCAGGTCGAAGCCGTTCGTACCGCTGGGCGTGGGCGTCTGCTGCAGGTAGTTGGCTTGCGAGCCAAAGTTCGCTGCGCTGACATTGATGTTCGGCGCCGGAATGTAGTTGAGCAGGTTCGTCGCCACCGGATTGATGCAATCCTGGCTGCTTGTGCACTGGCTCCCACTCGGAATTTTGTTCCCCGCGTACGGCTTCCCTGTAAAGGGGTCGGTCAACACATTACCCAACGCAGAAAAGTCTCCGGTGCGCATAGCTGCCGTCGGAACAAATAAAAACAGCGGCGTAGAATACCTCCTGCGATTGCCTTCGTAATCCGCGAAGAAAAATGTTTTGACTTTGCCGCGATCCCGGCCCGGAATCAACACCGGCCCGCCCAAACTCCCTCCAAACGTGTGGAACACTTTGTGCGGTTTCAGCGTGCTTCCATTGATATTCGATCCCCAAACCGCCGCATCGAATGCGCTGTTCTGAAAGTACTCAAAGGCGCTCCCGTGAAATCTTTCGTTTCCGCTCTTGGTACTGATCGTGACGTCGCCCAGTTGGGAAAATTCCGCGTTGTTATTGAACTGCGTCACTTTGAATTCGCTGATCAACTCGGAAGAAGGGTTCATGTTTCCGAGCGCCCCGTTCTGGCGGATGTTGACGGTCGAAGAACCGTCGACCGAATATTGCACCTGGGAGGGAAGCCCGCCGCCGACCGAAACGTTTCCGTTGGCGTCCTGCTGGGCGCCGGGAACCGTGGCGAGCATCGCCAACGGGCTGGTGGTGGCACCGCGATAATTTACGGGCAGATTGGTGATTTGAGAAAAGTCCTTGGTGTCTCCGATCGTCGCATTCTCGGTATTAATCACCGGCCCGGATTCTCCGCCGACTTCAATACTCTGCGCCGCCGAAGCCAATTTCAGCGCCACGTCCAGGCGAACGCTCTGCCGCGCATCCAGTTGCACGGCGGTCATCTTGTACTCGGCGAAGCCCGCCGCGGCAACCAGCAACTCGTAGTGACCCGGCTTCAGATTGACGAAATGAAATGCGCCATCCGCGTCCGTTGCAGCGGTGTGCTGCGTATGGTCATCGACGTTTGTCAATATCACCTGGGCTCCGGGAACCACACCCTGGCCCGGATCCTTCACGACGCCGATCATCTCACCGAATGTGGATTGCGCCTCCAGTGGCGCCGCAGAAAAGTAAAACAACAAGATGGACAGACAGGGCACAGCAAAACGCAAATACGTGAACTGAACTTTCTTCATAAGGACACCTCATGTGAGCAACGTAGGGCACGAGGCATAAAGAAGCCGTAAGGATTTCAATGGAAAGTTCAAATAACCTGTAAACACATTTTTTCTGACTCGCGTACTAATTCCGGCAGAGAATCCAAAAATATAATTTGTTGCAGAAAACATTTAGCACGTAGGGCACAAGCAATGCATGCCCGAAACAACGCCGTACCGAAACCAGCTCATCCCTGCAATGGGAGGGCATCAAAAAAATCGGGCCTCCCCTTGATGCAAGCTGGAGGCCCGAACGTCGTTCGCATTTTGCGGCTGGAAAAAAAAATGCTCCTGTGATTAGAATTTCACGAGAATGGCCATGTTCAGGCGGTTCTCGGTTTTCCTCAGATCCGGGGTGAACCCTGGCACGAAGGCGCCGGGCGAACCGCAAATATTATTGCCGAGAACTGGAGTCGGGCAAGAGGTTGGCGTGACACCACCTGACCCCGAGAAATACGGCACGTTTGCCGCCCGATGGTTGTACTCCCAGCGGAACGTAATATATTGGCTGGGCATCCAGTCAAAAGTCCCCGACACATCCCAAGCCTTATACGGATCGCCCGGGTTCTGGGTGAAATAAGGCGTGCCCGAAGCAGCCGTCGCGCCATTAATCGGGGGCAGCAAAACCAGATATCGCCCGGGATTGCTAATCTGCCCACCTCCGAGTGTCAGGCCATACTTGTCGTTGTCGAACCACAGGCGGTTGTAGAACATGTAACCCAGAAAACTCTGCTTCGGACCCTTCGCGGAGTTGCCAGCGCAACTGACGCCGCCGCCGTGCTCGCATCCCATGTCGCCGGTGAGTGAAAAGGCCGCCTTATCAAGGAACCTCTCCTGGTTGTCGTAATACTTAACTTCGATGCTGTCGTCCGTGTGATAGCGGATACGGCCCGGCGTGTTCAACGTATCCTCACCCAAGGCGTACTGATTCCCGAGGATCGACAGCCAGCCATTCGGCCGCCATAGGAATTGCACTCCGAAGCCTGGGCGGCTGTTGAAACGCCCATAGGATTGCCACCCATTCGTGAACCACGGCTCGATCTTCAAGTGCTCCGTCGGGAAAATCTGGACGCGAACGCCGTTGAAAAACCAGGGTGTGTTCGATGAAACATACGACGGCTGATACGCCCAATTGTCGAATTGGTAGTAGCTGAACAGCCCGATATACGACATGAAGATGCCGGCGTCGACGTTGATTCCATGCAGCGCGTTGAAATGGTAGCCACCGTACGCTTCCGAGATATACCGGTAAGCATTATCAAGATTCCATTGGCCGCGCGCAGGGCTGGCGTCATTGCGCGGTGTCGTTTGCGAATACAAGCCAAACTGCGTCATCACCCGGGCGCGGACGTTATCGTAATGAAAGTCGCCGCCGACACCAAGTTGCGTTACCTGGACTTCATTGGCCCTGAAAACTTCGCTCGACCCGCCGATCGTGTTGTCTCTGGGATGGTTGAAATCGTAGATGTAGTCGACGTCGGCCCGGATTTCCGGCGTAAAGAATTTCGTATCCATCGGCGATTCTTTGGTGCGCGCGTTCCCGTTCAGCCAGGTGAAATCGGCAAACGCAAACGGCTCCGTTGCTTGCACTTTCGCCGCACCCGATTTGCCCTTTTCAGTGGCTTGCGGCGCGACGGAAGCGGCAACTTTTTCTGTAGGAATAACATTCGCATTCACTCCTGCAACTGTCGGTGCCGGTGTGACGCCCGCGGCGCTCGCCGCAACCGTGGATGTGGCTGGGCTCGACGAACCGGGCTGCGAAGACGCTGCCCGAGCCGCTGGCGAACTGCCCTTGGTTTCGAGTTCCGCGACGCGTTTCTCAAGCAGTTCTACGCGATCGAGGAGCCAGCGCTGGCGCTCCGTCAACGGGGCGGGCGCCTCAATTTTGGCGCCATCGCTCTTTGCCGGAGCTGATTTTGTGGGTGGATTGCTCGTATCTTTATCATCGGCCAGCAAGTGATCCGGAACGATGCTGGCACATAGCAGTGCAGCAAGAAGAATTGGGAACAGTGTTCCAACGTGTTTGTACGCGCGCATTTCTCTCTCCTAAAAAAAGCCAAGCAACGGATTGTCAAAGGAACAGAATTGCTTCTTTGGCAGACGCAGAATGCTGCTTCGTGCCTACGAATACTAGCGTTCGGAACATTAGGAAATCGTAAGCCCGGCGTAAGGATGGGGTTAATGCGTAGAGTGCAAACTTTTCAAGAAATTGCCGGCGCGCCGCGATATCTCACGGGCAGATTGGTGATTTTAGAAAAGTCCTTCGTGTCTCCGATCGTCGCCTTTTCCGTATTAATCACTGGCCCGGACGAGCCGCCGCTCCTCAAACCCTCGGTCACTGCGAACTCAAAACCGTATGATCGCGTCGATGGCAAACATGAGCTGGCCACGGCGCGTGCCGTTATCCCAAGGCCTCGCACTCCAGGCATATTCGTACCGGACTTCGGGACGAGTGGAGATCAACTCGTTGAAGTGGTGAGTGACTCCCACGGTGTAACTCACGTAAGTCGTTGCGAAGCCCGACCGC
>WNFK01158919.1_pt1 | contig 17806 bp, 14 predicted proteins | sample 5400281 | NCBI WGS metagenome assembly WNFK01 (sample SAMN13153350, study PRJNA577476) | soil metagenome | isolation source: 20 cm soil on Douglas fir-dominated hillslope | place: USA:California | collected 2013-09-17 | reverse complement strand
GATCCGCGGCAAGACGCTCGCGCAAGTGGCCGACGCGCGGCGGAAATCGCCAATCGAGGCCGCATTGGAGATCGTGCTCGCCGGCGACGCCAGCGTCGCGTCCTTCAACATGAAGGAGTCGGACCTGCGGCGGTTCATGGTGCAGCCGTGGGTGATGACCGGGTCCGACGGGTCGGACGGCCATCCGCGCAAGTTCGGCACCTTTCCGCGCAAGCTGCGGCAGTACGTCTTCGACGAGCATGTGCTCACTCTGCCGCAGGCGGTCCAACAATCGAGCCAGCTCACGGCCGAGACGCTCCAGCTCCCCGACCGCGGCGTGCTGGCGGTGGGGAAATACGCCGACGTCATCGCGTTCGACCCGAAGACCATCGCCGACCGCGCTACGTACGTGAGCCCGACCCTGCTGGCGACGGGGATGAGGTACGTGCTGGTCAACGGGCGGCTCGCCGTGGACGACGGGCGGTACACCGGCGAGCTCGCGGGGCGTCCGATCCGCCGGATGCCGGCGACGTCGACTTCCGGGGCGGCGCCCGTCGCGACGGCTCCGGCGCCCGACTATGCCGCCCACGTCGAAGTGCGGCGCACGACGCACGGGGTCCCGCACATCAAGGCGGACAATCTGGGTGCCGCCGAGTACGCGCTCGCGTTCGTGCAATCGGAGGACTACGGGGCGCGAGTGGCGCTCGACCTGCTGAAGTCGCGCGGCGAGATGGGGCGCTGGTTCGGGTGCGACAGCATGGAGCGCGACTTCTCCGCGCGACTGGCGTATCGTCAGGCCGTCGCGAGCTATCCGTTCCTGAGCGCCGACACGCGCGAGGTGTACGAAGGGTTCGCCGCGGGGGTGAGCCGGTACGTGGAGCTGTATCCGGAGCAGTTCCCCGCCGGCTTCGCGCCGCGGTTCACCGGCTACGACGTGCTCGCGCACGACGTGAGCGTGGCGTCGGCCGCACAGGCCGCGCGGTTCCTCTCGCGAAACGACCCGGCTTACCGTGCGCGCGGGCGTGCGCAGCCCGTGGCCGCGCAGCCGGAGGGACTGCCCGAGCCTGGCGCGTGGGTGGACGTGCCGGACGAAGGCTCGAACGCCTGGGCGTTCGGCCCCAGCCGCACCAAGTCACGGCGCGCCATCCTGCTGCGCAACCCGCACCTTCAGTGGAACGCGGGATACTACGAGGCACACGTGACGGTGCCCGGCACGCTCGACTTCTACGGCGACTTCAGGATCGGCGGCCCGTTCGGCGTGATCGGCGGCTTCAACCGCGATCTGGGGTGGTCGACGACCAACAACGATCCACTGCTCGGGCAGGTGTACGCCCTGGAGCTCGACCGCACGAAGGCCGACCACTATCTCCTCGACGGCGTGAGCCGACCGATCGACGTCGATCGGGTGACCGTCGGCTATCGCGATGGTGAGGAGATGGCGAGCGAGACGCGCGAGGTGCCGCGCACGCCGTTCGGCCCGGTCGTCTACCGCGACAGCACGCGCCTGTACGTGCTGCGAGCGGCAATGGACGGCGACTATCGCGCCGGCGAGCAGTTCCTGCGCATGATGACGGCGCGGTCGCTCGCCCAGTGGAAGGATGCGATGCGGATGCGCGCGCGGCTCAACTCGAGCTTCACGTACGCCGATCGCGCCGGCAACGTCTTCTACGTGTGGAACGCGGCCATCCCGTCGCTGCCGCAGGGGACAGGCTCGGACACGGTGGCCACGCCGGTGCGCACCTGCTCAACCCCAAGGGCGGGAACATCCACAACGAGAACGACCCGCCGTACTTTACGAACATGCGGCAGCCCCTCGACCGCTCGCGTTATCCGGCGTACTTCCCCGAGCCGCGGCTCGGGCTGCGCAGCCAGCTCGCCCTGCAGCTCATCGACACGGACCGTCGGCTGGCGCTCTCCGACGTGCTGGCGCTGAAGCACTCGTACCGCATGCTCCTGGCCGACCGTGTGCGCGACGATCTCGTGACAGCCGTGCGCGCGTCGCAGCCAACGCCGGAGGTCGCCCGGGCGGTCGACATGATGGCGCGCTGGGACAAGACCGTCGCGCCAGCCAGCCGCGGCGGCGTGCTGTTCGAGATCTGGTGGCGCCGGTACATCGCCGGCATCCGGCCCGATACCATGTATGCGCAGCCGTGGAGCGCGGCGGCTCCGACATCCACGCCGCGCGGACTGCGCTTCCCGGCCAGGGCGGAGGAGGCGTTCGCCTGGGCCGTGGACGAGACGACGAAGCGGTACGGAAGCGCCGACGTGGCGTGGGGTGACGTGCACCGCGTGCGCGTGGGCAACGTGGACGTCCCGGTGGGCGGCTGCAACGGCGACATTGGCTGCTTCCGCGTGCTCTGGTACAAGGACGACCCGGACGGCAAGCGCCAGGCGGTGGGCGGCGACGGGTGGATTCTCGCTGTGGAGTTCGGTGACCAGCCGAAGGCCCACTCCGTGCTGGCCTACGGCGAGAGCCCGCGGGAGGACTCGCCCTTCCGCAGCGACCAAGCCGAGATGTTCGCCCGGGGCCAGCTCAAGCCGGTCGCGTGGACCGACGCAGACATCCAGCGGCAGACGGTTCGCCGCTACCGTCCGGGCGAGCGGCGGTAGGAACTCTCAAGGCGCGCCTGATGACTGTCCGCTCACGCCACTTCGCCGCCCGCCTGCTGACTGCCGCGTTTGTGGTCGCCTGCGCACGTCCACCAGCCGTCACGACGGATGCGATGCTGAGCGACGGCGCGCGCCGCGGCATCGCGGTCGCCGACTCGCTGGTCGAGGCGGCGACCGGAAGGCTGTTCCCCGGCGCGGTGCTCGTCGTCTCGCGGAACGGCGTCGTCCTGCACGAGCGCGCCTTCGGACACGCGCAACTCAATGATGTCTCGATGCGCCGGCTCGCGTCTCCACCCCGGATGCGGCCGTCCACCATGTTCGATCTCGCGTCGGTCACCAAGGTGATGGCGACCACGCTCGCCGTGATGCGGCTCGTGGATCGAGGTTGGATCGACGTGGACGCGCCGGTGTGGCGATACCTCCCCGACTTCCGCGGGACGCATCTCGACAGCATCACCGTTCGGCACCTGCTCACCCACTCGGCCGGGCTCGTGCAGTGGCAGCCGTTGTACTACCACGCGGCGACCACCGCACAGACGTACGGCGTGATCCGCGACATGCCGCTCGAGTGGGGAGTCGGCACGGGACGTCACTACAGTGACCTCGGCTTCATGCTGCTCGGCGACGTCGTGGAGCGGGTCAGCGGCGAGCGCCTCGATGCGTTCGTGGAGCGCGAGCTGTATCGCCCGCTGGGGCTGCGCTCCACCGTGTTCGTCCCGAAGGCGCTGGGGTTCACCGACTTCGCCGCGACGGAAGCAGGGAATGGGTACGAGCGGCACATGGTGTACGACTCGACCTTCGGATACCGCTATCGCGGCGACCCGACCGCATGGAACGGCTGGCGCCAATACGTGCTGCGGGGGGAAGTGAACGACGGCAACGCCTACTACGCGAACGGCGGCGTCGTGGATCATTCCAGGGACGGCGCCATCTGAGCGCCGAGGTGGTGTCCCTGTTCCTCACGCGCGACCGGTTCGACAACTACCTGGGGTGGATGCGTCCGCGCGACATGCCCGACGGCAGCTTCATGCACACCGGCTTCACGGGGACCTATGTGCTTGGCGTACCGAAGTACGGGCTGTCGATCGTGCTGCTGACCAACCGACAGAACGTGGGCACCGACGCGCGCGGATACTTCCCGAATCTCGTGCCACTGCAGGAGGCGGTCGCGCGGGCGATCGTCGCGGGCGCGGGTGATCCGAACGCGGGTCGCAAGGGCAACTGAAGGGTCCTGCTCCGGAGATCCGGTTTGTTGCGCCGGTCGAAAGATCCAGTGCGTGGCATACGAAGGAAAGGACCGTCCCTCCGATAGCGTGGTGCGAGTAAAGGTTGGATGCCCGCATGGTCGTGGCAGCCTGGCGGGCCATTGGGCATCCAACAGCCACGAGGCGCGATCCGCGTGGTTGTTGGAGCGGTTCAAAATGCGGTTCCCCTTGCAACCGCTACACCGAACCTCGGTTGACCTTGCGACCGGCGCGATGAACGCAAGGAGAACAAAGAGGCCCGGCGATGTTCGCCGGGCCTCTCTCACTAATGGATCGTGATGCCGCTCAGCTGCCGATGAGCGGGTTGTTCAGCCGCTCGGCGGACGGCAGCGGGAAGCAGATCTGGGTGCCATAGGTGCCGCCGGCAAAGTGATACGCCGTTCCCGCCGCGGGCTGCAGGACCGTGCCGAAGCGGATGATGTCCCCCAGTTGCTGCCCCTCGAGGAACAGCTCGCGGCGACGCTGGTCCACCAGCTCGGCCAGGTAGTCCGCCTGGGTCACGCCGGTGAAGGCGCTCTGATTCCCGCGCGTGCGTGCTGCGACAAGGATCGGCAGGGCCGTCGCCAGACTGCCGGCCCGAATGTCCGCCTCGGCGATGATGAGCTGCGCCTCCTGATACTTCGCGATCGCGATCGGCGATCCGACGACGGGATACTTAGTCTGGTACCAGTGCCGGATGCCCGACGTGCTGGTGACGTTCGACTGGACCAGCGGCACGCGAGGATCGCTGACGCTCATCGTGCGGTACGGCTCACCGACCGAGCTCGACGTGTTCACCAGCGAGTTCTCGTTGAATACCAGGTTATTGCGCCGAGGGACCGTTCCCGAGTACGTCGCGTTGTGCACGTACCCTGCGGGGACCTGTTGCGCGTCGGCCTTGGCGCCGGCGTAGTCGCGCAGGTCGAGCTTCGCCCGCGCGCGGCCCGCATAGGCCATCCGAAGGATGTCCGTCGACGCGGCGGTGGCCGGCGCGATGGCCTGCGCCGCCGCGATGGCCTCGGGGAAGCGCGCGACCGCGAGCTTGAACGAGCTGTCGCGCGTGACCTCGCCGCCATAGGCGATCGAGCGATCCGGGTTGATCTTCGAGAACGCCAGCGAGCAGAAGCCCTCGCCAAGGAGCAGGTATGAATAGCCGCCATAGGCCGACGCGGTCGCGATGAGCTGTTGCCGGTTCGTCGGCACCTCGGCATCGGTCCAGACGCGAAGGTAGTCGATCACCGTCTGCGCCGACGAACGCGCCGTCTGGAGCGGCCCGTAGATGCCGAACGCCGTGCAGGCGCTCCTCGCGTAGCGCGCGTCGTTGGCCGCGGAGGTGCGCTGGTCTGGTGGCACGCGGTCGGCGGTCTGGAAGGCATAGATGAACTCCTCACCCACCTCGCCACCCTGTACGATGTACGAGGCGAAGGCACATTCGAAGTCGGCGATCGTGCCGGACACGAGGAGCTGGGCGTTGGCCGGGACCTCGACGTTCTCCGCGGGGATGCGGCTCGAGCCCTCGACGTCGAGGGGATTCTTCACCGCATCGCAGGCGAGCAGCGCCGTCAGCGCGACCGTCAGGAGCAGGGGCGCGGCGTAGGCGCGAAGTCTATCGAGCATCGTCGTCGACCCTCTGGTTGTATGGAGGCTGCGCATGGATCACCAGCCGAGGTTGACGCTCAGGACCCACTGGGTGGCCTGAGGGTTGGTGGTCTGGTCGAAGAAGGAGAACCCACCGCCCCGGGTTCCGCCCAGGAAGGATGCTTCCGGATCGAGACCGGGATACTTCGTCCAGGTGTGAAGATTCCGGCCGGCGATACCGATCGTGGCCCGGCTGACGCGAGCCATGCGGTTGACGTGCTCCGGCAGCGTGTACGCGACGCTGATCTCGCGCAGCTTCACGAAGCTCGCGTCATTGGTGTAGCCGTCCGGCAAGGCATCCGTCCCGACCTTGAGGCTCGCGATCAGGATGGGATCGTAGTCCTGCGGGTAGTACCACTCCCGGCAGCGGCGATTCACCACGCAGCGAAATCGCTGGCTCCCATCGATCTTCACGTAGTCGCGCTTGAAGTCGACGAGGCCCGTGAGCCGGAGGTTCTTGAACAGGGTGACCGAGTTCGTCACCGCGCCCTCGACGCGCGGACTGGTACGGCCGAGGAAGACGAGGGGTGCGCTCGCGCAGGCGACGGAGCCGCCCTTGCCATCGTCGCACATCACGTTGATCGGATTGCCCGCGGCGTTGATCGTCGCGGAGACGATCCGCTTGCTGAAGTACGAGCCAATGGGGTATCCCACCTGATGCCGCGGCGGCAGTGATCCCGCGCTGGCGAGGACGAAGTCCTCCACGGGACAGGTGCCCGGATCCGTCGAGCCCGGGACGTAACCCGCGCAGGTCGACTGGCGCCGCAGTTCGAGGATGGACGAGGCGGTGCCGAGATCCTCGACCGTGTTGTCGTTGGTGGCGTAACTGACGTTCACGTCCCACTCGACGTTCTCGCGCGAGATCGGCCGCCCGCGCAGCCCGATCTCCAGGCCCGAGTTGCGGATCGAGCCGGCGTTGAACGGCTGGCTGCCCGGGACGCCGATGGAGGGCGCGATCTGGCGATCGAGGATCGCGTCGATCGTATGCTTGCGATAGTAGGTCAGCTCGATGCCCGCGCGATCGTCGAGCACACCCACGTCGAAGCCGAGCTCGATCTCCTTGCTTCGCTCCGGTCCGAGGTCGGGGTTGCCGATCGAGTTCAGCGTGACCGTCGGCACGTCGCTCGGCCCCGTCGCGCTCAGGTAGGTCTGGAGAGCCGAGAAGGTGATCGGCTGCTTCCCGGACTCGCCGTACGCCGCGCGGAGCTTCAGCGCATTGATCATCGGGAGTCGCGATCCCGGCCCTTCGATCGGGATCCAGCTGGCGCTGAACTTCGGATAGTACACGCGGTCGAAGTTGCGCCCGAACGCGCTGTTGTCGTCCGCGCGGATGGCCGCCGTCAGGAAGAGACGATCGTTCCATCCCATCTGCTCCTGAAGGAACAAGCCCAGCGTGGCGTCTTCCTCGACGTCCTGGCAGGTCGTCCGGTTCTGGGTCGTGGCGGACACCGTCGTGATGCCCACTGCCGGGAACGCCTCGCCCGACGCGCAGGAGATCTCGTAATAGTTGCGGTAGTATTGGGTGCCGAACGACGTCGTGGAGCGAAGCGCCCGCGGGAGGTCGAACACGGTCGTAGCCGCGTAATCGGCCGTGTAGTTGTTGATCGTGCGGAACGTCATCGCGCGATAGCCGAGCCCGGACGTGCCGAGGAGCGCCTTCGTCAGGGAGTCCTCTGTCCGTCGACCGAGCTCGCTGTTCTCCTCCCGGGTGCGGTCGGCGCCGAAGTTGAGCCGGTGCCGGAACCACGACGTGGGAGAGTTGTTCACCTGGATGCCACCGGTGAAGCGGTCGACGATCTGATTGAACTCGAGCCACGCGTCGTACTGCTCCGGCAGTCCGCTGTTGAAGCCGCGCCGCGGGTTGGGCTGGCCATTCGCCAGCGGCACGTTGTTCAGCGGGGTCGCGTTGACCACGTTGAGCGCCCGGCCGCCGCAGCCTGCTTCGCAGGGCAGCGTGACGTTGCCGTTGGTGTAGCCGACGTTAAAGCCCATGTCGACCTTCGGAGTCGGGTTCACCGTGACGTTCAGGCGACCCGTGGCCCGCTTCACCCCGTTCGATGGCTCCATCCCCTTGCTGTCCTCGATCCCGAGGCCCGCGAAGTAGCGCGCGAGCTCGGAGCCTCCACTCGAGTTCAGGTCGAACTCACTGATGTGGCCGTTGACGTAGACGGGAGTGCCGCGCGCATCCTCGAGATCGATGAGATTGATCGGCACGGTGTCGAGCGTGCCGGCGGCACCGCCGGGACGCGGGATGGGGAAGTAGTTGATGCGGAAGCGGCCGCTCGGATTCTGGAAGTAGTTCGTGCCTTGCTTGGTGGAGGCGTTCCATTGCGTTCGTCCCGCCTTTCCTTTCTTGGTGATGATCTGGATCACCCCGTTGGATGCCTCGGTGCCGTACAGCACGGCGGCGGCGGGACCTTTGATGACCTCGATGGACTCGATGTCGTCGGGGTTGATGTCGTTGAGGCGCGAGATCGACGACGATCCGAACGCCTGATTGATCGGCCCAGTCGCGGTCTGACTGTTGGCCCGCACGCCGTCGACGTACACCAACGGCTCGTTCGACAGCGATAAGCTCGATGCGCCGCGAATACGAATGCGCGCGCCGGTGCCGACGTTGCCAGAGGCCGGATTGACGAACACGCCGGGCGCGCGGCCGTTCAGCAGCTGTTGCACGTTGTTCACCGTTCCACGCTCCGCCACCTCCGCCGCGTTCACCGTGGAGATGGCGTTGCCGAGCTCGCGACGTGCCTGGCCGCCGACGGTGCCGGTGATGACGACCTCGTCGAGCGAGATCGACTGCTCGGCGAGCGGAATGCGGAGGTCGGTCGCGCCCACGGTGACGGTCTGGCGCAGCGGCCGGAAGCCGATGCGTCGCACCTCGACGGTTGCCGAGGTGCCGGATAGTCCGCCAAGGCGGAAGCGGCCATTCGCGTCGGTCGTGGTGCCGGTCGTCGTGCCGGGCACCAACACCGTCACGGCGGGAATGCCGACACCGGAGCCAGCGCTCACCACCGTGCCCGCGATCACGCCGGACTGCGCGATCGCGGTACCCGCGATCAGGACGCTCGCGAGTGCCGCGAGCAGGAGGCTGATGCCGCGGGGCCGTCGCACGAGCGCGCGAACCGCGAGATCAGGACGTGCGGCTGAGGAAGTCACGAACGACATGACACACTCCAGAAAGAGGAATGCGGGACGCTGCCGTCGAGGAAGGGCCGTCATGCGGCAGGTGGGAGGGCGCAGAGGTCGCCCGAGCGAGATTATGAAGCGCGGCATTCCGGCTCGCAAGACGAGTGAACGACGAAGCGCCCTCCGATCTCACCTCGTCGGAGGGCGCTTCGTCACTGTTCACGCCTTGCGGTCAGGGTTCGATGCCGGCGTCCTGATCGTCGTGATCCTCGTCCTCTTCTCCACCGGCGAAACCGCCGGCACTGCCACCACCCAGCAGCCGCTCGACGTGCAGGATCTGCTTCAGCCTCTCGCCGCCGACGCTGATCGTGACGAGATAGTCGCCGGTGGTGACGAGCGGGGCACCGCCGCGCCCACCGCCGAAGCCGCCGCCGCCGCCGGCCGGGCGGAAGAGCTGCGCGAGCTGGCCGAGCTGCCCCTGATCCCCTGGTGCAGCCGACTCGCCCGATCCTTCTGTCTGCGCCGCCGCCGCGCCGCGCGCGGGTGCGCCCTCACCCGGTCGCGCCGCGAATCCTCCAGCGCCGCCACCCTGGCCGCGTCCGCCACCGCCGCCACCACCGAACAGCTGCGCGAGTCCCTGCAGGCTGCCGCCCGCCGTCGCGGTACGCAGCCGGTCGATCGTCTCCTTCGGCAGCGTCCCCGCCTTGTCGAGCGAGTCGATCACGAGCGCGATCCGCCGCGCCTGCACGATGGAGTCCCGTACACCGGCGGGAGAGAGTGGCGGCGTCCTGGGCGCCTTCCCTCGGAAGTCCCACGTCACCTTGTGCAGGCCGGCGCCGCCGGGGCCGGTGAGCGTGCGGATCGTGTCGCCGCTCGCATCGCTGATCACGATGCGGGTGGTGTCGCGCCGAGTGCCGCTGCTCAACTTGTACCAGATATCGGCGCCATACGCCGGGCTCGATGCCTCGTACACCTTGTGTCCGGCCGCCTGCCCTTCCACCGTCGGCTGGCCGTACTGGTACGCCACCTTCGGCGCGAACAGCGCGACGCTCCGCGCGCGCACGCTATCGGTCATCTGCTCGAGCGGCGCGATGTCGACGATCCAGATCGAGCGCCCGTGCGTGCCCGCGATCAGCTCGTGATCGCGTGGATGGATCCTCAGGTCGTGCACGGGTACCGTGGGCAGACCGTTCATGAACTTCTGCCACGAGCCGCCGCGGTCCATCGACATATACGCACCGACGTCGGTGCCGAGGAACAGGAGCTTCGGGTTGTATGGATCCTCGCGGATGACGTGCACGAAATCGGGCCCGCCCGTCGGCAGGTTCGCGGCGATCGATCGGAACGTCCGTCCGTAGTCCGACGTCACGTAGACGTATGGTGTGAAGTCGTTCGTTCGGTGTCCGTCGAACGCGACGTAGAATACGCTGGTGTCGGCCGAGCTGGGCTCGATCCGGCTCACGTACGTGTTCCTGGGTACGCCGGTGAAGCGCGTCGTGAGACTCTCCCAGGTCGGGCCGTCGTTGCGCGACAGCCACACGTTGCCGTCGTCGGTGCCGGCATAGAGCAGCCCCGGTCGGATCGGCGACTCCGCCAGCGTCGTGATCGTGCTGTGCGTTTCGGCGCCGGTATTGTCGGGCGTGATGCCGCCCGTCGTCTGCGTGCTCACCTTGATCTTCGCGGCATCGCGCGTGGTGAGATCGGGCGAGATGGGCGTGAGATTGTCGCCGCGGTTGGTGCTCTTGAGGACCTTGCTTCCCGCCGCGTAGAAGACGCTGCTGTTGTGAGGCGAGATGAAGAAGGGCGTGTTCCAGTTGAAGCGGACGTCCCATTCGGTGGAATCCGCCGCCGCCCGCCGCCGCAGCTCCTCGACGCGCCGCTGCACCTCGCGCGGAGCGGACTGCGTGGTATCGCCGCGCGTGATGATGATCGAATCCTCGAACTGTCGATAACGATTCCGCCAGCTCGGCTTCGTGAGCGACGTGCGCTCGCCGGTGGCGACGTTCACGCGGCTCATGTTGCCCCGCCGCCCCCGCCCACGTTGAACCACATGGCGTTCGTCCCCGGCCCCTGACGCCGTCGGCTCGGCCCGCACCAGCTCCCGTTGTCCTGGAGACCGCCGCACACGCGGTATGGAATCGCCATGTCGAACGACACGGCGTAGAACTGGCCGAGCGGCAGCGTGTTCAGGAAGTCGTAGTTGCCGCCACGGTCCCACGTCTGTGCGACGCCGCCGTCGTTGCCGACGATGAAGTGCTCGGGATCGTTCGGGTCGATCCACATCGCGTGGTGGTCGACGTGAATCCCCTGCGTGGCCGCGCGCGCGGTCTTGCCGCCATCGTCGCTGAACAGCACCGGCGTGGAGGTGAAGTACACGCGTTCCGGGTTCTTCGGATCGACGCGCACCTGCGAGTAGTAGAATGGGCGCACGTTCACCGCATTGCGCCTCTCCCACGTCACGCCACCGTCAACCGACCGATAGAGGCCGGACGGACGGACCTGGGCCTTCACGCTCTTGTCGCTCTTCCCGTTCATGACCGTGTCCGCCTCGATCATGGCGTAGATCATCTTCGGGTTGCTGCGCGAGATGTCGAAGTTGATGCGCCCCTTTGTCGTCTCGGGAAGCCCACCCCCCTTCACCTCCGTCCACGTCTTTCCGGCATCGGTGGATTTCCAGAGCGCGGAGCCCGGGCCGCCGCTGTACAGGAAGTACGGCCCGCGCACCCGCTCCCAGCTCGACGCCCACACGACGTCGGGGTTGCTCGGATCGAGCTGCACATCCACGAACCCCGCCTTGTCGCTCACGAAGTTCACGAGCTCCCAGGTGGTGCCGCCATTGGTGCTCTTGTACAAACCGCGCTCCCGGTTCGGCCCCCAGGCATGACCCAGCGCGGCGACGTACACGACATCCTTGTTCCGCGGATCCACGACGATCCGCGCGATCTGCTGCGTCTCGCCGAGGCCCATGAACTTCCAGGTGCGCGCGCCGTCGGTCGTCTTCCACACTCCGCCGCCCGGCGAGATGGAATTGCGCGAGTCCTCCTCGCCCGTGCCGAGATAGACGACGTTCGTGTCGCTCGGCGCGATCGCGAGGTCGCCGAGCGAGGCGATGCGCTCGTTGTCGAACACCGGACGGAACGACGTGCCAGCGTTGGTCGTCTTCCAGACGCCACCCGCGGCGGCGGCGACGTAGAAGGTCTTGGAGGGGAGAGGAATGCCCTCCACGTCCGTGATGCGACCCCCCATGTTGGCGGGTCCGATGGACCGCCAGCGAAGCGCGGTGAGCTGAGTGGAATCGAGCTGCTGGGACGCTACGATGCGGGGGGACGAGGTAACGGCGAGAACGACGCCGAGCAGGGGGATGAGCGAACGACGCATTGGCAGATGGGGTGAGCGGGAAGGCTACGGTACGCTTACGGTCCCCCCTCGGCCACCGTTGATCGTTCGCCCATGGACTCTCACGGGGAATCCATCGACAATCGGACATGCCCCGTGCGACGACCGTTCTGCCCACCTCCGCCACCGACATCGGCGAGGTCGCTCCCGTGTTCAACTCGCTGCGACGTCTCGTGCACTCCCTGCACAACGCGTCTCGCGACACGGAGCGCCGGCTCGGCGTGACGGGGGCACAGCTGTTCGTGCTCACGCAGCTCCGCGCGACGCCGTCGCTCTCGATCAACGCGCTGGCGGAGCGCACGATGACGCATCAGAGCACGGTGTCGGTGGTCGTGCGACGCCTCGTGCGGCGAAAGCTGGTGAAGAAGACGCGCGCCCCCGACGATGCCCGTCGCGTGGAACTGACGCTGACGCCGGCGGGGATCGCGCTCCTGAAGCGCGCCCCCGAGGCGGTGCAGGTGCGACTCGCGCGCGCCATCGAGGGGCTGGCCGCCGCGGATCGTCGCATCCTCGCGCGCGGACTCCAGCAGCTCGTCCGCGCCGTGGGGGCCGACGCCGCCACGGCACCGATGTTCTTCGAGGAGGCTCGGTAACGGCGGTTGAACGGCGGCTCAGCGCGTCGGCACCACGCGCGCGCTCGGCCCAGTGTTGCCGACCCGATCCACTGCCATCACGCGCACGTCGAGCGGCGCCGCGCCCGTGCGGGGCCCGAGGACGTGGAGCCGCTCGGTCCCGGGCACGATCTGCGTCGTCCAGCCGCTTTCGGTGCGCAGCTGCACGGTCCAGAGCCACGGACCGGACGCGACGGTGGAAGTGGCGCCTTCCGCTCCAGGTTTCAGGTCGAGCACCCAGAAGCCGGACACGGTGTCGTTGCGCACCGCGATCACCGGCTGCGCCGGCGTGCCGCGGTCCAGCCAGGACGACGCGGGTACCAGTGCGGGCCCGGTGTACACCTCGCTCATCAGCCGCTCGTTCAGGCTGTCCGGATTGTCGAGGAAGACCTTCATGTTGAAATGGACGTTGCCGGTGGCGCCGGGCTGCGCGCGCGTGCGGCGGATCTGGTCGATCACCTCGTCGGTGCGCCACGCGGACGAGTTGGTGAACCCGACCTTGCCCGTGTAGTTGCCCGGCCACAGGTGGCGGCCCTTGAGATTCTGCTGCGTCCACCACTCCAGCAGCACGGGATAGCTCTGCTCCGGGCGATTGACCGCCCAGTAGAGCTGCGGCGTGAAGTAGTCGACCCAGCCCTCGTTGAGCCACTTTCGCGCGTCCGCGTACAGCTCGTCGTACTGGTCCAGGCCGCGCACCGATGCGGGGTAGCCGGGCCGCCAGATGCCGAACGGGCTGATGCCGAACCGCACCCACGGCTTCACCGAATGGATGCTCTCGTACAACCCCTTCACCAGCAGGTTCACGTTCTCGCGCCGCCAGTCGTCACGGGCCAGGGTGCCGCCGCCCTGCCGGTAACGCCGATACGACGCGTCGTCAGGGAAGTCGAGCTCGCGCCCGCGCCGTGTCTCCTTGTACGGGTAGAAGTAGTCGTCCATGTGCACCGCGTCGATGTCGTAGCGACGCACGAGGTCCAGCACGACCTCCGTGGTGCGGGCGCGCACGGCGGGCTCGCCGGGGTCCATCCAGAGGAAGGGACCGTACTTGCGCACGAGCTCTGGGTGGGTGCGGCTGATGTGGCCGGCCGACACCGGCCCCCTGGTAGACGGATCCTTCGCGCGGTACGGGTTGATCCAGACGTGCATCTCGAGCCCGCGCTTGTGCGCTTCGTCGGTCGCGAAGGCGAGCGGGTCGTAGTACGGATCCGGGGCGCGTCCCATCTCGCCGGTGAGGAAGTCCGACCAGGGCTCGATCGACGACTTGTACAATGCGTCGGCGGCGGGACGGACCTGCAGCACGATGGCGTTCATGCGCAGCTGCACCAGCTTGTCGAGGATGGTGAGCAGCTCCGTCTGCTGTTCCGGGCTGGAGAGCCCCTTCCTCGACGGCCAGTCCATGTTGCCCACCGTCGCGACCCACGCCGCGCGGAACTCGCGCGGCACGGCGGGAGGTGCACTGTCGACGGCGGTGCGCGTGGCTGGCGGGACCTGCCCGCACGCGACCGCGGGAGGTATCATGAGGAGAACGAGCTGGGCGAGGTGCTTCAGGCGCATGCGGAGCGGCTTCGGGTGAGCGGGATAGTTCGTCACCTGCACGGTGGGAGGCAAGCACGCGCGTGAACTACGGCCGGCACGCGTCGCGAGGCTCCGGTGTGGTGTACCCCATGCGCAACAAAAGTGCGACGCTCGCGTGAAGGTCCTTCGTGCCGATCAGGTCTACCCCCGCGGCGAGAAGCTCGCCATATACGCGCGCATCCACCGGTACGTCGTGCACGCGCAGGCGACGGTCCGGCGCGTTCCGGCGCGCCGCGCGGATCTGTTGTCGCAGCACCGCTGGTGCCCCCACGAGGAGCAGGAGCGGCTCGTCCGCGTCGTCGTCCAGTCCGACCGTCGATCGATGACTCGGCCTATCTCACCGAGGCCTGCATGAGCACGCGACGGTAGACCGTGAGGTACCGCGCCGCGCTCCGCTCCCATCCGAAGTCGCGCGCCATGGCTTCGCGCATCATCTCCTCCCACGCCTCGGTCTCGCGATACTGATCGACGGCGCGCATGGCGGCACGCATGAAGTCGGCGGGGGTGTAGTCGTCGAACAGGAAGCCGGTCACGCCGTCTTCGATCGTATCGGCGAGCCCGCCCACGCGCCGCGCCACCGGGATCGTGCCGTAGCGCTGTGCCCGCATCTGGGTGAGGCCGCAGGGCTCGTACTGCGAGGGCATCAGACAGAGGTCCGCCCCGGCGAGCAGCAGGTGCTCGAACTCGTCGGTGAAGGCCAGCTTCACCGCGATGCGACTCGGCGCCCGCTCGGCCAGCTCCGTGAGCATCGCTTCGTAGCGCGCTTCGCCATGGCCGAGGAAGACGTACTGCGCGTCGAAGGCGAAGTAGCCCGGATCTCCGAGGATGAGATCGAGCCCCTTCTGCGAGACGAGACGCGCGGTGAGGGCGAAGATCGGCGCCTGCCAGCGGCTCAGACCCGTGGCCCGCTGGAGCGCGACGCGACAGCGCTTCTTCCCCTGGAGGTTCTCGGCGGAGAAGCGACGCGGGATGAAGGTGTCGCGCGCCGGATCCCAGACCTCCTGGTCGATCCCGTTGACGATGCCGACGAGGCGGTCGCGCAGTCGGGCTCACCGTGATCACGAGATCCGAGAAGACGAGGCCGCCCTTGAGCAGATTCATCCGGCCCCACCACTCGAGCTGCCGGCTGTTGTAGAGCGACGACGGCAGGCCGATCTCGATCATCGTCGACTCGGGGAAGTGCCCCTGATAGCCGGCGTTGTGCACGGAGAGCACGGCCCGGACCCCTTCGTAATAGGGATGCGCCTGGAACTCCGTCTTCAGGTACACGCTCGCGAGCGCGGTCTGCCAGTCGTGCGAGTGCAGGATGCTCGGTGCCTGCGGCATCACGCGCGGCAGTGCCACGAGCACGGCGCGCGTGAACAGCGCATAGCGCCGCGCGTTGTCCGGATAGTCTCCCGTCTCGTCACCGTACAGGCCGGGCCGGTCGAAGTACTCTTCGCTCTCCACGAACAGCACCCGCGGAAATCCGTAGGCCGGCGCGGCGACGGGCTCGTAGATGCGTGCGGTCTCCGTTCGCGGGCCCACACCGACGGCGAACGCGGGGCCCACGGGCTGGAGGTCGGTCCGCTCGCGGATCACGCCGTACAGCGGCATGAACACCGTGACCGGGATGCCGGATGCCGCCTGGTACTTGGCGAGGCTCGACACCGCCTCGCCCAGTCCGCCGGTGCGCGCGTACGGCGAGAGCTCTGGAGCGAGATGGACCACCGGTGCGGGGGTGCCATCCGGGCGCACCAGCGGCGCCATGGGTGCTCCCGGAATTGGCGTGGCCTGCACGTCGGTCCTCCGGGTGCGACTGCTGCGACGACTCGGCGTCGGTCTCTCGACCAGCGCATCCGTGTCGCTACGGGAAGAGCTTGGCACCACCGTGGCGCCAGCGGAAGCAATCTGCTCGGTCGGCACCGACGCGCTAGGGCCGGAAGATGTCGGAACGATGTCCATATGAGACGTACGCAGGCGGGGCATGATGCGTCGTCAAATGCAAAAAGATCGCCCACAACGCGGTGGCCCCGTTCGTCGCGTCATGCCGTGCCGAATCGCAAAATAGTCCATGATCGATCGGTATGGTTCCGTACCAACGCTACTCTCATAGCACACTACACCGCCACGCGCCACATCGCTCGACCGGTTGCGCTCGCAATCTCCCGCATCCAACATGTTCTGGCGGACGGATGTCATGCGTTGGGGGCCAACGAGCATGCATCGTCCGCGCCGTGGTACGTCACTCTTTTCCCGACGGGCGTCCGCTCCACGTCATCACATGAGCCAGAACCGCCGAGAGTTCGTCCGGAATGCCACTACCGCCGCCGCGATCGCGATCGCGGGTCGTGCGCTCGCGCCCGCCGACCTGTTGGCGGCGCGGCTGCCGGTTCCGACCGCCCGCGCGGAGCCGCCGGCGATGGATCCGGTCGTCCGCGAGCTCCTGTTGGAGGCGCTGGACACCGCGAAGCGCGGTGGTTGAATGTGGCCGAAGGTGACACGATGGGCGTCGGCGTTCGCGTGCTGGTACAGGGGACGTGGGGGTTCGGCGCGACGCGCGACCTCACGAAGGCGGGCGTCGCCGCCGCGGCGCGCGAGGCAGTCGCGATCGCGCGCGCGAACCGGCTCCCCGATGCCGATCGCGTGCGTCTCGCGCCGGCGCCCGTCGTGTCCGATGGCCGCTGGAGCACGGCATACACGATCGACCCGTTCGACGTGCCGATCGAGCAGAAGGCCGACCTCCTGCTGCGGGCCAATGCCGCGGCGCTCCGCGCGCCCAACGTTCGCTTCGTCAGCAGCTCCATGCTCTTCGTGAAAGAGGAGAAGAGCTACGCGAACAGCGACGGCACCTTCACGCAGCAGACGGCGATGCGCAGCTGGATGCCCTTCACTGCCACCGCGGTGTCGACCGACCGCACCGACTTCCAGTCCCGCGGTGAGGTGATCGCGCCGATGGGGCGCGGCTACGAGTACCTGCTCGAGAAGAAGCCCGAGGAGAATGCGCGACTCTGGGGAGAGCAGGCGTCCGAGAAGCTCGAGGCGAAGTCGGTGGCCGTCGGCCGCTACGACCTCGTGCTCCATCCGAGCCACCTCTTCCTGACGATTCACGAATCGGTGGCCCACCCGACGGAGCTCGACCGCGCCCTGGGCTACGAGGCCAACTACGCGGGCACCAGCTTCGTCGCGCCTCCCGATGCGGTCCTCGGCACCCTCAAGTTCGGATCGCCGCTCATGCACGTCGTCGGCGACCGCGACCAGCCCGGCTCACTCGCCGCCATCGGGTGGGATGACGAAGGGGTGAAGCCCGACCGGTTCGACATCGTTCGGGACGGCGTGCTGGTGGACTATCAGACCACCCGCGAACAGGCGCCCATGCTCGACTGGTGGTATGGCCGGCAAGGCAAGCCCGTGCGCTCGCATGGGTGCTCCTACGCGCAGCGGGCGTCGGACGTCCAGTTCCAACGCATGCCGAACGTTTCGCTCATGCCGGGTACGAAAGACGTCGGCTGGGACGACCTGATCGGGGCCACCGACCGCGGCATCGCGATCCTCAGCCGCGGATCGTACTCGATCGACCAGCAACGCTACAACGCGCAGTTCGGCGGGCAGCTCTTCTACGAGATCAAGGGCGGCAAGGTCGTCGGC
>WNFK01207278.1_pt1 | contig 17807 bp, 19 predicted proteins | sample 5400281 | NCBI WGS metagenome assembly WNFK01 (sample SAMN13153350, study PRJNA577476) | soil metagenome | isolation source: 20 cm soil on Douglas fir-dominated hillslope | place: USA:California | collected 2013-09-17 | reverse complement strand
GAGCAATCGCCACGCCCAGCCGATCATCGGCGGCGTCTAGGGCGTTCACGGCCCGTTCGAACCGCGCCCGCGCCTGGTCGGCCATCCCCCGGTGAGCGGCCACACCCGCGAGATCCAGGGCGATGTCAATGTTGGAGGGCTGCAGAGCGGACGCCTCAGTTAGCAACTCTTCGGCGCGGGTCAGCGCTCCTAGCGACATCGCATAGTTTGCGGCACGGACCAGGTGTCCTGCGGCCCCATCACGGTCACCGGCGGTCAGCAGATGCCGGGCGGCCTCGCCGGCCAGCTCGGGCTCGCCGTTCTCGCCGAGGTCACGAGCGGCGGCAGCGTGCAGCCGAATCCGTTGCAACTGCGCCAGGTCCGCGTAGTAGGCATCACGCACCAACGCATGCCGGAAATCAATTGCTCCATCAACGATCTGCAACAGTCCTGCGTCGCTGGCCACTTCGAACGCGGCGTCGAACTCGGCGTCGTCGCACGGCCCGGCCCGGCGGCGGGCGTCATCAATGCTCAGCGCGCGCCCGGCCACCGCCATCACCTCGCACAGCCCCTGCGAGGATGCCGACAGATGCCTACGGGCGGCCTGCACAGTCGAACGCAGCCCTTCGGCAAGGGCCGTATCGCCCCGGGCGATCGCGCGAGCCGCCTCTACCGCCAACAGCGCATTGCCGTCGGCCTGCGCGACCACCTTGGCGATCGCGTCGTCATCGACCACCCCGGCGCTGCCCGCGATCTCCGTAATGTCTTGATCTCCAAGGGCTCCCAGGGCGACATCGGCCAGCAACGCCGCGCAGTGACGCGCCTCGTGCTCGGCATCGCTGAGCGCGGCCGGCAGCGGACGGTTGCGCCGCGTCCACACGAGTAGCACCGGCAGGGTCTGCACCCGCCGGCACGCGCGGGCGAGCACCACCGCGCTGGCCTCGTCACAGCCCTGCATGTCCTCCAGTACCACCAGCACCGGTGCCGATGCTGCCGCGTATGCCAGCAGATCCAACAGTCCCTCGGTGAGCCGGGCCTGCTCGAGATCTGGCGGGCCGGGTGCGGTAGGTTGGATTAGCGTCGGCAGCAGCGGAGCGAGCGCCGTAGTGAATGGCTCGCCGTCGGGAACACCCCCCAGGCCGCGCAGCAGCGCGCTCGCCAGCTCCGCCCACGGCCAGAACGGCGGACATCCGATCGAGGGTGTCGTGCCAAGCGCGGTCAGTGCACCGGTGTTGCCGACGAGTTCGGTGAGCTCGGCGACCAAGCGGGTCTTCCCGATGCCGGCCTCGCCGTGCACGATCGCTACTCCGCCGGTGCCGGAACGCGCCGCGCGCCAGGCGCGTCCAAGTGACTCGAGCTCCCGGTCACGGCCAACCAGCGAAGTCGCCGCCAGCCGACGTAACGCCTTGGAGGCGCGTATGTTTCGGGGCTGGTTCTGCTGACGGCTACGGATCGTCTCGGCCAGTTGCCAGGTTTCGTCCGCGGGGGCGATCTTCAATTCGCGCCGGAGCCGGTCGACGATACGCGTGTACACCGCAAGCGCCAGCGAGCCATCTCCAGCCTCGTCGTAGCGGCGCATCAGCAGACGTGCACATGTTTCGGAATGCGGATTCAACTCCGCGGCTTGCCGGGCCCGCTCGATCGCCAACGCCAAATCGCCGTTCGCGGCCGCCTTGTCGGACCGATCCCGCAGCAGCGCAATCACCCTGTCGCGGTGCGATTCCCGCGCGAGAATCGCCCACTCGTCATCGAGGCCGGCCAGCAGCTCGCCCGAAGTCATCGCCAACGCCTCATCTAGACAGTCATCGGTGACGAGCTCGTCGAACCGCGCGAGATCCACTTCAACGTTGCGCAATCCGATCCGGTTGCGGGAGGTGTCCATTACCACGTCGGCGTGCGGGCCGAAAGCGCGGCGCAGCGCCCACAGCGCCGTTCGCACGCTATTGCGGGCCGCCGAATCGGGAACATCCGGCCAGAGCGTCGAGGCGATCTCGGACCGGCTCCGCGACCCGGGATGGATGGCTAGCCACCCCAGCAGCGCCACTGCGCGCAGACTGTCTGGCCGGGCTACCGCAACACCCTCGACGTCAATGCCAATTTCGCCCAGCACCCGAATCGAGACCAACACGCCGACTTGGTCGGTGGCCATCGCGTCCCCCAGGGGCCCGTTTGCGGGCAAATTCTAGCAGCAGCTCACGGCGGGCACTCAGAATAGCCCCTCGCCGGTTGATTGACGGTGGATTGACGGTCCGTTTCAAACACTGGGCTCGACATGTTGACAGGCACAAAAACGCCAGAAAACCTCAGGAGAATCTGATATGTCGCACGTACTGCCGGCATCCTCTGTGACGCCAGACGTCGAGTCCGTTCCGCCAACGACGGCCGCAACACTTGGGGCGCCCACACCAGTCCTCATTACTGAGCACGAAGTTGCGTTTAGCACCGCAGCGGCAGCACCGACCACAACGACCCGCCGCCGGTGGCTGGACACAACCTTGTTGGCCGATCTTGGCCGCATCCTCACCGCGCTGACAGAGCCGCGACCTCACTGCCCACGCCGTGAGCCCAGCTATTTCGAGGGGGCGCGGATGTCCCGCGCGATGGACCGACTATGACTGCACTGACGCTGGGCCTCGCAGAACACCGTGAACGGACTCATTTATCAGTCGGCTCGCGAGGAGGAACTGCGACAATGCAGTTCAACCGCACGGGCGCCGTAAACGCAGCCGACGCCCGTGGTCATGGACGCTCGGATGCGGTTCGGTTCGCAGAAGAAGGCGCCGACATCATCGGATTCGATTTGTGCGATCACATCGCCACCGCTCACCGGATCCGAGATACCCGGCCGCGCCGCGCCGTGCCGCGCGCTTTCCCAGCTAGCGGTGGAGACGGGAATGTCTGACACAGCAGTCCAATCGGTCGATGTGGCGTCGTTGCCGCTGCCACCACGCAATCCGCTTCCTTACCGCCAACGGCTGAAGGCCCTGCGAGCCTTTCACACCGGGCAGGAGGCGCTGCGCGATTCGGGCGGCCCGGTGACCAGCGTCGATCTGGGCCCGAAATGGCTGGTCCCGCAGATGGTGGTGACCACATCGCCGGCCGGAATACACGACGTCTTGGGACGCACCGACACGTTCGTCGACAAAATGATCGTCCACGAGGAGATGCGTCATCTGTTGGGCGACAACCTCTTCGACCTGACCCACGAACCATGGCTTCCGCGCCGGCGGGCGCTGCAACCAGTCTTCACCAAACATCACGTCCACGCTTTCGGCGGCGACATGTTCCGGGCCGCCGACACTGTCGCCGCGGGCTGGCCCGACGGCGCCGAGATAGACCTGGACGCCGAATGTCGCCGGCTGACCCTGAGGGCATTGGGTCGCTCGATGCTGTGCCTGGACCTCGATGAGCACGCCGATGCTGTCGCCGAACCGGTGCGGGTCGCGTTGGCCTACATCGCAGACAGGGCCCTGCGACCAGCGCGCGCCGCTAGATGGTTGCCGACCCCGGCGCGGCGGCGGGCCCAAGCCGCCGCCGTGGCCCTGCACCAGCCCGCCGCCGACATTCTGCGCGCGTGCCGCAGCGATCCGTTGGTGCAGGCGCCGCTGGTGCACGCCTTGCTCGCAGCCACCGACCCGGATACCGGACGTGGGCTCTCCGATGACGAGATCTGCAATGAGCTAATCGCATTCCTGGTCGCCGGGCACGACACCACCGCAACAACACTGGGCTACGCATTGTGGTCGCTGGGGCGCCACCACGAATTGCAGCAGCGGGTCGCCGCCGAAGTCGCCGACCTCGGGGACCGCGACCTCACCCCCGATGACGTTCCCCGACTGGGATACACGGTCGCGGTACTGCACGAGTCTCTGCGATTGTGCCCGCCCGCCGCGGCGGTCGGCAGGACGGCGATGCAAGACATCGCTGTCGACGGCTATCGCATCCCACGTGGCACCATGCTGATCGCCGGGATATATGCCGTGCACCGCGACCCTCAGCTGTGGGACGACCCGCTGACGTTCGACCCCGACCGGTTCACCGCGGCGAACTCAGGAACGCGGGATCGCTGGCAATACCTGCCGTTCGGAGCCGGTCCACGATCGTGCATCGGAGACCACTTCGCGATGCTCGAAGCGACCCTGGCACTGGCCACCATCATCCGGCGAATGGAAATCCTTTCCCTACAAGAGGTTTTCCCAGTGGCCGCACCGTTCACCACGGTCGCCGCAGAAGCCATACCCGCCCGAGTGCTCCGGCGCCGCACACTATGCAGTCCGATAGTGAAACGGTGTTGAACCCAATTGCCAACACCGCCAGCAACGTCATCGATGCGCTACATCCCACCACGCCACCGACGTGAAGAGCGATACCCACCGAGGAAGTAGGCGGCGAAATGTCTTCAGCAACAACGGGATTGGCCCTGCTCCACAGCTCAGATCACAGACAGAACACAAGGAAGAAGGCGCGGTGTCGTCGATATCCCAACTCGCACCTCCTCAACACGCACCACTACCACTTAGCGGCTGCGAGTTACGTTGCAGCACAGCCTCGTTCGTTGATACCAGGCTGTTGCCGTCCGTGGGCGCGCTCAACCACCTTGGCCCGTGAGGCGATGGTGGAGGGTGGCCGCCCGGAGCGTGAGGTGGTTGCGCTCGGCGAGGTTTTGCGCCTGCGAGGCGGCCTCCACGTAGAGCTGCGCCGCCGTAGTGACGTCGCCGGCCCGTTCGCGGAGGTAGGCGGCCGAAGCGGTGTACCGCGGGAGTGTCGGGTCGAGCTCCGCGAGCGCGGCGAGCCCCGCCTGCGGCCCATCCGCCTCACCGACGGCGACGGCGCGATTGAGCCGCACAACCGGGCTGTCGGTGACGGCATGCAGGGCCGCGATCGCGGCCTGCGCCTGGTACTCACCGAGCCGGTCGCGGGCCAGCGCCGCCTGAAGCACTGCCACTCCCTCGGCGATCAGGTCGCGCCGCCACAGGCTGCGGTCCTGATCGGACAGCGGCACGAGGCTGCCGTCGGCGCGCGTCCGGGCCGTGCGTCTCGCGTGGTGGAGCAGGAAGAGGGCGAGGAGTCCCGCGACCTCCGGGTCGTCGATAGTCGCGGCCAGCTGCCGGGCCAGCCGGATCGCCTCCGAGGCCAGGTCGACATCGCCGCTGTACCCCTCGTTGAACACCAGATACAGCACCCGAAGGACGGTCCGCAGGTCTCCGAGACGATCCAGGCGGACTTCGCTCACGGTGCGTTTGGCCCGGCTGATCCGCTGCGCCATCGTGGCTTCGGGCACGAGGTACGCCTGCGCGATCTGACGGGTGGTGAGGCCGCCGACTGCCCGTAGCGTCAGCGCGACGGCCGACGCAGGGGTGAGGCTCGGGTGCGCGCAGAGGAAGTACAGCTGCAGGCTGTCGTCCACGGAGGCGGTCGGTCCCGGCGGCGGCTCGTCGGACATCTCGAGCTCTCGGCGGTGCCGCGCGGTGTCGGATCGGATGCGATCGACGAAGCGACGCCACGCCGTGGTGATCAGCCAGCCCTTGGGGTCGTCGGGGCGGTGATTCGGCCATGTCTCGACGGCCCGGATCAGCGCCTCCTGCACTGCGTCCTCGGCGGTCGCGAAGTCCGCCCCGCGGTGGACGAGGGCCGCCAGGACGCCTGGGATCAGGTCCCGCAGCTGGGCCTCGTCCACCGCGTCGGCGGCCATCACTCGGTGATGCTCGTCGAAGCGCCCATGAACGGCCGCAACTCGAGCCACTCGTGGATCGGTTTGCCGCCCGCACCGGGCGCCGCGGACAGCTCGCCCGCCAGCTCGACAGCGCGCTCGTAGGAGTCCACGTCGATGATCATGAAGCCCGCGATCAGGTCTTTGGTCTCCGCGAACGGGCCGTCGGTGACGGGCGGCTTGCCCTCGCCGTCGTAGCGGACCCAGGCGCCCTCCGACGCCAGCGCCTGGCTGTCGATGAACTCGCCGCTGTCCTTCAGGCGGTCCGCGAAGTCCTCCATGTACTGCATATGCGCGTCGATCTCAGCTGGCGCCCACTGGTCCATCGGCACATCGTTGACCGCCGCCGGCGCGCCGCGGTAGTGCTTGAGGAGCAGGTACTTGGCCATGACATTCTCCCTTCGAAGTGGCGACCCTAGTTGGTCGCTCACCCCTGGGACGGAGCCGTCATGACGTTCTCGACGTCAGCCGTCGAACTTTCTCGCGCTCTCTGGTGTCTTTATCTGGCGCTCGGACATGTCACATCCACGCAGCCGCAGCATTCTTGGTTTCCGCGGCGGCTGGTCACCCACTACCCCGGCCAGCTGGAGGAGCCGGCAGCAGCCACCAGGAGCTTCCGCCGGCTGCAACTCGATGGGCATGGTTCCATCGGCAGCGCCGAGGCATCAGCCCCAGGAACGGCCAACACGCTGTCCCCCTGGGCACGGTCCTGTAAGCCGCGGTAGTTCACGTAGTACTGATCGATTTGTCAGAGCTGGGAGTGGCCGCCGTCCACCGCCAGTTCGGCCCCGGTCGTGAACGTCGCGTCGAAGGCCATGAACGCCGCCGCCCGGGCAAACTCGTCCGGGCGGCCGTACCGCAGCATCGGGTTGCTCGCGGTGAACTCGGCCTTCATCTGTGCCGCGACTTCCGCCGGCAGTTCCTTCTCCAGTTTGCCCGTGTCGATCGGGCCGGGGCTGACCGCGTTGACCCGGATCTTCCGGGGCAGCAGCTCCCGGGCGAGAGTACGGGCCATCGAGCGCAGGGCCGCCTTGCTGGCCGAATAGACGCTGACCGCGTCGTAGGCCAAGACGTTCACGATCGACGTGGTCAGCACCACGCCACTGCCCTCGGCCAGCAGCGGCGCCAGCTTCTGCACGGTGAAGAAACGGGCCCTTGGTGTTGATCGTGAACACTTCGTCGTAGGTCTGCTCGGACACCGCGTCGAACGGGTCGTAGCTGCCGATGCCCGCGTTCACCAACAACGCGTCCACCGTGCCGAACTCGGCCTTCACCCGGTCGGCCAGCGCGTCGATCTCAGGCAGCGAACCCACGTCGCTTCGGACCGCGACCGCGTTGCCGCCGAGCCGCCGGCCGGCGTCCTCCAGCGTTTCCCGGGTCCGCCCCGTGATCATCACGCGCGCACCGTCGTCCGCCAGAAGCTGCGCGGTCGCCAGCCCGAGCCCGCTGCTCCCGCCGATGACCACCACGTTCTTGCCGTCGTACCTGCCCATCTCACCATCTCTCTCGTCGCAACCTGTGCCTACGAGTCTTTGGCAGTCCGGAACGGATGTCCAAGACCTGGTCAGCACCCCGCCATACCGAAACGGCATGACGGTGAGCCCTTTTCAACGCGGCCAGGGCCGCACTGCCCGGCGGAGGTCCACGGCACGGAATACCTCAAGCCGTTGGCCAGGTTGAAAATGCTCATGAGGATTGGCTGGTGAACGATCTCGGGACCGACCTCGAACTGCGGCTGGTGCGGTATTTCACGGTCGTGGCGGAGCATCTGAACTTCGGCCGGGCGGCCGCCGAGCTACACCTGGCGCAGCCGTCGCTGAGCCGCCAGATCCAGCGCCTGGAGAACCGCCTCGGCGTACGCCTGCTGGACCGCACGCCGCAGGGCAGCCGGCTCACCGAGGCCGGAAAGGCGTTCCTTCCGCAGGCGCAGGCCCTCCTGCACGCCGCTCGCCAGGCGGCGCTCACCGCCCGCGCCTACGCGCCGGCCGGCAGGGTCATCATCGGGTACGTCGAGGACCTGGTCATCACCCCGGCCGTCCGCGAACTGCGCCGCCGCCACCCGCGGGCCGAGATCGGCACCCGCCACCTGGAGTGCAACGAAGAGCGGGCCTTCGCCGAGGGCCGGGTGGACGTCCTGGTAGCCCGGGCCCCGCTATCCTTCCCGGCCGACGCGGCCCGGATGACCGTGCTCTACGAGGAGCCGCGGATGCTGGTGGTGCCGGCCGACCACCACCTGGCCGGCCGCGCGTCGGTGTCGCCGGACGACTTCGCCGGCGACGACTCCATCCTCTGCCCCCACGGCGGGGCTCGCTCGATCTACCCGACGGACTCCTACCAGCGGAGCGACCCGGGGCCGATCGGCCCGGTCATCGACAGCTTCGAGGACAGGCTCGAACTCATCGCGAGCGGCCAGGCGATCGCGGTCCTGCCGGTCGGCGATCGGCGCAGCTCCCTGCGCGCCGACCTGGCCACCGTACCGGTCGAGGGCCTCCCCACCAGCAGGGTCGTGGTCGCCACCCGGGTCGGCGACCCGAACCCGCTCGTCGCCGGCTTCGTCCAGGCCGCCCGCGCCCACCTCATCGGGAGAACGGCGGCCTGATCAGCTCGTCGGCCATGCCGGGTGGCGCGGTTAGTCTCGGCGATCGGCCTCTACAACCGTAGCGAGGAGGCTGTCGATGAGTTCCTCGGCGGTTGTGTGCCATTTGTCGGTGCTGAGGAGGCCAGTCAATTCCAGGCCGGCGGCACCGTGTGCGCCGGTCAGGAGTATGGCCGCGTAGCGCTGGGCGTTTTGTTCGCCGACGACTGCGGCGACGATGGCCAGGAACTCGTCGCAACTGCGTTGCGCGGCCCGGACCACTGCGGCCGGGTCCCCTGCCGGTGTGCTGAACATCAGTTGGTACAGGTACGGCTGCTGGCGGCTGACGGTAATGAGGCCGATGAGCGCCGCGCGAAGTTTGTCGATGGGCAGAAGTCGCGAGTCTGTCTGCAGCGCGTGCATTTGATCGCCGATGCGCTCCCAGCCCTCGGCAGCGACTGCGGTCAGCAGGCTCTCTTTATTGGCGAAGTGCCGGTAGGGCGCACCGCGGCTCACGCCTGCACGTGCGCCCACCTCGCGCAGCGTCACTGCGTCGGGACCTCCGCTGTCGAGCAGGGCGGCGGCGTCGTCGAGCAGGGCGCGGCGCGTGGCGGCGGCTGACTCCATGCGACTCATCATCAACCATCCTATGTTGACATTGTCATCTGACGTGGTAAGTTTGCTGAGGTGACATCGTCATCTGAAATCCAAGAGCTCGCCGTCGTAACCGGTACGTCTACCGGCATGGGCGCGGCCACGGCACGCGAACTGGCCCGGCGGGGGTTCCACGTCCTCGCGGGTGTCCGGCGCGACCGGGACGCCGACGCAATCCAGGGGCCGGGTATAGAGCCGCTGATCATCGACATCACCAACCCAGACCACATCCGTGCGCTAGCTACTCGGGTGCACGGGGACCCGCAGGGCCGGGCAGTGAGGGCGCTGGTAAACAACGCCGCCATCGCGGTCAACGCACCCGTCGAGGCCTGGGCGATCGACGAGTGGCGACGCCTGTTCGAGGTCAACCTCTTCGGCCACATCGCCGTTACCCAGTCACTCCTGCCGGCCCTGATCCGCAGCAAGGGGCGCGTGGTCAACATCAGCTCCGTGGGCGGCAAGATCGCCATGGCCACCTATGGTCCTTACGCAGGCACGAAGTTCGCGCTCGAAGCGGTCAGTGATTCCTTGCGACGCGAAATCGCCCCGTTCGGCGTCCAGGTGGTCGTAGTCGAACCGGGCGCCGTGCGTACGGAAGCGGCCGGCCGGGCGATCGCCACCGCCCATGAGCTGGCGTCGACTATGACGCCCGAGCAAAGCCAGCGCTACGACGGGCTGGTGCGAGCCATCACCGCGCAGTCCGCGGCGCACACCAACTCGGGTCTGCCCGCTGACGCCGCGGCCAAGGTGATCGCCAAGGCAGTGACGGCGCGCAAGCCGCGCACTCGCTACACCATCGGCCGCGACGCCGCACTGCTCACCCGCTTGTCGCGCATCCTGCCCGACCGGACGCTCGACCGCGTCCTTGCCGCCGCTCTGCGTCCCCACTTTCCCAAGGAGAGCAAATGAGCACCACGACGCCGCGTCTTTTTCCAGCTCTGCGGCAGCCAGCATCCGAATTCTCCTAGGTAGGATTTCACCCCTAAAGACGGCCGCGGAACGTATACCCCATGGGGTACATCCACGATTGCTACGCTACCCCAGGGGGTATATCGTGTCAATGTTCGGGCCGTCGAGGACGAGTGCTAGTGGGGTGAGGTTCAGTACCCACCGGGCATATACCCCGGTGGGTACGGCATTACAATTGCCGGACAGACGAAGGGACACCCAATGGTTGGGGATAAGGACAGCATCGCCGCAGTACTGAACCGCCTGCGCCGCGCGCAGGGACAACTGACGGGCGTGATCTCCATGATCGAACAGGGCCGCGACTGCAAGGACGTCGTCACTCAGCTGGCTGCGGTCTCCCGCGCACTGGATCGCGCCGGGTTCAAAATCGTCGCCACTGGACTTCGGGAGTGCATCTCCGGGGAAGGCGCCGACGGCGCGACACCGATGAGCGAAGCCGAGCTGGAAAAGCTGTTCCTCGCGCTGGCATGACATCGTTCGGCCCCTGCCGATGACGTCAGTTCGTGCCCAGCTCGAAAACATCGCCGGGCTGCTGAGTGCTTCGCTAGCCGGTTTGGGTGACTATGGGTAAGGAGCCGTCGTGAGCGGCTGTTCCTGCGCGACAAGTAAATTGACTGAGGACAGACGACCACTCATCACCGCGCGCTGTCGGTATCGCGGCTGTCGACGCCGATCGCCTGGCGCTCGCCGTCAGCACCTTTGACCAGAGATCGCCACCACTGGATCTTCGGCGCCCCCTGGGCTGTCCATCGCCCACCTCAAGCCGTTCCAACGTAGTTACTCACCGCCAAATCGCGTTCCCGAATCTAAGCGAGTTGTCAAGTCGCCACGAGCACAAGATGATTCGCTCCTGTGTGCGCTCTATCGCGTAACGGAGGCTTTGCGTTTGCGTTCCCACAGTGCCCGCCAGTCCTGCTCCTCTTGCTTCTTTTCGTGGTGCAGCCCTGATGAAGGCGGGGTCAGGTGGATTTCGGGGTGCGGCAGGGTGAAGAAGTCGCCTTTGCCGCGGGCCGAGGTGTGTGTCCCGGTGTCGATGTAGCAGTAGCCTTCGCCGGACAAACCGCTGGTGCGGTCGGTCTTGCCGAGGTAGCGCAGAACGTTATCGGCGGCGGCTTTAGCGCCGTTTTGGCGAAGATCGCGGCTTTCGGGAGGGGTCGGCCTGACGGCGAGGTGACTGCGGTGGTGTCGCCGATGGCGAAGATTCCGGGGTGTTGGGTTTGCATGGTGCTGGTATCGACCGCGATCCAGCATGGTCGGTCGAGCGTGACGGCGGGTTCGTGTGGGGGGACGAACACCAGGAGGTCGAAGCCGACAGCGGTGCCGTCCTCGAACTCGATGAACCGTTCGTCGGCGTTGACGCGCGTCACGCTGTGTTCGCCGAAGAAGTCGATGTCGTTGGCGTTGAGAAGTTCGACCAGTTCGGGGCCGGCGTAAGGGCCTGCCGAGGGCATGGGTTGCTTTTCTGGGCTGTAGACAGCGATCTGTGTCGCCGACCGTACACCGCTTTCCGTGAGCAGATCCGCAGCCAACAGTGCTCCCTCGTAGGGCGCAACGGGGCAGCGGTAGGGCAGCGAGGTCACGAGGAATACCAGCTTGCCGCCGTTGAAGTTCCGCAGGGCGCGGTGGGCGGCGGCGTCGGCGTCGGCGCTGTAGTAGTGCACCGCCACGCCGTTGTCGACGGCCGATTGCAGTCCGGGGATCCTGCCTACAGCGTAGCGCGCACCGGTTGCGATAACTAAAGCGTCGAAAGGGATTTCGGTGTCATCGGCGAGGGTGACGGTTTTCATTTCTGGGTCGATGGCGCGGACTGACCCGACGACCGTGGTGATTCCCGACAATGCTTCGGTGTTGGGGTGGATGGGAACGCTGTCGTGGTCTCGCCATCCGCGCATAACCCATGGCAGGGTGAAGCCCAGGAAATGCGAGAGGTCGTCGTCGACGATGATGATGTCGAGATCGTTGAGGGGCACGCCTGATTCGCGGAGTTCTTTGATCACGCTGAGTCCACCGATTCCGGCGCCGAGAATAACCAGCTTTTTGTTCATCTTCTACCTTTTCTTCTTGAAGAGACTCCTGCGTGCAGACGCAGGTTTGTCGTCGCGGTGTCCGCCACACCAGTGCTCGGGTGGCACCGTGCGCTTGACTGCGTTGACGTGCAGCCCGCAACCCGACCAGGTGGTTTTGCCGCAGATGCGGCATTGCACCGCATGGCACATCGGTTCTCCTCTAGCCGGGATGGTGCGCGGTGTGGGGTCGTTGGAGTTGGGTGAATTGATCAGTTGACGCGAGCGTCGCGACGGCCTCGAACAACGCCAGGGCGGTCGTGGATGCTGGTGGTGCGGTGAGCACTGGACCGAAAAGGGTATGGCCGTCGATCTGCACGATCGGGCTCCCCCCGGTCTCACCGAGAGCATCTTGGCTTCTTTGATGCCAATCGCGGACCGTCTCGTCGAGGGACGCGTCTGAGAGCGCCGCAGCGGTGGTGTCGCGGGCTCCCGCGATCGTGAGGACATGCTCCACGAGGCCGTTGTCCACAGGCGCGGAATGCTCGAAGTACCGCTCACCGAAGGCGCGATACGCCGTAGCCATCGCGGTGGCGCCGCGCTCGCCGTGGATGGCGGCCATCAGCCGACCGTTCTGTTGTGAATCGCGCATCCGCGCCTGCTGGGGCGGAGGCAGTTCACGGCCCTCATTGAGGATCGCCAAACTCATCAGTTGCCAGTCGATATCGAACCCAGCGTTGCCGGCGACCTCGCCCAACCATCGTGCCGTGTTCCACGAGAACGGGCACACCGGGTCCAACCACATCGTCACTGCAGCGGTCCCGAGGTGCTCTATTGCGATGTTGCTCATCGTGTCCTCCTTCCGCCCCGGCCATTCACGCCAGGCTCAAGAAGAGCTTTTCCAACTCGTCGACCGTCAATGGCGGCGCACCCTCGGCAGAGCCACCGGGGCGATCCAAGCAGTCACGCAGACCCGTGGCGATGATCTTGAAGCCGGCGCGATCGAGCGCTCGAGACACTGCAGCCAACTGCGTCACGACGTCCTTACAGCTGCGTCCCTGCTCGATCATCGCGATGACGCCGCCGAGCTGCCCGTATGCCCGGCGCAGCCGGTTGAGAGTCGCCTCGATGTCTGCGGGGCGGTGAACCTGTTGCGGCGTGTCGCCGCGAGCATTCGTTGTCATCACTCCTTTATACCATACCCCCTATGGTATATCTGAACCATGACTGATCAGCGCCACCATCAGATCCTCTCCGACCTGAACCCCCAGCACGCAGCGCTTCGGGAGCGTATCCCCCAGGTGTACAAAGGTTTTGCCCAGATGAGTCGGGCTGCGACCATCGCCGGCGAGCTCGACACGCTGACCAAGGAGCTGATCGCGCTCGCGATCGGCGTGGTTCATGGGTGTGACGGATGCATCGCCTCGCACGCACGTGCGGCGGCGGAGGCCGGCGCGAGCAAGCAGCAGGCCGCAGAGGCCATCGGTGTGACCTTTCTGATGCACGGCGGTCCGGCCACCATCTACGGCGCACGCGCCTACACCGCGTTCTGCGAGTTTCTCGACGCCGAGAACGCCTAGGTACTCCGCAAGCAACCGGGTCGTTCCGCGCGAGGCTGAATACCCTACCGGGCACGGCATGACGGCGATCGCCAATGCCGCTGCCCCCGACCCCGATTGAATCTGAGAGAGGAACGGATGTGATGACCACGCCATCGACATTCAGCTTCTTCAAACGCTTTTGGGTGATCGTGGTGGTTGTAACGGCCGTCGTGGTCACGACGTTCGTCGTGGGTCGGCTGCGCACCTTCTTTGGCAGCGACCTGCCGGCTCCGGCTGGAACGGGCAGTACGGACAGCATCGTGGCGTTCAACCCCAAAGCGTGACCTACGAGATTGTCGGGCCGGAATCAGCATCGGGGAAGGTGAGCTACCTCGACGCCAACGGCCAGACACATCAGGCGAGTTTCACAACACTGCCCTGGTCGTTCACCGTCACCACCACCGACCCCGGGATGTTCGCCAACGTGGTGGCCCAAGGCGACAGCGCGACGCTGGGATGCCGAATCCTGGTCAACGACACCGTGGTCGATGAACACCACGCCCAGGCCCGCGACGCGCAGGCCTTCTGTCTGGACAAAGCAGCATGAGCGCGTACTCCGTGCGCCCGTTGGTTCCCCGGGCGATCCGGGTGGCCGCGGTGCCGATCATCCTGGCGTGGGTGACGTTGGCCACTGCTCTGAATTTGGCGCTTCCGCAGGTGGAGGCCGTCGGCAAGGAAAACGCGGTGTCGATGTCGCCGCAGGACGCGCCCGCGGTCATCGCGGCCAAAGAAATGGGCGAGAAGCTCCAGGAGTTCACCTCCGACAGCATCGCGATGGTGGTGCTCGTCGGCGAGCAGCCGCTGAGCGACGCGGCACACCACTACTACGACACCCTGGTCGATAAGCTCCAGCAGGATCCCAAACATGTCGAGCACATCCAGAACTTCTGGGGCGATCTGATCACCGCGGCCGGTGCGCAAAGCAGCGATGGCAAAGCCGCCTACGTCCAACTCAATCTCGCCGGCGATCAGGGCAGCACCCTGGGCAACGAATCCGTGGAATCGGTGCGAAAGATCCTCGCCGACACCCCGCCGCCGCCCGACTTGGGCGCCTATCTCACCGGTCCCGCGCCGCTGACCACCGACACGCTCGAAGCCGGCGACAACAGCATGATCAAAATGATGATGACCACCATGGTGGTCATCACGTTCATGCTTCTGTTGGTCTACCGGTCGATCAGCACCGTCCTTGTCATCCTGGCCATCGTCGGCGTCGAGATGGGAACCGCGCGCGGTATGGTCGCCCTACTCGGGCACTTCCACCTGATCGACTTCTCCACCTTCTCGGTCAGCCTGCTCACCGCCTTGTCGATCGCCGCGGGCACTGACTACGCCATATTCCTCGTTGGCCGATATCACGAAGCACGTCAGAACGGCGAAGATCCAGAAACCGCGTACCACACCGCATTCCGCGGCGTGGCCGACGTGATACTCGGCTCCGGGCTGACGATCGCGGGAGCGGTGCTCTGCCTGCGGTTAACACGCCTGACCTACTTCAAGTCGCTGGCGTTTCCCTCGGCGGTCGGCTTGATCATGGTCGTCGCCGCCGCGCTAACGCTGGCGCCGGCCATTCTGGCGGTGGCCAGCCGGTTCGGCCTGCTCGACCCGAAACGCGCGATGAAAACCCGCGGATGGCGGCGCGTGGGCACGGCGACTGTCCGTTGGCCCGCCCCGATCCTCGCCGCCGCAACCGCCATCGCCATTGTCGGTATCCTCGCCATGGCCGGGTACAAAACCAGCTACGACGACCGCCACTACATCCCGGCCCACGTCCCGTCCAACATCGGCTACACCGCGGCTGAAAAGCATTTCAGCGCCGCACGTCTCAACCCCGACATCCTGATGGTCGAATCCGACCGCGACATGCGCAATCCCACCGACATGATCGTGCTGGACAGGATCGCCAAGGCCCTGTTCCGGATACGCGGCATCGCCATGGTGCAGAGCATCACGCGGCCACTGGGCTCCCCCATCGCGCACAGTTCCATTCCGTACCAGGTCAGCATGCAATCCGTCCCGATCACCCAGAACCTGCAGTTCCTCAAAGAACGCGTCGGCGACATCGACACCATGTCGAACAACCTCGGCGCCATGATCGCGACCATGAACCGCAGCTACGCACTGATGCGCCAGTTCTCCGACACCACACACCACACCGTCGACGATATGAACACCATGAAGGCCACGGTCGACCAGATGCGCGATCACCTGGCCGACTTCGACGACGAAGTTCGCCCGCTACGCAACTATCTCTATTGGGAGCCAAACTGTTTCGAGATCCCGGTGTGCTGGGGTGCCCGCTCGGCGTTTGACGCCCTCGACGGCGTCGACGCGCTCAGCGACAACATGAGCACCCTGCTGAAAGACATCGGAGACATCGACGCGCTGACCGCACAGATGGCAGCGCAGTTCCCGCCGATCATCGCGGCGGCGACCACGATGCAGCAGACCCTGCAGAGCATCCATTCCAGCTTTGCCGGTCTGATCGACCAGATGCAACAGATGACCGACACCGCAACAGAGATGGGACAGGCTTTCGACGCGTCCAAGAGTGACGACTACTTCTACCTGCCCCCCGAGGTGTTCAATAATCCCGACTTCCAACGCGGCCTGAAGTTGTTCCTGTCGCCCGACGGCAAGGCCGCGCGCCTGATCATCACCCACGACGTCGATCCCGCCACCGAGAAAGGGATCTCCACCGTCGACGACGAACTCGTCGCCGCACACGAGGCCGTGAAGGGAAGTCCCCTGGCCGACGCCAAGATGTACCTCACCGGCACCGCTGCGACCTATAAGGACATCCAATCGGGCGCGAAATACGATCTCATGATCGCCGCGTTCGCCGCCGTCACCCTGATCTTCCTCGTCATGGTGATCATCACCTGCGCGTTCGTCGCATCACTGGTGATCGTCGGCACCATTGCGTTGTCCCTCGGCGCGTCGTTCGGACTATCGGTATTGATCTGGGAACGCATCGTCGGCGTCGAACTGCACTGGATCGTGTTGGCTTTCGCGGTCATCATCTTGCTGGCCGTGGGATCCGACTACAACCTGCTCCTCGTCTCACGTTTCAAAGAAGAGATCGGTGCCGGCATCAAAACCGGCATCATCCGCTCGATGGGTAGCACCGGCAGCGTCGTCACCGCCGCCGGCCTCGTATTCGCCTTCACCATGGCAGCCATGGTCTCCAGCGACCTTCGCAATATCGGCCAGGGCGGCACCACCATCGGACTAGGCCTCCTCTTCGACACCCTCATCGTGCGCTCCCTCATGACACCCTCGATCGCCGCCCTGCTAGGACGGTGGTTCTGGTGGCCGCTGAAGGTCTCCACCCGCCCAACACACACACAGCAGCCAATCCCGACCTACTACCACCAGCGGTAGCCCACTCGAGCTAAGCACAGCCTGGGAAAGGTCTCGCTGAAGGTCATAGAGCAGAGTCGCCATGGGGTCGGCGACGTCCACCGGAGTACACAATCCCCTGACGCAGAAGCAGTTTCGAAGGTTCTCAAATTCGGTTTACAACACGTCGGCGTCGGCGTCGTCGGGGGGCGGCGCCTCGTGCTGTGTAGGTTCTCACCTTCGGTGACATCTCGCAGCCGTCCTGACGTGCGCTCTTCGCGTTGTCTCACCGAGATTGCGCAGGGGTTGTCTCACGAATTGCTGCATTTCTTCGGGGTCAGCTCTTGGCTGGTGGGTGTTCAGCCCGCTGCTTTAGTGCCGGTTTTTACCGGTGGCGCACTTCGGGCGCGAAACCCAGCGCAACCGTGTCGACGGCGACCTTGCCCGCGTCGAGCGGGTCGACCCGGATCGGGAGCGTGGCACCCTCGACCGCGACCACGCTTCGCTTGTGCTGGCTGGAGAATCCGATGCGGGTGCGCACCTCGTAGCTCGCGCCGTCCGGGCGACACGCGCAGCGTCAAGTCGGCGATCGTGGCACCGGCGGGCACGGTCGCCCGCAACAGCCTTGGCACCTTGACGTCCGCCACCGACAGCACAGTCCCGGTCGCCGGCACGCCGCTGTAGAGCAGCGCGTCGGCCTGCTGCACAGTGGTGCCGGCGCCCGGCGACCCCGGCAACGGCCGGTCCGGATCGTCGAACGCGCCGGACCGGTACCTGTCGTCCCCGGCCGGTGGCGCCTGCTCGCCACGCAGCCGAGCAGCCACTGCGTCGGCTGAACCCGCATGCAGCGCACTGCGTTCGGGCAGCTTGTCCCACAGCACGCTGATCGCGCCGGTCCGGCTGTCGGTCAGGTAGGACAGCCGGACCACTACCGGCACCTCGTCGCCGGGACGCAGCCACTTGCTGGACGGTAC
>WNFK01021319.1_pt1 | contig 17819 bp, 19 predicted proteins | sample 5400281 | NCBI WGS metagenome assembly WNFK01 (sample SAMN13153350, study PRJNA577476) | soil metagenome | isolation source: 20 cm soil on Douglas fir-dominated hillslope | place: USA:California | collected 2013-09-17 | reverse complement strand
GTGGAGCACGATGAGGGCGGCCATGGTGTGGCTGTTGATCACGCCCGCCAGCGACATCCAGCCCCGGCACAGCTCCTCGATCACGCGTGCGTACTCCGTCATGCGCAGGCCGAGGCCGCCGTGCTCCAGCGGCACCAGCGCGCCGAACAGCCCCAGCTCTCGCATGCGGCCGACGAGGGCGTGGGGGTACTCGTCGGCGTGCTCGAGCGCGGTCGCCACCGGCGTCACCTCGGTCTCCACGAATCGGCGGATGGTGGAGATGATCGGATGCACGGCGGGCGGGGGATGCGGGGTCGCTGGATAGGGTGAAAGCTCCTCGCTCACGGAAGTCCTCGCGGGGTGGGCGTCCGTCTCGGGTGGCGTCAGCCTACCAGACGGCTTGTTAGGATAGCAAGGAGAAGCCATGTTCCGACGCCGACCGAGAGGGACGGACACGCCGAGTGAGCCCCATCGGACTCCGCTCACCGTTGCCTCCTACAATATCCACAAGGGCCAGGGGATCGACGGCCGCGTCGATCTCATGCGCATCGCCGCCGTCATCGAGGAGCTCGGCGCCGACCTCGTGGGCGTGCAGGAGATCTTCCGCCCGCAGGCCGAGATGCTCGCCGCGCGGCTGGGGCTGGAGATGCACATGGGGGTCACCCACACGCGGCTGGAGGGCCCGTACGGCAATGCCGTCCTCACGCGGCTCCCCGCGCGCTGGTCGGGCGTGTTCGACCTCACCCACTCGATCCGCGAGCCGCGGGGCGGCATCCGTGTGGACCTGATCCTTCCCGAGGGCCTGCTGCACCTCTTCAACGTCCACTTCGGCCTGCGGATCCGCGAGCGGGCGGCGCAGGTGGCGCGGCTGGTCAGCCAGCACATCCTTCACGCCGATCTCACCGGTCCCCGGGTGGTGGTGGGCGACCTCAACGAGTGGTTCCCCGGCGCGGTGGGGCGGGCACTTCGGGGCGAGCTGGCGGGACCGCGGCACCGGCGCACCCATCCCTCGCCGCTGCCGTTCTTCGCGCTGGACCGGATCTACTGGGACCGCGTGATCCACGGCGAAGGCTTCCGGGTGCACCGGAGCCGGCTGGCCCGCGTCGCCTCGGATCATCTGCCGGTGGTGGCGCGGCTGCAGCTGCCGCGGCGGGCGGCGCCGGAGCGTCCGGCCTCTCCCGACTGAGCCGGCGGCTCGAGCGGCGGCGACTCCGACTACTGCTGCTGCTGTTGCTGCGCGAGGGCGGCGTCCGCGATCGCCACCGTCCAGTCCCGCGTGCGCTCGGGTATCTCCTGGAACACGGGCAGGTCGATGGACTCGATCTCCTCGCGCAGGGTCGAGATGTCCTTCTGCATGGAGGGGCGCGTGTAGACCTCGGCGGTGAGCGCCTCCTTCGCGTTCCCGCGGAATATGCCCTTGTTGGGGGGAACGTCCTCGTAGTGGCGGCCGTGGCCCACCGCGACGTATCGCTCGTCGATGGGCCGGTTGTGGGTGGGGTCGAACGGCACCCAGCCGTGCTCGGGCGAGTAGACCTCCACCCAGGCATGGCTCTGCGCCGCCTCGCCCGCCGCCGGCGCCACGTGGAGATAACCGCTCACGTACCGGCACGGGATATGCCGGAGGCGCAGGAGCCCCAGCATGAGGTGGGTGAAGTCCTGGCAGACGCCCGCGCCGGCGGCGAGGAAATCGTCGGTGCTGGAGTCGAAGCGGGTGACGTTCTTCCGGTACTCGAAGCAGGTGTGGATGTGGCCGCCCAGCGCCTCGATCTGCTCGCCCAGCCCGGCGCCGTCGGGGATCGACACCCCCTGGTTGAACTTGCGCAGGGCCGCGCTGCCTCGGACCGGGCCGCCCAGCTGGAGGAAGTCCCAGAACGGATAGGGGAGGCTTTCGAGGGGGAAGCGATCGGTGACGTCGTCGAGCGCGGGCGGCACGGGATGGGTGCTCACCAGCGCGCGGCCCGCCACCGCGATCCGGTCGTGGTAGGACGTCACCGTGAAGTGGTGGACGATATTGTCGTTCCAGTCCCGGTACCGTGAGAGCGAGGTGGGTGGCCCCACCGCGAGGACGAAGGATTGGAGCGTCTGATGCGGCGTGGTCTTCGGCTGCATGCGCAGCTCGATGAAGGACTCGCGGATGAACGCGTCGTAGTCGAAGGACAGCCGGTGCTCCACCTCGAGGAACACGAGGCTCAGGTCCCGAAGTACTGCGTGGAGAGCGCCTCGTGAGTCTTGGTGACCTCTTCGAGAACGTGCTCGAGGAAGGGGATGTACTCGCTCCGGCGGATCACTTCGTCGCCCTGGTAGGTCAGCTCCGCGAAGAGCCGGCCCATGAGCCGCGCCGGCGCGCTCGGGCTGCCGCCCGCGGAGAGTCGGTCGAGGTACTCTTTCACCGCGGTGGTGCCGTAGCGGAGCGAGCGGGGGGCCTGGCCATCGAAGAGGAGGAAGTGCAGCACCTCCAGGGGCTCCAGTCGCGCCCCGTACGACTGGCGGAAGGCCTCGAAGCACGAGAGCCCGCGCAGGAGGCCCCGCCAGCGCGTATGGAGGAGCGGGAGGTCCACCTTGGGCTCCGGCACGATGAGCGCGGGGAGCTTCGCCCGCAGCACCGCCGCCGTCCGGTACAGGCGCTCCATCGACTCCCCGAGCCGGAGAAAGAGCCAGCCCGGCTGCCGCGTGAGCGTGTGCTCGATGGATCCCACGGTGGCGAGGATGCCGCGGTGGGTGCTGCCGAGCGCGCTGCGGAAGGTGGGCGTGTCCACGAGACGTCGCCGGGCTGCTTCCTCGAGGTCGCGGTAGGTCTCGTTGAGATTGACGAAGACCTCCACCGTGAGCGCCTCCCGCACGCCCCGCGCGTTCTCGCGGGCCCGCTTGAGCGAGAAGTACACCGAGTTCGGATGGGCGGCGGAGAAGGTGAGGGCCTGGAGCGAGATCGCGGCGAGGCCGGCCACGTGGCGGGTCGTCCGCTCGGGGAGCGCTCCTCGTCGAGCCCGAACACCTCGGTGGACAGCTCCTCGGCGACGAGGAGGAGGCGGACGGTGTTCTCGGCGCGCTCGAGATAGCGGCCCATCCAGTAGAGCCCGTCGGCGACGCGGGAGAGGATCATGGCTCGCGGGGGGCGAGCACCCAGGTGTCCTTGCTGCCGCCGCCCTGGGAGGAGTTGACGACGTAGGAGCCGGGGCGCAGCGCCACGCGGGTGAGCCCGCCGGGCAGGACGCGGATGCGGTCGCCGTAGAGGATGAAGGGCCGCAGGTCGATGCGGCGCGGCTCGAAGCGCCCCTCCACGTGGGTGGGATGCGAGGAGAGGTCCACCAGGGGCTGGGCGATGTAGTTGCCCGGGTTCTTCCTGACCTGGGCCACGTAGGCCTCGATCTCCTTCTTCGACGCGAAGGGGCCCATGAGCATCCCGTAACCGCCCGCGTCCCCGGTGGTCTTCACCACCAGCTCGTCCGCGTGCTCCGTGATGTAGCGCAGGTCATCCTTGCTGGCGCCGAGATAGGTCGGCACCTGGGGTAGCAGCGGCTCCTCGCCCAGGTAGTACTTGGTGAGGGCGGGCATGAAGGCATAGACGCTCTTGTCGTCGGCCACGCCTGCCCCCGGAGCATTGGCGAGGACCACGTTGCCCTCGCGGTAGACGTTGAGGAGGCCGGGCACGCCCAGCATGCTGTCGCGGCGGAAAGTGAGGGGATCGAGGAACTCGTCGTCCACTCTTCGATAGATGACGTCCACTTGACGCTTGCCGTGGGTGCGGCGCATGAAGACGCGGTTGCCCTCGACGAGGAGGTCGCGGCCCTCCACGAGATCCACCCCCATCTCGCGGGCCAGATAGGAGTGCTCGAAGTAGGCGGAGTTGTGGATGCCCGGCGAGAGCACGACCGTCACCGGGCTCTGGCTCGCTCGCGGCGCGGAGTGCAGCAGGGTGTCGAGGAGGAGGCTCGGATAGTCCTTGATCGGCCGCACCGGATAGGAGGCGAAGAACTCCGGGAACACCCGGTTGAGCAGGGTGCGGTTCTCCAGCACGTAGGAGACGCCGCTGGGCACCCGGCAATTGTCCTCGAGGACCAGGTACTGGCCCTTGCCGTCGCGGATGATGTCGGTGCCGACCACGTGGGTGAAGATCTTCCGCGGCGGCACCACCCCCCGCAGCTCACGCTTGTATTCCTTGCGCGACAGCACGAGCTCGGCGGGAATGATCTTGTCGTGGAGGCACTTCTGGTCCCCGTAGATGTCGAGGAGGAATAGGTTGAGCGTGGTGATGCGCTGGACGAGGCCGTCCTGGACCAGCTTCCACTCCGCGGCGGGAATGATGCGGGGCACGAAGTCGAAGGGGAAGATGCGCTCGAGCCCCTCCTTCTCGCCGTACACCGTGAAGGTGATGCCCTGGTTCATGAGGGCCAGGCGCTGGAGGCGCTCGCGCCGCGCCACGTCCTCGAGGGTGAAGGACTCGAGGATGGAGATGAGCGAGGCGTAGTGCGCGCGCGGGGTCTGGCCCCGCCCGAACACTTCGTCGAAGCCCGACTTCGCCGCCACCCACTTCATGGCCGATGGTAGACTGCGCGAAGATGAGCGTCAATGAATCCCTCCGTCAGCTCACGCCGGACGGCGTGCGCTTCTGCCCGCTCTGTGGCGGTGCCCTCGAGCGCCGGCCCGTCGGGCCCGAGGGCCGGCCCGAGCCGGTGTGCACGGGCTGCGGATTCGTCTTCTACCTCAATCACAAGGTGGTCGCGGGGACCATCCCGGAGTCCGATGGCAGGATCCTGCTCACGAGACGGGCAATCAACCCGTCCTACGGCAAGTGGACCTTTCCGGGCGGGTTCGTGGACTGGGGCGAGCTGGTGCCGGCGGCGGCGGTGCGCGAGACCTGGGAGGAGACCGGGCTCCGCGTGGATCTCGGGGGGCTGGTGGGGGTCTACTCTTATCCCGGCTCGCCCATCGTGATCGTCGTGTACCGCGCCGCCGTCACCGGCGGCACGCTGACCACCTGCCACGAGAACGATCGCGTGGAGTGGGTGGCCCCGGCGGATATCCCGTGGGCGGACCTGGCCTTTCCGTCCACCGATGCCGCGCTCCGCGAGTTCCTGAACGGGAGGGGCGTCTAGGTGTCGTCCGCCCCTCTGTCCTCCCCCTACTCGTTCTCGCGCGAGACGAGGTTGACCGTCGCGCGCCCGGTGACGACCTTCTCGCCCTTCTGATTTTCCGCCCACAGCTCGAGGTCCACCTGGCCCGGCCCGCGGCCGGGCTCCTTCGCCGGCCGCTTGGCGACGACCTTGCCGCGGCAAGTAACAACGTCGCCCAGGCGCACGAGGCCGGCGAAGCGCACCCCGACCTTCTGAGTGGTGCCCACCCCCAGCCAATCGGTGACCGACTGGGCCACGAAGCCCATGGAGAGCATGCCGTGACCGAAGACGTCGCCCATGCCCGCGGCCCGGGCGAAGGCGGCGTCCTGGTGAATGGGGTTGAAGTCGCCCGAGGCGCCCGCGTAGCGCGTGAGCTGGATCTGCTCGATGGGCCCCTTGACCAGCGGGGGCATCTCGCCGCCGACCTCGACGTCCTCGAAATAGACCTTGGCGTATTTCATGGCGTCCTCAGAGACGGACCACGGTGATGCCGCGGACCCGGGCCACCACCTCGTTGTCGGCGTCGGTAATCGTGGTCTCGCGGACCACGAAGGCCATGGGGCCGGACTTGCCGGACTTCTCGTAGAGATCCGAGATCCGTCCACGGCACAGCAGGGTGTCGCCGGGTCGGATGGGCTTGTAGTGCTCGAACTCCTGCTCCCCGTGGAGGATGCGGGAGATGTCGGTGCCGAGGTCTTTCAGGAGAGCACCGGTGTCGGCTCGCTCGTCGCGGAAGGTGACGGCGAAGGTGGGGGGGGCGATGATGTCGCCCCACGGCGAGGCGCGCCCCACCTCGTCGTCGAGGTAGAAGGGGGAGAGGTCGCCGATGGCGCGGGCGAACTCCTTGATCTTGCCCCGCTCCACGTGAACGACGTAGGGCGCGTATTCCTTGCCCTTGATGCTCGTATTGATCGATATGGGCATGGGGATCTCCTCAGCTACGGGACTTGCCCTTGGCCATCGCGTGCTCGAGGAAGCGCTCGAGATTGCCGACGACGACGCGCTCGTGGCGGCCCTCGGCGACCTTCTCCACCTCGTCCCAGGCCTCGACGGCGAAGAGCACCCGCTTGCCGTCGGTTTCCAGAATGGTGGCTTTCGCCCGCACCGTCATGCCCACCGGAGTGGCGGCGAGATGTTTCACCTCCACCATGGTGCCCACCGACCCGCCGCCGGGCGGGAGATGGCGCTTGAGGACGGCGCTGGAGGCGTTCTCGAGGGACGCGATCACAAAGGGGGTGGCGAACACGAGGACGCCTTTGTTGCCCAGGGTGTCGGCGGTGAGCTCGCGGGTGACGGTGATCTCGATCTCGGCGGACATGCCGGGCGCCAGAGGTGAAGTCATGGACTCCAGTTCTACCGCGACACGCGCGCCGGGGTCAACGGGCGGGAACGAGCAGCATCTGCAGGCCGCAGAGCACGAGCAGAGTCTCGATCAGGCGCAGGAACGCCCGCTCGGTCATCCAGTCCAGGAGCCGGCGGCCGATCCATGCACCCGCGATCATGATGACCCCGATATAGATCCCCACCGTGACGGTGGACTCCGTCATCAGGTGATAGCGCTGGAAGACGAGGCCGCGGGTGAAGTAGGTGCCGACGGTGCAGAGGGCATCGGTGGAGACATAGGCCCCGCGGAGGAGGCCGTAGCCCAGGAAGAATGGGCTCAGGATGGGCCCCACCGCGCCCACCAGCGAGGACAGGAAGCCGAAAACGCCGCCGATGAGCGGGAAGTGGACCAGACGCACGCGCATGCCGTGGGCCTTGAGCCAGCGGCGGCCGGGGACGGCGACGAGGAGGAAGCCGCCCAGCAGGCGGCTGATCCACGCGCCCTCGATGGAGGAGTAGAGGACAGCGCCCACGATGCCGGTGGGAATGGCGCCCAGAAGGTACGCTCCCACCACGCGGTAGTCGATCTCGTGGCGGCTGAACCAGACCCGCGCGCCGTTGCCGATGAACATGCCCACCGTGAGCACGGGCACGGTGGCCTTGGCGCCGAGGGTCCACGCGATGACGGGGATCATCATGGCGCCGGTTCCGAAGCCGGCCACGCCGCCGATGGACGAGGCCACGATGGCGGCCAAGCCGAGCGCGACCCAGCCGGCCGGCTCCGGCACCTAGCGACGGGCCCTGCGGGGCCGGGAACCCTTGGGCGGCATGAGACCATTGAGCGCGAGCCGGCCCCCGTCCACGTAGACGGTGGTGCCGGTCATGTAGGACGAGGCGTCCGAGGCGAGGAAGAGCGCCACCGCCGCGATCTCCTTCGCGTCGGCCACGCGCTGCATGGGCGTGCGCGCGTAGACGGCGTCACGCCACGTCTTCTTGCGGAGGAGATGCCGCGTGAGCCCCGTCACCACCGTGCCGGGGCCGATGGCGTTCACGCGGATGCCGTACGGCGCCAGCGAGATCGCCATGGCCTTGGTGAGCTGGCGCACCGCGCCCTTCGAGGCGCCGTAGGCGGCGGACTCCGGCCGCACCACTTCCGCGTTCACGGACGACAGCGTGATGATGACCCCGCGGCGGCGCGGGACCATCCGCCTCGCCGCCGCCTGCGCGACGAGGAAGGTGCCCTTGAGGTTGGTATCGAGCACCCGGTCCCAGGTGTCCTCCGAGAGCTCGAGGAAGGGCACGATGGGCTCGATGGCGGCATTGGTCACCGCGATGTCCAGGCGCTTCCACTTGCGCTCGATGGCGGCGAAGCCCGCGGCCACCGACGCGGAGTCGGCCACGTCCATGTGCAGCGCGAGGCCGCGACCGGGGCCCAGCCGGCGCGCGGTGGCGGCGGCGGTCCGCGGGTCGATGTCCGCCACCGCGACGCGCGCGCCCTCCCGGGCGAAGGCGCGCGCGATGGCTTCGCCGATGCCGCGACCGGCGCCGGTGACGAGGGCGACCTGATTTCTCAAGCGCATTCCTGAGAACCTCCTCGAAGTCGCTGGACAGCCCGGCTAGTATACTCTGGTGCCCGTCGCCCTCGCCGCGCTTGGTTTCCCGCCATGTCGGCGGCCTTCGGCGTGGGTCCGGTCTCCATCCGGTGGGTGATCGTCTGCTATGTCCTCACCTACGCGCTCACGTCCTTCGGCGCCGGACTCCTCGCCGATCGCTTCGGCCCGGGCCCCGTGTTCACGGCGGGGCTCTGGATCTCCACCGCCGCCTTCGCGGGCTATCTCGCGGTGTCGTCCTTCGGCCTCCTCCTCGCCGCGCGCGTGCTGCAGGGTGTGGGCGGCGGCCTGATCTACGGCACCGCGCCCGCGCTGATCACGCTGGCGCTGCCGCGGGAGCGCCACGGGTTCGGGCTCGGCCGCCTCGCGCTCGGCATGGGCGCCGGGCTGGCGGTGGGCCCCATCATCGGGGGCGCCCTCGTCGACGCCTCGGGCTGGCGCGCGGTCTTTCTCTATCGCGCCCCGCTCGCCCTCGCGGTGGGCCTCCTCTCGGTGCTCTTGCTGCCCCGCGGGGGGCGCGTGGGCGGCTGGCGCCTGCCTCCGCGGGCGGAATGGCTACGCGGGCGCGTGCTAGGCGCCCTGGTTCTTTCCGCGCTCGCAAACTGGGCGCAGTTCGCGGTCTGGCTCCTCGTCCCCTATTACCTCGTGGGCGTGCTGGGGCTCTCCGCCGCGCGCGCGGGTTTCCTCTTCATGCTGACGCCGCTGGGCACCGCGGTCATGTCGCCCCTGGCCGGCCGCATCACCGACCGCGTGGGTCCGCGGCTGCCCATCACGCTCGGGCTGGCGGCGGAGGCCGCGGGACTCTTCCTCATCGGGCGGCTCGACGCCGCGTCATCATGGCCCGTGGTCGGGGCGGCGCTGGCGCTGGTGGGCCTGGGACTCGGACTCTTTCAGGTGCCCAATCTCGCCCAGGTGATGCGCGCCTTCCCGGCGGCGCGCCAGGGCGCGGCGGGCGGCCTGGCCTTCATGAGCCGAACGCTGGGCGTCGTCGCCGGTGTCCAGGCTTCCGCCACGGTGTTCGGCGGACTGGAGCGCGACCTGGGCTGGAGCGCGGCGTTCACCGCGGCCTTCGCGGTCGCGGGCGTGGTCTGCACCTTCGCGGCCGCGCTCGCGCTGGTGACGGTGCGACCCGCGCGGGCGCCGCAGTTGCGCGAGGGGCTATGATGGTCGCGTCACCCTGAGGCTTCATGAAGACCATTCTCGAACGGGAGGCACCATGACCACCCTGATCGCCCTCGCCCTCGCTCTGATCGTGGCCGCGCCCGCTGTCGCGCGGGCCGAGTCTTCCCCGACCCCGTCGAGCCGCGGCCCCGTGCAGACGCCCGCCGAGGAGGAGTACGGCAAGGGCGTCCGGGCCAAGCGCGCCAAGGAGTGGTCGGTGGCGGTGGCATCCTTCAAGAAGGCCACCGAGCTCAAGCCCGATTTCCCGGAGGCGTGGAACGAGCTGGGCTACGCGCTCCGGAACGTGGGGAGCTATCCTGACTCGGTGAAGGCCTACGACGAGGCGCTGCGGCTCAAGCCGCGCTTCCCGGAGGCGCTCGAGTATCTCGGCGAGGCCTACGTGAAGATGGGGCAGGTGGAGGAGGCGCGGAAGGTGCTGGAGCGCCTCAAGCCCATGGATCGCAAGCGCGCCGAGGAGCTGGCCGACGAGATCGCCAAGGCGAAGTAGCGCCGCCGCCTAGACGTACAGCTTCTCGAAGTACTCGCGCACCATGCGGTCGGACGAGAACCGCTCCACTCCCATCTTGATGGAGGCGCGCATCATCCGCGTCCACCCGTCGGGACTCGCCCAGGTGGGCAGCACCTCCGTCTCCAGCGTGTCGTAGAGGGCGGCGAGGTCGCGGCGGTCGGCGTCGGGCGGCTCAGTGCCGTCCCCGATGGCCCAGCCGGTGACGCCGTGCTCGCATCCCTCCGGCCACCAGCCGTCCAGGACCGACAGGTTGAGCACGCCGTTCATGGCCGCCTTCATGCCGGAGGTCCCCGAGGCCTCCAGCGGCCGCCTCGGATTGTTGAGCCACACGTCACAGCCGCGGGTGAGCAGCCGCGCCAGCCCCATATCGTAGTTCTCGAGGAAAGCGATGGACTCCGGCCACTGGCGGATGGTGCGGACCAGGTTCGCGATGACCTCCTTGCCTTCCTGGTCCGCGGGGTGCGCCTTTCCGGCGAAGAGCACCTGCACGCGCCCTTCCTTGAGGAGACGCGCGAGCCGGGTGGGCTCGCGGAGGAGGAGGTCGGGCCGCTTGTAGGTGGCGGCGCGCCGGGCGAAGCCGATGGTCAGCGCGCCCGGGTCCATGCGCACGCCGGTGCGCCGCGCGACCTCCGCGAAGAGCTCTTCCTTGAGCTCGCGCCGCGTGGCCCGGAGCGCGCCGTCGCTGGACAGCGCCGAGGGCACGCGCGGGTCCTGCCAGGTGCCGACGTGGACGCCGTTGGTGATGGCGATGATGGGGGCGGCGCCCTCCACGCCCGCCCACATCTTCCGCGCGGTCTCGCCGTGGAGCTTTGACACCGCATTGGCCCGGTGGGCCAGGCGCAGCCCCGCCACCGTCATGTTGAAGGGATCTCCGCCCAGCGCGCGGAGCTCGGCGGGCAGGAGGCCGCAGTCCGCGCCGAGCCGGTGGAGATCGTCGAGCGGATGCGCCTCGTTCCCCGCCGGCACCGGGGTATGGGTGGTGAAGACGATGGTCGCGCGGACCGCCCCCCACGCGTCTTCGAACTGGCGCCCCGCCTCCATCCGGTCGGCGATGAGCTCGAGTCCGGCGAACGCCGCATGCCCCTCGTTGAAGTGGTAGAGGTCGACCGGCTGGTGCATGGCCTGGAGCGCGCGCACGCCGCCGATGCCGAGCAGCATCTCCTGGGCGATGCGGCAGTCGGGGCGCGGGTCGTAGAGGCGGCGAGTGATCCAGAGGTCGCGCGGGTCGGTGGGCTCGAGGAGGAAGAGCGGCGCGATCTGGTACCGCGCCACGCGCCACACGCGGCACTCGACTTCACGCGCGGCGACGCGCACCCGTACTCGGGTGCCGGTGTCGGTGAGGAAGTCGGGCTTGTGATCGTGCCACTCGTCCACCGGCCGGCCGTCCTCGCCGATGCGCTGGGCGGTGTAGCCCTGGGCCCAGCGCAGCCCGATGCCGACCACCGGCATCCCGAGATCGCCCGCCGACTTCATGAAGTCTCCGGCGAGGATGCCGAGTCCGCCGGCATACGAGGGGAATTCCTCGTGCAACCCGTACTCCATGGAGAAATACGCGACGAGGGGCATGGGCGCTGGGATCCTCCCGGTTCAGGGTAGTGGCCGGTTCAGTGTACTAGGTCGGGCCGCGCCAGCAGCCGGTGATCAGGCGGGCGCCCCGCTGCCACGTGCTGTACGCCCATGCCCATTCGAAGAGCACGAGGAAGCGGTTCCGGAAGCCGATCAGGAAGGTGATGTGCACGCCGAGCCAGGCCAGCCAGGCGGGCAGCCCCGAGAGCCGGAGGGGGCCGATGACCGCGACCGCGGCGGCGCGGCCCACGGTGGCCATGCTGCCGCGGTCGCGGTAGCGGAAGGGGCGCGTGGCTTCGCCGGCCAGGCGACGCCAGGCATTGGCGGCCGCCGCCCGCCCTTGCTGGATCGCCACCGGGGCCACGCCGGGAAGCGGCTCGCCCGTGCCGTGGGTGAAGGCGCAGAGATCGCCGGCCACGAAGATCTCCGGATGCCCGGCCACCGAGAGGTCGGGCGTGACGGGGATGCGTCCGGCGCGGTCCAGCGGCACGCCGAGCGTGTGCGCCAGCGGTGCTGCCGCCACCCCCGCCGCCCAGAGCACGGCGCGCGAGTGTATCGGCTCGCCGCCCACCCACACCGCATCCGGCGTGATGCGCGTCACCAGGGCGCCGGTGCGCACCTCCACGCCGATGCGCTCGAGGCTGCGCGCCGCCGCGCGGGCGAGGCCTTCGGGAAAGGAGGGAAGGATCCGCGACCCGCCCTCGAGGAGGATGACGCGCGTCTGGGTCGGGTCTATCGCACGGAAGTCGCGGGCGATGGTGTGGCGCGCGAGCTCGGCCAGCGCCCCCGCCAGCTCCACGCCGGTGGGGCCGCCGCCGATGACCACCAGCGTGAGGAGGGCGCGGCGCTCCGCGGCGTCGCGGGCGCGCTCGGCGGCCTCGAAGGCAAGCAGCACGCGTCGGCGGATCTCCAGCGCGTCCTCCAGGGTCTTGAGCCCGGGGGCCAGCGTCTCCCACTCGTCGTGGCCGAAGTAGGAGTGGGTGGCGCCGGCGGCGAGGATGAGGGCGTCGTAGGTCAGCTCGCCCTCGTCGAGGATCACGCGGCGTGCCTCCGGCTCCACGCGCTCGGCGGCGGCGAGGATGACGCGAACGTCGGAAGCTTTTCTCAGGATGGATCGCAAGGGCGTGGCGATGTCGGCGGGGGAGAGCCCCGCGGTGGCCACCTGGTAGAGCAGCGGCTGGAAGAGGTGATGGTTGCGGCGGTCCACCAGGGTCACGCGCGCCTCCCGGCGCGCGAGCACGCGGGCCGCGTTGAGGCCGGCGAAGCCGCCCCCCACGATCACCACGTGCGGCTTCGCGACCCCGGGCATGCCCGCATCTTCGGGTATAATCGCGGCCATGACAACGGCACTCGCCTCCAAGCGTCACGTCGTCGCGGATATTAGCTACGCCATGGAGCTGTGCTACGAGCGGGGCTGGACGGACGGTCTCCCCGTGGTCCCGCCCACCGAGCCGGCGGTGCGGGCCATGCTCGAGGCGGTCGGGCTCGAGCCGGACCACCAGATCGCGTTCATCACCAATCGCCAGGTGGCGGTGACGGCCGAGAAGGTCGCCATCAACGCGGTCATGGCGGGCTGCCGGCCCGAGTACATGCCCATCGTGGTGGCCGCCGTGGAAGGCATCGCGGAGCCGGTGTGGGGCTATCACGGGCCCGCCACCTCCACCGGCGGCGCCGCCGTCCTCATGATCGTCAATGGCCCCATCGCGCGGCGTCTCGGTTTCAACTGCGAGGACAATCTCTTCGGGCCGGGCTGGCGCTCCAATGCCACCGTCGGGCGGGCGCTGCGGCTCGTCATGCGCAACGTCATCGGGACCCTGCCGGGGTTGCTCGACCGGGGCACCATCGGGAATCCCGGGAAGTACACCTATGTGATCGCGGAGAACGAGGCGGAGAGTCCGTGGACGCCGCTTCACGTCGAGCGGGGCTTCGCCGCCGGCGACAGCACGGTGACGGTGATGTCGGCGGAGGGACCGCGGCAGTTCTACAACCAGCTCTCGAGCACCCCCGAGGGCATCCTCAAGACGCTCTGCGACGACATGCGCCACCACAACAGCACCGGGGGCCAGCCCCAGTACGTGGTGGTGCTCGCGGGCGAGCACATGCGAACCATCGCCGCCGGGGGCTGGACCAAGGCCGACATCCGGAAGTACGTCTTCGACAATACCCAGGTCAGCCTCGCCCATTTCAAGCGCACGGAGCGGCTGCCGGGAGGAGTGACCCCGCAGGACGAGACCACCTACAAGTCATTGGTCGCCGGACCGGAGGACGTGCTCGTGGTCGCCGCGGGCGGCCGCGCGGGCGCGTTCTCGTGTTACATCCCAGGCTGGGCGGGAGGCCGGCGCTCCTCCCAGTCGGTGACGAAGCTCATCCCAGAGAGGAGGGCCTGATGGCACCAATCGAGATCCTCGACCCCACCGTGGAGCCGCGCCGCCAGCCGCTGACCTTCGTGGCGCGCCCGGACTCGCTGAAGGGCAAGCGCGTGGGCCTGGTGGAGAACACCAAGTTCAACTCCGACCGGCTGCTGCACCGGATCGGCGAGATCCTCATCAACGAGTACGGCGCGGCGGAGTGCCGCATGTGGCGGAAGCACAATGCCAGCGTGCCCGCGCACGCGGAGATCCTCGAGGAGGCCAAGCGGACCGTCGACGTCGTCGTCGCCGGCATCGGCGACTGAGGGTCCTGCTCGTCGGGCAGTGTGCTCGACGGAATCCTGATGGAGAAGAACGGCGTTCCCGCGGCGTCCATCGTCACCGACGTCTTCGAGAGCACCGGGCGGGCGATGGCCCAGTCGTGGGGGCTGCCCGCGTACAAGTTCCTCGCCATGCCGCATCCCATCGCCAATCTCTCCGAGGCCCAGCTGGATCAGCGCGCGCGCGAGATCGCGCCGCAGGTGGTGAAGCTCATTCTCGAGGGCCAGGAGTAGCCGCGCCGCCGCCCCACGCGTGACCGAGACCGAGGACTACCGGTCGCCGTGGTGGCTGCGGGGGCGGCATCTCCAGAGCCTCTGGGGCCCGCTCGTGCGCCGTCCCCCCCGTCCCGCCCTCCGGCGGGAGCGGTGGGATACGCCCGACGGTGACTTCCTCGATCTCGACTGGCTGGCGGAGTCTCCCGCGGATCCCGGGGCGCCCTGCGTGGTGGTGCTCCACGGGCTCGAGGGATCCTCCGAGTCCCACTATGCCGTCGGTCTCCTCGCCCTCGCCGCGGAGGCGGGATGGGCGGGCGTGGTCGTCCACTTCCGCTCCTGTAGCGGCGAGCTGAACCGCTTGCCCCGGCTCTATCACTCGGGGGAGACTACCGATCTCGACTGGGTGATCGGCCGCCTCCTGGCCGCCGCGCCCGTACGTCGGCTGGGCCTGGTCGGCGTCTCGCTGGGCGGTAATGTCGCCCTCAAGTGGCTCGGCGAACGGGGCGGGGCCGCGCCCGCCGGCGTGGCCGCCGCGGTGGCCATCTCGGTGCCCTTCGACCTCGAGGCCTGCGCGACCGTGCTCGACCGCGGCCTCAACCGCGTGTTCTACACGACCCATTTCCTCCGCACCCTGAAGGCCAAGCTTCGCGCCAAGGCCCCCCTCTACCGCGGCCGGCTCGACCTGCGCGGCGCGCTCGCCGCGCGGACGTTCAGGGAATACGATCGTCTCGTCACCGCGCCCATCTTCGGCTTCGCCGACGAGCGCGACTACTGGCGGCGCTCCAGCAGCGGGCCATTTCTTTCCGGGATTCGTCGCCCCACCCTGCTGATCAACGCCGTCAACGATCCCTTCGTCCCGCCCGGCAGCTTGCCGCGCGCGGCGGTGGACGGCTCGCCCTGGCTGGAAGCCCTCTTCCCCCGCGAAGGCGGCCATGCGGGATTCCTCGATGGCCGTCGGGGCCGCGCATCGTGGGCGGAGCGCCGCGCGCTCGCGTTCCTCCGGCGCCACCTCGCCTAGCCCCCCGCGGGGGCTTCTGCTAGGATGGCCGCCGTGCTGCGCGACGCCTACGGGCTGACCGTCTCCAGCGACTCCCGCGCCGCGGTGGACGGCTACGACCGCGGCGTGCGCGCGCTGCTCGGGTTCGCGGCGGACACGGTGACCGCGTTCGAGGACGCGCTGGCGGCCGATCCCGAGTTCGTGCTGGCCCGGGCCGGTTTGGCCGTCTCGCGCTATCTGAACGAGGAGATGCCCGAGGGGCGCGCGGAGATGGACCGCGCCGTGGCCGCCGCGAAGACCTCCGACCTCTCGGCGCGCGAGCGCCGCCACCTGGAGGCCCTCGCGCTCTGGGTGGGCGGGCGCGGCAACGACGCCATCCCGCTCATCCGCGAGATCCTCGCCGAGCATCCGCGCGACCTGATGCTGGTCCAGCGCCTCTACTACATCCACTTCTGGCAGGGACGCTCCGAGGAGATGCTGGCCCTGACGGAGTCGGTGCGCGGCGCCCTCGACGGTGATTCCTACGTGCTGGGGCTCCACGCCTTCAGCCTCGAGGAGAATCGCCGCTACGCCGAGGCCCTGCCGCTGGCGGAGCGCGCGCTGGGGATGAACCCGAAGGACGCGTGGGCAGTGCATGCCGTCGCGCATGTGCTGCACGAGACGGGGGAGAACGACCGCGGGGCGGAGGCGCTGCCGCCGCGCATTCATCCCTGCGACCACCTGGGGTACTTCCGCAACCACCTGCTCTGGCACCTGGCCCTCATGCACCTCGCCGAGGGGCGCTACGACCGCGCCGAGGCACTCTTCCGGTCGGTGTTCGGCCGCATCCCGATCCAGGTGAGCTCCGACCTCCAGGATTCGGTGTCGCTGGCCTGGCGGCTCGACCTCTTCGAGCATCCGGACCCCGAGCGCTGGCGCCACCTGGGCGAGGCGGCGCGGAGCCGGCTCGACATCCCCCTGCTGCTGTTCCACGACCTCCACGTGGGCATGGCTCTGGCGGCGGCGGGAGACTGGGCGAGCGCCGAGCTCCAGCTCGATCGGCTGCGCGCGCGCGGGAAGAAATCGCGCAACCCGACCCTCGGGGAAGTGGTCGTCCCGCTGCTGGAAGGGCTCCACGCCTTCGTCCGCGGCGAGCATGCCGAGGCGGTGGCGCGCATCACCCCCATCGAGGGGCGCATCCTCGAGGTGGGCGGGAGCCACGCCCAGCGCGAGGTCTTTCACGACACCCTCCTGGCCGCCGCGCTGCAGGGGGGAGACGTGGCGCGGAGCCGCGGCCTTCTCGAGCGCCGGCTCGCCAAGCGTCCCCGTCCCGGTCGGTACTGGGAAAGCCGGGCATGATGGACTGGAAGGCCCTGGGCGAGGAGGCCATCGATCTCCTCCGCCGGTACCTCACCATCGACACCACCAACCCGCCCGGCCGGGAGACGGACGGCGCGCGCTACCTCGCCGGCGTGCTCGGGGGCGACGGGATCGCCAGCGAGACCGCGGAGGATGCGCCGGGCCGGGGCAATCTCGTGGCTCGCGTCAAGGGCGACGCCTCGCTGCCCGGCATCGTGCTCCACCACCATATCGACGTGGTGTACGCCGACCGCCGCTACTGGAGCGTGGACCCCTTCGGCGGCGTCATCCAGGACGGCTATCTCTACGGGCGCGGCGCGCTGGACATGAAGTCCACCGGCATCCTCCAGCTCTGCGCCATGCTCGCCATCAAGCGCGCGCGGGTACCGCTCAAGCGCGACCTCGTCTACCTCGCCACCGCCGACGAGGAGGCGGGCAGCCGGTTCGGGGCCCAGTGGGTGGCGGACCATCGGGCGTACTGGCTGGGCGGCGCGGAGTACGCGATCTCCGAGCTGGGCGTCGTGACCACGCGTCCCGACGCGCGGGCTCCCCTGGGCACCATCGTGATCTCGGAGAAGACGGGGCTGTCCTTGCGCCTCATCGCGCGAGGCGAGCCCGGGCACGGCTCCATGCCGTGGCCGGACACCGCCCCTCACCGGCTCATCCGCGCGCTGGGGCGCCTGCTCCAGGCCGAGCGTCCGCTCCGCGTGCTGCCCGAGACCCGCGAGTACTTCCGCGCCCTGGCCTCGGTGCTGCCCGCGGAGGCCGGCCGCGGGCTCGAGGACGTCGAGCGGTCCCTCGCCGATCCCGCCTTCCGCGTGCGCTTCCTCGCCAATCCGCATCACGCCGCGCTGGTCCGCACGACCTTCGCGGTGAACATGCTCAAGGGCAGCGAGAAGCGCAACGTGATCCCGCCCGAGGCGGTGGGCGAGCTGGACTGCCGCATGCTCGCCGGGGACGATCCCGAGGAGATCCGAGCCTGGGTGGAGGGCGTGGTGGCGGACCCGCAGGTCGCGGTGGAGATCACCGGCGAGGCCAAGCAGCCGAACCTCTCGCCTCCCGACACCGAGCTCTACAAACATCTGGCCGACACGCTGCGCCGGCGCGCGCCGGGCGTGGTGGTCACCCCGGAGATCCTGGTCGCCTTCACCGACAACTGGGTCTTCCGGCGCATGGGGCTGCACGGCTATGGCTGGAGCCCCTTCGTTCTCGACGAGAGCGAGCTCCGGCGCATTCACGGCAATGACGAGCGGCTCTCGCTCGAGAACATCCGGGAGGGTGTGCGCGCCTATACCGAGAT